>Ga0180302_10000594_pt1 | contig 16231 bp, 15 predicted proteins | sample GuaBasSediGuay17_FD_121794 | JGI IMG/M metagenome (GOLD analysis project Ga0180302, IMG submission 121794) | Subseafloor sediment microbial communities from Guaymas Basin, Gulf of California, Mexico - Guay17, Core 4571-4, 12-15 cm | ecosystem: Environmental > Aquatic > Marine > Hydrothermal... | reverse complement strand
GCTGTTCCAACGGATTGTCCAATGTTCTTAAAAGTATGTACTCCAGAACATCCTTACGGCCCATGCATGGTTAGTAGCGAAGGCACATGTTCTATTTGGGCAAAATACGGAGGACACATAATTTTTGAAGAAAACAAAGATGATGAATAGTAAATCAACTTTCTTTCTTTTGGTGCATACTATGAGTTTTCGTGAAAAGGTTGTTCTAATTACTGGCGGAACATCAGGAATAGGACGAGCAACAGCAATAGCTTTTGCAAAAGAAGATGCAAGAGTAGTAATCGTTGGTAGAAATGAAGAACGAGGTAAGCAAGTTGTTAATTTAATACGAGAGCTTGGAGGAGACGCGATTTTCATTAAGGCTGACGTGTCATCTGAAAAAGATGTTAGTAAAATGATTAAAACTGTTGTTAAAAAATATGGAAAAATAGATATTCTAGTAAACAACGCTGGAGTCATATTAGTAAAACCAATAATCGAGATGACAGAGAAGGATTTCTATTACCTGGTTGATGTAAATATAAAAGGTGTCTTCTTATGTATAAAGCACGCAGTTCCATACATGCCTCGAGGGAGCGTGATTATAAATGTAGCATCTATATTAGGACACGTTGGAGCCAAGAATTGTTCAATTTATTGTGCTACAAAAGGTGCTGTAATTGCAATGACTAAAGCACTTGCGTGGGAATTAGCATCGAAGGGAATTAGAGTTGTTTCTGTAAGTCCAGGATCCGTTGAGACACCAATGCTTTTACAAGAAATGAAATTAGAAGCAATGAAGGAAGGTGTTTCTGTTGATGAAATAAAGAGAAGGAAGGAAAAGTTAACTGCTTTAGGTAGGATTGCTAAACCAGAAGAGATTGCGAGTGTAATATTATTTCTTGCATCAAAGAAAGGATCATTTATTACAGGGGCTGATTTAATTGTTGATGGCGGACGTACTGCGGTTTAACTTAATTAAGGATTGAATATGCTTACAAAGAAAATAATTTAAGATTTGGTAATGTTTTCAATAATCTGCAGAATTCTCCCTCGACTTATAAGTGCTTGTTTTATGTTTCCAACTTCCAACACTAATGCACCCGAATAACGATTTTTTGCAAATTCTTTTAGCAAGCTTTGAAAGTCAATTTCACCATCTCCTACAGCAAGCATATAATCAGAATTCTTTGGAGAATCCCTTATATGTGCATGAATTACATACTTTGTTATTTTTTGTAGAATTCCGTGGGATTCATTACTAATTGTGCTTGAGCAGTATCAAAAGCAATTCCAACGTTTTTTGGGAATTTGATTAGTTCGAGTAATTTTAATAGTTCTTCGGGTGTCTTACCTATGTCAATAGTGTTAGCTCTATTTTCAAGAGCAATTTGAATATCAAGATCTCTTGCTATCTCAACGCATGTAAACATGGTTTCGGTGAATGCACTATACACAAGTTGTGGAAATTTTTCTCCCGGGAAAAATCGCAATCCAGGATGGACTACAACAATTTTTGCACCTATATCGCTTGCAAAGATTATTGTCTCTAATAATAGTTTTTCCGAAACATGTCTAATAGCTCTGTTAAGACTTGCAATGTTCACATTATAAAACGGAGCATGAACAAATAAAGTAAGATCATAATCTTCCGAAAGTTTCCTAATTTTTTGTCAGAGGGAATTATCAAGAGCTTCGAGGATAACATTAGGGGGCTCAACAATGATTTCAAGTCCTTCAAAATTGTACTTTTTAGCAATTTCAATAGACTTTATAATACCAAGGGGAAATGTTGCAGTCATAGAAAGAGCGATTTTCCACATGATATCACCATTATTTACGTGTTGCGAGAAACTCATTATGATTCTTTATCGTGTCTATCATTTAATATTTACAGAAAAATATTCCAAAAAAATTAATATGTGCAATAATTGTCATCGATTTTATCAGGTTTTGAGAAAAATTGAATTTAGATTTGTGTAAAATATACTTAAGGAATAGAACTCATGATTATGCTGATAATCCACCAATGAACGTCAATCCTTTATTAGTAAGCATGTAATATCTGCGAATACGCTTTCCAATTTTTCTCTTAATAGATGCAATTAAACCCAGTTCCTCCAATTCCTTCAAATGCTGATAGATTGTTGGTAATGTTAAGTTGATTCCAAACATTTTAAGTAGTTTCTGTTTTATTACATAACCATACATCGGTTGTTGGCTTAGTAGTTTCAATATCATTATCTTTGTATCTCCAAGTCTTGTCGGTTTGTATTTTTCAACAATTACTCTAGCAATATTCTTAAAGGATGTGCTGATAATATTCTCAATGACTGTTGGTGTCTTTATCGCAGAGCCGGTTATCAATGCAACAACTAAGTCATTCCTTTCAATTATATTTTCTTCCAGTAGTTTTTTCAAAGCAGCAATTGTAACAGCCGAGGCAGGTTCTGGAAGCAGTCCCTCCGTTTTTGCAATTAAACATAAAGCATTTATTGTTTCATTTTCATCTACGCTTATCGCAATACCATTTGTCTTTTTGAGAACATCAACAGCAAGTTCTAATAATAATGGTTTTTTAATTTCTATATCGCGAGCAATGCTTTTCAAACGCAAATTACTTGGTTTCTTGTTCCTAAATACTTGAACTATAGGATCCATCCCCTTTATCTGAACACCAACGAATTTTGGTAAAGTGTCAATTTTATCGCAGTTTAGTAATTCCATAAATCCTTTCCATAAACTATAAATCAGACTGCCGTGGCCCATGGGTACTATAATGAAATCAGGGATTTTCCAATGCAATTTCTCGGAAATTTCAAATGCTATAGTCTTTATTCCCTCTAAATACCATGGACTAGCGGGGGACGTAACATAATCATGAATAATTCTAGAGTTAGCATGAGCTAGAGCATCTACATAATCATTCACAATTTTCACATTCGCGCCATATAAAATCATCTGATAAACTTTTCCGAGATCTATATCTCGTGGAACATAAATTTCACACTCAATTGATGCTCTTGAGGAGTACGCGGAGATAGCAGCTCCAAAATCGCCTTGAGCAGCACATACAATTTTAGTAACATTTAATGATTTAGCACGAGAAATTTCTACGCTTGCTCCGCGATCAATAAATGAAAAAGTGGGATTTCGAGTTTCGTCTTTTAACATGATTTTAGCTCCGATTTCCTTGGACAATTTATCAGCAAATATAAGAGGAGTAAATCCTTCATTAAGCGTCACCAGAATAGGGAATTTTGGAAGAAGCGAATATCTCCACATTGATTTTATGTCTTCGTTCACAAGAAATTGCTCTTTAGAGTATATAACGTTAAGAATCCCACCACATACGGGACAAATTGGTGTTCTTATTTTTGGTGAAAATTCTGTTTTGCATTTAGTGCATTGTAATATGATTTGATTATACATTGATGTTTCCCTATATATAGGAAATAATCTACATAATAAGCTTTGAGAGATGCTATGATATTCTCTCATATGGTGATTAAATGAAAACAGACACTGTTTACGTGGTTAGGTTAGTTTCATATTCTGCGGTATTTATGGCAATAGTATTTATACTGACATACATGTTTGCAGTGTATACTCCTCCAACAATAGGATTCTTTAATATTGGCGAAATTGGTGTTTACTTATCTGGCTTAATTGGAGGACCTATTGTTGGAGCAATAGCTGGAGGTCTTGGTTCTGCAGCAGCAGATATCGCTTTAGGATATCCCCATTATGCTCCAGGAACACTGGTAATTAAAGCAGTAGAGGGGTTCTTGGTTGGATTCTTGTATCAAAAATTAAGAAAAGCGGGAATGTTTCGTCGTTTGCTTCCTTCGGTTGTAATAGCTATTGTTTTGGGTACGTTTACAGCATTATCATATCCTGAGGGAATAACATGGGTAATTGGTCCTGAGGAGGCTCTGGTAATTATTCATATACCTACTTTAGTAATCCTTGCTATATCTCTAGTTATTATTGGAATTTGCTTTGCTCTGGCTTTGTCTGGCAAAGAAAAGGCGATAATATTCATGTCTTGTATTATAGCAGGCATTGAAATGGTATTAGGATATTTTCTTTATGAAGCATATGTTTTAGGATTTGGCTTAGTAGCATTAGCCGAAATTCCAACGAATTTGTTGCAAATGATCGTTGGAACAATTGTGGCGGCACCAACAGTAATTACTTTAAGAGAGGCGGGAATAATTGTTGAAAGTCAGTAATTTGTATGTTAGATACAAAGGCGAAGAATTTTTTGCATTAGAAAACGTCTCATTTTCTGCAAAAGCTGGCGAACTTATTTTAATAGCTGGACCAAGCGGTAGTGGAAAGACAACATTAGCGAGGATTATTGCTGGGCTTATTCCGCATCTCTATCCAGCTGAGGTTAAAGGAGAAGTTGATATAATGGGCATTAATCCTATCACACAAGGTATCTCTAAATTAACGGGAATAGTTGGATTCGTGAGTCAGACGCCAGAAATGTTTACTACATCAATTGTTGTGATAGAAGAACTTGCCATGTCATTAATAAATAGGGGAGTTCCTCGAGACGAGATAATTGAAAAAGTAATGAGAGTAGCTAAATGGTTAAGAATTGAGGACTTACTAAATAAATCCATATTCGAGTTGAGTTCTGGACAAATGCAAAAAGTAACCTTAGCATCCATTTTGATGGACGATCCACTGGTGCTGGTTTTAGATGAGCCTTTGGCAAGGTTAGATAAGAAATCTTGTTTAGAAATAGCAAGAATTCTAAGAGAACTTGCGAATAATGGAAAGCTTGTTCTTGTTTTTGAACATCATCTTGACGAAATTCTTCCATTGGCAGATAGAGTTATTGTGTTAAACAAAGGTAGAATAATTGCAAATGCAAAACCACGGGATGTAGTTAAGTTGTTGTATAACATAGATATTCCTGAGATTAGTGAAGCATTCCTCCTAGCGAAGGAAGACTTTATTCCATTAACTGTTGACGAGGCGGAGAAATATGTTCGTTCAATTAAAAGACGTATGGTTTAAGTATTCTCACACAGATTGGATTCTTAAAGGAATTTCGATGAAATTTGGTCGTGGCATATTTGCTATAGTTGGTCCAAATGGTTCTGGAAAAACTACAATTCTTCGAGTAATTTGTGGTTTCCTTAAGCCAAGAAAGGGTTCCGTTTTTGTACTTGGAAGGAAAGTGCAATCTTACAAAGATGTAATTGGTAAAGTTATTTATGTTCCTACAAATCCAACCGTATTTGTCATTGGGCCTATCGTTTATAATGAATTTATGAAGATTTCTAAAACCTTGGGGCTTGAGAAATCTATTGATGAAATTTTTGAAGAACTAAATATTAAAGAATTGCGCAACAGGAGAATTTTTAATCTTAGCGAAGGACAACTGCGCTTAGTATCAATAGCATTAGCGGCTTTTTCTAAAGTTGATGTACTTTTATTGGATGAGCCAACGGTTGGTTTAGATAGAGTTTATAGAGATAAGATTATGGAAATCTTTAAGCAGATTAAAAATAAAGTGGTGATAATTGCAACAAATGATTTAAGACTTGCTACACGCGTAGATTATGTTTATGCAATTAATGAAGGACAGGTAATTTCGGAAGGAAGTCCTAGTAAAGTATTTTATGATAAAAAAGTCATTGAGGCAATTGGTGCACCGGAAATCGTGACATTTGCAAGGAGAATCGGGTTATCTGGTGTTTTAACACCACAACAACTAGCCAAAATTTTGAGGGAAATGTAATGTCATGGGTATTGAGAAATTTATCATACGCATTTCATTTCAGACGAGAAAATTCCGTAGCAGAGATTACACATCCGATACTTAAACTCGTTGGCTTACTCATCACGATTATCATCGCAGTTAGTGCAAATGTTAGTAATCTTATGATTTTATTAATCATCATACTGATTGAAGCATTGTATATTAGACGTATTAGAAATATATTTGAAATCAGCAAAGCAATGATGTTTCCTTTGTTTTTTGTTGGATTTTTCGCACTAATATTGTATGGGATTACTAAGGCACTTGAGCTTATTTTACGATTACTAGTGATAGGGTATGCGATAATTATTTTCATGACAACAACATTACCATCAGAATTAGCACAAGTATTTGAATCAATAGGAATTCCAAGAAAAATAATCATAATTCCAGAACTAGCATTGAGAGTAATTCCGTACATAGCATCTGATACGCAACAAGCAATTGAGAGTTTACTTCTAAGAAAGGAAATAAAGTTATCTCCAATACCGCGAGGAATTAGTAAAGTATTTGCAGCAGTTATAATGTCCGCAGTTAAAAGGTCGAATTTTCTTGCAGAAGCATTACTAGCAAAACACTATTTTCAAGGAAAAGGAACAAAATTCTATGAATTTAAAATTACGGTGTATGGAATTATTCAGTTAGTAGTCAAAATACTCTTTCTTATAGTAATAATGCTATCAATAAACCTGACAACAATGCTACTGAACGTGTTTACTCTTTTTTCAATAGCTAAATAAGTTCAGTTATGTTAATTAATATGTTTTTCAAAGTGCGGGGAAATTTCATGCATTACATAGTATTTTCTGAATTTAGATATAGCTTCGGTTAGACAAAATGAGTTATGTACTTGTTTTAGACCCACAGACAGGAATGGCTGGAGATATGTTTATAGCAGCATTGGTTAGCTTAGGCATTGACGTAGCCGATGCAATTAGGAAATTAAATGAGATTGCAGATATTGCTGTTAGGTATGAATCAGACGGTGTGATCATTGATACTAAACCGAGAATTCATGATGCAAGACACGATTTGATATTATCTCTCACAGAGAAGTATGCAAATATTCTTAATCTTAAGGAAAACTTTAAGGAAATGGCTCTTCAAATAGTTAAAATTCTAATTAATGCGGAAAAGAAAGTTCATGAAATCTTCAGAATTGGTCATGGTGATAGGTTACACGAAGCCGCGGACGTAATTGTTGATGCATTACTTAGTGCTTTTGCATTACAAAAGCTAAATATCCGCGAAGTTTATTGTTTGTCTCCAGTTTACATAGGTGGAGGAATTGTTAGATTTTCTCACGGAGTATTTGATGTTCCAGCACCAGCTACTAGATTTATTATTAATGAATATAATATTCCTGTTGAAAAAGGCCCAGTTAATGAGGAACTTCTAACACCTACTGGTGCAGCAATATTAGCGGCTTTGAATCCAGTTTATATTCCAAGAAGAGATTATAGGAAAAATTTTGAAGAAATTAAGAGAGGGCAAGGGTTAGGACATAAAAAGATTGGAATTCCGAATGTTCTAAAAGTGTATTTAGCCAAGAAGAGGGAAAATATTTTCAGAGAAAAAATAGTTCAGCTTGAGACTAATCTAGATGATATTTCCCCCGAAATTCTCGCAACGATTTTTAATGAATTGCCCAAGGCATTAGATATTCAAATAGTTGAGGGAATTGGAAAGAAGAACAGACCTACATTCATTGTGAAAATTTGGTGCTATCCAGAAGATGAGGAGACAATTGTCAAGAAACTCTTTAAAGTTACTGGTACATTAGGAATTCGTAGATATGAAGTAGAAAGATACGTTAAACCACGCTGGGTTTGTCTTAAAAAAGTAAGAATTGGAGACAAAACCTTCGTTATTCGCTTTAAAGGCAATAAACCAGAGTTTAGCGATCTCTTAAATATCTCTAAGAAAACAGGTTTATCAGTTTTAGAAATCCAGAGGAAGATTCTTAGTGGTGAAATCAAGGTGATTGAATGAACATGAGTAAAAAACTAAAGGTTATTAGAGATACATTTCATGGAAAAAAAGTTTTAGTTTTGCTTTCTGGTGGTGTCGATTCCTCAGTGCTTTTATATTTAGCTAAAAAATATGCAAAAGAAGTAATTGCGTTAACTCTTGTTTCAGATATTTTTAGAGGGGATCTAATTGAACGTGCGAAAAAATTTGCTAAGGAACTTGGAGTAAAGCATATTTTGGTGGATTTCCCAATACTATCATACGAAGAATATATTGCCAATACATCTATGCGATGTTATATCTGTAAGAGGAAAGTATGCGAATTAGCGAGAAAAATTGCCGAGGAAAATGGAATAGATATAATTGCAGATGGCACGAATTATTCTGATTTAAGTGACAATCGTCCAGGATTAATTGCATTAAAAGAGTACAATATTGTTAGTCCCTTTGTTGATGCTAAAATAAAGAAAGAAGAAATTCGTAAACTTGCAAAGGAATTAAATATCGAATGGTATAATGATCCTCCAGAATCATGTTATGCGACGAGAATAATATATGGAAAAATCACTAGAGAGCGAATTAGAAGAATTGCAAAAGCAGAGGATTTTCTTAGGAAAGAATTTAAACTAAAATTGGTTAGGGTGAGAGATCATGAAGAAATTGCACGAATAGAATTATCCCTAGACGATATTCATAAACTAAGTCCTACAGATTTTCCTAAGATTGTCAAAAAGATTAAATCACTTGGATTCAAATATGTAACACTAGACTTAGCGGGATACCATAGCGAAATACTTAACTCTGAAAAACTAGTTAGAGACAAAATTCCATGCATTGCAAAGAAAAAAGCACGTATTGCTAGTAAAGATGAAGTATTTGTTTTCCTAAAGCGAAAATTAATTGAAGAAGCACATGAATTTTACCGCAATCCTACTCTTGAGGAATTAGCAGATATGTACCAAGTTATTGAAGAGATTTTACGTATGAAAGGACAAACGTTTGAATCTCTCATCGAATTTAAAAAGAAGAAAGCAGTAGAAAGAGGAGCATTTAGCAAAGGATATGTGATTAAAATAGAAAATTGATTCATTCAATAGACCAGAATACTAATTACAAATAGCACACATATCACTTAAATTGTAATCACTCGTGCGAGTATGAACATTATCAATGAGAACATCAAAATAACTAGTCATTAAAAGCAAAGAGAGTCTCCTGTCTAGTGCATCAATTCTCTTATCTAAATTCATTATTCTCTAATCAACGTACGAAATTATCTCAGGCCTAATTCGATGAGTCTCATTCACAAGTGCATTAATACTATTCCTATTCGCCAGAATCTCACTTCTCAACTCCCTTATATCATTCTTAGTAGCCACATTAGGAAGCAATGACTAAAGTAAGAAATGCTTCAACTTAGGATCAACAGCAATCTCAGAAGCAATCATTTTCAAAACATGCTTCTTCTTAAGAAACTCCATCACCTTTTCTTAAAAGTCCAAAGCTCATTTGGTTTCAAAAATTAGCTTTAATGTCTATTAGGACTAGAAAAAGTCTTGGGAAAACACTATAATCATTCATCAAATCAGATGCACTCTTCAATATCTTATGGAAAATTTTTCTTCCCTCTAGCAAGATACTTCAGACGTGATGAAAATGAAGATTTGCATAGTTTATGACACCAAAAGGCAGAGAGGTGCCACAGTACACATTGTTCAGTGGATGTTAGAAGAACTCAAGAAAATGTCAATCAACGCGGATGCAAAAAGAGTTGACGAAGTAGATAGCTTTGATTACGATGTGTTCATCGTAGGATCGCCGATCTACTACGAAAAACCCATGAAGAGCGTGGTAGATTTTCTGCAGAAGAATAAGGACAAGCTATCCTCAAAGAAAGTAGCGGTATTTATCGTTTGCCTCGCAACTAGTTTAGGAAAACTAGCTAGTTGGTATGTAAAGAGAAGATACCTAAAGCTGCTTGAGAAGAGCGCAGGGAGATCCTTAGTCAAGAGTGGCGTGTTCAAAGGTTGGATAAGGAAACCAAATTACAGTGAAAGAGAAAGAGTAATTAAGTGGATAAGGAAACTTATATCAAGCATTTACGCCAGGAATTAGTTACAATAAAAACATCTCTAGAGCTTTAGATTCTACTATGAATTTGTCCACAGATTATGGCTATTAAATACATTCCTTTCTCTAATCAAAATGCTAACCATGGATTTTGAAAGGCTTTTTGGTTGTTTTTGGTTTTTCCTTATGCTTTTTGGTGATATTTAGTGAAGCACTGTGTATATTTATGGCTGATTTATGGGCTAGTTTGGTAATTTTGTGACCGATTTTGGACGCAATTAGGATCAACTATAAAAATGTCTCAATTTAATTTAATAAGAGTAGAATTCTTAACTGTTTGTTTTTACTATAAATGAATACTGCATATAAATCTTTAATACTAGATTTAATGTATTATACATGGGTGTAGTAATTATGTGTGGAAAGCAGAAGGTAACAAGTATACGAATAGATTCGGAGCTATGGAAGCGTGCTAAGATTGTTGCAATTGAAGAAGGTATAACCTTAAGCAAGTTAATTGAAGAAGCATTAAATGCTGTAATTGGATGGAAGTTTCTCTTTAGCGATCTGAGCTTAGATATAGATGAGGAAATTCTAAAAAAGATGATTGAAATGCGCCAGCATGGCGAGCTTCCTTTTGTAATAACTTCAGAGAAAACTGCTGTTAAAATTGTTAAGGAGGGAAGAGATAGATGTCTGTAATTTACATTGATACAAATATTATTATTTCATGTTATAAACCTCGGGATCCCATGTATAAAATAGCTAATGAGCTATTTAAACGTGATTTTGAATTCATAATATCACCAATAACACTCGTAGAGTTGTACTCAATTTTATCCAGAATAAAACCATTTCTTAAGCTTAAGAAAGAACTTAAACAAGCAAGCATTGGGACAATTGTAGCATTCATTATTCATGACTGCCATTTAAAAATATTAGCGAAAGGATTCTTGTTCAGATTATCACTATTTAAAACCACCTTTAGAATTCCACTTGAGTATCACTTAGCAATGAAATTCTCGGAAAAATTACAATTAAAAACTCTAGACACGCTACATCTCGCGTACGCATACATGTTGAGAAATGAAATTGATTATTTTGTGACTAGTGATGATGATATTCTCGCAAAGAAAGAGAAAATCAAGAATTACTTAGGGATAGAAGTTAAAGAACCTTCCGAATTGTTAAAGTAGATTGCGCAATAAGAATTCATTTTAGTTTTATCTAAATTAAACATTATGATTACTAGTTAGTTTTAAATAGTTCATACACATAAGATAAAACAATTTGAATAGAATAAATAATGAAGTACTATTCTAAATAGTAATCACACGAGCTAATACAAACATCATTAATGATAGCATTAAAATCATGAGCCACTGGAGCAGGGAAATTCTTTTATCCAAAGCATCAATTCTTTTATCAAGCGCATCAATCCTCTTATCCAAATCTGAGATTCTTCCTTCAACATACGAAATTATCTCATGACGCGCTTGGTGAATCTCATTCAAAAGCATGTTAATACTATTCCTATTCGCCAAAATCTCACTCCTTAGTTCGCGCCTCAATTCTCTTATATCATCCTTAGTAGCAACGTTCGGAAGCAGAGACTGAAGAAGAAAATGTCGCAGTTCAGGATCAACAGCAATCTCTGAGACAATCATTTTCAAAACACGCTTCTTCTTGAGAACTTCTATCACTTTTTCTTCAAAATCACTCATGTATACACCAAAATCAATATAATCATTAAGGAATATAAAAGGAAATACCTAATCAATTGTCGTTATTTTCTAAAGCTTTATTCATCAATATTCAACTTATATTGATCTTGTGGAAGTTTTTAAAAATTTCTTTATTTGGTGCTTTATGAAGATTGCTTATGCTTAATAGTTTGTTTCTGGTTCCCAAGGAATGTTGATATCCTAATGAGTTTAGAGTTTAGGAATTTGCGTTTTGACTAAAAGTTAGGGCATGCTTAGTTAATTTCAGAATAAGTGAGTATTTTGTTAAAATTTAGAGGTTGGATGGGTTGCGTGATAATAGTCTGTATAAAAAAAATTGATATTCTAAATTTTGATAACATTTCGGTCGTTTTATCAGTGATTATCGGAGAATAAAAATGAAAGACAAAGTGGCATCCGCTTTGAGATTTCTTTTCTTTATGGGATTCTACTTTCTTAGTTTTATGTTAGTTTCATTTGTTATTACTATAATACTCGCGTGTTTATTGAAGTTCCATGTGAGCAGATTCTTAAGATTCCGACATCCTTAACTAGTCCTCTTGCTATTCTCGCGTTTTTTCATGATTCTTGGAGCTTCGTGCATATTCTTTAGTATACTACTAGTAGATATTTTGAAAAAATGGAAATTCCTAGAAGCGAGTGCAATTCTTAGAAAAATGGCCGTTATGACTTAGCAACAATGCCAACAATATTTGCATTTATTATTCCGTTTATAGTTTGGCTCGAATTTACTGATGGTGGAATGATTTTTGTTCCAATATTAGAAACAATGCTATTGCTATACATTACGATGCAAATTGAGAAAAATATTTCTTAAACAAAGATTCTCAAAAGAATAAATTGCTTTCAACGACATTGAATCATAATGAATTTTTGAAATAATTTATCTAAAAATCTCTGTTTGTTAATTATTAATTCTGAAGAAAATGAGCTAAGGTTTGATGCAAGGTATTTCTCATTTTCTAGAAGAAATATGAGTGGAATAAGGGATTTAGGAGATTAGAAGATGCAATAAAGGAATTCCTCAAGCAACACTATTATAATGATCAAGTATCTGAGTAAATTTTGAAGCCTCTAGTATTCAAAATAGTTCATAAGGTGTATTGAAAAGATTATGTACTTGAACTAACCTTAAGTTTCCTAATAGTCAATGCTGCGAAATATCCTGCACCAAAGCCATTATCAATATTAACTACAACTACTCCAGGAACGCATGTATTTAATGCAGATAGTAATGATGTTAATCCGCTTAAGTGTGAACCGTAACCAACACTAGTAGGAACGGCAATTACTGGCGCATCAATTAGTCCAGCTACTACTGAGAAGAGAGCGGAATCCATTCCGGCGCAGACAATGACAATATCGGCTTTATAGATTTTATCTAGGTTATCAAAGAGACGATGTATTCCAGCTACTCCAACATCATAAATTCTTATCACGTTTGTACCAAAGAATTCAGCAGTAATTGCTGCTTCTTCTGCTATAGGAATATCTGCGGTGCCTCCTGTGACAACGGCAACTAAACCTTTTTTCTCAATTTTTCTATTCTCAATGGTTATGATTCGAGCTACTTTATGATATTTTACATTTGGAATATCTGACAATGCACGAAAAACATCCTCGCTGGCCCTAGTTATCATTACATTTTCCCTTGTTTCTAACATAGTAAGCACGATTTTCCTAATTTGATCAGGAGTCTTTCCTTGCGCGAATATGACTTCGGGGAATCCTCTGCGGAAGCTTCTGCTAATATCCACTTTTGCAAAGAACAAATCCTTGTAAAGTAGCCAGCGTAGTGTTTTTAGTGTATCTTCAAGAGTAATTTCTCCTTTCTTGAATTTGATTAAAACTTCCTTAATATTCAACAAGAATCACCAAGTATTTCTAATGAGGATACACTTATAATATGTGGAGTTTATTGCATTATCAAATCATTAGTTAGGGAGGATATTAATCATGAATATACTTTTCAGATGATAATTTTATTTTGAACAAAGATAAAAAAATTATCTTATTTCTTCTTTTACAATTTTACCATCTCTTAGATGTAGAATTCTGTGGGCAAATTCCGCAACAAGTGGATTATGTGTCACAACAACAGCAGTGGCGCCTTCATTTATTACTACTTCTCTGAAAATTTTCATTACTTTTTTGCTATTTTCTGTATCTAATTCTCCCGTTGGTTCATCAGCAAGTATAATGCTTGGTTTATTAGCTAAGGCTCTTGCAATTGCTACTCTTTGCTGTTCTCCTCCACTTAGTTCACTAGGTCGATGATGCATTCTATCTTCTAATCCAACGAGTTTTAACAAATATTTTGCACGCTTTAGTCTTTCCTCTCGAGGAACTCCGGCGAGGATCATGGGTAATTCGACATTTTCTAACGCTGTTAGTACGGGCAATAGATTATGAAATTGAAAGACAAATCCTATTTTCTTTCTTCTCAGTTGTGTTAGCTCTTTCTCACTTAATTTAGTGACATCTTGTCCTTCAAGGAAAACTTTTCCTTTAGTTGGTTTATCTAATGTTCCGATGATATTAAGGAGCGTTGTTTTTCCGCTTCCGCTTGGACCCATTACACATACAATTTCTCCCTTTTTGACTTTCATATTTACTCCGCGCAATGCGTGGATTTCTATTCTCCCAAGACGATATACTTTATGGAGGTCTATGGTCTCAATGATAGTCTCCATATTTGTGACCGTAAGACTTCACAAAGATATATGTTTTCACACTATTAAAGCAAATCGTATTACAGAATTCTCTAAACTTCATTCTTCTCGCTAAAATAATGCCTAAAGAGTAAAAGTTCATGTATCATGTTCTCAACGAAGACGATATTTATGATCCAACTAACGAAATATCAAATCGATGATGGAACATGTTTTTACAAGAAATTGTAAAACTGTGAAAATATTAGAAGAACTACTTAAAATTATTTTGTGAATTCTGCGGAGTAATGAGTGAGACTAATGACATTAGCTATTTTCAAAATAGCACTAAGAAATCTTACAAGAAGGAAATTCAGAACAGGAATTGCAGTTTTAGCAATAGTCTTGGCAGTATCGCTTTATATGTCTCTAAGTATAATATCTTACGCCACTTTAATGGCGTCTTTGCAGGCATTCACGGAACACATTGGTGATTTTGATATTCTAGTGTACAAAACAAAAGGTAGTCCTTTTTTCAATGCAACTAATGTCACAAGTATTCTTCAGGGCATTGATGGTATTAGTGTTATTGGAACAAGACTACTTTTTGGTGCATTAATAGTTCTTGAAAACGCATTCATTCGAACAGTTGTTGTTGGGTTAAATCTCTCCCAAGAATCGAATATTGGATATATTGAGTTGGTCTCTGGAAATATGATTCTGAGTAATAATCGTTGTCTTGTTCTCTTAACAATTGCGGATAATAAAATACGGCCAAATCAAAACATAACAATTGCTTACAAAGATATAAATGGAAATATAAGAACGGCGAATTTAACAGTATCTGCTATTATTAATCAGCATGGCAAATTGCCTTCAGATATAAAGAGTGCAATATTCATTGATATTACTGATGCTCAGCGATTATTTGGATGTAATGATTCGGCAAATATGATTTTTATTAAACTAAATCCAAATATAATAAATCCATTTAACATTGATGAAAGCGTAAAAAATATTATTGAAGTGTGCGAAGAAATACAAACAAGACTCGGGTTTGAGTATTCTGTTACTCCAATAAAAGCGCTAACTTTAGAAACAGTTGGTGAGAATATAGAATCACAGAGAACTATGTTGAATGTTTTTGTGTCGATTACGGTGATAATGGCAATCCTATTAATAATTATGACAACCACCATGAATTTAAACGAAAGAATTCGGGAAATTGGAATACTTAGATCGCTTGGAGCATCCAAGTTGGATATATTCCTAAGCTCCTTAGTAGAAATAATCATTATTGGTATAATAGGCGGAGCTATTGGAATTTTAATGGGGATTTTTGTTTCGGGGCATTTATCTGAAATCCTAATTCCTCCTGGATTACATGAATTTGTTACGGGAAATTATTATGCTTTTATGAACCCAATGGACATACTATATGCTATTCTACTTGGAGAAATTGTTGCACTAATAGGCGGACTTTATCCCGCTATAAAAGCAAGCAGAATTTCACCTATCGAGGCACTACAACCGACTGCGCGCAGAGTTAAGTACTTGGAAGAAATCGAGAAACGAATATCCCCAGAAGCCACAAATAAAGGACTAATTTCTCTCGGAATTGGCATATTTGGAACTGCAAGTCTATTTATTGTAGTGTTCCCAGTAATTAGCACATTTGGTGAACCTGGAATTATATTCGTTACATTTTTCTTAATGTTAATAATCTTATTGGTCAGCATTCTTCTTGTATCGTCTGGTGTGTTCCCATTACTAGTTAAGGCAATCGAAGCAATATTAACACCAATAGGAAAAATATGGGGTCACATAGCAAGGGGAAATATCCTTAGATATAAGCATCGGGCTTTACTAATATTCTTTATGCTCTCTCTTTCAGTTTCTTCATTATTTTTAGTTAGTATTTTAGTAAATACGCAAGAAAAAACAATAGAATTATTTATTAATGTTCAATCTGGTGCGGAAGATGTTTTATATGCTCGCGAACCAGTACCAGAAAAAATTACAGAAGCATTGTT
>Ga0180302_10000592_pt1 | contig 16247 bp, 17 predicted proteins | sample GuaBasSediGuay17_FD_121794 | JGI IMG/M metagenome (GOLD analysis project Ga0180302, IMG submission 121794) | Subseafloor sediment microbial communities from Guaymas Basin, Gulf of California, Mexico - Guay17, Core 4571-4, 12-15 cm | ecosystem: Environmental > Aquatic > Marine > Hydrothermal... | reverse complement strand
TTTTATTTAAGATTTCTTTGAGTGTTTTCTTTATGGTGGCTGATGTTATCACTATGGGTAGTAAGTACAAGGTTATGATGTAGGCTGGTAGCTTTACTGCTACCTTAATGATCTTGGCAATTAGTTTTAATTCTCTCTTCAAATATGATTCTATTTTCATGTTCTCTAACTAAGATTTTTGCTGCTAGGACAAGTTTACGGTTTTACTTTTATATCATAAGAATGTTGCTTCTTCAGTTTATTTATAGTTCCTTAAGGATTAAGACAGATATAGTGAAGATAACTATAGCTTTCAACTCTCTTTTCATGAGATTCCAAAGTAGCCTTATCACTATCATACACCTCCAGAAAAGTACTTTCAACTCTCTTTTCATGAGATTCGCGGACACCTAACCTTCACGATAGACGTCATCCAGGCTCTACTTTCAACTCTCTTTTCATGAGATTCCAACCACTGTGCGGCTAGAGAAAACAAGGCTAAACTCTTTCAACTCTCTTTTCATGAGATTCACACGACAGCATCGAGGGCTCAACATGGAAGGATAAAAGCTTTCAACTCTCTTTTCATGAGATTCTAAGAAAAGAATACGGTAAGTGTCGTCTGTCCTTTCTTACTCTTTCAACTCTCTTTTCATGAGATTCGCAGGCCTACCGCCCTGCGTCTCGCTGGAGCGGGTACCTTTCAACTCTCTTTTCATGAGATTCTAGCGAGCCTCTTCGGATTACTACGGGGCCGAACGTCCACTTTCAACTCTCTTTTCATGAGATTCGAACTTATAATAACAAGCTTGAGCTGGGAGGGGCCATAGCCTTTCAACTCTCTTTTCATGAGATTCGCGCAGAGCTACATGTCTGGTATCAACACCTACATAGCTTTCAACTCTCTTTTCATGAGATTCATCAATAATAAAGAGCTTTAGCTTTTGTCTTTTGCAAAGCTTTCAACTCTCTTTTCATGAGATTCTTACGGAGCCTAGCCGCCCAAGGCAAAACCACATACTTGCGACTTTCAACTCTCTTTTCATGAGATTCTAACGGTGTTCTGTTATCGACGAAATATGAGCCTTATTCCTTTCAACTCTCTTTTCATGAGATTCAGGCTCTATGCTGGGATGACGCCGGGTTTTGGCTTAACCGTCTTTCAACTCTCTTTTCATGAGATTCCGGGTCCAAGGCGGGCTGAGCGCTGTCCAGGAGTGGGTTAGCTTTCAACTCTCTTTTCATGAGATTCATTCAGCAGTATGGCAATCAGCTAGCGCTAGCTTTCGATACTTTCAACTCTCTTTTCATGAGATTCCGTGAAGGGTCTGGTTGGCTAACCGGCACGGCGTCGGGTGCCTTTCAACTCTCTTTTCATGAGATTCATACAGACCATCGGGATGTCATGCTACATTAATTATAAATTCTTTCAACTCTCTTTTCATGAGATTCCTGAAGTCTGCAAGCCGCTTTATCCCCCAGATCACAACACTTTCAACTCTCTTTTCATGAGATTCCATAAACTCTAGGACGGGGGAGGTGTATTGCTCGCGCGACTTTCAACTCTCTTTTCATGAGATTCTACTTATAAATCTATAACGTTGTGGGGATGGCCATAAGATACTTTCAACTCTCTTTTCATGAGATTCAATAAGGGAATTCGTCCATATGCTGAGATTAATGAAGCCTTTCAACTCTCTTTTCATGAGATTCTAAGCGCTATTACCCAAAGCGTTTTATTTCACCTCTTCCAAGCTTTCAACTCTCTTTTCATGAGATTCAGCTTCAACATCTTGGATACAAACATTGAACGTGTTAAGCTTTCAACTCTCTTTTCATGAGATTCACAAAGCTCAACACGTCGGCCTTCCCTAAGAGCCCTAGGTTCTTTCAACTCTCTTTTCATGAGATTCCAACACGTAAAGGAGCGCGGGTCGTATAACGGACACACGCTTTCAACTCTCTTTTCATGAGATTCAGACTTAGGCTCAGCGTTAAGTAAGACCTCCTCAATCCCCTTTCAACTCTCTTTTCATGAGATTCTCTTAAATGTAATGCTGAGCGCACGGAGAGCTTAAGTGACTTTCAACTCTCTTTTCATGAGATTCTCCGTTCGACTATGAGGTTACCGTGACTGAGCAGAGCTTTCAACTCTCTTTTCATGAGATTCCTCCGGGGGCACGATGTAGTACTCGTCGCGGAGGTCGAGCTTTCAACTCTCTTTTCATGAGATTCATGGATGCCTCTGTTATAACCGATATAGCGGCTCTATTCTTTCAACTCTCTTTTCATGAGATTCTGTCGTTACTGCAACATTGCGGTAAGATGTACATACTGTAACTTTCAACTCTCTTTTCATGAGATTCATGGAAGCCCGACAAGACGAACGGTGTTGCTGTCGAGGCTACTTTCAACTCTCTTTTCATGAGATTCTCAAGTTACCATAATAAAGCGAAGCAAACAAAACATTAACTTTCAACTCTCTTTTCATGAGATTCTCCTGTTCCATCATGTGAAACAAAATGATAAGCTCTATCCTTTCAACTCTCTTTTCATGAGATTCTATACTTCATAATTTACTTGTTGATAAGGTTGTACGTAATGCTTTCAACTCTCTTTTCATGAGATTCTAGGCGACATGTGGCGAGCCTGATTGAAGGGATAAACTTTCAACTCTCTTTTCATGAGATTCCTATCCGTAAATTCATTAACTCGTAGATAGCTGATCCTTCTTTCAACTCTCTTTTCATGAGATTCTGACGCACGGCTTGCTGAGCATCCGTGCGAGGATTCGTCTTTCAACTCTCTTTTCATGAGATTCTTAACTGAAGTAGCCCGACATGCGGAGGGCGTTTTTTAGCGCTTTCAACTCTCTTTTCATGAGATTCCTATATCTGCATTCCTCTACTACTGCTGAGGATATGTTAACTTTCAACTCTCTTTTCATGAGATTCCGAGCGAAAGAAATGCCTCCCCGACCCTCAGCGCAGCTTTCAACTCTCTTTTCATGAGATTCACTCCCTAGTCCAAGGCCGGGGCCTCGGCCCATGCTTGACTTTCAACTCTCTTTTCATGAGATTCATAATCGAGCGCCTGACCGCCCTCGAGGAGGACGTGAAGCTTTCAACTCTCTTTTCATGAGATTCACGTCACGTGGCCCTCTCTGAACCACGCCTCGACCTCATCTCTTTCAACTCTCTTTTCATGAGATTCACGGGCAGCACCGCACCGTTAAGCTGATACTTAAGTTCAGCGACTTTCAACTCTCTTTTCATGAGATTCATACAGCTCTCTTCGCTTCCTCCATTCTTCAATATAATGCTCCTTTCAACTCTCTTTTCATGAGATTCTGGAGCGAGGCCAGCAAGCCTGAGTGAAGCTGCATTACATCTTTCAACTCTCTTTTCATGAGATTCCCATGCGGCTAAGGGGGCTTCTCGAGCGTTTAATGCGTTCACTTTCAACTCTCTTTTCATGAGATTCCCTTATCAAGCCTACCCTCCCACACAAAACCCGTGTCTTTCAACTCTCTTTTCATGAGATTCACATCTACTTCATAAACACAAAGTAAATGTCACACCATGAACTTTCAACTCTCTTTTCATGAGATTCTTCATCTGCGTGGTCTATTACGCCTGATACTTCCTTGTCTTTCAACTCTCTTTTCATGAGATTCGCTATGTTCTTGTTTATCATAGAGGAGGCTATTCAAACTTTCAACTCTCTTTTCATGAGATTCGGGTATCCTGGAGCGTGCACCGTGACCGCGACTGTCTTGACCTTTCAACTCTCTTTTCATGAGATTCTAAAGCATACCTCAACAACGATCCAACTGGCAATAGTAACTTTCAACTCTCTTTTCATGAGATTCTCAAGGAATGGGGGGCTCGCAGGATCATAAAGAAGCTCCCTTTCAACTCTCTTTTCATGAGATTCACGGGGAGTCCGCGTCCGAGCGCGGACGGATGCAGACTGCGCTTTCAACTCTCTTTTCATGAGATTCGTAGAAGAGGCAACTAGACTGTTAACCGGCTTCATAGAGAACCTTTCAACTCTCTTTTCATGAGATTCTCATCGACGGCGAGAACCGTTTAAACGAGCTTAAGGCGCTCTTTCAACTCTCTTTTCATGAGATTCTGGATGGACATTTGGGCTAGGATGGCTGACATGGATTGTGATCTTTCAACTCTCTTTTCATGAGATTCAATTATCCATCACACCACCACCACACACAACTTACAGCTCCTTTCAACTCTCTTTTCATGAGATTCCCTATCGTGGCTGCGATAGTCTTAGCTGCAGTGGCTATCTTTCAACTCTCTTTTCATGAGATTCTCCCTCCTAGCGTAGACAGATGAGGGGCCAAGATAAACTTTCAACTCTCTTTTCATGAGATTCACGGCGAAATGCCCCCTGAGAAAGTAGTTGAGAAAGCATCTTTCAACTCTCTTTTCATGAGATTCGAAGGCAGGGATCAGGAAAGCTATGGAGAAGGTGTGAGCCATCTTTCAACTCTCTTTTCATGAGATTCCGATAATTCAAAAAGCTTCAAGCGCTCCATGGATATGGGCTTTCAACTCTCTTTTCATGAGATTCCTCGACCGGCTGCTTAAGTGGACCGGGCTCCACCCGGAGCTTTCAACTCTCTTTTCATGAGATTCTGAAAGTTTATATACTGGTGTCTTCAGGCGCACGTCGCTTTTATGTTAGGGGTCGTTCCCTTTAAAATGTTTGTTGGTTTGTTTTCTAGCGGGAGAGGGGTGGGCTTCTTTAAATAATGTAGGTTTCCCGCAAGAAAGTTATTCTATTAGTTCATTTATTTGTTTTTGAAGTAAAATGTTCTTTACTGTTGATGATGTTGTTAGGCTTAGCCGTACTTTTAGGAGTATGCCTTGTGAGGTTAGTGAGGAGATGAGGGGTTGGTCTTGGAGCGAGCCGCCTCTGCTCTATCCCTATGATTTTCTTCTCTCTGCTTCTGATCTTGGCAGCGGTTTCTGTGAGACTGGACGCTATGTGTATATGAAGTATGTAGCTAGGGAGAGGGAGGTGCCTGGTTGGAGGCTTAGGCGTGGTTCTTTGATACATGCTGTCTTATCGGAGGTTTCTAGGGTTGCGAAGTCCTTGATTCTTCAAGGCGTACTTGACGTTGAGGATTTCCGCGGCCGTTTTATTGAGGCTGGGGAGAGTATTCTTGGTAGGTTTAGGTCTGAGTTTAGTGATTTAAGGTGGGTTGATGAACTGTTTAGGCTGTTATGGATGAGGGCTGCTGATGCTTATTCGAGCGGTTTGGCGAGGGCTAGGGCAAGGTCGCCTTATATGACAGCTGACGGGCTGGCTTTCATGACCGTTCCTTTCATCACAGAGTTCCCGGTTGATGGTAGCCTGGTAGGTTTAAGCAGGACCTTAAGGATTGATGTTCTCCTCCACCCTAATATTGTGGCGGAGGTAAAGACGAGGGGCTGGCATCCTGACTATGAGCTGGGGGTAGCGTCTTATGCCTTGGCTATTGAGAGCCAATATGAGGTTCCGGTTAATTACGGCATAGTCCTCCTGGTAAAGGTTGATGCTAAGAGTAAGGACTTGAAAGTCTATGAGAGGGTTGTGAGGCTTTCGGATAGGGTTAGGCAGCGTTTCATCGACGTTAGGGATAGCTATGCCAGGATAGTGGAGGAATCTATGGATCCGGGGAGGCCTAGGTCCTGCAGCCCTGACTGTCCCTTCATCAAGGCCTGCCGTGAAGGGTGAGAGGTTGTCGAAGGTGGCTTTGGTGGATAAATATGGAGCTTTCCTGAGCGCCAAGGAGGGAAGGTTTCAGCTCTACGTGAAGAACCGTAAGGTATGGGATCTAGCGCCCGTTGAGCTAGACGCTATTGTCTTCGCGGTTACAGGAGCTTCTATATCGGCGTCCGCCGTAAAGCTAGCAAACGAGTTTGGCATAGACCTCGTTTTTCTCGATGGTAATCAACCCGTGGCTAGGTTGATCCAGGCTAGGTATGGGTCGACGCTTAAGACATGGCTCCACCAGCTTAAAGCCTATAAAAGCCTCGAGGAACGAGTGAGGCTAGCCAAGTGCTTCGTTGAAGGTAAACTGCATAATCAGCGTATGGTACTAGCCGAGTACTACAAGTACTTTAAGGCTTCAGGCAAGAGCTTTAGTCAACTAGCTTCAGCTATCTCAAGCCTTGAAGAAGCCTTGGAAAACTTAGCGTGTACAAGCACTATAGAAGAGGTTAGAAGCATAGAGGCTCACGCAGCGAGGCATTACTGGAACGCGGTGTCAACGCTGCTTCCGAGGGAGGCTGAGTTTAAGCAGAGGCTTCCTAGAAGTAGGCAGCTTCCCGGCGTTGAGGTCGACCTCTTTAACAAAGCTCTGAACATAGGATATGCAGCTCTGAGTAGAGCTGTGTGGAAGGCGGTTTTCATGGCTGGCCTAAACCCCTACATAGGTTTTCTACATAAGCCTAGGGCAGGGAAGATGGCCTTAGTCTTTGACTTGATGGAGGAGTTTAGGCCCATAGCTGTCGATAGGCCTCTCACTGCTTCCTTTAGGAGAAGCTTCGAGGAGTATATGGATCTTAAGGACGATGATAGGGAAGCTGCTAGGAAAGTGTGGAAGGTAGTGGTCAACCGCATGTATGAGTCTAAGCCTCCTCTGGAAAGCATAATCATGGAACAGGCTAGGCTCCTGGCAAAGCATGTTAGAGGTACCGATAAATATAGGCCTTTTAAGGCGAGGTGGTAGGTTGGAGCTCATTACCCTAGTTATTTACGACATACCTGACAACGCTCTGCGCTACAAAGTGGCGAGCTACCTTAAGTCTAAGGGGCTTAAGAGAGTGCAGAAGAGCGCCTTTGCCGGCCCCTTAACAACTGGTCGAAGAGCTGAACTTATAGCTGGGCTGAGGAAGCTCATACATGGCCAACAGGCCAACATCCAAGTCTATCCCTTAACCCCAGCCAGCTTCAACCAGAGAGTAGTCCTTGGCGTGGAGCTTAGCTATGAAGAGGAGGAGCACCTCATCTGAGGAGGAGCCCGGCTACATAACCGTTGTCGACGTCAGAGACTATGCTTACTGCCCAAACATAGTATACTTTACTAAAGTGCTTCACATCAAGGAAAGGGTCACCGAGGCCATGGAATATGGTAAAGAGCAGCACGAAAAACCTTCGCTTGCACCCATTATGCCTAGGCTTAAGCCAGCGAAGATCATGGAGGCGGTAGAGCTACGTAGCAATAAACTCAAGCTTGTTGGAAAGGTTGACTATGTAATCTTAACTAGACATGGTGAGTATATACCAGTAGAAGTTAAATGGAGTGACCCGGAGGTACGTGGAGGACCTAAACGCCACCATAAAATACAGCTTGCAGCTTACGCTCTCCTTCTCGAGGAGCACTTTAAGACCACGGTTAAACGAGCATTAATATACTACTCAAGGGCCCATAGGCTCATAGAGCTTCCCCTAAGCAACGCTGACAAGCGAGAAGCAAAGGAAATATTAGGTAAGATACGTAAATTAATTAAAAACGAGTCTTTCCCTGAAGTAAGGCGAAAAGGTTATTGTGATGCTTGTGGCTATCGGGTACTCTGCCAAGGGGGTTTCATGAAATCCTTTTCTTGTAAGAAACTATGAAAAGGCTTTTAACCTCGCATACCTACGCGACCCAACAACCGCCGTAACCACGTAGGCGATGCCATGTGGAGAATATCCTAACTGGCCTGAATACGTCGTCTATTATGTAAAAGACATGGCTCGGCAACCACCTATTTACTATCCTTCTTTGCTTTCTAATTAAGAAGCAGAAAACTCAGGATTTTAGGACATTGAAATATGGCGTTTATGAGAATTTAGACCAAAGCGTTAGCTAGGGCCAATGCTTCAACGGTTAAAGGTCTGTTTCTCTTGATCGTTACCAGTCTTAGTTTTCTAAGTTCTATTAGATACCTTCGGATGGTGCTTGCGTCCTTACCTAAGGACTTAGCAAGTTCTCTCACACTGACCTCTCCACCTCTCTCAATTAACTTCCTTAATACCTCAAGCTTCGCGCCCTCTATGGAAGGGGGGTTGAGGAGGAGAGTAGGTATTTGAACCACGGTTGAGGAATCCTCTAATTCTACTTCGATGAGAACGTTTGAAGGTTTTAATTGCGCTATTGCCATAAGTGTAGCAAAGGCCACAACCTTCATTCCACCGCTTAAGTTCACTATGACTTCACGTGCCCCCTTTACATCATCTGCAATGGCTTTCTTGACTACCGATAAAGCCATAGAGAACTCGTGAACCGGTATTTCACATATTCTCAGAGAGACTTCTGAGGAGAAGTATTTCGTGACAAAGTCCTTAATGAAGTTCAAGGTTTTGATTGTGCGCTCTACTAATGGCCCTGTTAACAATAGAATCCTATCACCTTTATCGAGACCATGCCTTGTAAGGCTTCGAATAGCGTATTTTTCTTCAAAACCTATGCTCACCACGATGGCTCTATAGCCATGCATATGTGCAAGATATCTTGCCTTCTTAAAATCTTTTGTGTATGATTTATAATATTAAAGAAAATTTAAATAATTTGTGTGCAAAAGAAGTTTCTTGGGGGAATATGTCTACTCCTCGGAAAGATGAAGGTGAGGATAAATTGGCAGAAGCTGCTAATAGACTAGCGGACTACTTACATGTACTCTTAGCAGTCGAGTACGATGTAGATGTCATAGACAGGTTAGCAAAGTCACGTCAAGTGGACGAGTTTAAAGAAAACATGTACAATGCCCTAAGGCGAAAGTTAACTCTAGAATCTAAGCTGAACGAGTTAGAGAAGAAAGGTGGGCAAGAAGATGTTCGTAGAGCCTTAAGCATAATTAAGAGTCTTAATCCCTCGCATGTCGAGTCTCTCGCTAAAATTGAGCAAAACCAACTCAAAGGATTGGCAACCTATGTAGGCGCAAGGGCCTTAGCCTCCACGGTTCTCTTCGATAACCTTAGAAGACTGGCTGAAACGAGGTGAGAATTATGTATGTTAGGATAAGTGGGAGACTACTCGTTAACGCAGCCAGCTTAAATGCTCAAGGTACTGTTGGTAACCTAGTGGAACTAACGAAGGTACACGTAGTGCGGGCTAGTAGTAATGGTTATGAACTAGTGGAGGTACCAGTCGTAACAGGCAACTCACTTAAGCATTGGCATTTTGTGCATTTCATCAAAGAGTACAAGAAGATGCGTGATGGTGCTGCGAAGCTATGTAGTGACTGTATTAGAGGGGTAGGTTTTAGAACGAGGCAAAATCTAGGCAACGATGAAGCTAAATACATTGAGATGTGTGCAGGCGAGGATCTTCACGGCTTCTTGATGCCTGAAGCTCAGGTTAGGCGAGAGAGCTTGGTCAAATTTTCCTTCTTAATTCCTGTCGAGGACTTAATGGAACGAGCCATTGACACCGTGACCCACAACAGAGTTGTGGTCAACGAAGAGGGTAGAATTGAAGGGGAGGCCGCAATGATGCTCTTCAAGCGGCAGTATTCGTCAAGTATGTATGGGTTTTCATCAACCTTGGACCTTGGACTGGTCGGTACTAGGCTTTACTCGGCTAACAAGGAGCCTGTTATCGACCAAATGGAACGGGCGGTAAGGGCTAAGGCGGCGTTAATGGCTTTCATTCCCTTCCTAAGTGGATTATTTGGAGCTAATACTGCCCGCTCACTACCTGTTGAAAAGGTTGAGCAATTGCTTGTCACGTCGTCTAATGCTCCCCTGCCTCTATTGGTTAATGCAGCCTACTCAGACTATGTAAGAAGAAGCCTCTTAACGCTACGCAATTACTGTGAAACTACGGGGACGCGAGCATGTGTACATGTCTACGGTATCAAGAGTGGAATTAAGGACGTTCTTAAGGATTGTGAAGTGATCGAGGTTAAGGACAATTACGATGATTGGTCAGGAATCTTTAGAACCTTAGCTGAGGAGGTAACGAAGACTTTTGCAAGTGGTTGAGGTTAAAGTAAGGCCTCAGCTTTTTTCCATACGTAGACCGTTATCTTACCAAGTAGCCGATGCGCTTCTTCTTCCTCAACCTTCATCTCTTGTGGGCGCTCTGGCATCCTGCCTCGCTAAGCTAGATTTCAAAGCAGCAGGCATGGGTGATGAGCATATTAAGTCACTAATTGACGAAACTCTCAGAGGGTTGGAGAGGGTTGCTGTCAAACCCACGAGCCCCATCGTAGCGAGCCCTGTGGTTCTAAGTAGGTTAAGGGTGCTAGAAAAAACAAGCGATGAGATAGAGCAAGGAGGCCGATTGAGTGATGCCATGGTTAGGGAATACGTGCACGGTAGTTTTACGCTTTACTTTGTTTTCCGTAACCATGACTTAGCGCTTAAGGCTGAGAAAGCCCTTTTCCTCCTTGAAAGAATAGGGGATACTGAGTCACTCGTAGCTGTAGAATCCATCAACCTATGTAGACTTTCGAAAATCGGGGAAAAGGCAGACGTCGATACTTCAACTAGAGCTGACTGGGTCAATGGTATCGAAGGCGATTTCGTGGCCGCGAGGATGTGCGTTGAGGGCTTCGCGCGTGAGGTTGTCAGAGTGGGGAGGGGAAAGTTAAGTACGGCAAGCAGGTACCTTGATGAGCTGAGGGAGAAGTATGAATGCATGTTTTACCTGCCCTTGAAAATAGAGAGAGTTAAAGATCGCGTGTTCTTCGTACCTACTAATCTTCGTCTTGAAGTTAAGCCTGGCTTTAAGATAGTTGAGGCTGAGGCTGAAGATAGAGCTAGACTGGTGGTGAGCTTACCTCATGAATAACTCTGAGCTATTGGGCCTAATGGTCGCTTCGTGGAACAACTACAAGAACTTCACCAAAGCGGGGAGTGATGAAAGTTCTTTGATGGTAAATAAAGCATTGCTGCTTAGGAATTGGATCGAGAGCAGCGACGGATTGAGGGGGGTTTTGCTTAATTTTCCTTCCTTACCCCTGTATGACATTCAAAGAAAAATTCTGGACTGCTTGATGAGTCGCGGTGACGAGGCATGCGTAGTTTTAGTTAAGGCGCCCACGGCATCTGGCAAGACGGAAGCTGCATGCCTTCCATTCTTTAACCAATTATTTACTGGCAATTACTCTATAGCTCCTCGATTGAATTATACATTACCGCTAAAGTCGTTAGCTAGTGTGACACAAACAAGATTAACAGTCTACGTCCTCGCTCTTAGAGCGTTTTTATCGCTTCAAAAGCGGGATGATGTAAATGGTGTGGTGGAGGATACCTTAACCTTCTTGGACAAGTACATCAAACACCGCTCGCTCCCAGTAGCCTTAGAGACCGGGTCTCTAACTCATCAGGGAGGTTACCTCTACAAGAGCTTTATTAATGCTGCTACCATAGATGCTGTGATCTACAGTTATGTTGCACAAAGAGTACCGGGAGGAAATGAAAATCCTAGACTGAACTTGCCTGCTGGGCTGATAGCTAGCTCACTTATGATAATGGATGAAGTTCAGCTTCTACAGGATGAACATTATTACTCACCTAGGGTGCTTAGAGAGGTAATAAAGCAACTTGTGAGTGTACGCGTCCCCACCATCGTAATGACTGCAACGATGCCAAAGGTGCTTGAAGATGAAATGTTTCAAGGCCTTGACGATATTTTAATTCATCTAGAGGAGACTAACCCGACTAAGAGAGGGGACGTAGATGTTGAAGTAAGACGTCATGAATCACTGGAAGATCTCTTAAGCGAGGATCTACTGAAGGAGTTTAAACTTAATCTTAACGATGGCAAACACGTGTTGGTCATAGCCAATACTCCTGAAAGGGCATGTAAGGCCTACTGGAGGATCTCAAAAGAGCTCGGTAAGGAAGAGGTAGAGCTCATCCATGGTCGCCTCATACACGAAGACCGTGAACGGGTCGAGAGGGAGCTAGAAGGCAGAGCAAAAGTCATAGTAGCTACTCAGGTTATTGAGGCTGGCTTTGACTATGATGCTGCCCTTTTAATTAGTGAGGTAGCTCCCATCGATAGTCTTATCCAAAGGATCGGCAGAATTGCGAGGAAACCTAACTCTACTGGTAAGGCAGTTATTGCTGGAAAGTTAGAAAATGCTGCACCTTACGTTGAGGACCTCATCGACCGTACGTTGGATCTTATATCCGAAGACCAGCATCTTTTGAAAGAATCCTTAAGGAAGTTAAGTGCAGCTGAGGAGGCCATGAACAATGTGTATAAGCGAGATATTTTAGAGAAGCTCATGAACTTGAGTGATGACAAGCTCGTGAGGTCCAAAGCGTACTTAGGTAAGCTAAGACTCTTCAGTTTTCCTCCTGAGGACTTAGACTTTGCCCTCCGCCCTGAACTCTACGTAACGCTAGTGGTCGACGGCGACCCTGAGGGCGAGCTGAATAAGCTGTGGTATGAGCTGAGGGAAAGGGGAAGAGAGGGTGTGGAGGTGAGGAGCTTCGATGAGTGGATTAAGCTGACGAGCTTCATGGAGAACCGTGCCCTTAACGTGAGTTCTTGGTTTGCCCGTAAAATACTGGATGCAGGCTACATAATGGGCAGACTTGAGATCCGTTTTCTTCGTGACCGTCAGGGTTCTTCGCTCAAAGTATACTTAAGAGATGCCGTAGCTTGGGGTGACATCTTACCCATGGGATCGTATTTAATCAAACGCGAAGCTTACCGCTCTCATGAGGGACTCGTACTACCAGAGCCCTTGGAGGGAACCAAGCTTTCGGTTAAAGCTCTTAGGAGTTCGAGAAGGAATGAGCGCACATAGATTGTACGCGTGGAAGAACGAGGGCTTTGATGATCATGTGGAATCTATGCTCACTCTATGGGGAGGCCTTTTCAGACGCACTCACCTAGCTTGTATCCGTAGAGTCTTAGCTCTCTCAAGTGAGGAAGCTGAGTACTTAGTAAGGAAGCTGGTAATACTTCATGATGTGGGCAAGCTCTACATCGAGTATCAAAAAGCCATAACTGGCAGTGGGACTTTAAATCGTGCCGAGTACAGACACGAGATAGTAAGCGCTTACTACATGTACAACCTAGCCCTAAGCACTTCGATGAACGAGGAGGACTACTGCGCGATGACCGCTATAGCTCTTCATCACGAACCTATATTGATGGGTCAGCTAGCTAGAATGGGCGAGCCTTACCTTACGGTCACTGACATTCTAAGGAGATTAAGGAAAACATCTATTGAGGGCAAAATATTGATGGATAAGGATGGGATAAAGTTAGTTGAGGACTTATTAAGGAAATATGTAGGGGTTAATGTTCAGTTGCCCGTTGAAGTTACCGTCGAGGAAGTTGCAAATGCTATGAGGGATATAATTTTAACTACCAGCATTAAAGGTTCAACCCATTATAAAGCTAGGATTAGGCTGAAAACTTCGGCATTATTGTCGTTACTTTGCGTCCTAGATTCTTGGCCAGCTCACAAAGCAAGACGAGAGGATGATGGAGGAAACTTCATAGCTAGACGTGCAGAATTAGCGGAGGTGGCACTGGTTTGGCTCAGCTAATGCTTTTCACACCTGGACATGGAGATCCCTTTGAAACCCTGATGCTTAATGGTTTAGTTACATCACTATTAGAAGCCGATCCGTTCTCTAAAATCAACATTCACAAGGAAGGAGCCAGGTACGTAATCAAGGCAAACACTAAGGCTGAGGGCACCCGTATTGTAGAACATGCTTTAACCTGCATCAGCCAAGACATAGAGCTAGGATCTAGTTTAAGTAAGATATCACTCGCTAATAGGCCTCAACCGACCTTTAAGAAAGCTGAGAATTTACAAAAGCTACTTAAAGAACTCTCTTACGCTAAAGGAATGGACGTCTATGAGGAGTTTGGGAAAGAGACCCACATTGTTGAAAAAGGAGAAGGAAGGGGGGCAAGGGGGCGCCTGCTATTAAAGGCCCACATCCCAGTGGCTCCAGTGGGCGGTGCCCACATGCAATTATCTTATGTAACCATCGGCACGACGGGCAGGGCCTCGTTTAAAGGTCCAGCTGATTACGTGGTATGCCCCCTATGTTTGCTCTTGGCATGGACTGGGCTTGTTAGATCAACAGCATTAATAATTACTGAGCGCGGAGGACGTGAGAGGTTGACGCGCGTTGTATACAGCGTAGCTTCTCCTCTTCACGCCGACCAAGATGATGTGTCAGCTCTCTCACTGATTTTTGGCGAGAAGGTTGAAAGACTTGACGTAGACGTGCCGACGCTCGCTGCTCCTATGCTAGCCTTTTTCACTGGTGAAACAGTCCTGACTGTAAGGAACATATTTAATTTGCTTACATGGTCCTATGTAAGACAGGGTGGCTTCCTCGGCGTCAGGGACTTTAGTCTTGCTCCTCTCAACCCTCTACTTAACTTTGTAGCTAAGGCCAAGTCAAAGAGCCCTAACCTTCCTCGACTCGCTCGCTCTCTCTTGACCCCTAAAAGAGTACACGATAAAGAAGTGGCTCCGGAGCCTGAGCTCATTAGCATGCTGGCTGAAGCAATACTCTACGGAAGCTTCGACGTCTACAGCATTGTACGTTCTCTATGGTCAGCTCTCGAGCTCAGAGATGAAAGGCGAGTGTTAGACCGAGGTATTGTTGAAGCGATCGTTTTAAGCATACATGGGTTGGGCATGCCCAGTGAATTAAAGTTCTTGAAGGAATGGCTTGCTAATGCTGACTGTGAGGACGGCACGTTTTAGAGATGTGTTACAATATGCAGTTATACATCACTTATCTCCAGGGTGGCTTTACTGAATTGAACCGAGCCTAATAACTATGTGAGCATAGTTCATGGAGGCTTGCTCTATGATCTTCTCAAGCTCCGCCCTCCTGAATTGGCTGAAGACTCTTGAGCCAAGTAAGGAGTTCTCGTTTGAGGTTTAAGGACTTGCTCTCCTCCTTCACGTTAAAAACAGTTATCGTAAAAGGTGCTTCTAAGCCGCTTGGTTTCTCGGGCTTCGCGGTGAGGGGAGTTCTATATGAGCTACTTAAATCCATTGACCCTATGCTTTCTGAGGAGCTTCACGGCTTGAAGAGATTAGCTCCTATTTCAACTACTCCTCTCACCTTTGAGTATAGATCTGGTGGAGGCCTCAAGGAAGGCTCCATTGTTTCCTTCAGGATTACTTCGCTGCTTGAGCTTCTTTCCGTTAAGCTGGCTGACTACCTTATCAATAACCCCTCCCTTTCAATGAACATTAAAGATGCCGTGGCTAGACTAACCGAAGTTGCCGTATCCACTATCGAACCCAAGAAGTTGCTGGAGAACGCTACTCCCGTAGAGTTCTTTGCGGTTCAGTTTCGGTCTCCCACTTTCTTTAGAAGGAGCATGGTTACTAGATGCTGCCCCTCCTGTCCTGTTCCTAGGCCCAAGTGTTTAAGGCTGAGAAGGCCTCGTCGTTACCGCTATGTTCCCTTTCCTGACCCCTACCTTATGTTGCGAAGCCTCTTAAGATTATGGAGGAAGTTCACAGGCGTCACGCTTAATTATAGGGAGTATGTGGAGTGGTTGCTCGATGGAGGCGTAGTGGCGTCGGGTTACCCTGCGCTTAAAACCGTTAGGGTCTATGAGCATCCTACTACACCTAAGTGGAGTGTAGGTTTCAAGGGCATAGTGTACTTTAACTTGCCAGAGGACACCTTTGACGATAAAATGGCGCGGATAACCGATGCTTTGCTAAGGTTTGGAGAGTATAGTAATGTTGGTGCCAATCGTACTGCTGGTTTTGGAGTGATAAGATATCAACCTAAAAAGCAACAAGAATCTAGGAAAGCTTACACATGACATGAGAATTATTATTGAAAAACTAACGTTATGGTGCTGCTTAGCAATAAGGTCATTAACGAGAGTTCTGCCTCTATGGTTTTTAACGGCTATGCTGAACGAGGACATTAGGTAGGTAAACAGCGTACTTCTTGCCTATTCTGGCGATCTGTTTGAATCTGACCTACCGGGTTATAGCATGTGTAAGACGTTATTGACTTTAGTTTTGTTTTCTAACAGAGTTTTCCGTGATTAGCATGGTGTTGATAGGTTACCGTGCTTTATAGACGGTCTTCTTCCTTTTATGGCTTGGCTTGTATTTTACCCTGTAGCCTCTGGCTTTGACTCTGCTGTATTCTATTATTAGTTCGTGGGTGAACGGTATTTTGTCTTGGTATCGGTGTTTCTTGATCCATGAGGGTTCTTCTCCGAGGTTGTGGTTGAAGGTTGGGTCTAGTGGTAGCCAGGCGTATCCGTGTTTTGGGTAGTGGTCTAGTTTCCAAAG
>Ga0180302_10000591_pt1 | contig 16258 bp, 15 predicted proteins | sample GuaBasSediGuay17_FD_121794 | JGI IMG/M metagenome (GOLD analysis project Ga0180302, IMG submission 121794) | Subseafloor sediment microbial communities from Guaymas Basin, Gulf of California, Mexico - Guay17, Core 4571-4, 12-15 cm | ecosystem: Environmental > Aquatic > Marine > Hydrothermal... | reverse complement strand
GGTATATTCTGAATATTATCATGTTAGATTATTGAGATTACTTTTCATTAAGGGTGGGTTTTCACTGTCTATAGGGCTTACTGAAGAGATTTGATACGAGTTAGACTTGTGATTTGTGCGTTTTGGTGAATGTCTAAATCATTTTAGTCCTTTTTTATTGAGATTAAGTTCATTTAGATCCCTGGTCTGAAAGCTTGAAGCTGTTAAGGTTGCACCCGTATACTCTATTAGATTCGATGGACTGAGTTCATGGATTTCCTCTAACATTTTTTGCAAGATAATCATTTTTATTTAGGAAGTCTTGTCGAATCATTAGAACTCCTATACATTCTCTCTCGTATAAAAATGGGTAAGCTAATATGGCGACTTTGGGAGTGGTCTTTGTTTTTGGATAAAAGGTTTTAGTCGGGGATTGCTAAGTATAGTTCTATTTTTGCAATTATATTTTAGTGTCCTATTGTCATTTGGGGGTCGCATCTCAGCTATTTTTTACGGTTTCTTTTCTTTTTCTTTGCAGAATTTTCTAATATTGAAGTCATCTCTAAGGATTATGCCCTCGTTTACTGCTTCGATAGCTATGGGGTTTTTCTTTTTAAGTAGTGTTAAGAATTCGGATGGGGTTAAGGGGATGACTTCGAATCCTGGTGGGTAATCTATTTTCTTTAGTCTGTCTAAGGGGTTACCAGATAGTTCTGATATGAGTACTATATCTACATCACTCCATAAGTTAAAGTCTCCTCTAGCATACGATCCTATTAAGATTATTGAGGCCTTAAATGGTAGGTTCCTGGCCCAGTTCTTGGCCTCATTTATCACCTTCTCTCTTAGCTTTCTTCTCTCTTTAAGGATCTCCAAATCTTCTCAACCCACATAATAATATTTTTGGTGCATCTTATAGCATTCTCAGCATCCTCTCTAGTATAGTATTCATGAGGAGCCCCCTCAGCCCATGCATTAGGATATCTTGTGGGGACGTAAAGCTTATCCAAGGTCTTAGCAAACCTGATGATACCATCGGGAACGGAAAGTCCCTTAGACTTAATGTTAGTTAATAGCCTCGATATGCTGTGGCCGTAAGCAGGTAATCCTAGACCGTGTAACAGCGCTTTAACAGCTAATTCGGCAGCTTGTTGAGCCTTAAAGCAAGCCCAATTATAGTAGCCTCCCTCCAAATCACTATAAGAGGCCTCCAAGGTCTTCTTAGCTGATTTTAACCACCTTGAATATTCACCCTCATCAAGCATGAAGACCTACCTGAGTACTAAATTAAGTAGTTCACCATGCGATATTGTTTCGCTTAAATCTATTTTATCATACTCGTCAGCAATTTTATTAAAATAAGCGATGACATTCTTAATCTGCCTATTTGGATTTATGGTCATTGAGCCACTCGTTAAGTAACTTAGAGCTTATTACTTTAAGTGTGTATTATTTCATGGCTTATTTAAGCATTTTAAGTCGCCAGAAACAATGATAATAATTATAGTGCATCTAAATCTGGTAAGATGCATAAAGATGCTGTTGAGAAGATCGTGGTACATGTTAAGTATGATGGAGTTAGAAATTATTGTATATTAAATATTACTTCGTTATGAATAAAGATATTTTGTGGTAATTATTTTTGCGAAGGTTATTTTATGAGCTTAGATAAATTTTTTGCCGAGGGGTCCCGTACTGAGCCCTTCTTCGTTATTGAATATCCTGATTTTAATGTCGCTGTGGATAGAATAAAGAGAACATGGCGTACTCATATACTGATCATCTTCGGATACTCGCGGGTTTTCTACGAGGGAAGAGCTAAAAGTAGATTGTCTTGGGCTGATCATTTGGTCATTACTAAACCGGATGGTACGTTGCTTATTCATGGTAAAACCAAACGTGAACCGGTGAATTGGCAACCTCCGGGTTGTGTTATAACAGTGTTTATTGAAGGAGATTTTCTCGTTATTCGATCTAAGAGGATTAAGCCTTTAGAGATCGTTAGAATTGAGATTTCCAATCTTTATTTCTTGATTGGTGCTCGTCCTGGTAAGGGGCGTTTTGATAAATTTTTATCTGAGTCACAGATGGTTGATTTCGTGATTCGCAATCCAGAATTCATTGAATCTGGATTTACTCCAATTCAAAGAGAAGCGTATATTAAGTATGGTTATATTGATTTACTTGGAAAGGATGCTGATGGGAATTTAGTGGTTCTCGAGTTTAAAAGACGGCGTGCTGAGGTTCAAGATGTTGCGCAGTTGTCATTGTATGTAGAGGTTCTTCAGAAAGAGAAGAATGCGCGCGTTCGGGGTATTCTAGTTGCTCCTGACATATCTTGGAATGCACGTTTGCTTTTAAGAGAAAAGAATTTAGAATTTAGAAGGTTTGATATAAAAAGACTTTTATGAATCTCAGAGCGGGATTAACTCATCATTTTTAGGTCAGTAATCCTGACCGTCATCATGAATTACAGATTCCTTACTATTCAAATGTTGAGCGTCTTAATATTAATTTCTAATCCTTCAATTCCCTTAATTGAAGGTTAGTTGTTGCATGGGGGGACAGACATCATAGTAAGTGTAATTGTGGACAAAGAGTCAAGGAAATATAAGGGGTTTGGGAGTACTCAGATGCGCGGTTTTATAATTGTTTACTCGGACATAAGGAATTTTCTAAGGTCTAATCTTAGTATTAGAGAGGTTCTTCTAAATGTTATTCAGTCAGCTAATTTTGTTGGTGAGGATTTGCCAGAGGCTGATGCCTTGAAGATTTTGGATTATTTGGATAAGAATAATGTAGAAATATTTGATATTGGGGATAAATTGATCTATATTGTGTCCAATGGCAATGCGTTTTTAGAATTCTTTGAGAAGATACTTCGAAAAACGCTTATTCGGGAATATACTAATTTGAGGCTAAGGAGATACTTCTCTTGAACTTTTTAACTACTTTCACAGATCTCCTAGAGATATTACGAACAAGCATATCTGCTCCTTTAAATGGATAGTTTAGCATTAGAACTCTTGGCCCTTTGATCTTTGCATTGATATTCAGCTCCTGAAGAGCTTTTATCACTTCGGAGGCATTTGGAGTGTCCGCTGGGTAGCTGCAGAAATTTGGGCATTTGGTGCATGGACCATCAATAAAACATGCGCTTGGACAAGGTACATTAGCATTCCAAGAATTGGCGCAGCATGTAGATGCCCATGTGATTAGACCTTTCTTCTTTGCTTTATTCATCGCAATCTTTTTCTCTGGCAAAGGCACATTTCTTTGTTTTTCATCTATTATCTTTAATCTCTCTTTGATGAGTACGGTATTTAGCCCTAAACTCTCAAGTCTGTTAATAATTCTTCTTGTAACACGAAAGCCTCCAATAACTACTCCGACTGCTCCAGAATCTTTAGCTGCTTCTAGAATATCTTCTATTTCGTCCAGGTTTATTCCCGGAATTAGGGGTCGTAGGAATAATACGGGTTTTAATCCCGCATCTCGTAAATTTTTTATTGAGTCTAGTCTTTTCTCTGGAGGAGGAGCAAATCGTTCTAATATATCATATTTCTGCATGGTAATTATTGTAATAAGTGGGGAAATAGGAGTATTATACTCAATTGCGATACTTGCGATTTTTTCTGCTAGATTTTTTGAGATGTACTGCTTTGTTGAGAATTGAATCGGATTGCCCAATTTAGCGAGTTCTCTTAAGTATTCTAATGCTTTGCTCGGGAAAATGAATGGTTCCGAAACAGCGCCGATCGCTATTAGGGTTCCGTGTCTACTTGGTAAAAAACATGGATTTGATAGGATAGCATATACGAGTTCTTTGCTTGATAGGGGATAGGGTCTAGGACCATCGAACTTAAATCCCATGTCTTCTATATAACAATAGGCACATTGAAATGGGCAATTAATTGTGACATGAACTGTGAGACCGCACCATCTAGGCGGTCTTCTGGCATGAAAATCCCTTAAAGCTCTTTCCTTTTCAGAATCGGTTAGCTCTTCACCATACATAGAAAATAATTCGGACTTCTTAATAATTAGCTCCATTGGATTTATCTTTTCTTTGTTACTCTTCACAAAAAGCAACTCCTAAAAATAATGAATTGGATAAAAAATACACTCATTTCATGAACTTTTCCTCCCATTCTTTTAGATGCTGAATGCTCTCTTCTATTGATGCAAACCTTTCTCTCACAGCTTCGACATCCTCTCTGGTAACTTTATTCCTCCCATTCATTTTTGCTCTCTCAGCAGCGGGAGCCATTAATTGCACGGCATACCTTAGAGAAATTTCAGTACCGTATCTAACGAGTAATTCCATTGCATCGTCTCCTAATTCAATTCCTTCTTCGCGTGCTCTTATCTTCAGAATTTCTCTAACTTCCTCTGCATTATAAGGATATGTTGGAATTATTAATAATCTGTCGAGCAGATCGAGAGGCATGCCATGAGGAGAAACAATATCTGTCCCACGAATCTTCGTTAGACCTCTATTCGACGCCATGATGACAATAGGAGCAAGTTCCGATTCAAGAGCACGATTAAGAAAACTAAAAGCTTCGATGTCCAGCATATGGATTTCATCTAGGAAGAGGACACCCGGGATTATCTCTGCACGTCCCTTCTCAACTTGCTCCTTTACCCATTGATCCACGTGCGCTCTTGTCTCAGGGTCTATTTCCTTTCTTTCTTCTGCTCCTCCGAATAATAATGAAAATATTCCTCCCCCTCCTCTTTGCTTATGGAAAAGCTCATCCAGTTCATCGAGAGTTGTTGTCCAAACGAATTCGCGCTCCTTCTCAACGGGTCCAGAAGGAACTGGCACGCGAGGAACCCTTCCTATATCGTATCCAAGTTCCTTTGCGGCTTCTTCGCTAATACCTAATACGCTTACTCTCGCAGTTTCCTTGTCTATCATAATTACCATGCCCTTCTGAACCCCTCGGCTAATCATCTCCTCCGCTACTTCTGGTCCAACGTTATATGTCACTCTCTCATCTTTTGTCCTTAGTGTCAGCTTTGCTTTCTGAACAACTCTCTGATAGGGATTAAACGGATGCGGTACGAAGTGAGGCTCGAATTCAACAACCTCCCCCTCAAGCACCATCCTTTTTTCTCTAAACCTAACCCCTATTGCTTTGCGTAATGCACGCATTAAAACTTCAGTTTTCTTTACCTCCGCACTATAAATCTCGGATCCGCTAAGTTGAACAAATGGCACATCACTCCCAAGCTCTCTAGCAATCCCAATTGCTATTGCTGTTTTTCCAGTTCCCGGGGGTCCAGCAAGAAGAACAGCCCTTCCCGCCATTTTGCCTTCTTTAATTAATTTTACAACTAATCCTGCGGCTTCTCTTGCTTTTATTTGCCCAACAAGCCCGTCGCCTATAAATTTAGCTCGTCCTTGATCATCTAAGCCTAATCCCTTTACATGACTGTGAGCCCCAATTCGTATGAATGCGCGCGTGGCCATAAGTAATCACCTCTATTTGCTTGGAATTAATTTCCGCTTTGGTGTTAGAAGAAAGACTAATCTAATAATATGTTAAGGAGGTAAGGGGATACTATTTAAGCATAAACTTATATATACTCACCCGAGGCATGACTGACTAAAAATAATTATTTTAAATCAATAATTTTTGCATTATCTTCTTATAGAATCACTCATAAAATTTCATTAAAAGCTTCGCATTTTTAGATGATGATGAAAACTGGGCCGACTGAATACCTGATGATGGCTGGGACGTCTGATTTTAAGCGCTGTATGGTAAATGCTCAGATCGGCTCTTCTTCTTCATACAATCTGCTCTCGGTCTTTTCATCATTGCTTATTTAGTCTTTAAATAATGCTTTAACGCGTTAATTAGTGTTTCTGGACTTGGCTCAAATATAAAATCTGCTATAATTATCATATCTGTATCTGTTGTTTCCTCACCGATAAACCCTCGGACTGCTACTTCGGTACCCATTAATATCTCCCTCGCCATATTTAGTATATTCTCAGAGTATTTTGCTTCTTCGATGCCGCTTAGCCCCATTTTTATTAGAAGATTTCTTACTCCTCTATCTCTTAAAAATACGCGTGCACTTTTTGCATCATCATCCATGATTAGGATAATTGTAAAGTATTTTTTACCTCCTTCAGTGTGCCCCTTGATACAGTATTTTTTACCTTGAGAATCTGTAAACATCGGGTATTGGCATTTTTCACAATATTCAATCTCTCCAACGAATTCAACTTCGGTTATTGTTCCAAAGACCGTTTCATAGCTCCCTATATTTGCTAATGAAAGAGGTTTTATATTTACATCTCTCTTCGAGTTACTGCCAATCTTGATTTTACTCTTATCCCCTACAAACCCTATAAGCTCCGCACCTTTAATTTTCTTGGGAATTCTTACATTCGTTATGATTAGTTCGGTGTTCGTTGACACCTCTTTTAACTCATCGAGAATACTTTCGTTCCATACCATAAGGATTATCGAGTCTCCCCTGTCGTCACGCAATTTGATGATTCCTAAAGGCCCTTTCTCCTTCTCTAGGCGCTTAACCTCGGATAAATATCCTTTCACGTTAATTCTGCTGCCTAGTTCAATTTTCTCAAATGTATCTATTATAGTCTTATCCTTTGGCGTTTTTTCCTTATAAATCCCTTCTCTCCGAGCTTTATCTCTCACGGCTTCCCATGAAAGATCTTGGGGAAAAACCTTAGGACTTATTATAATTTCGTCATTTAGGGTAGAAATATGGAGCTCCACAAATCTTCCATACGCGCTTTCTCTGGCAATAGCATTGATACGAACTGGTGTTCTGATCCTTAAATTTGAAATACTATTAATTATCTCCTCACGCCAAATAATAATGCGCGCAATACCTGTTTCATCTCCCACTAGAAACCATGCATATTTTCTTTCGGTTCCTCGTTTATCAATATAGGTCTTGATTCTTGGCGGGGAAAGAACGTAACCGAATATTATATTTCTGTTTCCTATTCTCAGATCCCTGATTTTATCTCTCCTTACTCCTATATTCTTTATAGCTGAGAGATTACCAAAATGTAATTCTAATGGATCTTCGCCTTTACGAGCGAAGTATTCATTTTTCCTTAGTATTCCTCCCTGCAGTATAACGATATCTCCTAATGATGCATTTTCACTAACTAAATCAATTATCTTATCCCATAGTATTACACGGATTTTTCTGCGCAAATCTGCCTCATCAGCTAAATATATAATCTGTTTCCTAACTGTCCTACCATTTTCTCGTTTAATCTCATTGATATTACTCTTTCCTACTAGAACCCCCCGCACATCAATTTCGAAATCCTCATTAATGAGCTCCTCGGATAATTTAATTATCTCAGAAACCGTCATTATGCGCGGAAGAGGAGGTAAAATTCCAACAGGGTACATTAATAAGTCGGTCTCATCCAAATATGAAATTTGAGAGTCATCACTCACAATAATTCTCTTAAATCTTCCAGTAAATTCTAACGCGCGTGCATTTCTTATCAAAATCGCATCTCCATCTTCTAACTTCAATTTTTTGCATATTTCTGCTTGTCTTCCTTTTAAAAGTACTAATGCCCGCCCACTGCCATCATCTACTACAAGTAAGTGTTCATCTTTCTTTTTAATAGGAATTACTCTTACGATCCTCCCGACTATATTAATTCCGTACATTTTTGGAGCTATATCTGAGATCTTTAAAATAGCATGTTCACTTGTGAGTTTATTAATCAACTCTGGATCAACGATACCCGCTCTTTCGAGTAATATAAGCATAGCAATTTTTTCTGAAATTAATCCATGAGATTCTTCCTGAATTCGTTTGATGCGTTCATCTAATTCCTCCAAAGTAATACTGAGTCTCTCGGCAATCTCTTTCTTGATGATTTTTATATCATTAGTTTCTTTCATCTTTTACACCGGGGGTTCTGAATGACAAACGACTCTTTGAGTTACGTAGATTTAGATATGCAATGTCCCCTATGTCGTAAAGGTAAGCTCTCTATGTTATATAAGTTAACAACAATCCCGTATTTTGGCGGTATTCTTACTATGTCGATAAAATGCTCATTCTGTGGATTAAAAATATCGGATATAATGGCCATATCTGATAGGGGGGAACTTCCCGAGAAAAGCGAAATTAAAACTTTTAAGAGTAAAATGGGTGACCTCATCGTATTATCTGCTGGTGCAAAAGTAGAAATTCCAGAATTGGATATAGAGCTGTATATAAGTGGTGAGACTGGTGGGGAAATAACTACTGTTGAGGGAATCTTATCCGAAACATTAGAGTACGCCAAGATACTAGCCAAGGATCCATCAATAGAGAATCCCAAAAAATTACAACGAGTTCTTAAATTACTTAGAAGGGAGATAGAGGCTCCATCTGGTTTATTAACCATTGTAATCATAGATGAGAACAGGCGAAGCGCTATAATACCACATGAAACTTGGGTAAAAAGAGCGGAGTTAGCAAGAGAAGAAATGCTAGAGTTAGAAGAAAAAGAAATCATCTCGCTTGGTAAGGAAGCTTTAAAGAAAAAAATTAAAGTTTAATTCGGTTTATCCGGTTTTTCACTCTATCTCTATAGGGATACTCGTCCTACGTTTTCTTACCCTTATTATTAGTATATGTCTATCCTTATCAAAATATACTGAGATATCCTCGGGTCTGAGGGAAGATGGTAAAGATATCTCAGCAGCATATTCTTTGAAAATTGTGCTTCCAGTTAGCCCCGGATACATCAATGCCTTATCAAGTCTCGCTCGAATCCTTAGAGTGTCCTCCTCTAGTTCTATTTTTATATTATCTTTCTTCGATACCCCTAACAGTTCCACGTAATAAATTATTTCTCCAGGTCTGTGTTCCTCAAGAATTCTGGGTCTTGCGACACCTTCTGTTTTGGATACAAAATCCTCAACTTCTTCTGTTATGTGAGATATATGCTCCCTTGGTCTCCTCCTTCTCAATCTAACTTCCTCATAATATTCATAGTAGAAGAAGAATTCCTCTCCCATACGCCTCCCCTCCTTTATGTATATAATTCGCTTATTTCCTTAGGCAGCTGAGCTTTAACCGCCTTCTCCAGTTTTCTCATCTCTAGTCTTATCTCTTCTGCGCGCTCGAGAAGCTCTCTCGTATCGATTTCCTCTTCCCTATTTAGGATTTTAGCAAGTGCTTCTAGCAGTTTAGCAGCGCTTGCGGGGTCTGCTGCGAATGGGGTGGGGAATGTTTCTGATAGTAATACTAATCCAGATTTGTTCTTTACTAATCGATCATTCAGTACATATGCGAATGGTCCACTTAATGTACCATTGCTGATAAACTGGATATTAGCTTTCTCTAGAGCTTTAATTGCATAATCACCTACAGGAGCGCCTATCACAGATATCTCTGAATCACTTTTCGCCATTCTCGCTTGGCTTGGTGCCGAAGCCAACATTATTGGTAAATCTATGTTTTTCTCATCTATAAGTTTGATTATGAGGTTAGCTAATGGTATCATCATTAATGGATCAATAGGTGCCTCATAGAGAAGAAGAAGGATATCATCTCTGGCAAATAATCTAATTACTGGCTGAGGTTTTCTATTTTCAAACCTTATTAGAATAGAAGTTGGTTCCGAGAAAACAAATCCTACACGCTCCATTTTGAGATCCTTAATTAGTTTCCTTGCAACAAGAATACTAACTAAACCTACTTCTGGAATCGCGACTATCAATACTTTATACTTTCCGCTTTCAATAGGTTTTTCTTCAACTATTCTAAAGAATTTGGGAGAGGTTATTCTTAAGGCGCTCAGAAGAATCACCTTCTTTTTCACTGGCATAATTATGAAATTTTAAAGGCTATGTCGGATATATTTTATTAACATTTTCTTCAATTAAATCATTTAATTCTATATTAAGCCCGTATCCCTTAGGAAGAATCCTATAACCGCTTTTTAATACTGTTCTCTTACTGATTAATATGTCCTCTTTTAATAAGTCAGAATCTAAATCTGCATAGTTTATAGGGATAACTGATGCCATATAGGCATCTGCGGTTATTCCAATATTCGTCTCACTCGAACAACCGATCATTACGATCATTCCTAAATCTCTAGCTACTCGTCCCATGCTGATAACTTCTACAGGATCTCCTGCTTTCCACAATTTGAGATTTACACCATCTACACAACCTTTAAGCTTATATACATCTTCCGTGACTCTAGCGCTTTCATCCGCTATTATTGGTATGGTTGTAATGCTCCTCAGCTCGCTCATTTCCCTAATCATACTTCGTTTTAATGGCTGTTCTAATAGTTCAATATCAATTCCCCTCTTTTCTATCTCTTTCAATATCTTCTTTCCTTCTTCTAGACTCCAACCTTGATTAGCATCCACTCTAAGTGAAGTGCCTTCTGGTAATATTTTCCAAACACTCTCAATTCTTTCTAAATCCTTTCTTATCCCTCCTTTCCCAACCTTTAGCTTTATAGCTTTGAATCCCTCGTCTAACGCTTTCTTTACGTCTTCTATTGTTTCCTCTATAGGTTCTATGCCAATCGTGATATCCGTTAATATCTGCTCCATTAAAATCTTACCGAATAACTCTCCGAATCGCATTTCATTAGCTCTGGCAATTATGTCTAGTATAGCGAGTGAAAAAGGCACTCTTATATATGATTCTTCATTACTAATTCGTTTAACAAAGAGCTCGAATGCTTCCTCAATAGAAGATTCTCTTATAATTCCTGCGTAATATACAAATTTTCTTAGAATTTTATCTTTCTCATCTTGCGACTCAGGAAGATTACCCTCGCCTATCCCAATGATGTTCTCTCTTGTTTTAACTAAAACTAATATCATCTCCTCTTGGTCAACGCGTTGCGTTGCTATTTCGAACGGTTTATGATATCGCAATATAGTTGTATATAACTCAACATTCATTATTTCATCACACACTTTTTTTGCATACGAATAGATTCTTGTTAATAACTCTTCTCTATTTCTCTCCATATTTATGATCCCCTAGCATCATTTCGTCAGCAAATTTAACAGCTCCTCAGAAGGTTTTTCTTTCGTTTTTATGGCAAGTATACCGACCTTCTTCCTGAGCATTATTATTGATTTCTTAGTTCCATGTAATATAATATGACTAAGATCACCAACATCTTCCATTCTTAGTAGCTCTGCTATCACATTATCAAGACTGAGAACCGTATTGACAAGCTCTTCTGGGATATTTTCTTCTGATTTCTCTCCGGGATAAAAAGCCACATAAATTGCCCCTTCAGCTGCTTTTCTAGCTAATAATATAAATTCTATTTCAGGGAATCGACTACCTAAGCTTTTGAGAATTTCCCATATTCTATCCACTGGATATATTAAATATTTCACCTCTCTGATTCTCTCAATTGCCGGTACCTCTATTTCTTCGATAACCTCTGTTCTCTCTAATGCTTTAATCTCTGGAGTTTCGGCTTTTTTAATAACTACCTTAGCAGGCAGGGCAGCGATATACCGTTTAGCCGATAAACTTTCTATCAAGTCTCTAGGAGCTGTTAAGGATATGAATAAATGCTCAAGAATGTTTAAGACAGTCCTTACTTCTTCTTGATTTAATGCGTTTATAATTAAATGAGGAACTTCATAGTTCCAGTAAGATTTTATTTCATTAGTAAGACTGTCAGCTAATTTTTCACCTATTTTTATCGCTTCGACGTTTACGCCTAAATCTTTTTTTGTACCCACAATCACAATTCCTAATAGATTAGGTATAAATCCTCCCCCAACTATCTCTTCATCCACCATTCTGTGAAGCATTTGTGCGGATATAGGATCTGTAGCGTCATAAAAAAGAATTATTCCAACACATTTAGCTAGACTAAGAACTCGAATATTATCATATCCTTCTTTTCCAGGTAAATCGACTATCATTAGTCTATACACTTCTAATGGGACCTTCTTACCTTCCATTTTTCGATAAAATGTTCGTTGGATTTCATAACTTTTTGCTTCAGTTGTCGGGGATAGCTCCTCTGAAGGACGGCCTAAGAATGTTAGCAAAAATGCTGTCTTTCCTGAGTTTGATGGTCCGAAGAGAGCTATCTTTATTAATGGAAGTTTCCTCTCTTCTGCTGTTTCTTCCAAGATAACTACCTCAATAAAAATTATACAGAGTAACAAAGTTACGAATACTACAATAACAATGTGGCCTTTGTTTAAATGAATTTAATATGTGGGAATTCTCAATAATATTTCGAATATAAATTTGATACCGAAATATCGTTTATTTATTTTTACTGGTGACATCATATTGATGAACCAATTATGCCGAGAAGTTAATGGGTGTAAAAGCAGTGAACTCACGTATTAATATGAGGGAAAGTCGTTACGCAAAAGGTAATCCTTTTAGATCCATCTATATCCCAAAGGATCCAAAAGAGATCTTAGATACCGCATTTAAAAAAGCTCTAAGAATATCACCTCCAGGAGGAATTAGATTGAATATAATAAAGCGAAAGAAGAGCGTCACTATAACTAGGATAAAAACGCTTAGTAATGAGCTATACAAGAGACTCTTGAAAATAGTAAAGAGTCTTCCATCAGTAGATAATATACATCCATTTTATGCGTCCGTGATGGAAATCTGGTTATCAAAGGATGATTATAAGCGATATATTGCAAAAATACATGGTGCTGCAAAGCTAGTACAGCGTATAGCTGAGGATTACATTTTAAGGATTAGGTCTACAAAAAAGACGGAAGAAATACCGGTCAAAGAGGTATTGGATACAATTGATAAACTAAGGATAGAAGCTTATGGAAGAATCTCATCCGTGATAGAAAGTCTAAGCACAGAACTAGCGCGACTGGCGGATCTAATTAGGAAGATGAAAAAACTCCCAGATTATGATCCATCACTTCCAGCAATTGTCGTTAGTGGGCCTCCTAATGCGGGTAAAAGCTCTTTTGTTAAAGCTGTTTCCAACGCTCGTGTGGAAATAGCATCATATCCATTTACAACGAAGAATATTACATTCGGCCACATTAATTTCATTGAGAATGGCATAATTATTGGAAAAGCGCAAATAGCAGATACACCAGGACTTTTTGATCGTCCAATCAATGAGAGAAAAGAGCCCGAATTACTAGCCCTAAATGCCATAAAGTACCTAGCTGACATAATAGTTTTTTTGTTTGATGGATCATATGAGCGCGTTATGGACTATGATGAACAGATTAGGGTTTATAAAACAGTTAGGGAGTTTCTAGGAAGAGATAAACCCGCGATTATCGCAATTAATAAGGTTGATATCAGAGATGATGATTTAATTACAAAACTGCGGGAGTACATCACAAAAAAAGAAAACAAAGAGTATATTGAGATAAGTGCTAAGAACGGATATAATTTAAATATCCTCACAGAAAGAATTAGGAGGGCTCTTGAAATTTCTTGAGCTTTTCTATATAATTCTTTAAAATCTCTCTTCTCCCTAATAAGATTTCCTTAGTAGTGGCTAGCTCGCTCTTGTAAGAAAGAATCACGAGTAAAAAAGTAATACTCGCTAGAATCATAAATGACTGGGATAGAATTATTGCTAATCTAAGCGAATTTAAATAATCTGATAGAAAGCCGGTTAGTACTATACCTATGCTTCTCCCAAATAAACTGAAGATCCACATAATCGATATTGCAGTAGCTCTCCTCTCTGGTAAGTTCACATCGGAAATAATAGAATCTCTAATGGGTCTTAGTATCGAGCCCGCGAAAATTCCAATGAATCCAAATGTAACAGCCACGCTTATCGATGAATCACTTATAACTATGTTTAGCGTCCATCTAAGAGCCGGCATAAGGTTATTTTCATAAAAATCAATTATTGGTAAGAAAGTAAACATCGCTATAAGGAAAAAAGCCTCCCCGAGAGCCATAGTAGAAGCAAATACAGCTTTATATTCTGGCTTTTTCAGTCGTAATTTATCCGCAATAGGAGCTAATATGAATGCTCCTAGGTTCCCCGCACTTGCAATCCCCAGCAATATTGTAGCTATAATAGTGCTTGTTTTTGATTCTAACGCAATTGCATGAATTCCCCATGTGCTGAAACTCCCCCATGCAATGTACGTGAAAATCGATTGAAGTGTTAGAAAGATGTTTGTTTTACTCCGAATAATCTCGATGAACCCCTCTTTTGAAATTTTATATGAATATTTTGCTCCACTCAATATTATTAGATCATAGAGCTCTTCCTCAGCTCCGGCTCTAGGCGGCTCTCTTATAAATAATGAGAGAAGCAAAGCAAATAATAAAGGAATAATCCCAAATAATAATGCAGATCTCCACCCGCTCCACACGCCGAGTAAAAGACCCCCTGCAAATCCGATTCCTGAGCCAATGCTCGAGATAATACCCCAAATATTGAAAATCTGCACTCTTTCACCTATTCTAAATAGATCTGCTAATATGCTGTATGATATGGGGATAACGGGTCCTAGGAAGAATCCCGCCAATAACTGGCATATTAAAAGCCAAATAAAATGAGGAGCAACAGCCGATAGATAGGTAAAAAGGATAACAAGGGATACTGATATGACGAGAAGGAGCTTTCTGTTCTCAATTTTATCGGATATATATCCCCAAGGGATAGCTGAGAGCCCAATAATTAGCAGATAGAAGCCAGACATTATTCCAAGATGCATGTGAGTAACATTAAATTCTTGTGCAATTAATGGATAATTCGGGATCAGGATATAGATTTGCGTTGAAACAAGCATGGAAATTATTGAGATCATAAGTAAAGTCTCTTTTCTCTTAGTGAATGCTACAAAATTATCATCATTAGACATTTCTACACCATCTGAGATATACTACACGTGATAAATATGTTTAAGAGTAAAAATTTTACTCATACAAAGACAATTTTTAACTAATGCAATGATGATTCCCGCTACACCTGATTTTCATGAAGATAACTCGGCAATCTGAAGATTATGGTTCATTAGCATCATGTGAGTCTCTCGTAATCTTCCTCTTCCTCTGAAGTACCTTTCTCCGTCCAATATTCACTAATTTCCAATTTTTTCACACCATATCGTCGTGCTTCCTCTTCCTGTTCCCTCTCTTTAACGAAATACCTATACAGCGTGATTACAGCTTTGCCAAAGAGCTTCATAGCCTTCTTTCGAGTTAGATTTTCATTAACTAAATCTAAAGTTTGGGCCCATGTTCTTGCTTGTAAAACTCTCGCAATTATTACTAATTCGGTTAATTCGTCTAATTCTGGTTTATCAGGATCTTCATCAATAAAGTAAGCTTTGATTAGTTCCTGAATAGCATCTGATGCTAACTCGTAGCTTAGGATCCCCATATGATACGCCGCAATACGCTTCTTTTGAACTTCTGTTAATCTAGGCTCATATCTATATGGTCTCTCTACGCGACCCCAAATATATCCTCCCTTGAGAAGAAGCCTTGCTAGTCTTGGTTCCATATCGTAGTGCACATATCTAAGCCATTCAACAAGTCGTATTCTGAATTCTCTATAATACTCTCTGACTATCTGCTCTAATTCCTCCTTCAGAGGTCTTATAACTATAGTGGTATATTCTCCAGACACTTTATTACGCATTGGAGAGACATGAATAGGGACAAACTTATTCTTAAGCCAAAATCGAAGTAGCCTTTCATTTGCTCCAAAACCGGCTCCTATCCACGCGAATCCCCGCTCTTGAGCAATTTTAATTAATTCCTTTAAAGCCTTACTACCCAGCCCTTTACTCATTACATCAGGATGCGTTGCAATCCTTACGATTCTATATCCCCGCAATTTGGGGAATGTAATAGTTCTATAATGTTTTTCAATAGCCACGGGGATTAAATGCCCAGAAGGTTCCGCTGATTTATCCTTATAGATTTCCCATATTACTTTCTTAGGCAATCCTCCCTCTAGCGCAACTAATAATGATGTTACAATTCTACCAGAGGGAACTCTCAATGCATAAGCCTCATAATGCGGGGCGTCAGCCATGATAGCTAAATCTTTAGGCTCATTTCTGTAGTGCGCAAAAACATATATCCCTATAAATTGTCGTAGATCATCCTCTTTTCTGCCTAAAAACAATTCTTCCAAATTTACCTTCTCCAAACGTACTTTCAGATTCGTAATCGCGCGTAAATCATTCTCATCGAGTTTTACTGGTTCAGCATCTAACAGTAATGTATCAAATAACCATCTCTCAATTGGGTCATTCGAGGCATACCTAATCGGTTCCTCCAT
>Ga0180302_10000590_pt1 | contig 16259 bp, 13 predicted proteins | sample GuaBasSediGuay17_FD_121794 | JGI IMG/M metagenome (GOLD analysis project Ga0180302, IMG submission 121794) | Subseafloor sediment microbial communities from Guaymas Basin, Gulf of California, Mexico - Guay17, Core 4571-4, 12-15 cm | ecosystem: Environmental > Aquatic > Marine > Hydrothermal... | reverse complement strand
GGGATGAATAACACCCATATTACCCTTGCTCGCACCCCAACCAACATCAGGCTCCTTATCAATAGCAACCACATCTAATTTGTATCGAGAAAGCTCTCTAGCAATAGCGCAACCAACAACTCCGCAACCAATGATGACAACATCAGCTTTCTCTGGCAATTCATTATTAAACAACAAATATCACCATTACCAGACTTAGGATGACTTCATGAATAGGTATGAGGTAAAAAAGATAAGAGTATTTACACACTCAAGAAAGATTAGAGAGAATTTTTCAAAGATTTTAGGAGAAGACTAATCATACAAAATTCTCGCTAAGAAATTCGATAATTTCGTAAGATCACCCTCATGCCTCACTTTAAATAATCTGGCTCCTTTTTCTTCAAGACTAATAGCTAATAAGTTGTAGAGTGTTTCTATATGAATTATATAGAGAGAGTGACCCATATTAAGCAACTCTATTAGGCATTCCTGCGCCTTCTCTTGGTTATACACTTCAGAATCCGTTATTAAGAATACAAGTAACCTCCTATTAACCGTCTTTACGAACTTAAGCAATTCCTTACACGGGAGCTCAGTCCCATCTCCTTGATAAATACCCAATACATTCTCTATCTCATCGATTCTCGACTTCCAATCCTTCACCAAAGCTTTCCCAGAAAAATTAATCACCGCTATATCAGAACCAACATTAAGCGCGTATCCAAGAATTATATAAGCTGTTAATAATGCTAAGTCGAATTTACTTCCAGGAGGATATTTCATACCCAGTCGCTTCATGACTTTCTTGGTTCCTTCATCCACGGTCTCTAACCGCCAGCCGGGGAAGTACTGCATACTCCCCGAACTATCGATTATAATTAAGATTTTTTTCTCATTACCGGGCTTCTCAGGAAAGTCTGCTCCCTCTCCAACATATTTCCATTTACGAGTCGTTGCCCCAGGAATAAGTATTGGGAAAGAGGATAAAGAAACCAATACGTCAAGTTTCTCGGGCGGATCCGTAACCTGCCATGTTATTGGAATTCTTAAACCAGCACCTCTTTTTTCTGAACGCTTCTTAGGAGGGGGTAAAATATACTCTTGTGCTCTCAACCTATACCATTGCTTTAGCAATTCGGAGGGAGTTCGCAACCCCACAACTTTCATTGCTGGTGTAGCTTTAATTAGATCCTTGTCTACAGCTTCCAAAGCAGCTATTATTAACTCAACTAAATCAGATGGAGCACTAGTACTGTGCCGTTGGAGCATTCTAAGAATCTCTGGTACATATGGATTTCTATGAAAAACTTCCGTCAGAACTTTTTCCTTTATCTCAAATATCCTAGGTAACCGCACTCTTTTCTTACTCATTAGTACTGATTTAAGTGATCTTGAGAAATCTTTAATGGCTATAGACCACTTCTCTCTAATAAAGAAGCCGGATGATTCAAGCGCTTTAAACGCCTTATCGCAAGCCTCCATCATTTGGGTTGGAACTTTCCCGCGAAGCTTCTTTGGTACGATTTCTTTTTCCGTAATTTTCTCTAATAATAACGTGTATATTAAGCCAGTTTTACTCTTCAAAAGTTTTCTCCAATCAACATTCCCATAAACCCTATTGACGAACCAAATAATATCATCATGATATCTATGATATAAATAAGCCATGATAATGAGTTCTATAAATAAGTTAGCTAATAACACACCCACTTTCTCATCAGTCTCAGAGATCGCAACCGTAAGTATCTTAACAGCATTAGTGGCATCATACGGACAGACTAAGTAATATGAAACCCCCCGTCTCCAAATAATTTTGAGAAACTTCTTAACCTCATGCCCCGGAATATTCTTTGGGAGAGCTAGAAGATTTAATTTAAGCACCCAATTTTCCCTATCAACGCTAATTAAATTCTTGTCTTGGGCATCCATAACTATTTGGGGAGTCGGTATAGATGGATAATAAAACTCAGCAAGCACCTCATTGTACGTATCCCAAGCAATTCTAATGAGATCTTCTCCGGGTAAGGAGCTCATTATTCCTCCTCGCCCATCAAAACTCTTTTTAACTCTTCATACACTTTCTCCGCCTTAGCACTTCCTAATACCTCAATAAACACCGGACACCAGTCTCTTGTGCCAGTAATATGAATCTTCAGAATTAATGCATCCTCTATCACGTGAAGAAGACCAGGAGACAATAATGAGTCTCTCTTCACTGATTTATCATAATTCTTCAATACCCGTACAACACTATCTAATTTACTTACCCAGTTTTGATACGTTATCTCTACAGTCTTACCATTTTTCAAAAACTCGTTCTCAAGAACCAATCTTAGATTTTCTCTTAGAGGGGATGGAAGCTTTTTAGATTCTAGAAGAATTCTCCTCAAACCTTCTTCATCATTATTTTTTATGGCCTTTAAGAGATCCCTCATAAGCACGGGATAATTAGAATTCACTATCGCCTCCGTTATAGGGTATAAATCCTTAGCGACTACGAGATCACTATTGCTTGACTCTTTAAGCGCCGTTATCACTGCTGTGTCAATTTCTCCTCGAAGTACTTGATTAAATCCCCTATATAAGGGTAATCGGCTGATAAAATTCCTTAAAATGGTACTAATTAACTGCTTTGTGGCTTCAAAAGTGTTGCCGTGGAGCTCCTCCAAATAATCTGGAGAAAAATGAATCCTATGCCATAATACGTATGGCGCTAAGGTAGTCACTACTTCAAGAGTGACCTTCTCTAAACCGAGTAACCAGGCAAGAGCTTTAGAGTATCTCGCTAAGTCTTGAGATGCTCTAACGCTTATAAAGGAAAATACCTTATTGCAGACAGCTTCCCGAGTATTAAAGTGACAACCCTCACAGATACTTTTACCCATTTGGAGAAATGCTCCTGTTTCCTTTGGAACACGAATACATAAGGATAACTCCTTAGATAAGGCACTTATGAATAGCTGCGCATCGTCTGACAAAGGCATCCGAGAAATAATATGCCAGAGCAGAATTAACTCATCCTTAGATAAAAAGGATGGTACGTTAGAATCGTCATATGGAAAGAGTTTTGTATCAGGAGCTTCCACGAGACTTGTTAATTCATGGAATTTAGGTGAGATTATTGGCACAGCAATCCCAAATCTATCCAAGAATGGAAGCCCCAGAGGAAAAGTTCCAACATCCCTAGGATTTATTGTGGCATATAAAACAAACCTCTCCACTCTATAAACATCATCGAAATATTTTACAACACCCTCGCTCAATAGTGAAAAGATAATATCTTGAGCATTCGGCGGCAGCCGGTTTATCTCATCTATAATTTTCCAAAAACTCTTAACAAATCTTCTCCACACAATTTCTTCAAGACCATCTCTTAATAATTTAGCAACATGAAGACGCCCCACCATCTTCTCTTCAGTAATCTCTGGATGAGCTCTAATGATTGATTCCTCTATAGATCTAATAGATTCCCCAGCCAGAAGCCTTCCAAGAACTTTCACCAATGTTGTCTTCCCACCACCGTAACCCCCAACCAGTAGCATAGATCCATTCGGTACGAGAGCATTTATGATACATAACGTGACCACCCGTGGTAAATGAACTACTACTCCCTCTACAGGTATTTCTAATACTTCACTATGAACAAATATTTTCCTGCGATTAACAAAGTTAATAACCTCCCATATCCTCTTCCTTAAATCCTCCACGTATTTCCGCCACACCATCCTATTCAACTCTAACCACTGGAGATAGAAGCTTCCTTGCATCCTCATTGCCCACTACTTTAGATAAATTCTCTACTACCTCATTAAAAGTTTTTATTAATTCTTCATCAATTGAGAAAAGAACACTTAACTCTGGACACCAGATATTTTTCAAAAAACTTGTTAAGCTTAAGAGCAAACCTTTATCCTTAACATTAGCCATTATAGTTAATAACCTCCTAAATAATCGTTTATCCTTAAACATTCTTCTAAGCCTAGGTATCCCGCCATAAACAATTAGGCTCCATAACGTTTCAAGAAAAACCGTGTAACTATACATTTCCCCATTCCTTACCCCCCATTCTATTAATTCCAAGACGAATTCTAATACATGCTCATCCACTTTACCCTGCCTAATAGTATGGTTCAAAACTTCAATAACTCCAGAAATTTCCGAGGAGACATTCCATAACAAACGCAATTGATTAACGATTATGGTTGCATCAAGATGATCAAGCAATCTGAACAAAATATGTTTGAAGGTAGTCTCAAACGCCCCACGAAACTGGCCACTTCTCACAAGATTATATAACTTAATAATGTCACTAGGGGAGAGATTCATAAAATTTATAAGAGTCTTTAACGCACCCGAGAGCGAAAAACCCCATTCTAAGCCAAGCATTTCCCATATTGAAAAAACGATTCCAGCTACACAAGCAATAGAGGTATTCAAATTAGTAAATGCTTTCACCAGAATATCGAGTAACTTATCCTTAGGAAGTTCCCGTAGCCATGGCATAAGGTAAAAACCTATAAATGCGCTTATTTCATCAAAATTACTCGCTATTCTCTCCAGACTCTCAGTGAAACTTCTTGAGAAATCCTCCGTATATAACCTATCCATGAGCAATAGAGAAATTCTGACCCCCTCCGCAATCTCAAGCAACTTGGTTTTAATACCAAGCTTATTAAGAAGCTCCCTCGCATCTATGGGAATACTATTCCTCAAATCCACTAACCTCTTCTTAATCTCATCATTTGAAATCAATTCCGAGAAGACATCATCAAGCTCAAGTCCGAGTTCTTCTCTGATTGTCTTGTTTAGGAGAAACTCTAATATCCTTACTAATTTCCCACCCACCAACTCATATAAGTTAAGATCACAAATCCTACCACGAAGCACTAGTGTGCTTTTCAGCACAATTCTAAAATCAGCGAGATAAGCTTCCCCACAATTCTCTCCAACAAAACGCATTAGAATCGGCAAGCTATTGTACCAGAGCTCCGCATAAGCCCCAAGCTCCGAGAAAAAAGAACAAAGATTTCTCAGTGCCTTCGAATTCTTCTTCACGCTTTCAAGAAATCGCGCTAATCCTTGAGCATCATCACGACGAATCAATGATCGAAGAATCTCTCTAGCCTCATCAATTTTCCCACTCTTCAGAAGGTCTATCAATTCTTCATAAGTATTATTCATCATACGTAATCCCTGAAGAAATTCCCTGGATACACCTTAATAAACATAGAGACATTTTAAACATATTCAACATAGTATGATTGCATTAAAGAATTTAGCAAAACGGTGAAAAACTTGGTAAGATATGTTTTGCCGAAGGAGCCGCTCCCAGAGTATGATCCAAGAGAATACTCCATAATTTGGTATCCCCTCAAACTACTGGAGTATAATATTAAGAGAAAGAAGTATAAGTACCTCTTCGATGCGTACCTTGCGAAGAAAACGAGTAAGAAAGATATATATGTCTTAATGATTAGAAATCCGCATCATATGAGGTTCTCTGAAGAAAAACCTTTCGAAGCAATCACAATAAACCACCTGGCTACTGGAGAAGAAATCTTAACCTCCTTATTAGGATTCAGACATGAAATAGACCGAATGGAAGAAAATCTCTACGAGGATTTAATAAGCGATCAAACAAAATTAGCAATTGGATCCAGCATACTATTCACATCACCTCAAATGCTCAGAGAATACGATATAAAATCCTTATATTATTCTTCATTACTAATAGCAAAAGAGATACTGAGAAAAATAGGTATTAAACGAGGAGATGAAAGAATAAAAATCTTGAAAGAGGAAAACGTTTACTACCCATTATTAATTAGTAACGACCTAGAAGAGGTAATTGAAATAGCGCTGACAGATCAGCCAAGTAAATCATTAACAGAGTTATTAAAAATTAAAGAAATACGATCCATTTTTGAGGAAATTTTAATAAATATATATAGAAAATGTGAAGCCAGGAGGGGCTTACGCTTTGCTTGAGAATAAGTGACATGCAACAAATCGGCCTGGCTCAACTTCTATCCAAGGAGGCTCCTCTTTTCTACACTTATCAAATGCTTTTGGACATCTTGGCCAGAATCTGCATCCCCTAGGTATCATTATGGGTGAGGGGATCTCTCCTTTTAGGAGGGCTCTTTTCCTCCTCCTAGCCTCTTCAGGATCTGGAATTGGAATTGAAGAAACCAAGAGCTGGGTGTAAGGATGTAATGATTCTTCTAAAACACTCTCTGTCTTACCCATCTCAACGATTTTTCCAAGATACATAATTGCTATTCTATCTGTGAGATACGCGGCAGTGGCTAAGTCATGAGTTATATATAGGAATGATATTCCTAATTTCTCCCTCATCTCAAGAAGGAGATGAAGAATTCCAGCTCGAATAGATACGTCAAGCATTGATACGGGTTCGTCAGCCACGATAAATTCTGGATTCGCTATAACCGCTCTAGCAATAACAATTCGCTGGCGTTGTCCACCGCTTAGCTGATGAGGATACTTCTCAATAAACTCCTCTATCGGCGTGAGTTTTACAAGCTCTAATGCTCTCATGATTCTTTCTTCCCGTTCTTCTGGTGATAAATCTGGCTCAAGGAATCTTAAGGGTTCCTCTAGAAGTTCCCTAACACTCATCCTTGGATTTAAAGCTCCGTATGGATCCTGGTAAATTATCTGTAATTTCTTCCTAAAGGGCTTAAGCTCCTTCTTAGTCAACTTAGCCAAATCCACCTTATCTCGATATACTATCTCCCCCTCATCAGGATCAAGAAGCCTGATCAAAAGTTTTCCAGTTGTTGTTTTCCCACTCCCACTCTCACCCGCTAATCCGAAGATTTCCTTTTCACGTATTTCAAAAGAGATACCATCAACAGCTCTTACCCAAAGCCTTGGCTTACGTGTAATAACATCCCATATAGTTCTACGAACAGGGAACCACTTTCTCAAATTTCTTATGGAGAGGAGAATACCATTCGACATAACTCATCCTCTCTCCCATACTATCTTCCAAGCCTCAAGCGGTGGGATTTCCTTCAATTCATCCGCAAAGTGGCATCTAACTAAGTGCCCATCCATCATAACAGGTTCTGGTAATTCTTCCCTACAAACATCCTTCGCGAATGGGCATCGGGGGGCGAATGGACATCCAGGAGGAGGAGAGATCAGGTTAGGTGGAGCTCCTGGGATCGAGATTAGTTTCCTCTCCTTAGCTCTCCTTATAGTTGGCACGGAAGCGATTAAGCCTTTCGTGTATGGATGAATGGGTTTCTTAAACAATTTAACAACATCTGCAATCTCTACCATATATCCAGCGTACATCACTGCGACTCTATCAGAGATCTCAGCAATCACTGCTAGATCATGAGTAATGTATATCATTGATAAGCCATATCTTCTCTTCAGCTTGTTTAAAAGATCTAGGATCTGAGCTTGAATGGTAACATCTAGTGCCGTAGTGGGCTCATCAGCAATTACGATAGTTGGGTTTAAAGCAAGAGCCATCGCTATTACAACTCTCTGCTTCATTCCACCAGATAATTGATGGGGATAATCCTTCATCCTAGAGACATCAAGACCTACTTGCAAGAAAAGTTCTCTCACAATCTCGTATGCTTCTTCTTTGGTAACTTTTTCGTGAAGCATTAGTACCTCTGCTACTTGATCACCTACTGGAAAAACGGGGTTTAGAGCATTCATAGCTCCCTGAAAGATCATAGAGATTTTTTTCCATCTTATACTCCTTAACAATGTCTCATCCATCTTAATTATATCTTCACCCTCTAGAAGAATCTCGCCCCTTTCAATTCTTCCATTCCTAGGTAACAGTCGCATTAAGGATAAACCTAAGGTTGTTTTTCCACAACCGCTTTCTCCTACAAGTCCTAGCGTCTCGCCCCTCTTTAAGGAGAAACTTACATCATTAACAGCTTTAACGTCACCCATTCTAGTAAAGTATCTCACAACAAGGTTTTTAACTTCAAGGACGGTCTCGCTCATCTCTCTCACGCCGAGTTCATTAACTATTCGTTTAGGTTTAGAATATTTTTAAACTTTTAAAAAGAAAAACCAAAGTCACAATTACTCACTAAAATTCTCTTGAGTCTTTTTGGTCTCTTTCTTAGCAGCTTCTTCTAGTTGACGCGCAGCCGCTTTTACCCCCCAGAGCCTAGCCGTTACAATGAGAAGAGCAATAGCGCTTGAAAAAGCTATTATATATAGATAGAGCGCAAGAGCCGATATTCCAATGGACTGAAAATAGTAGCCCCCAGTAACACTAAAAATAAGGAGTAGAAGTGGGAAAAGAATACCCCATATATTGTACTCAGCCGTATACTTTTTCTCCTCAGATATTTCAGACATGCTTAAACCTCCTACTCAAGATATGCAAAATAAGAGATGAATCCTATTGAGGCAGCGACCAATGCTATTGGTATCATTGGTTCAACCCAGAGGAAACCTACTTCTGGACCCACCAAGGAGAAATAGTAGGGGAGCAGAGTCTTTAATAGGAAGCCAGCTAAACCGCTGATACCTATTAAGTACAGGATTCCAGTAAGCATCTTCACCACTGATACGTATCTACTATAAATGGGAAGAAGCTTAGACCTCCTAGCTAATTCCTCGGGAGGCAAATCGAAGCTAAGGAACTCTTCTGCCCTCATCAATACTCCAGGTAAAGTTGCCTGGCTTGTATAGCAGATTATGAAAATCACAAAGGCTAATGAAAAGATCGTCATTAATAAGTAAATATCTATCTTGGAAGAGAACGCTATCTTGAATACTCCAACAAAATACCCAGCAACGCCGTTACCTATCCTTAAGTCCACAAAGCCCGCTAAGGGAAACATCATTGACAACAGAACTACTAGTGCACCATTGATCCTCAGTCTCCAAGACTTCCTCAGCAACATTTTCTTCTTAAAGACAACATTATCAACATTAGTAATTATTGCTATGATGGACATTAGAGCCCAGAGTAAGGCTCCAATAGAAAACTGTCTAAGAGATAGGCTGAATCTAGCACCAGCTTGTTTGAATCCCGATAATGAATAGTAGAGATCGGTTAGGATTACTTTGAATTCCCCTATAGTCAAAAAAGAATAGCTCAGATTTATTGCTCTCTCTGGTATTAGAATGTATAGATTCAATGGCCTGCCTAATGATAAAGAATTTATGATCAGGAAAGCTATGAATAATCCTCCGAATGAAAGAAACGATCCTACGAGTCCTAATAAATCCTTCTTCTCCATCAGTTTGCTTATTCTGATAACAGATCCGTCGAGAAGCCCATTAAGTATAAGCAATAGTGCTCCTATGAAGCATAAGACTCCAGTAAGGGCTAATATCGGATGAATATAGTAATAAGAGAACTCGAATACCTTCTTCGCCGTGAGGGTCTCCCCAACTAGATACTGATAGTAAAGAATACCATCTATCAGTACACCACCGAAACCATTGATGGTTAATCTTAAGTGTCCTCTAATCACATTTATCCTGGTTCTAGGAGCTGATATATTGAGGGATAGAGCAGTTATTGGAGCAAACAGAGTGAAGAGAAGAATTATGCCGACTACAATATTCAGAAGACCCTGTACGGTGAACTCGTATCTTCTTAGTCTAATCCTTCTCTCAACATAAGCGATTCCCATAATACCTCACCTCTCTCCACGCAGAACCTTCTTCTTGATTACAATCACTATTAATATAATAGCTACTAAACTCCCAATAATTGTTATTGTTAGTCTATGCTTAGGTATCAGATTCGTATCTGAGATTCTTAAGAATAGTGTGTGAGGAGCCCCCTTATAATACCAGCTAGCCCTAAAGTTCAGTATAATACCTAGATTCTTATCAATGGTCAAAATCATCTCCAATATTCCTTCCTCAATGTACTTCTTATTGGCAGTGTATAACTCCGCGTAAATCACATAACGTAATGTGCCGAATACGATGTCCCAGCTCTCATATACTATCCCCGGAACCTCCGTAAAGTTCCTCTCAACGAATCGCGCTAGCTTCTTGCTACTACTCGTATCGAAAATAGAGTAGATAGATATGGGGAACATGAATATACCTTTTGTCACCCCTTCCGGATAGGTATGATTGATGAAGACCAGATACATACCCTCGAAATTACTAATATCCTTAGAAACCGCTATATCATCACTATAAACAACCGGCGTGCCCTCAGCTTTTAGATCCCTAAGTTCCCTATGGATACTAGCCCTTATAACATTTTGCTGAAACGATAGCTGTATGGTCTCCCTTATTGAATACACTTTAACACCCGTAACCTCTAAGTAACCATCCCAGATGATGTATCCAGAGTTAATTCTAGTGTGAAAAGCCTTGGCGTGAGTAATGGATAGACAGAGAGATATTGCAAGATAGACTACAATAATAGATTTTAGCAATTTAGCGTTATTCAAGTACATTTTTATAGCACCAAAGAAAACCCCAATAATTCAATGATACAGTTAGTTGTTTAATATTATGCTCTCCAGACAAAGAGAGATAAAGAATATTTAAAAATTATGTAAATGATTAACGCGTTAGTTAGAAAAAATGGGAAAACGAAAAGAAAAAGAGTTTTGGGAGCTAATGGTTTAGGCAGCGGGCTTCCTTCTTAGCAATAGCACAGCCACTACGATTATAATTACAGCAATGACCGCTCCACCAATAATGTATTCTACTGGAATCACTGGTGCTGGAGGTGGAGCAGCTCTCTTAACTACTTTGACACAGTGCATGATCGTCCAGTAGGTAATCACTGGAGATACTGGAGTCTTTACAATGCCAGCCCATTGAGTAGCGTTGTAAGCTCCAACAGTAACGGGCTCTGCTATTGTAACGAATGGTTGCTCCCAGTATAAGATCTGCTGGGCCTTCCAAGCCCACTGCATAGCCTCATCAATTGTTGTAGCGTTAAGCATACTCTCTACATAGAAGTCATATGTATCATTTCTCCATCTGTAGATGTATAAGTTCCATCTGTAATCACTGGTCCATACAATTAAGATTGTTGGGAGTCTGCCCATTAACCAACCGAAGTACGTAGCCTCGAATTCACCAGAGATCCAGTAGTAGATTAGGCTGTTCCAGTCCATAAAGTTTAATTCAACACGAATACCAGCGGCCTCGATGCTCTCTTCGAATATCTGGCCTATCTGCTCGAGCAGAGCAGTCTGGGTTAGAGCAATCTCTAGTGTTACATCTGATTCGGGGTCATTGGGATCAAGCTCGTAGAAGCCATCATCATCAATGTCCTTAAGACCAACTTCCTCCTCTAGAATTCTCCTAGCCTCTTGTGGGTTAGCATCATAATAGTCAGGCCCTGGCTTCTGCTCCTTTCTAACCTCGATGCTCCAATCGCCGAAACCAGGGACTACTGGGGAGTCTGTTGGAATTCCGAAGCCCAGCATGATGTCATAGATGTATCTTCTCTTATCGACCGCGAATGCTATTGCTCTTCTAAAGGCAGGGTTCTTTAGCAAGCCACCAACCTTCTCACTGCTGCACTGGAACGCTATGTGACCGAAGCTTAGAGGCGTAGCGGTGTCTACCGTATAACCCTTCTCAGTCAGTTCCCTAATGGCTCTTCCGAACCATGCTCCTTGAATCATGTCAATTTCTCCGTTGTATAGAGCTCTCAGCTCATCAATGGGCTCCTCGATAACTTTATAGACCAGTCTCTTGATGTAAGGACCATGGGGGTCAATGTACTCCTCGGTAATTGGTCTCCACTTAACAATCTCATTTCCTTGCTCATCCAGAGCTCTTAGGTAGTAGTTGGGGTTTCTTTCTAGGATAATATAGGTCGTTGTAGATACGTTCTTTCCAGGCTCCCACTCCTTGACATAGAATGGTCCATAACCAGTGAGGATTGGGTCATTGGGTCCCTTAACATAATAGTTGGATATGTAATCACCCGTCAAGTTCCAGTTGGGGAAGTAGTCATAATCATCAGCATCATGAAGACCCCATGTGTTCTCATCGCCATAAATGTGCTTGGGGAATACAATAATGCCTATGGCGAATAACCTGTAGATGTAACCAGTGTAGTAGGTGTATACCTTGATCGTAGTATTATCTACAATCGTAGCATTAATTACCGCCGCGGCTTCCTCCGTGAATGTGAATGGTGTGACTTGAGCCTCAAGGCACCACTTAAGGAAGTCATATGTGAACTTAACATCCTCTACAGTTAGCTTCTCGCCATCGAAGAAGTAGACATTATCTCTAATCTTAATAGTCCATACTCCTATTTCACCAAGTTCATGATCCTGAACTATCTCGAACTTAGGTGGTTCTGCTGCCAACAATGGAATATCGGCATCTGGGTTAGTATAGTTGAAGGGATTGTAAACTGTGAATGGGTCGAAAAGCCAGTCTAGTATCTCCCAATCATAAGCCGTCTGCGTTGTTAATGGGTTTAGTGATGTCATGTAGTAGAAGGCTAGTCTTAGCTCAGCGTTTGGATCATAGATAATCTGTTCTTGTGCGTGAGCTGGAGGGAGCTTAATCACCGTTACACTAGCAAGGGTCATTTGCAAGAACATGAGAACAAGCAGAGCACTTAAAATTTTAACATTTGATTTCATTATTCCACCTCTCCACTCACTAAATTAGAAAGTGTATATAATGTGGGGGTCTCTCAAATTATTAGTAGGACTATATCTTTTTAAATCTTTCGTGACTCTTTAGCTATATTTTAATTAATTTGCTTAGAATTCTCTCTTAATTACAAGATTTACTTAACTAAAGGATTACTCTTAATTAATTACTTGAAATTAACACCAATCCTCATAGAAACCGAGAGCTCCCTAACCTATGATGGGTATTCTTATGTGAAGAATCAGCAAATTTGGGGCTTTAATAATGTTAGGATTAAGTGTTAAAAGTATCCGGGGAATATTAAAAGTTGGGCTAGTTTTCATAACTGATTCCTTATTTAATTAGGTTAAGATATTCTTCTCCTACAATTCTTCCAAACATACTTATGAGTCCACCAAATATTCCTGCAAAAACGGCGAATATTGGTAGGAAGATTACTAGTGAGAAAAACTTTAGTACTGCATGTAAGGCCTCTTCTCCTACTAAGGGTATAATTATAACGCCATAGACAATCGATGGTATGAACAGAGTTAGAAAACCAGCAGGAAACCATCCCTCATCATCAGATAATAATCCGGCTAGGAAAGGGGCTATTACGTTAGCAATTACATCAATATTAGGGATCCTAAAGATTACTCCTGGAAGTGTCATCGAGAAGTAAATAGTGAGACCAGTAATAACTCCAAGTTTAAGACTGATATGCTTCCTAAGCCGTCTTAATACATTCCTAAGATCCCCCTTCATAATAATCACTTTCCTTAAAAACTTGGAAAAAGAGAAAAATAATGTTTCTCTGAAAAATGGTGGAAAGGAAAGATTTAGTATTTTACTCTCGGATCTAATATCGCATAGGATATGTCAGCTATAATATTGGCAATAATCGTTGTTAACGCTATGAAATAGAATACCATTTCAGCTAAGGAGTAGTTCTGGGCTACAACAGCTTCAACAATCAGTCTTCCTACCCCCGGTATGCTAAATACCTGCTCAGTCAATACTGCTCCGGTCCAGACACCAGCCACAGCGAGTATAACAGACGTCACCACAGGGAGAATAGCGTTTCTAAATGCATGCTTATATAGTACTGTTCTTTCATCTAATCCCTTAGCACGTGCTGTTAAGATATAATCTTGAGTCATTACATCAACTAATGAGTTTCTCATTAAAATAGCCCAGCCACCGAAACCACCTATTACTAGGGTCAAGATTGGGAGCGTATACATATATAGCTGATCCACAAGATTAAGCACGGGATCATAAATTGGAATTGTCTTAGAGTGCGCACCAACACCTGGCCATAGCTTTAATGCATCGATAAAGATCATTTTGAAGATTATCTGGAGCCAGAAGACTGGTAGCGCATAAAGCATCATGATAACGATCATCATTGTTGCGTCGAATCTTGATCCGGGATTAGCGCCCATTTTCACGCCAATCCAAATGCCTATAAGGATTGACAAGAGAGTAGCGGGTATCAGCAATAAGAGCGTATTAGGAAGCCTCTGAAGCAGTAAGTCTACTACGGGAATATTAGGCGCGGGGGGGCCTAGAGAGACTCCGAAGTCCATTTTGAGCATGTTAATGTAGTATTTTACGAAGTGTTGCAACCATACACCGAATGGAGCATTAACGCTTGGTAGACCCCATTGACGACGATAATTAACCAGAATTCTAAGTATGTTAATTGGGTTTTGACCACGAGTATTCATTAACTGAGCTAATCCATATAGAGTTGCTGGATCTATGCCCAATATAAAGATGGGTAGTCTAAATATTACCCAGTTAGCAGCTATCACTATGAGAAGAGTAATAAACCCCGTAAACACTCTCTTTATAGCATATTCTTTCAAACCCATAATTACCCACCAGGATCAGCTTAGATAATTACACTATGGTGAAAAACATATGTAAAATATATTATGGAGGAGTAATGATTTCATTCTAATACCCTCTTAATCTCGGAGAGTATATCCTCACTAATGCCTCAGATATCATGTAAAACGCTACTCCCACGAGCATCAAGATTAGTCCTGGGAAGAATACCCACCACCATGCAATTCCACCGAAAGCTCCTGGATTAACCTCTCCGCCTCCTCCTCCACCAGTTTGTATACTGCCAACCGATGCTTCGTTTAAAATCTTTCCAATTGAGTTCCAATCAGGTGTTAATACTCCTAGGAATGTTAGGCCAGCTTCAGCTAGGATAGCACCTACTACTCCCGTCATTAGGTACATCATTATTAGGGGAATCACGCTTGAGAAGATGTGCTTTCTCATTATCCATAAGTCGGATGCTCCAACAGCTTTTGCCGCTTCTACGTATATTGCTGATTTAACACTCAATACTTGTGACCTAATAACTCTTGCCATTCCCGCCCAACCGAATATTGTTAGCACGAAAATTATTGTCCAGAAGGTGGGTACACCCATGCTCTTAAACACGAATGCGAGTACTATTAGCAACGGTAATCCCGGCATTACCATTAAGAAGTCAACTATTCTCATTAATATCTCGTCGATTTTTCCACCAAAGTATCCAGATATTATACCTACTGCACCACCAATGAAAATTGATCCAAGAGTAGCCAGTATTCCTACTAGCAAGGATATCTTAATACCATCCATTATCATCGCGAATAGGTCTCGTCCATTATTATCTGTTCCCATCAATCCATAATAATAGCTATAAGACTTCACGAAGATATCATCAATGTAGTATCTGACAGCTACTTTCTGAGTTCTGTATTTAGCATCAGTGATCGTGAATTTAACAGCAATTTTTAATATTATTGTGTTTCCTTTCTGGAAGAATGCTCTGATAGCATCAGCTCTTGGAAACGGTGTTCTCTTATTCCAAGTAGTGAAGATCGTTGAGGGGCCTCCGAATGGTGAGTAACCTTCATCATATACGCTGGCGTCTAGTCCCAGAATTCCCCGACTGTGGAAGTACTCTAAGAGTTCTATTCTTGTTAACTCTCTTCTGAGAGTCTCATCGTATAAGTTTAAGAAAACGTTTAACTCATTTGCTTTATACCCAGGTGCAAACAAGTCATCAAATAGATCCTCTGGGCCATAAAGAGGTTCTCCTCGCACAAAGAATTCGATCTGGAATCTATTAGGAGGTAAATTATAAGGCCATTTTACACGGAATCCTATGAGTACTTCTACATATGGTCGATACTGGTCAAGAGGCTTAGATGGATCATCAACTATTTCGATATAGAAACATCCTTTTCCAGATGCTGGTGACCCGTCTTCTCCCGTCCATCCATAGCTTACTTCGAAGTTTGATCCCTTTATCGCCACTATCTCGATTTTACTAAGTAAGCTATTGTATTCAGCTTGGCTACTGAATTTTGCATCCATATGAATAGTATCTGGGAAATAATTAGGGTCAAAATACTTCATCCAGGCCGGTGCTGATAATGGAGCATGCACAACAGCATTGGGGTCTCTATGAAGATATAAGGGCTGAGCTAATGAGAGAAATAACAATATTGCTATTATGATGACTCCTGCAATACCTATTTTTTGCTGTGCAAATAGTGAGAAGAAATTCCTTAATCCCCGAAGTCTTTGGTGACGACGATTTCTTACAGCCATTTTTCTTCCCTAATAATAGTTTCGTGCAAAGAGGTATGGTGAATCAATTGTGTATT
>Ga0180302_10000589_pt1 | contig 16261 bp, 22 predicted proteins | sample GuaBasSediGuay17_FD_121794 | JGI IMG/M metagenome (GOLD analysis project Ga0180302, IMG submission 121794) | Subseafloor sediment microbial communities from Guaymas Basin, Gulf of California, Mexico - Guay17, Core 4571-4, 12-15 cm | ecosystem: Environmental > Aquatic > Marine > Hydrothermal... | reverse complement strand
GTTTAAAATAATCATATTCTTAGTCAAATCCTCCTTGTAACTTACGTATAGCCTCTCGTATCATTTCCTTCTCTATGGCCTGCTTATGCTCTAAATCGCCTCTTACTCCTCTTAACCTCTTTGTTAAATTGATTATAGCCTCTTCATGACCATAGCAGATTATTGTATCACCAACCTCTATTCTTGTATCGCCCTTAGGTGCACCGAGGTACCTTTCTTTACCGTTAACTCTACGGTAGATGCCTAAGACGATTATTCCTTCACGCTCTAACTCTAGCTCTTTTAACGTTTTACCTGCAAGCCAGCTATCCTCTTTAACCTTAAACTGTGATATGGTGTATCCTTTACTTAAGCCTAAGAGTTGTTCATAGTCGTATACTCGTATTGTTGTCCAACGGTCGAGTGCTTTTTCAAAAAGCTTTCCCATCCATTTATCAATAAGCTTTGACCTAGCAAAAAGGTATAATGCTAAAAGTCCTATAGCTAGCCATAACCCCCTATAGGCCATTTCTTCAACAGTTCTACCAACAAATGTTAATACTAGTGTTGCCATAGCAGATGCTATTCCAGCACTACCCAGCAACATTAAAATACGAATTATCTTCCTACGGACAGGATGTGAAACAACGACTTCAGATTCTGATGTAGTAAAGCCTGTTCCTGAAAATGCGGATTGAGCCTGAAAAGCAGCTATCTCCTTAGGCAGCCCGGTCATTTTGAGAGCTACCGTTCCTATTCTCACAACAATAATTGAAAACAAGATGACTAAGAGTAAAGTTATCAAGGCAACCATGCCACATAGACCTCTATTTATAAACTCGCATCTTCCACTTTTAGGAAACCAAGACATCTTATTATATAAACTTTAATCAAGTATTATATATTATAAGAGATAAGTAACAATAACACTATATTAAGGTAGAAGGCTTAAAGAAGTAATCTCTAAACCCAGCTTCAAGCTCAAAACTTATCAGGGCGGACTGGAGTGAAAACGCTAATAACAAGAGATGAGCTTTATGAAAAGCTTTATGCGGGATTAGTAAACTTTATGATAGGTGATGCATTAGGCACACCAATAGAGCTTTTACACTACAAGCTTATAGACAGAGTTTACGGTAAATACGGTATCAAGGGCTTAGTTAGGCCTATACCTGGCCATCCTGCTAAAAAACTTAAACCATGGAGTGTAACTGACGATACTCGAGGGCTTATACTAACAATAAATACCATATTAAAGTATGACAGGCCATCAGTGAATGAGTATACAAGGGAGCTAATAGCATGGGCTAAAAAAGAAAGAATATTCGAAGTATACTACTATGGCCCATCAACTAAATATGCTATTAAGAGGCTTAATGAAGGAGCTAGCGTGGAGGAAGCTGGGGCTAAGGGGGAAACATGTGGTGGACCAATAAGGAGTATACCAGCTGGAATATTTAATCCATTAAAGCCTAAGGTGGCGGCGGAAGAGGCAATCTTGTACTGTAAGATAACCCATGGAACTTCAGTTGCCTTATCAGCTGCCGCAGCCATCGCTTCATTTGTTTCACTTTTATACACGAATGATATCGATTTAGCGTTAAAGAGTGCTATAGAGCTCGCTAAATGGGGATTTACTAAAGGAAAACTTACACCAGCACCATCAGTGAGTGAAAGGATAAAGCTGGCTGTAAAAATTATGAAGAAAACTAAAGACCCCTATAAAGGGGCTAGAAGGCTTCACGACATAATAGGTATAGGCTTACACTCATCAGAGGCAATACCGATAGCAATAGGAATATTCTGTAAAATCCCGGATAGACCTAAGGAGGCAATTTTTATCGCATTAAATATGGGTGGCGATACTGATAGTATAGCCGCAATTGTGGGTTTACTTACAGGAATTTATAGTGGTAAAGTAGCTGACAAAAACTATGCCAGACAGGTCCTCGAAAATAATGAGATAGACTTAGAATCGATAGTTAATAGTATGGTGAAGGTCATAAGTAAAAGAATATGAATAAGAGAATCACTTCATACAATTATTGTTTAAGTAGTGAATCAACGTACTGTATGAGATCTATAACTCCCTGCTTAATACTTATTATTCTACGCTTAACAGCGACCTTTTCTCCAGTCAACTTATTATGAGTCTGTTTCTTCACCTCAATCCAAAATATTGATGTACCAAGGTACTCCCATATCTCTCTTTGACCTAAGTCTTGATCTAACTTGTATAGTAATTTAACTCTATCTTTAAGGTGCATTTCACTTAATACTTTTTCATCAATATTCAATTCCTTAAGTAAACTGTTAATATAGTTATTGAAGCCTACCCTAGCCCTATATAATATGTATTCTTTGATTTCATTTTTATTCACTGGTATAATTCTTGAGTCAAAGTATAGTGGTCTTTCTAGCGCCAGACTCGTATGAGACGATATAATAGCCGCCGTAATACTAACTATTTTTTCAACTCTACCACTATAAATGTTAGAGTCATATACTAGTACATTCACCTCATCACTAATGATGTATGCTAATGGCAAAGAATACCTCTTCATGAGAACTACTGCTGCATCAATTAGTGCATTATGTACCCTCACATCTCTAGGCCTTCTAAATCCCTCTAGCATCCTACCGAAGCCTACTCCATCAAGCCTTATGAAGAATGGTGTATTAGTATAAACTTCAACATCGCTCTCCCTATGCTTAAATTTACGCTCTAAAGTAGGTAAAGCGAGAGCCGATAACATGTTAACAATAGAGTTTAGTGAAGAATCCCTTACGAAAAACATACATCATCACATGAGTCTTATATTCCTGTCATCTCACCTTTACATTAGTAATAGCCTTGTATCCTGTAAAGTGTGTCCACAAAATATCTAATATGAAGCTACCGAATAATTATTTTATTAGCGGTTACAAGACTAAGAATAGTAAGTATCTTAACTAAGACTAAGGGTTCAAAGATGATACTTAAGGACTTAGGTATCGAGCTTTTATGGTTCGATAGCTTAGGTGCTAAATCTGCCTCCCTATACCTAGAGACAGCCCTAGGTGGCGTAGTTATAGATCCAGGCGCTGCAGCAATGCAACCTAGCTATCCCTTACCAGATCAAGAGAAAAGAGAGCTACGTAGAAGGGCTATCATGAGAATTGAGAGTTACTGTAGAAGAGCCAAAACTATAATAATAACACACTACCATTACGATCACCACTTACTTCCAGATGAGCCAAATATTAAAGACCCTAAGTCCATGTACTTGAAGGGCAAACTTCTTGTACTAAAGAACCCTAATGTCTACATAAACGAGAGCCAATGGAATAGGGCAAGACTGTTTCTCCAAAAACTCATGCATATAACCGGTGACGACATCTCTAACTATCTTGAAGAACCTCCAGATGTAGACTTTCCAGACCCTGTTGAAAAACTGAATTACGCTATGAGTAGAAACTTTGGAGATTATACTCCTAGAAGACTAGAGTTACTAGAAAAAGGGAAAAGATGGTTTAGAAAACTTGTTGAACACTATTGGACCTCCAAACCCTGGATAAAGAATAATATCATCCTATGTGATAACACTAGGATAATCTGGGGTGACGAAAAGAAACTTGAACTTGGAGACACTATGATCAACATCTTAAACCCATGGTTCCATGGTATCGAATATGATAGAACAGGCTGGGTTACACCAATACTAATAATCAAGAAGAACAATAAAATATTCTACACAAGTGACCTTATGGGACCCCAGATAGAAGACTACGCCTACAGAATAGCCGATATAAAACCCGATGTAATTATCGCCGATGGCCCCCCAACATACCTCTTCCCCTACATGCTTAACAGGATAAACCTGAATAGAGCTATCGAAAACATGATACATATTATTGAAAATTCTAAACCAAAGCTCATAATATATGATCACCATTTACTTAGAGAGAAAAGATGGAAGAAAAGAGTAGAACCAGTTTTTAAAGCTGCTAAACGCATAGGAGTATGTATTATTACTGCAGCCGAGTATATAGGATCACGTCCACTAATTGACATTATATAATTCAAGACATATTTTCATTAGAACAATCTAAAGAATTCAAAAATTCTACTTCAAGATTTTAATTTCTACACATAGAGATAAAAGACCAAGGTACTCTTAAAGAGAAGTTAGAGGACTTCATCAGCACCAGAAACCTTCTTCACTACTTCGTTTATCTAGCCTTCATCATCTCTGTAATTCTATGTTAGTAGGCTAATAATATACTTTGCTAAGTATAATAGGAGGAGGACTACTGTTAAGTATGTGAGCCATTTTATAATTCTTAATATATGGTCTCCTTGGCTCCTTTTGAGTATTGACAATGACATTAATATCATTAAGATGATATATAATGTGATTATTGTTTGTGCTAAAGGCTTGTACATAGCTGTTACCATTGTCAACTATTTTTCTAAAGGTTAATATTCTAGGTTGTGGATTTAAAGATTCGGTATGAAATAACATGTCAGTTATGAGGTTTGAGTATGAGTAGGCTCTTTGGCACAGATGGTGTTAGAGGCGTAGTTAATAGAGAGCTTACTGTTGATCTTGCCTTGAAATTAGGGCTGGCTATAGGATCATATTTTGGTGAAGGTGCTAAATTACTCATAGGTCGGGATGTAAGATTTGGTGGTGAAATGCTGAAGCACGCTATCATTGCTGGACTTCTCTCCACTGGTGTAAGAGTTTATGATGCTGGCTTAGTACCAACGCCATGCCTTCAGTATAACATTAAGGTTGGAGATTATGATGGCGGGGTCATGATTACAGCTAGTCATAATCCCCCAGAGTATAATGGTATCAAGGTTATCGGCTCCAATGGTGTTGAAATACCACGTGAAGCTGAAAAGGAGATTGAAGAAATATTCTTTGAGGGTAGAGTTAAACCTGTAACATGGAGTAGCGTAGTAAATGAGGTTCATAAACACCCTAATGCTATAGAGATGTACGTTAATGGCATTCTCGAACATATAGATGTGAATAAGATTAAGGCTAAAAGGTTTAGTATAGTAGTTGACCCTGCTAATAGCGTTGGCACGTTATCTGCAACACTATTGGCTAGAAAACTTAATGTTAGAATAGTCACGGTTAATGGTAACCTTGATAGCGCTTTTCCTGGAAGAGAACCTGAACCTACAGTTAGCTCTCTTAAGGAAACTGCTGAAATAGTTAAAAGTGTTAATGCAAATTTCGGTGTAGGATTTGATGGTGATGCTGATAGAGCTATATTCATAGATGATAAAGGTAGAGTACACTGGGGTGATCGTAGCGCGGCCATACTCTGTAAGTTTATTGCTGAAAAGGAGAAACGTAAAGGCAGAGTCTACACAGGAGTATCGTCGTCCATCTTAATCGAAGAATACCTTAAGCCTTATGGTGTAGAGATTGTATGGATGAAAGTTGGTAGTGTCGATATAGCTCATGCCATGCTCAAAGATCCCAATATTCTCTGCGGTTTTGAGGAGAATGGAGGATTCATGTATCCTAAACATCAATATGTTAGGGATGGTTCAATGACTCTAGCTTTAATGCTAGAGCTTTTATCCAGTGAAAGAAGGAAACTATCTGAATTATTCGACGAACTTCCACAATACATTCCATTGAAAACTAAAATCCCGATGAAGAGAGAGGACGCATTAAAAGTAGTAGAAGCGTTAAAAGAGAGATACAAGAACTATAGGCTAATAACCATTGATGGTGTAAAGATAATGCTGGAAGACTCATGGATACTAGTTAGGCCCTCAGGGACAGAACCAGTACTTAGAATTATGGCTGAGGCTAAGTCTGAGGAGAAACTTAAAAAACTAGTTGACGAAGTAAAGAGTGTTATAAACGAGGTGTTACTAAAGTGAAATACAGGCTTATGGATATACTTGCATGCCCTATATGCAAGAGTTTTCCTCTTAAACTAATAGTAATAAAGGAGAACCAGTACCCAGAAAGAAAAATAGAAATTGAAGAGAAACCATTATGCGAACTCTATTGCGGGCTTTACAGGAAGTATACTAAAGAAGTAAAGGATACCCCATGTGAAGAATGTATTAAAAAGGAGGTTGATGTTGGTATATTGATCTGTGAAAAATGTGGTAGATGGTATCCCATTTTAGATGAGATACCTAGAATGCTTCCAGATGAGCTTAGGAGTAAAAAAGAGGATATTGCATTTCTAAAGAAGTATAGGGATCACATACCCGAGGAGGTTTTAGTAAACGGTAAACCCTTTAACCTTAAAAATGTGTGATACATTTCACTACAACTTATAGGTGTGAACACATATACTTAAAGATAGAAGCCTAAAATAGTAAGGTGCATTACAAAATGTATAATCCAGAGGAAGGGTTTTATGAGCATCTATCAGAATGGGTTAAAATGCAAAAACGAGTACTAGAGACAATAGAAAAGGTGAGTGAGGAGCTTAAGGACGCAGATAGATTATCCTTAATAATAGCTACTAGAACAGCATTCCAACATATAATGAGGACAATAAAGGCTTTCGACCAATGGTTACAAGACCCATTCGTAATAAACCATATGCCAAGGGAAATGATACTTGAAGTACAAGAAAAGGTATGGAAAATATTAAAGGAAATACTCGAATTAGATATCAAACATACAAGTGAGTTCAGAGATCACATAAACAAGCTTGCAAGAGAGGGCAAGCTAAGCCCACTACTTTGGACTAAACCCGAAAGGGCGCCAAGAAGGCCAACATTATCAACAACCATATAACATTAGATGTATAGACATATACTCGTAAAACCTAGTCTAAAAGCAACTCAAGACATCCTTATTTTTCTCCAAAGTACGTCTCTAATCTGGTAAGGAATACTCTGGGGGATAGATAAGTTTATGCTGAAGGAGATTTTCAGTAAAGTCATTAATATTACATTAGATGACACTTTAAACATTCTAGCAGAGTTTAGTAACATTCTAGATAAAGAGAGAAAGGGGAAAGGAGAGATCAAAGCTACTCATGGTCTTATAGAACTTCCCGGAGATAGAGGGCTTCTTGTATTAGGTGATGTTCATGGTGATCTAGGTACTCTTCAAGAAATACTCTTGAAGAGTGATGTAGAGAAGGCTATATGTGAGGATAAAGCATACTTAGTATTCTTAGGAGACTATGTTGATAGAGGATTATATTCTGCAGAAGTGTACTTGATGGTAGCCCATCTCAAAATAAAATATCCTGACAGAGTTATAACCTTGAGAGGAAATCATGAACCTCCGCCTAACCTTACCCCACACCCCCATGACTTGCCGTATAGGTTAAGGGCAAAATTTGGTAGTGAGTGGAGTACTGTGTACCAGCGAATATTCACTACGTTTCAATTATTACCCCATGCAGCCATCTATAATGGAGAGATATTTCTGGTTCATGGGGGAGTACCAGTAAATGTAACCGAGCTAACTCTACATGATATAGCATATGCTGACATGCTATACCCAAAAAAGACCATACTAGAAGAATTATTATGGAGTGATCCCGATGAATACATTGATGAATGGACATACTCACCTAGAGGTGCAGGTTACCTATTTGGAAGAAATGTTACTATGAGGTTCCTTTCTAAATTTAACTTAAAATTCATAATTAGAGGGCATGAGCCTTGTGAAGGATACAAGTTTAACCATAATAATAAGGTATTAACATTATTCTCTAGGAAGGGTTCCCCATACTACAATTATAACGCTGCATTTCTTTACTTACGTAAAGGAGTTAGCTTAAGCTTTAATGAAATAAGGAGTGGTATAAGGCTAGTATAATAACAACTAGTTGTCAAAGGAAGATTGAGTTTAAAATAGTCTTCTTCTACCTCTCCTCCTCCTTCTTGAAAGCATTGTTGCAAGCTCTTGTTCAGCATCAATTGATACGATTTTCGGTCTAACTTCATCTATAGCCTTCTCTAATTTCTCACACTCATCCTTACTCAGTTTATTACCAACTTTCTCTAAGAGCTCTTTACCGTCACCTGTTATTCTAAGCTTCTTATTTCTAGGATTAGTTTCTAAAACTCCTACATAGAGTAGTGCAACTATGTCTTCATGTAAGGCTTTTGATGAGGGTACTCCGGCAATGTCGATAAAGCTATATTTGAGTTCGAAACCTTTATCCTTTAACTCCTTGACTAGATAATGTAAGGCTTTTTCACTAATTTCACCATATACACTTATAATATAGGTTAAACGTATCTTATCCATATCTTTCATTATATCATTTATTGTTAATGCAGGTCTAGCTATTATCTTAAGTTCTTTACCAGGCTTACTTGACGATGACAATTATAATACCCCCTTGCTTTATCTAGGGGTATTTCTGATTAAAGGGCTATTTATCTCTTCCCGCTCTAATGTAACTTGATATCCTACGTTGTAAGATGTTGTATATTTCGTTTAGTGTAAGTCCTTTCTTTATTAACACGTTAATCTCATACTTTAATATCTCCAACCCTGATTCTCCATAAATTCTTTTGTATTCTTCATTAAGCTTTTGCCACTCATCACTGTTTAAGACTGTAGAGAAGTCGATGCTTTCCTTTTTTCTTGTTGGTATCTTTAATTCTACATATATTTCTCTTACTCTATCCAAAACTAGACTTCTATATGTTATCACTATTAACACCATTAAAATGAGTAATTGTGCCGCTATACCTAAGAATATAAAGCTGAATGCTATGGCTTTAGAGAGATACAATAATTCTATAACTGCTGATAAGAATAACACGAGAATCATGTATGGTACTAACATGTAAATGTAACCTCTAGTTATATTACCCTTACTTAGTGAGAACTGATATGTTAACCCTATGAAGAAGAGTACACTTAAAGCATGTGCTGAAAGAGTTATAGCCTTAATAGTATCATGAACACTACCATGTATAATAACTAATGTTATACCAAATGATACAAGGAATAATATTGACATTAGAGCGGCAGTAATCCTACTCGTATTTAGGGTTAAATTTAAACGTTTATCAATTCTTTGCTTTAGTCTCTCAGTAACCTCACATAGTTGATGCTCAATATTAGTTAATTCTTGATCACTATATTTACCTTTAAGGAGAATATTATAAAGATCCGTTAAAACCCTTAACAAGTCTTTATGGCAGTTCGAGTTTACAATAGCCTCTTCATCATATTTTAAAATCTCAGTAAATAGTTTAGCTAGCTTTCTTTGCCACTCCTCGCTTAATAACTCTATTCTATCACTAATCAAATTATAGAGTGTTATTAGGGCTTCCTTTACTTTCAAACGTAAGGTTAAAGTTTCCGACATATTCAACCTCTGCCCTTAACACTCTCTATATACTTAGTTACATTTTATCTAAATAAAGAGTATTGTTTCTCCTTAATACCTTGATAGGAAAAGTTAATCTATATTCAACACAGTAATGTAACTTAGATATGATATGAAAGGGTGGAATAATGGTAGATATCATTGGTTTACTCTTCTGGCTTCTACTCTTTGCAGTATTAATAGCACCATACTGGCAGTACAAGAGCCTACAGGCAGCTAGACTAAGGCTCATAAGTGCTATTGAGAAGAAGTACGGATTTAGAGTAATTACCATGATACATAGGCAGGAAAGAATAGGCTTCCTTGGTATACCAATGTATAGGTTTATTGATATAGAAGATTCTGAAGCAATAATAAGGGCTATTAGAACAACTCCTCCAAACAAGCCTATAGCATTAGTGCTACATACTCCTGGAGGGCTGGTGCTTGCAGCTGCACAAATAGCAATGGCCCTTAAGAGACACCCAGCGAAGAAAATAGTCATAATACCACACTATGCTATGTCAGGTGGAACCCTTATCGCGTTAGCAGCGGATGAGATATGGATGGACCCTGATGCTGTACTAGGACCATTAGATCCCCAAATAGCAACAAAAGCAGGTGCACATGTGCCAGCACCTTCAGTACTAAAAGTTGCTAAGATGAAGGGCAATCAAGCATCTGATGAAACACTAATGCTTGCTGATGTAGCGGAGAAGGCTATAAATGAAATACAAGATCTTATAGTAAGGCTACTAAGGGACAAGTTAGGCGAGGAGAAAGCTAAGGAAGTAGCTAAGAGGCTAACAGAGGGATCATGGACACACGATTATCCTATAACAACTGATGAAGCCAAGGCATTAGGCTTACCAATAAAAACTGAAGTACCTCCAGAAGTTTATGAGCTAATGGCATTATATCCGCAAACCCAGCAACAGAGACCAGGCATAGAGTACCTGCCTTACCCATCGCCTATACCCAGACCAAGATTTGGAAGATCTAGAGAGGGCTAGTTCGCATTTTGAAAGCTAGTATCAAGCTCATAGAGGAACATAGAATAAAGCTAGTAGTAGAAAACGACACTAAAGACTATCTAGAGATTAGGGGTATAGAGTTTTATCGACGTGGAAAACTAAGTAAAGTATTATCGATTATCATATCTCTCATTATTTTAGCAATCTTAGCCTTTGTTATAGTGGATATTCTCGATCCCCTATTAACAATAGTTTTAATAGCTGTAATCACAGCCTCTCAAATATCCCAGTCAATAGCTCGTCTACTTAGAAAGAAAGGATATAGGAAATCAATACTAGATAAGTGTGTATATGTATATCCCTTGAGAACAATTATATCTCCTGGAAAGAGAGTAGAATACACAATACCGCTTGTTAAACCAAGACCAGAATATCTCGTAGTTAAAGCATCGAAAGGTAAAGCTGTAATCGACATTCCTGGTGTTGAGAAGCGTAAAAACTTAAAGATCAAGAGAAAGGTCAGACGCCGCTGAACTCTTCCTCGGACCCCCCAACCCCTAAGGGCTCTGTACTCAAAGGGTTACATCATCCCGTAGACTAAATTAATCTCTAAGTTATTAAGTGTTAGTTCTCTTCCTACTCTCTATCACCTTATCTATATCCATGAGCCTGCCCAGTCTTATGCTTTGTGGGCGCACTTTCTCAACAACACTAAAGCGATCTTTAAGGGTGTTTATATAGTTTAGGAATAACACGTAAGCTTCAAGTAGCGCCTTTATCTCCTCCTGAAATACATTCATAGGATTAGCTGATAATACATAATCTAGATTCTCTCTTACCCAATTACACGCCTCTGATACGTGAATTGTATTACATGTTACATTAAGGATTAATGGATACATTTTACAGGATAACGGTTTAATACTATGTATTCTACATAACTTACTATTCCTATCATAGAATGGACAATAACCTTTAATAAGCCATTTATAAGCTACTACAACATATAACTCCTCATCATCACTATTAACCCTGTAAACTTCATAAGGCTTAAAGGTAATGTCATCTTTTATTTTAAGCTCTTCAGCCTTATTCCTAATTATCTCCCTTTCATAAGGGAATATGATAGGAGCTTCAACTTCACTAGAGAAATAGCAACACTTGTCACATCTAAGACACGTAAAGGTTTTGTTCACAATCACACACCTATATGGGAAAAACATTAATACACTTATTTAACTAATACGTTAAAGGAGGTATATACATGTAATGAGCCGTAGAAGGAAGAAGGGTAAAGAAAAACCTAGAGCAAGAGAAAGAGAGAAAGTTAAATTCGATACCATATGTAAGGCTATTAACATAATAGCCTTAATAGCATTAATCTTAACGCTTATAGCAACAATATTATTCTTAACAGGTATACCATGGAATGAAATGCTAAAGATGTGATGATGAGGGGTGCAAACTCCAATAACCAGATGAAGAGATAGAAGAGGAATATACAACTTCTGAGCATTATCAAACTAATAGTCAGTTCATGAATGGTTCTTCACTACTTCCGCACTCGGCAAAATCATCATCCAAGATTACTTAAGGTACACACCCACTAATATACATGCTGTTCTAGTATAAAGATTTAATAAAAATTAAGGACTTTGTATTCTATTTAACGCCAAGTTAATAAAGTAGCTTTACAAACTTCAAGACTAGACGGTTGGAGGGTAAGGATTATGGGTGGTAGACAGAGAACCTCGCTATTCATGGGTCTAGAAGAGAAGAGGAGCACAAGTACAGAGGAGAGGACAGGTAGGGAGAGAGGTAAAAAGTCAAAGAAAAGGTAAAGCCATTTAAGAGTATAAGCCTATGAGAGATGCTACCTTACCTCCTAAACATATTTTTGAGCTCTACATAGCAATACCTGCTAGTCTAACACTAACAGAGCATACATTACTATTAAAAACAGTTAAAGTGGGGTTTATAGCAAGAGCTCTAGCAATATATAGGGTAAATGGGATAATAGTATACATTGATAGAAATGAGGCATTAAAAGAACTACCTTTAATAAGAGATATACTTGAGTACTTGACGATACCACCGTATTTAAGGAAGAAGCTTGTACCGTTAAAGGATACACTAAAGTATGCTGGGATACTGCCACCACTAAAGACACCTAACCACCCTCGGTCTAAGGGAGTAAGCGATGGAGAGATCAGAGAGGGCTTAGTAGTGTCGGTCAAAAGAGACGTAGCCTTAGTTGATATAGGACTCGGTAAACCTGTTAAGCTAAGGAATCATAAAGTTAAAGTAGGTCAAAGAGTCATAGTTAAGATTCATAAAAAGAATGATGAAGTATACTGTACTCTTACGAAACCAGATGGCTACTGGTGTTATACGGTTCATACTGTAAAATCTCTACGAGATGTTTTAAAGTTTAGAAAGTGGGGTTTAAAGATTGCAACATCAAAGTATGGTACAAGCATAGTTAAAGTAAAGGATGAATTGAGAGATAAACTATTGGAATCTAAGAGTGTTCTTGTAGCCTTCGGCTCACCATTTGAAGGGCTGTGGGAGATAGCTAAAAGAGAGAACATTAGTTTGGATAGGGAATTCCATTACATATTAAATACTATACCGAACCAGGGTACAGAAACCGTTAGAACAGAGGAAGCTCTTTACGCTACACTTGGGGTTTTAAGCATTATAGAAGCAGAGAACTTATAAACTACATATTCATATTATCCGTGCAGACTAATAGTGGGTGCTAAAGATGGGGCATAGGAAGAAGAGTGCGCCACGTCGAGGAAGCTTAGGCGTTAGGCCACGTAAGAGAGCTTCAAGAATAGTACCCAGAATAAAGACGTGGCCTGAGCTCAAACTAGATACTCCTAAGCTACTTGCATTCCCAGCTTACAAAGCTGGCATGACACATGTTTTCATACTTGATGATAGAGCGCATATTCCACCAGACGAGTCAGAGTATAGTGAAAGATTTAGACCGGTAACTATTCTGGAGGCTCCACCAGTTTACGTTTTAGCAGTAAGAGTATACAAGTATGATATGACCCGTGGTTACCAGACATTAACCGAGGCTTGGACTAAACCACCAAAAGAATTGGAGTTACATAGGAAGATACCAACACTACCAGAGAATATTAACACAGAGGAAATGGTAAAGAAACTACTAGAGCTAAAGGATCAAATAGCTGATGTAAGAGTTATTGTTGCAACACAACCGAAGCTTGTAGGAGGTCTTTCAAAGAAGAAACCTGACCTACTAGAGATAAAAGTTGCAGGAGGAACAATACGGGATAGACTAGACTATGCCCTAAAAATACTAGGTAAGACAGTAACCGTGAAGGATGTATTTGATGAGGGCATGTGGGTTGATGTTATAGGAGTAACTAAGGGTCACGGATTTACAAGTGTCATACAAAGGTTTGGTGTAAAGGAGCTACCAAGATGGCATAAACACCGTAAGGGTAGTAGAAAAATAGGTTCAAGAAGCCCAGGTATAGGAACAATAAGCCCAACACCACAGCCAGGGCAATACGGATTCCATAGGAGAACAGAATACAATAAGAGAATACTGAAGATAGGAGATAACGGTTTAGAAGTAACACCTAAAGGCGGCTTCATAAACTATGGAGTAGTGAAAGGACCCTACATAATACTGGAAGGATCAGTTCCAGGGCCTAAGAAGAGACTCATAGTATTAAGATATCCTATGAGACCACCACCATACATAGTTAAAGGTAAACCTCAAATAACCTACATAAGCTTAGAGTCAAAGCAAGGTGCATAACCATGAGCACATATTTAACATTAAAAGTACCCATTTTATCATTAGATATAAAGAGGCCTGTATATGATCTCGAAGGTAACGTTATTGAAGAAATCGAGCTTCCACCAGTATTTACTGTACCAGTTAGAGTAGACCTAATTAGAAGAGCATTCCTATCAGCATTCACAGCTAGACTTCAACCTAAAGGAAGAGACCCAATGGCAGGTAAGAGAACATCAGCTAGAAGCTTCGGTGTAGGACTTGGACTAGCGAGGATTCCTAGAGAGAGACAGCTAGGTAGAGGTAGATTCGTAGTCAGCACTGTCGGTGGTAGGAGAGCATTCCCACCAACCCCGCTAAAGAGACTTCATGAGGAAATCAATAAGAAAGAAAGAAAAATAGCAGTAATGAGTGCATTAGCAGCAACAGCAAGTAAATATTTTGTTGAGAGACGGGGCCATGCAGTAATACCTGAAAAACCACCAGTAATAGTAGTGGATGATATAGTTAACATACAATACACAAGAGACTTAAAGGAAGCACTTAAGAAGCTAAAACTATGGAATGATGTCATAAGGGCTCAAGAGGGAACGAAAATTAGGGCTGGAAAAGGCAAAATGAGAGGAAGAAGATACAAGACTCCAGTAAGCCTCCTAATAGTAGCTCACGACACAAGTAAACTACTACTTGCTGGAAGGAACCTACCTGGAGTTGACATAGTAACTCCTCAACAACTAAGTATACTACATTTAGCACCTGGCGGTGTACCGGGAAGATTAACTGTGTATACTAAGACTGCTCTACAGATATTAAATGAGAGATTCCCGGTGAAAATAATATGAGCGTAGACCCATACAAGATACTCATAAGACCCCTCCACACCGAAAAAGCCATTATGAAGATAGAGAGGGAGAATACACTAGTATTCATAGTGGATAGAAGAGCGACAAAACATCAGATAAAAGAGGCTATTGAAAAAGTATTTAATGTTAAAGTGTTAAGAGTCAACACTTTAATAACTAGTAGAGGAGAAAAGAAAGCATACATAAAGTTAGCACCAGAATATAAAGCTGACGAGATAGCAACAAGACTAGGACTATTATAAAGACAGTTTATTAAGTTTTTACCATAAGCATTTGAGTGGACAATAAATTATAGTATGATAAAAAGAATGCATTGTTTCGCCTTTAACCTTCTTACACTTTAGGTGAAACCTCAATAATCAAAGCCTTCCCAGCAACAAATCCTGCAATAACCAGAATTATGATTATAGTCATGGAGATGTAATGAGGCGTGTCTATGGCCTTACCCTCAGCAACAATTAACCCTGTTAGAGTCGCATTGAGCCATACGATTAGTACGAAAATACGATCTTTAGGTATTACCTGGTATTTTACTTCAGACAAGCTGAGAAGTAATACTCGAATTCAATGATACGCTTAATGGTATTGTCTGGGGCCTTTCAATGATTATAGTGCTTGTCGGCGCTGGAGTGACCGTCAGCATTCTCGGAGGCTTCCATAAGATTAGAAGGTTCAAGGTTGCATGGAAGACTATGTTGTGGAAGGGTGGCGCTAGGGGAGAAGTACATCCATTTAAGATATAGGCCATGGTCATGGCGCTACTATCGGTGTAGGTAACATTGCTGGTACTAACACAGCTGTACATCTAAGAGACCCGATGCAGTATTCTGGATGTGGGTTTGTGAAGTACTAGGTATGGCTTTGAAGTCAGCAGAGGTAACACTAAGCCTATGGTCTAGAAGAGTTCTACTTGATAGTAGAATCAAAGGAGGGGTAATGTATTATATTGAGAAGGTTCCAGTAGTCGGCTCAATACTAGCCTTACTTTTCGCATTATTCGCTTGGATAGCCGCCTTCGGTATTGGAAACGCTGTATAGGCAAACAACGTTACTCTTGGTGCAGAGTACATAGCTAAGGTCTTTGGCATAACTGATCTAACAAGCATATTCTACGTTAGACTTGGTGTCGGATTATTCTGCATTTATCGCAGCAATAGTCATTATTGGCGGTATCAGGAGAATTGCTGAAGCCGCCTACATTATGGTACCATTCATGCGTGCATGGTATATAATCTTCGGTATTGGTATATGGATAGCAAACATACATAGACTACCAGATACCATAGCCAAAATATTCACATATGCATTTACACCCATGGCTGCAGCCGGTGGCCTAGCAGGCTGGG
>Ga0180302_10000588_pt1 | contig 16264 bp, 20 predicted proteins | sample GuaBasSediGuay17_FD_121794 | JGI IMG/M metagenome (GOLD analysis project Ga0180302, IMG submission 121794) | Subseafloor sediment microbial communities from Guaymas Basin, Gulf of California, Mexico - Guay17, Core 4571-4, 12-15 cm | ecosystem: Environmental > Aquatic > Marine > Hydrothermal... | reverse complement strand
GGTAAGATGAGAGACTTATTAAGCGTAAATTTTGGAGGGCCTCCACACTGCATGATCATACCCGGAGAGCTACACTTTTTAGAGGAAGAGTCTTTGAAGAGGTTCACCGTTGGTGGTAGCCGTGGAGGGCGCCGCGGAAAAGCTCGATAGATACTTGCGCATGTTTAACGACTCTCTATCGACGCTTAAGGTGTTAGTTGAGGATCCGGGCCTTAAAAAGCTGGTAGAGAACGTAATTGATTTGGCAAAGCGGTACTACAAAGACGCTGAGTACTATTTCGAGAGAGAAGAGTACGACACCGGCATCTCGTGTATAGCTTACGCCGAAGGACTTCTCGACAGCTTGAAGCTTATGGGGTACGTGGACATAACGTGGGTTAGGAAGAGAGCCCCGCTGCCCTTAGTCCTTGTGGGAGGAACCTTCGACATAATCCATCCAGGCCACGTGTGGTTCCTGCAGAAGGCAAGCGAGTACGGAAGAGTGGTAGTGGTGGTTGCGCGCGATGTTAACGTAAGGAGGATCAAGGGAAGGGAGCCCGTTGTGCCCGAGAAGCAAAGACTGGAGGTCGTCAAAGGGATGAAGTACGTTTCAGATGCAGTTCTAGGAAGCGTAGGAGAGGACTTCACGGAAGTTGTAGCGAGGATAAGGCCGGATTACGTTGTGCTAGGAGCTGACCAGCCATTTTCTGAAAGAGAGCTCGAAGCGGCCTTGAGGAAGAAAGGAGTCAGGGCCAAGGTCGTAAGGTTGGAGGAAAGGGTCGAAGGAGAGTTCTACAGCACATCCTCGATAATAGAGAGAATTAAAAAAGGATCTTGATCTCCACTTCGTCTCCGTCCTTCAGGCCCAACCGCTTCCTTAGGCAAACGGGACTTATGATCTCTATAACGTCATCCGAGTAGTGCGTTCGCTCGCACTTTATCACCGCTCCTTCTACTTTCCCGTTTATTATGGCTCGGTAGCAAGTTGCGGAGCCGTACGTTCTCCTGCCGTTAGTGAAACCCTCTATCTTTATTCCCGGCATGGCTTTGAGCATTTTGCTCTTTTCTAGCTCGCTCATGTCTTCAAGGCGTAGGTTCAACGTTCCTGGGTACGGCTTGAAGCCTAGCTTCTTGACGAACTGCCGTTCATAGTGGGGTATCGTTGTGTAGTACCTTCCTTCACCGAGGCCGGTGAAAACGTATCCTTTGATGACGAACGACTTGTAGGCTTGCTCGAATATCGTGTTCAAGTTCCTTCTCACATCATCCAAGAGCTTAGCCCCCCTTTCAGCTATTTTTATTCTCGACATCCTTCCAGAAACCTCCCTCTTCACGTACCCCAAGCGCTCCATTTTCACGAGCCACCTCGAAGCCGTTTGCTGCGCAACCCCCAATCGCTCGCCCAGCACCTTCGTGGAAACGACCACGTATCTGCTTAGAGCTCCTAGCTTGGCCAGTTCGTAAAGCACTCGAAACTCATCTAGTTTCGCCACTCTTCAGCGACCTCCGTAGCTCGGTAACCAGTTGATGCGCGAGCTGCGTTGGGGGGAAGACACCGTTTCCCCTGCTTACTAAATCCACCACAAGCTTAATGGCAGTATCTAGCGATACCATGTGACCCACGCTGATGTATAGCTTTCTCCCCCCACCGATAGGATACGACGCACCTACTATTTCGGACGTCTTGGGATCCTTCAGCAAAAACATGTTTTTGTAGGGTACTTCTACGCCGTAGAGCTTCTTTTTAGCCACTCCAACGGTTGGAGTATTGGTCACGACGCCAAAATGACAAGCTAGCCCGCACCGATACGGGTGGGCATAGCCTTGGGCATCTACAAAAACTACGTCGGGCCTCAGCTTCAGCTTCTTATAGGCTACTACGATAGGCCTGAGCTCCCTAAAGGCTAGAAGCGTCGGTATATATGGAAACGTTACGTCTACTACAGCATGCGATCGTTCCAATACCTCTAAGCTCTCGTACGAGAGGCACACAGCGCCCGCAATTCCTTTGTTCTTTACATAAGAGACGTCGAGGCCGCAAACGATTTTCGGCGGTGCGTCGAATCCGTCCTCTTGTACTACGAGGTTTGATATCAACTTTTGAACTTTCCTAGCCTTCCTCACAAAAGGGGATGTGCTTCGACTCATTTTAGGGATTCTACCGCCTCTTTCAGCGTCTCCTTCAAGTTTCGATCTAGAAGATATTGCGTTAGCATTTCCCTAGAGCTCTCAACTATCCTTCTGGCGATGTCGGTTTTTCTCCTGAGGCCTGGAGCCATTGCCTCTGGGTACCTTAGTTCGCTGATCCTGTCGTATATGGCCTGCATTTGAGCGAAGTAATACTGAGCAGCTTTTGCGTCGTCCCTTCTCATGCTATCCAGCATTAGCCGCTTTAGTTCTCCAACCACATCTCCTAGGCCGTTTAGGTAGGCAGTAGGCAGAAGTATCTCGAAGTCCACTTCAGGCAGCTCTGATCTTTCAATTATGGCGAGCAGTATTTTAGCTTCGCATAGCTCCTGCTGTGCATTGTGGGTTATCCCGGAGTAGTAGAGGAGCTTGTACTTCGTCCGGTGCAGCTTTCTCAGCTTCTCTTCCGATTTTTTTATTAGTGACTTTGCTTCCGATATTTTTCCGTTTATGAGGTGGTTTATCGCCTTTCTAGTCCAAGCTTCTACTTCCCTTATCTCCTTTATCAAGCGCTCCCTTTCTTGCTCTTGCTCGTCGAGGATTTCTCTTATCTTGTCCAAAACGTCCAACGTCAGTCCCTCGCTATCTTTATGGGCTTCTCGAGCTTGCTCAAAAGCACCACTCTGCTGCTAAGAGATTCGTCTATTATGCGGTATCCCGTGAGCTCCGACAGCTTTTCGGCAAACTGCACCACCTCGCTGTGCCTGGGCATGTTATTCTCGCTTAGCCTTTGCCTAGAAAAGCCCAGGTGCATGTAGGCCTTTGGTTCTACGTACGTTGGCTGGGCTCTCTCGATAAGCTTGGCATACTGCTCTAGGTTCGTCATGTTGTATCCCTTGATCAGGGTTATCCTCAGCACTGTTGGACACGAAAACGAGCTGATGAGCTCTAGCGTCTTCATCAGCCTACTCCAACCATCTTTAAGCATAGGCCTTGCGATTTTCTTGTATATTTCCTCGTTGGGAGCATTGAGCGAGACGTATAGCTGTGACGGTTCCGTTATTTTCTCTAAAACCTCCGGAAGAGTCCCATTTGTTACGAGAAACGTTGTAAATCCTCTTCTGTGGAACTCCTCTATCAGCTCGCTGAGGTAAGGGTACAGCGTAGGTTCGCCGGCGAGGCTTATGGCTGCGTGCCGGGGGTGGAGGGCTTGCTGGTACATGTACGGATCTACTTTGGGGTTAGCTTTATAGCCAGATAGTATCCGCCTTTGCTCCTCAATTGCCCTATCTACTATTTCCACCGGATCATCCGGGTCCTCTATTTTCATCTGGTTCCACGTAACGCCGAAGTCGCCAGGTTCAACTCTCCAGCAGTGCAAGCACCTATGCGTGCAATGGAAGACCGTTGGGGTCATCTGTATGCACCTGTGAGAGGCTATGCCGTAGAACTTGTGCTTGTAGCAGAAGCGCCTCGATACTAGCGCTGCGTGGAGCCAGTGGCACTTCTTTACCGCGGCGTACCTTCCAGCAAAGTGGTACTTTTGCTTTCTCAAAACAGCTCTAAGGCTTTCGAAGCCGCTCAACTAAATCGTCACCCGCTAGCGCAGAGGAACGAACTCCTCCTTGATGCCGCTCTTGCTTATCACGAGAACGTCGATACCATCTCCGCTTACGGCATCCCTTTCTGCAGCTTCCTTGATGGCTTTGATGACAAGTTCCTTAGCCTCTTCCACCGTCAAGTCGTCCCTATACCCGGTCTCTATTATCCCTATGGCGATCTGAGAGCCCGTACCTATGCATACGTACTTGTCCTCTATTAGCGAGCCCAAGGGGTCCAGAACGTAAATCTTTCCCTTACCGTCTTCCATGCCTCCTATTATGGTCTCGGCGAAGTAGTACCGCTCGCCGTAAAGTATGTTTGCCAAGAGCTTTGCTATGCTTCTAACGGGAATCGGTCTCCTGCGCTCCAGCTCCAATATTCTAGCCTCTGCTGAAAGTATTCTTGCTATTGCTTGCATGTCAGAGAAGAAGCCCGCTGAAGCCATGCCGATTCTGTCGGTTATTTTGAACACCTTCTTGCCAGACTTGCTCAGCACCGTGAAACCGTAAGAGACCCTTTTCTCCGATGCCAAAACTACTCCGTCCTTACAAGCTACTCCTACAGCCGTTCCTCCCGGTAGATAAAACATCTTAGCCATATCTGTCTCCTCATTTGGCCTAAGCAAAAGCGAGCGACGCTCTAGGGTGGTTATAAACGATACACTAATAAAAATGTTTTCTCGTTTCGACTAATTGGGATCGAGCTTGAACGTAATACGTGACGTGTTAAACAAAATTATTTGGGATAAAAGGGAAAAGATCGAGGATTACTCCATAGCGTTCGTGCACAGGGCAGGAGGAAATGTGCAGGAGAAGAGAATCTCCATGACGAAGGTACTTAAGATAGGCCCCGGGTTCTTCGTTTACGAGGGCGAGAGTGGAGAGGTTAGGATACCCTTCCACAGGATCACGAAAATCGTAAACGAAAGAACTGGGATTATCGTATGGAGCAGGAAGCATGAGAGAAAACGTGTTTTCTAAGATAGTAACCCCGCCATCGAGCGAAAAGCTTGTGGACAAAGCCTTCAAAGCTGCTAGGACAACCACGGTGACCTTCCCTAGGAGCGCGGACAGGGTTACCAAGACGAAAATACTCAACAAGGCAAAAGTGAAGGTTGCTTCAAACGTCATTGTGGAAACGCTCGAGCAGATAGGCAGGAGCTTGCCCAATAGCCGAAGTTTGCACCCCTTTTACAGAGAGCTGCTTGATATAGCTTTTGGGATAAAGAGGTACGAAATTGCTAGGAGGAAGATCAAAAGAACAGCACAGATGATAAGAAAGCTTAGAGCGAAGTATCTAAGGGATATAGCTAGGGCAAGAGGCGTAAAAGAAGCCATAAACTCCAGGAAAGCCTTCTATGGTAGAGCAGTCTCTCTGCTAGAGGATCTAAACGATAGCTTAGCTCTAATCCGCGATATAAAAAGCACCTTCAAGAAGCTTCCGACGGTGGATCCCTCCGTTCCAGTAGTGGTCCTGGCAGGACTCCCCAACGTAGGAAAGTCTACAATAGTAGCAAAAATATCGAGCGCAAAGCCCGAGATCGCGTCTTACCCTTTCACAACAAAAGAAGTAAAGGTAGGGCACGTTTACCGGGGAACAGAGGTGCTGCAAGTAGTTGATACTCCCGGCATACTCGACAGGCCGCTAAGCAAGAGAAACGAGCTCGAAAAGAAGGCCATTGCCGCAATAAAGCACCTAGCTGATGCCATATTGTACGTGTTCGATATTTCTGAAGCAGGAGGTTACGTTCTAGAGCAGCAACTAAGGCTGTACAGGGAGCTCAGAGAGGCGTTCAAAGGTGTCGAGTTCGTAGTAGCGCTCAATAAAATAGATCTGCTTAACAACGGAAAGGCACTACAGAACTTTCGAGAAGCGCATTTGAAGGACGTCAAGCACGTGGTGCCGATATCCGCGTTAAAAGGCGATGGTTTAGAGGAGCTCGTTAGCGTGCTTTTTGAAGTTACAAGCTCTCGTTCTCCAAGCCCAAGCCGTCGACGCTGATAACGTATGTGCCTCTATCTTCTCTAATTGAGAACTTTGCTCCCGTGAACATTTCGGTTAGCCAGATGTTCGTCTTGGTATGCAGTGTTAGAACTGACGTTCTGATCTCGGATTTACCCTTCGCTATGGCCATGTAAGGAATTAACATGTCCGCACAGTGTCTGTCAACGCAGGCTCTGCTTCTAAGCTCCTCGACCAGCATCCTTCCAGCTTCTTCTCCGACTTTTTCAGCTGGCTTTCCCCGTTCTCCTAACGCATCAGCCCCTAGAAGACCGCCCTCGCAAACAGCCCACAGCGTTATAGAGCTTCCTGGAGAAAGACATGAGCGGTCCGGAAGGTGTTCTATGTTTATTGATGTGTTCTCGTAGCCATGCTCCCGCAATACTCGGGCTGCAGATTTCGCTTGCCTTTCCGCCACGTGACGAGGAAGATTGCAGCACAAGGATTTGCCCTTTATTCCGTATAGCTCTCCCCTGTCGACTAGGGTTACGGCTCTGAGGAAACGTACGGGACGGCACTTGCAAACAACTTCCCCACCGCCTTTCGGATAGAAACCCCTCTTGGGAACTTCTATCTCAACTTTAAAGCCCATCTTCCCGAGGATTGGAGCTAGCACCTCTTTTACGTAGTCTATGGTGGGGGACCACCGGACATCGGTGCCTCCGCGTATTCTTATGGTAATGTCGCTATCTGCGAAGGCGGAAGCTGGCAACAACGCTTGTAGGACCAAGGAGATGCTGCCAGCGGTCCCTACGTCTATGTTAAACGAGCCACCTTTCCTTCTTCTAGGGTAGAACTCGATGGTAGAAGAGCCTACAGAAAGCCCCTTGACGTTAGCATCGGATACCATGGCCACTGCCTTGATGGCAGCTATGTGCTGCGGCCTAAGGCCGGGGTTTGACCTCTTAGCTCTGATGTTGAATATGCGAAAGGGCTTGAGCATCAGGGAGGATAGCGCTACGGCGCTCCTCAGTATTTGGCCTCCTCCTTCCCCGTAGCTCCCGTCGACCTCTAACATCATTGCCACCGCAAAACGATAATAAGGCCAGCAATATAAGAAGACCGCTGTGAAGATTTGCCACGTAGTTCGAGTAGGCGAGAGACGCTACGTAGGCGTCATCGTGGATGCCGAGCTCGACAGAGTAGTTGGGAACAGCATACCAACGAGCCGCAATATGCTTGAACAATGGATAAGGGAGCACGAAGCAGATAGAATAGTCGAAGCTGCTGCGGAGAGCGTTGAAAACGACATGGTTAGGACGGTTTCCAACGCTGTACTGAGGGCGTACGAGGGTCGAGAGTACGAGGTCGACTTGGAGATACTAGCCTTCCCCTCCAACAAATTACTCTCAAAGACCATTCTATGCCTCCTGGGCATACCCAGGGGGAACGTGATCTCCTACAAGGCACTTGCCAAGGCCATTGGCCTAAAGCGGGGATGGAGGACTGCTGGCAGGCTTGTGTCGCTGAATCCCTTTTCGTTAATAGTGCCCTGCCACAGGGTGGTCAGGAGCAACGGGTTCCTAGGGGGATACTATTGGGGAATGGAGGAAAAGCGACGCATACTCGAAAACGAGGGTGTAATATTTAAAAGCAGGTACTACGTTCATGAAAAATGCTTTTTCAACTTGCAACGGCGGCGATGAAAATGCGTGGTCTCTTCATCGGAAGGTTCCAACCGGTGCACAAGGGCCATATTTTTGCCATAAGCTATGCGCTGAACAGCGTAGACGAGCTCGTAATCGGGATAGGAAGCGCTCAGTATAACTACGAGTTCGAGAATCCGTTTACGGCAGGAGAGCGAATTGAAATGCTTAGACTAGCCCTCAAAGAGGAGGGCCTAGATCTGGCGAGAGTCTGTATAGTCCCCATACCAGATCTACACCAGCACAAGCTATGGGTTGAGTGGGTTGAAACGCTAGTGCCCAAGTTCGACGTGGTGTTCTCCAACAATCCGCTGGTTATAATGCTGTTCGAAGCGAGGGGGTACAGAGTTCTGCGACCGCGGCTCATCGAAAGGGAGAAGTATTCCGGGACGGAGTTCAGAAGAAGAGTAGCCGAAGGAGGAAACTGGAAAGAGCTTGTCCCAAACAGCGTTGCGGAGTTCCTCGAAAAAATAGGAGGCATAGAGCGGATAAAGCTGTTATCTGCGAAAACTTAGCTCTATTGGCTTTAAGAGGTCAGCTGCCGGCCTGAGATTTCTGCCAAGCTAAAGCTTTTTAGTGTAAGGCTCAGACCTCATGGTGAGGTGGTACCGTGCTAATCATGCTACCTGGCCCTACTAATGTCCCCCAAGAGGTACTACTGGCGCTCGCAAAGCCCGTGATCAGCCACAGAGGAGAGGAATTCCACGAGCTATACGACCGAATACAGGAGAACTTGAAGTACGTTTTCCAAACGAAAAACGACGTTTTCGTGCTTACGACTTCCGGAACGGGCGGAGTAGAGTGCGCAGTAGCTAACGTTACGTCGCCTGGCGAGAAGGTCATCGTGCCAGTATTTGGAGTGTTCAGTAGGAGAATGAAGGAGAAGTTCGAGGCCTATGGGGCAAAGGTTGTGGAGCTGAACTTCGATTTCGGAAAGGCTCCCAGGAGGGAAGACATCGAAAGAGCCTTTGAGGAACATCCAGATGCCAAAGTCCTCGGCATGGTCTACAACGAGACTTCCACTGGAGCAAAAGTCGTAGACCTACCAAAGATAGCAGAAGTAGCGAAGGACCACGGTGCTGTTGTGGTAGTGGATGCCATATCCATTTTGGGCGGCGATGAACTCAAGGTGGACGAATGGGGAATTGACATATGCGTCACTGGAAGCCAGAAGTGCCTTGCAGCTCCGCCAGGTTTGGCCTTCATCTCCGTGAGCCAAGATGCTTGGAAGGTCGTCGAAAAAAGCAAATCTCCTAGGTACTACCTGGATTTGCGACGCATGAGGACATTTCACAGCAAGAAAGAGACACCGTTTACCCCAGGACTACCGTTGCTTTACGCTGTGGACGTTGCTCTGTCCCTAATCAGAAAGGAAGGGTTAGAGAGTAGGATAGAAAGGCATAGGAAATGTGCGAAGATGTTCTACGACGGCTTGGGAGAGCTGGGCTTCAGCTTCGTACCAGATGCGGAGTTCAGATCCAACACCGTAATAGCCGTGTGGCACAAGAGCGGCGTGAACGATACGAAGTTTAGGTCGTACATAAAACGGCAGCATGACATACTAATTGCTGGCGGAATGGGCGAGCTGAAAGGGAAGATATTTAGAATAGGATGCATGGGGATCATTTCCCCGAAGGAAGTTCAAGTAACATTGTTTGCGGTGAAGGATGCCCTCGAGCAAGTTGGGTGAAGATACAGTCCACCGCAACCACTTTTTCAGCGTTTTAAGAGCATACAGAAATAAGGACGTAGCCGAAGGTGTGGTTCAAGCCATAAAACGCCTTTCTAAGAAAATTCACCGAAAGCTCTTGATAATGCACATCTGTGGAACCCACGAGTACACCATAACGCATTACGGGATAAGAAGCTTGCTTCCAGGGAACGTAGAGGTTAGGGCAGGTCCTGGCTGTCCTGTGTGCGTTACGCCAAGCTTCGTCATAAGGCACGCAATAGAGCTCTCGCTCCGAAAAGACGTAATCATCACGAGCTTCGGAGACATGCTGCGCGTTCCTGACAATAGAGGCTTTTCCCTAAAAAGCGCGAGAGCAGAAGGCGGCAACGTGAAGGTTGTGTACAGCATATCCGATTCCTTGAGGTTGGCCAAGGAGAACCCGAACAAGTGTGTAGTGCACTTAGCGATAGGATTTGAGACCACGGCTCCGAGCACTGCCGCCACGCTATTGAGCGATCCACCCGAGAACTTTCTCGTGCTTTGCTACCACTTGCTAATTCCACCTGCGATGGAGCATCTGTTGAAAAGCGGAGAGTCTAAAATCGACGGGTTCATATGCCCGGGTCATGTTTCCACGATAATCGGCTGGAGAGCTTATGAGGAAATATCCTTGAAGTATAAGGTCCCGCAGGTCGTGGCAGGATTCGAGCCTCTGGACGTGCTCATCGGGATACACATGCTCCTGACAATGGTAGCTGAGGGCGAGTACCGCGTTGAGAACGAGTACACTAGGGCCGTGAGAGCGGAGGGAAACGAGAGAGCAAAGGAGTTGATGAGGGAGGTTTTCGCCGAAAGGGATGCCGTTTGGAGGGGGCTCGGATTAATACCGCAGAGCGGCCTTAAGCTAAGAAGGGGGTTCCGAGAGCATGATGCGTTCGAACTCTTTGATCTAAAGCTGGAAGATGAGGACTACTCTATGCCGAAGGGCTGCAGGTGCGGAGATGTTTTGAAGGGTTTAATCTACCCCGAAGATTGTCCGCTGTTCGGGACATCATGCACGCCAACTTCTCCCGTAGGGCCTTGCATGGTAAGCCTAGAGGGGACGTGCGCGATACACTACCGCTTGCGACGCGTGAAAAAGCTAGGAGAGAAACGATAGTAAACCCTTCTCTATGTGTATATTGACGCTTAATCGCGCTCATAGGCGCGTTGGAGGCCTACCTCCTTCCAAGCTTCGATTATCTTCTCGGCCTCTTTTTCATCGAGTGTTTGTATGGCGAAGCCCGCGTGGACCAGTACGTAGCTATTTTCCTTGAGCTGCTTCTCGTCCAGCAAAGCTACGGATATCCTTCGCTTAACCCCTCCGAAATCGACTATGGCCGTTTTACCCTCTTCCAGCTTTACTATTTTACCCACTATTGCTAGGCACATGCTCCCCCCTCTTCTCTAGTATCAGCTCCAAGTACGAAGAAAGAATGGGCCTTCTATGGCGCAGACCCAGCTCTTCCAAGAGCAAGTACAAGATTTCCTCTTTCAGCTTTACGCCCGCTTCATCGCGCGCGGAGGCCTCTAGCTCCACGAACGAACCCAATCCCTCCACTGTGTCGAGAGACACCTTGATATCGCGTACTCTGTAGACCTCCCTTCGCTTGATCACTGTAGCCACCTTCACTAAGCCGCACGTTTCGAGGACTTCCTCCATGGAGCGAGCATTGTTTACGCGAGCTACGAGCTCGGATCTTGTTTTCGACTTGTTGGACACCCTCTTTCCCTTATACGTTACCTCTACGACCTCGTCTTGCTTCCTAACTCGTAGAGCTGAATCACGCGAATAAAGAACCCGATCAGGAGTGTCGAAGTAATCGTCCACTTGCACTACGCTTCCTTCGCGTAGGGCGCCCATGCCCTCGAGATACCTTTTAATGCGCAAAAGCTCTACATCGCTTACCTGAACCTTTAGTTCGACTTCGTACATCGATGACCATGGTCGAAGACATGGATTTAAAGAGCATGGCTTCGGAGCTTGCCAAGAAGTACGGTTTCTTGGAGTACATGGTAGAGCGCTACATAGCTATGTTTGGCCTTAAAGGGGCAATCTCCTTCCTGGAATCGTGTAATAAGGGAGTAAAAAAGGCAATAAGAGTTAACAACCTAAAAATAGATGAGAGGAAGTTGATCGAGAGGCTAAGAAAGAAGGGTTTCAAACTAAAGCGAGTACCTTGGGTCAAACATGGATACTGGGTAGAGGAAATGCCTTTCTCGATAGGAGCGACTACGGAGTATTTGCTTGGCTACTACTACATCCAGAGCCCAGCTTCCATGCTAGCTGTAGAGGTACTAGACCCGAGGCCCGGAGAGACCGTCGTGGACATGGCGGCTTCTCCAGGCGGAAAGACCACGTACCTGTCGCAACTCATGGAGGACGAGGGCGTCGTAGTGGCGGTAGATGCGAGCAGGGAAAGAATGAGAAGCTTAAGATCGCACATATCGAGGATGGGGTTCACAAACGTTCTTTGCATAAGAATGAGGGCGGAAGATTTGCCTAAGCTAGGCCTGCGATTCGACAGAGTGCTCCTCGATGCTCCGTGTACTGGAGAAGGCTTGGTAGTTGTTGACAAAACTAGAAGAATGAGCAGATCGCTTGATGATGTGATGAAGCTATCAAACAAGCAAAAGAGGCTCTTGGAAGCAGCGGTCAACATAATAAAGGCTGGAGGAATCATAGTGTACTCAACTTGTAGCATCGCACCAGAAGAGAACGAGCTCGTAGTAGACTACGTTGTAAGGGAATACGACGTCAAGGTGGAGAAGGTAGGTGTTAAGGGCGAGCCAGGATTTGTAAAGGTCCTTGGTTACGAGTTTTCAGAAGATTTGCGAAAGGCGATACGGCTGTATCCTCACACGCATGGTACTGAGGGGTTCTTCATATGCCGGCTAAGAGCTTAACATTCGAAAAAGCGAGTCCGGAGGAGCTAACGCTCATAGCAAGAGCCTACTTAGAAAAGTTCGGCATCGACTTGAAGGATGTTTTCAGAGCTAATAAGGTCATAGTTTCGAAGAACGATAGAATGGAAGCCTTTCTCGTGTCTAAGGATGTATTTAAGGCGTACGAAGTCGTAAAGAGAACGAGGGAGCCGTACTTTCTTGGGCTGTACCTGGGGTACTTCAAGGGTAGTTCGTTTATGCCGAGCGCTGAAGGCATAACTTGTTTTAGCGACCGGTTGCCAAGTAGAAAGCGGGTGGTGGTATCGGAAAAAGCCGAGCAGCTGTTTCTCTACGGTAGAGACGTGCTTAAGGGGTCCATTGTTTACATCGAAAGGAACTTACGAAGAGGGGAATATGTAGCAATAGTAAACGAGAGAAACGAAGTGCTAGGTATCGGAAAGCTGGCTGTAGATGCGGAACTCATAGATCGCCTCGACGCCCAAGAAGTCGTGATAGAAAACGTGTTCGACAAAGGCTGGTATCTGCGGAGGGGAGGGTAAGCTTATTATACCCAGCACTTGACCAACCTCGAGGGTCGGCGCCTATGGCCATCGAAAAGGGAGATTTCATACTAATAGACTATGTTGCATACGTCAAGGAAACCGGGCAGGTAATAGACCTTACGATCGAGGAGGAAGCGAAGAAGAGAAAATTCTACAGAAAGGACGGGATATACGAGCCAGAGCTGCTCATAGTTGGAGAGGGCTGGATGCCTAAAGGGCTAGAAGAGGCTTTGGTGGGGCTAGAAGTTGGCGTTGAGAAAAACATCGAGCTCCCTCCAGAAAAGGCCTTTGGTCCGAGGGATCCTAGCAAGGTAAGAATAGTTCCTGCAAGGGAGCTTACAAGAAGGGGGATAACCCCGAGAGTAGGCGAATTAATAGAGCTAAACGGCGTCCCAGCAGTAATAAGGAGTGTTGGTGGAGGCCGCGTCCAGTTAGACTTCAATCATCCGCTTGCGGGAAAAACACTAGTTTACGAGGTAAAAATTGTCAAAAAGCTAGAAAGTATAGAGGATAAGGCGCTGGAACTCCTAAGAAGGAGGCTACGTCGGCTAAAGCCTGAGAACGTGAAAATATCCTTTGCAAAGGAGAGCGGAAAGCTAAGGGTCGAGCTACCGCTAGAGGCTTCCCTCGAGGAGGATTTCGGCTACGCCCTTCTCGGATACAGACGTGACGTTGAGAAGTATCTACCGGAAGCGTGCAGCTTAGAAGTAGTGTTCTCGTTTGAAATACCACGAGAGAAGGAGGAAGCCAGGAAGGGAGTGGAGGAGAAGAAGGAGAAAGAAGAAAAGAAGGAGGAAAAGAAACCCGAACAGAAAAAGGGTAAGAGAGCCAAGGGAGGGGCGAGGAAGAAAAAGAGCTAGTCTATAACGTTCGTTCGTTTGGCGAGTCTCTCGGCAGCTCCTTCCGAAAGACCGCTTTCTCCAAGTATAGTGTACCTCTCGGGCCTTATAGTGTGCGCTATGGATAAGGCCTTAATTATCTGCTGCTTGCTAACTCCTAAATCCTTGTAGTTTGTTGCCGCTCCTACCTTTTCGAGAATTTCCCTAATCCTCCTCCAGTTAAGGCCCCAAAGATAGCTCATCATAATCGAGCCAACGCCAACCTGCCATCCATGCAGTGAAGGATAGTTGGCGACCTTATCCAGAGCGTGGCTGAATAAGTGCTCGCTCCCCGAGCACGGCCTTGAACTGCCAGCTATGCACATGGCGACGCCGCATGATATTTCGGCTTCGACCAGAATTCTTATTCCCTCATCCAAGTTGTTCCTTATAGCCTCTGCATTTTGCGAGACCATTTTTGCCGACAATAGTGCCAAGGATGCAGCGTAGTCGCCGTACCTTTCTCCTTTAAGCCTATGCGCGAGCATCCAGTCCTTTACTGCTGTGAACTTGGCTATGATGTCGCCAACTCCTGCACTGGTCAGCTTAGCAGGCGCTTGCTTTATGACGTCTATGTCTGCCACTATTCCCAGCGGAACATCTGTCTTGATGCTGTACGTTTTCTCCAGCCCTTTTATAGAAGCGTAGGGGCTGGCAATTCCATCATGACTGGCTGCAGTTGGGACGCTCACGAAGTCGGCATTCAAGCGATGGGCAACGACCTTAGCTACGTCTATGGTCTTGCCTCCTCCGACGCCAAGGATCGTAGCTGCATTGCTTCTCTTGAGGCTTCTCGTAATTTCGTTAACGGCCTCTATGGTTGCTTCCTTTACGGCCACGAAGTCAATTTGAGAGAAGAACTTTCCTAAGGCTCTTTCAACTCTTTGCCTCAATATCGCTTGTACGTGCTCTCCCATGAAGACAAAAAACGGCTCTCCAGCGTTCATTTGATCGCAGATGTGCCCTAGGCTGTCAATTATTCCATTACCGATGTAGATGTGCAGGGGGAGCTTTATGTAGTGTGCGCGCTCGTCGTACGCCTTCATCCCATCGCCTTGAGCAAGCTATAGGAAACGTTTAAATAACTCCAGCTGACAAGTAGGTAGTTGAACTTCTGGATTTAAATACGTTTTCTGCACCACGAACTGAAGCAAGGGGAAAATCGTGGAACGAGAGGTCTTCAAAAGCCTAAAGGGAACGACGACAATAGGCATGGTTTGCAAGGATGGTATAGTTCTAGCTACGGACAAAAGAGCTACAGCAGGATTGTTCGTCGCCCACAAGCATGTACGAAAAATTGTCAGAATAGACGAGAGAATCGTGATGACCATAGCAGGATCAGTAGCAGACGCGCAGATGTTAACCAACGGCTTGAAAGTCGAGGCGATGCTCTACAGAAAGACTTACGGAAGGCCCATTTCGGTGAAGGCCTTGGCAACGATGGCGTCTAACATGCTTTTCAGCAGGAGATACCTCATTCCCGTAGTGCAAGCGATAATAGCTGGCGTGGATGACAGCGGCCCTAGGATGTTCATGCTCGACATGTTTGGAACGCTCACCGAGGAAGATAAGTACATTGCAACCGGGTCGGGGACTCCATACGCGGTAGGCTTCCTAGAGGAAAACTACAGATCTGATATTACGGTGAAGGAAGCCATAGAGTTGGCCAAGAAAGCTATCCTAACCGCTCAAAAGTGGGATCCTGGTTCGGGTGGAGGATACGACATAGTAGCGGTGACGAAAGACGAATTCATCGAGATAACCAGTGAAAAGGGAGAGTAGGGAAGAATCGATGACCATAACGCATAGGGGCTTAATCTCGCTGAGGGAGCTCAAGAAAATAGTGTATGAAAAGCTCCCGAAAGAGGCGCTGATAACCGAAATTGAGGTAGAAGGACCGCTAATAGTGGTCTATTGCAAGAACCCTCGCATATTCTTCGAGAACGAGAACATAATAAAAGAAGTAGCAAAAACCGTCAGGAAAAGGATAGTGATACGCTCCGATCCAAGCATAATTCTGGATAAAGCTGAGAGCTTAAGGATAATAAGGGAGGTCGTCCCAGCAGAGGCTGAGATCAGCGACGTATACTTTGACGACGTTACCGGAGAGGTTATAATAGAGGTAAAGAACCCGACAGCTATAGCTAGGCAGAAGCGAGAAGTAATCAAGGAGATCTTCACGAGAACATACTGGAGGCCCATTATACTAAGGAGGCCGCCGCTCACCTCTGAGTTCCACTCCAAGATCGTTAAGTTCCTTATGAAGGAAAGCAAGTACAGGAAGGAGTTCCTCCAGAAAGTCGGGTTCAGAATACGCAGGCAAGCGCTGTACTTGAACGACAACATTCGGCTGGTGTTTCTGGGCGGATTTCAAGAAGTTGGAAGAAGCGCCATACTGCTGCAAACAGGAGAAAGCAACGTGCTCATAGACTGCGGGGTAAAAGTAGGAACCAACGTTCCGCAAGAGGCCTACCCGAGGTTAGATTACCTCGGAATAGACATCGATGAGCTCGATGCGGTAATAGTTTCTCACGCACACCTAGACCATGCAGGATTTGTTCCTTACCTCTTCAAATACGGCTACGATGGCCCAGTTTACTGCACTAAGCCAACGCTTAGCCTCATGGTGCTGCTACAAACAGACTATCTGGATGTACTAAAACGCTCAGGAACTGCAGTACCATACAGCACCAGGGATATCAAAAAGATGGTGCTGCACACAATAACGCTGAACTACGACGAGGTCACGGATATAACGCCAGATATTCACCTAACTTTTCACCCCTCCGGCCATATCTTAGGATCGGCCATGGTGCACCTCCACATAGGGGAGGGGCTGCACAACATACTTTACACGGGAGATTTCAAGTC
>Ga0180302_10000587_pt1 | contig 16274 bp, 10 predicted proteins | sample GuaBasSediGuay17_FD_121794 | JGI IMG/M metagenome (GOLD analysis project Ga0180302, IMG submission 121794) | Subseafloor sediment microbial communities from Guaymas Basin, Gulf of California, Mexico - Guay17, Core 4571-4, 12-15 cm | ecosystem: Environmental > Aquatic > Marine > Hydrothermal... | reverse complement strand
GGATTCGAACCCGGGTTCTTCGGCTCCACAGGCCGACGTGTTAGACCAGGCTACACTACCCCGGCCTTCACATTCTTTCAAGAATTAGCTATAATATAATTTTTCTGGCCTATTTAAGACCCCTATGCTACCTCCTCGAATTTATATTAATTCAAAAATCCCTCCCCTCTTCAGGCTTTACAAGCAAAAATTAAAATTAAATGGCCTCTTCGCCCCTTAGCCTAGGGGCCTTAGAGGGTACGTAAATCCTCTCGAACACCCACTCCCCGCACTTATAATACTTGGGGTCAGGTATGCTGTACTTCCGGTAGAAGCTGTTATCGAGGATCACTTCAAAGTAGCTCTCCACGATCCCCGCGTCCATCAAGTGCTTGAGCGATTGGTAAAAGCCCAGCTTAACGGTGAAGGGCGCCTGGAAGAGCAGGACCAAGGCCTTACCCTCCGGGCTGACAGCGACACCCATGGTGAACGGCTTCCCCTTCAGGCTCCTCAACAGGTTGCCGATGTATTTCCCATCCACTGGTTTCAAGATGAAAAGGCTAAGGGGTATCTCGGCGTAAGGTAGATACCTCACCGCGAAGCTCACCAGTCCCTTGCCTATCACATGCCCTAAGAAGTGATACCTCACCGAGGCTATGCTGAGGCCCAGCTTCTTAGCGAGCTCGGTCAAGCTTACTGTGGCCTCGACTTGGAGCTTCTGGATTATCATTATGTCGACCCAGTCCAGCAAGGTCTGCTCTGGCACCGTCACCGAGGACGGCTCAACATGGGTCAACGCCTCCCTTAGGAACCCCTTCCAGTTATATTCCCACCTTCCCTCCTCGAAGTCGTAGTACTTATCGAAGTCCGGCAACGGATACTCCACGGGCAGGCTGGGGACGAGGAAGTAGTCCTTGATCAACCCCTCCCCCCTTAACCCCTCGAAGAACTCGAGGACGAGATCTTCCTTGCCCCTAGGGGCTAAGAAGTTTAGGAGGTAGCCGTTGACGAAACCGTAGCACCTCGTCATGTAGTTCACGTACTGGCAGCGATCTAAGAGATCCTCTAGAGTCCTGCTAGTCTTCGCCTCAAGGAAGGCCCACAACAAGGTCAGTCCCAGCTTGGGGTAGTTCGGCACCCCTAATAGCTTCACGAAGTTGCTCCCAACCAGTCTCTTGACCCTGTACCTTATGGTCTCGGCCGGTAAGCCCAGCTCCTTGGCTAGGGCCGCTATGTTCCGAGGATTCCTACCCAATAACCTCATTATCCTAATGTCGGTAGCATCCAGTTTCACACGTTATCACCTCAGTTAAGCGACTTAACCCTATGATGACGTTTTGAAATTAATAAGTAGTGAAAAATATTTAAATTTTTGGCTAATTTTAAAATCAGATTAGCCGGGAACGGGATCGCTTATTTTCTCTCTCATTAACTTTATCACCAAGTGAGATTACTTAACCTTATATTATTAAATATTCCCTAAACTTATGCCCAAATTATTAATGAATTTTAAAAATTTATAAATAAGATCCACGAAAAATAAAATTATTTAATTTACCTCGTAATTAGCCAGGGTCTAGGGTTAAATCCATATGGTCTTCGGGCCACAGCACGAATGAAGCGACATAGATCCGCTCCGTTTTACAGTTACCTAGTTTGTAATTTTATAGGAATAACCTTCACCTCCACTTCGTGGATTAGCCGTAGGTATGGAGTTGCGAAAGTATCGCTTCTACAGAAGTATCCCGTTCCGGTAAGCCTCTAATGGAGGATTAGAGGACTGCTAATATTTAGGGCATTCTGAACAATCAAACTCCCCAGTAAGGCTTAACGCATCGCTAGCAACGTAACCATCAGCGAATACCGTAGCTCTCGGTTAGCTGTCATCAATATGGCTCAGTGGTCAGGTACGAGAAGGCGAATGAGCTGTTCAGTGTGCGTATCTCCGGGCTTTTGGAGATACTATGGAGGTCCAGGCTCTCAAGGGGTATTGAGGAACCTAAGGAGGTCATGGCTAAGCTGGTAAAGAAATGGAACTATTCATGTTTGTGTGTTTTAAGAAGATCTTTCCCCATAATAGCTACTTTTATACTCTTTTGCTAACCAAGGTCTGAATTTTAAGGGGAACCAGTTTTATTAATTTGTTTAAAACATTTCCTTCTCGGAAATAGCCCGAATTATTGGATTAGAGCGTACCTTGCTCCTTATTTTTACCTCATATTAGTATTAATCCGCATAGCAAGATAACCAGCAGAGAATTTTAAGCGTCTATAGTAAACTTAAATTAACCGCGTTAATTTAAGCGATATCAGTATAACCATCGTTAAATGTCCCTTAACTTAATATAAGGTTATTAGATGCAAAAAAGTATTTTTAAGATTTTAATTTTCTTATTTTTTAAAACAAATACTATACTATTATTAATAAAAATAAAGGGGTAGCCTGTTTAAAAGCTTAAATATATTTTTCCTCTAAAGAGATTAATTGCCCATATAGGTGGACCGAATTGGTAAAAACTGGTTTAAAAACCTTATCCATAATTATAATTTTAATACTCATCTTGAGTTCACTAACCACCTTAATGGCTAATGGAGTTAAATCTGAGGTAAAGTTAACGGTAGACGGCATTAGGATGAATGAAACAAGTGAACTTAAAGGTGCCGAATTAAGGTCCCACAACGTATTATACGGACGATTAATAAAGCAGCGCAGGCAAGTAAGGTCGACGAGCCCTGGACGCGCATTAGTAGTGCAACGGATCAGTGGGAAAAACTACGTTTCCGTTAACCTACTCAACCTGACTGGTAGTTTCAATCATTCCAGCTCCTTCGATTCTACCTTTTACGACTTATCCTTCAAGAGCTCCTTAAGCGGCGAAGGAGAGCTAACCTCTACCGTCAACGGATCTAAGGGTCTAGCTACCCTTGAAGTTAGCGCCTCAACCAAAGGCAGCCTCAAGCTAACACAATCCCTAATCGTAGAGGGAAGCATAGGGGCGTCCGAGTCCTTAACGGGAGAGGGAAGGATGGTAAAGGTGTGGGCGATAGCCTTGGAGAGGACGACCTCAACCAATTATGAGCTGCTCCTAATCGACATGGGCTGGCCCTTACCTAAAACGTTAGCTGGGTCACTGAACGCTGAAGTAAAGGCCCTCAGCTCAATCAATGGCTTCTTCAACGTTACAGGTGACGGATTTTTTGAGAAACGATCCTCTTCGAGTCCAACAGGAAATTACTCCGCTACCTCCGAGGCCTATAACGTTACCCTATCTCTTATCACCGACGTAAAGGCCCTTAGCGCCAAAACCACAACTATGTGGTATCACTACGGTTATGGATCGATACCGACTATAAATGAGACATTCAGCGGACCAGACGTTAACCTGACCAATTACCTGACCGGTGAAGGCTATCCGTACGAGGTTAACGGTTCGATAAACTGTAAAGGACCCCTAATTTTTCAACCAGCAACTCTTTAGCCTGGCAGGTAAAGCAGAGACGTGGCGCTTAATCCGCGGGAGCTACGAAGCCTATAATTACGTTAATTGCACTGGTGACCTTTATGAGAATATGTACATAGAGGCCGCAGGGGATACCTACTTTGAGACTAGATCGGTTAACGCCAGCGGAGAGGAAGGGCACACAGAATTTAGTTTCGTTAACCTCGAGGGAGATGGGATGCGGGGTTGGATCGATTTCCATGAAGGCTATATGAATTCTACCTTTAGGGCCTACATGAGTCCTGCGTTAACGAGGGTGGTTAAGGACGACTTCATCGAAGGGGTTCATCGATGGGCAGTACTCGCAAATAATACCGAAGGAGACTATGTTGCTGCATTGGGGGTATTTAAGGGTTCTTGGATGGGCGTCTCACTTCAAGTTGAGGCTCTAGGGAACATGAGCTCCTTCACGGGGGAAGGATCGTCAGGTCACGCCTTAGGATGGTATAATGTGGCCGTTAATGCCAAAGGCGACTACGCCTATAACTACTGGGGGATAAGGGAGGGGACTGCCTACTTCAACATAAGCGGTATGGCCACTTATGATCAGGACTCGTTAAATATTGACTTAAACGCTAGCGGTCAAAGCGTAGTTCAGAGGATTATAGCTAAGTATCATGGAGGTGGCATTATAGGCGCCGATCTCCGGATACATGAGGGTGGGCTTAGCGCCTTCGATACCCTAAGGGTTGATGAAACGGGAGCATCTGCGGAATCTCGACTGACCGCTTCAGGGGACTGGATAGATTCAAGGACCTACGCCGAGGGCCGAGAGCTGGAAGGTAAAGCAGCCTACACGGCCGTTATTATGGGTAACGGCTCGTTAAGTGAAGAGATGAGCGTCGAGCTGATGGATGGAGGAGCCTACGCTTATAGGCACTTTGAGGGTGAAGGGGAGTACTATGAGGGATGGGTTTCAGCCTGGTTATGGAGCGAGCCGACGACTCTAGTCTATGCGTATACGAGGCTTAATGGAGGTTACGTAATGGGGACAGGTAATTCGTCGGCTGTGGGAACGGGCATAGCGGTTGAGGATTCCGTAGGAGGCTATGGGGCCTCTCTGCTTAAGAAGGCCTGCGCAGTTACGTTCTCAGATGGAGCCTGGAGTGAACCCCTCTATGAAGCTTATCTCCAGGCAGGGGTCACTAATGGCAGCTTAGCTTCGGAGAGTTATATAGAGGCTTGGGACCGTTCCGACTTCTGGGTTTATGACTCTATCTATCTTGAGGGAGACCACGTCCATCTGTACGGAGAGGCACGAAGCCAGGAGTACGGCATGGCCAAAATTGAGCTGACGGCGGGCAATGGCACGTCCCACTTAGATCTCCACGCGGAGTCCCACTTATCTGAGGACCTATATTTCGCCTCCCTCACCGGCTACTTGGAGGCTTACGGCGACTACGTGGATCTGTGGACATTCTCGGAGGATTACCGGACCGGATTCTCGGAGGCCCGCGGCTACGTCGAGCACGGCTCGCTGTCGACGGACATTTACACCGAGGTCCTCTGGGACCTCCATGGGGGCTCCATGGGCGGCCAGCTCAACACGGCCTACGCCGAGCTAGTTGGCTTCTACGGCGAGGGGGGATATGTCTACAAGCTAGCCCGCGCCCACGTGGGCGACATCCCCTACGGACCGGACCTCACCATGGACGTGAGCGTCTCCACCGAGGTTCGGCGCGGGTCGATATACTCGGACTGGACCTACAGCGAGGTGGCCTGGAACTGGGACACCGACACCTACCACGCCGAGGCGAAGGATCCCGAGAGGGAGGCCAGCTCATTCCTCTCCCAGGGGTTCGGTACGATCCTAAGGGCCTCTGCAAAGGTCTCAGGGTTAAGTGATTCGGGATTCAGCTTGATAGGGGGCTTTCGATTCGTGCATCCCCCCCTAATAATGGTTAGGGTCTTCGACGAATCCTCAGCGGTTTTAGCGAACCTAACCATCGAGGGAATGCAAATACACTGGTACGGTTGGGGCCATGTATACGACGTGAATAAGTACGTGTATTTCGACCTTCACCCGGAGGATTTAAAGGGCTCCCTCATCCCCATAGACGCGGAGGGGCGTATAAACGCCGTTGAGGACGAGGTTGATCACTGGCTACTAGTGTTAGCGGATATACCCGACCACGTTGAGGACTACGTAAGCCTGCCCGAGAGGTACGTCGGAAGCCTCATTAACGTAGAAATGGGCGAGCTCAGCGCACTCTACGGCTCCTTCACAGATTGGAGAGGTGCAAGCACCTACATGGATCTCTACCTTAAAGGGATAGACGGAATGCTCCTCGGCCTCTCTTACGTAGAAGGGGCAGGAGTCTCAGTCATCTATGCCCACGCGGGTTACGGTAGCTTAAGGGACAGGGTCAATTTGGAAGCGAGAAGCACCATAGGACCTTACCTATATTACGAGTACCCTGAGCACTACGTTGGAGATTTCGGCACCTGCTGGATCGACGGTAAGCCCATCTCTGAACTTGAGATAGACCATTACCTAGGCGAGGTAATAGTCCATAACGCGGCCATAGCTAAGCAGGAGGTATGGTTGAGCGGTGTGGGATTACTTGCTTTATCGTCCACTGACAGGACCATACTAGGGGGTTACATGCCTTACGGCGATTTATACGCGCACATGCACTCCCATACCTATCCTTACAACGAGGAGCACTACACGTACTCGTCCTTCGTCTTCACAGGGCCGACGGGACATAGTGAGGTTTGGATAGCGATAGATTCCATGTCGCTTATATTAAGAAAATACATTTACTTTGAACGCATCAACACCGCAAGGCCTGTGACCTTCCCATATTACAGAGGCCCCTTCAACGACCCTTACGGGCTGTTAGACGAGACTTTCAGGATAGACCAGGTGCCTTGGGGCGTAGGGATGGTCTACGGTTACGACCCCATCGTAGGGTCTGTAGAGGATGTGGGGGATGTACCGGCAACGCCGCTCAATGAGACAAGCGGTGGTGCTTTCGTCGATGTAGCCGTAATAGATACGGGCGTCGACGGGAGGCACCTGGACTTAGTCAGAAGATTGGAGGACTTTGCCAGCTTCTGGGGTCCTTACGCGTTGCCTTGGAACTCGCTAGACCTCAATGGGCACGGTACGCACGTGTGCGGCACCATAGTTGCCGACGCAGGTTACGACCAACGGGGCATCTACGGGGTAGCGCCCGAGGCCAACTTATACGTCTACGACGTATTTTCATTGGGCGGTTATGTGCACGAGGCCATGATAAGGGCGGTGGACTTGGGCGCGGAGATAATCTCGATGTCCCTATGTTTCGGCATACCGGACAGATACGGGAATTTCATCTCTAGCGATGTCATAATCGACATGGCTTCACTTTACCCTGAGCTACATGCGGCCTTACTTTATGCTTATTACAACGACGTACTTACTATAGCCGCTACTGGCAACGAAAGAGATGCGTTAGAGCTCAACCCCGCGTTAGTGACTTACGGCCTACCTAGCATATGTTACCCTGCCGCCAGTAGGTGGGTTGTTGCGGTGGGGGCCATAGCCCCGAATAAGGAGCCGGCCTTCTTCACCTCAAGCGGCTTGCCGGTTTGGGACGAGGGTTATGACGCGGTCGAATTAGCCGCTCCTGGCATGGGGCTACAGCCGGAGGGGATATGGAACAGGTTGCCCACCTACAGGGATCGGGCCTATATCCTCTCGCACTATCCCACCTGGATCTTCTCCACTTATACGACATTATGGTGGCTTCCTGAGGAGAACAGGTATGCTTGGATGATAGGCACCAGCATGGCCACTCCTCACGTTTCAGGCTTAGCAGCCAAACTATGGCAGGGTGGTGCGGAGAGTACGAGAGGGTTCCTGCGTTCGATCGCAGAGGATATATGGTCTCCGGGTTATGATGAGGCCACTGGGTTCGGACTACCTAGGGTACCCTCTTGGTGGAGGGACGTTCCTTGGTGGTGGAGGTGCATCGGGGTCTAGAAGGTGATAGTATAGGTTGGGTATGGTTTCTTTTAGTACTATTTACGTTAGCCCCGGTGGCGTAGCGCAGCCCTACGAGTTCGAGATCAGCGTTAACGGGGTTAGCTTCAAGGTTAAGGGGTTTGTGGCTCACCATAGCCCCTACCTGAGCGAGATGTGGGACGACGTGGTAAAGGGGATCTATACGCAGGGCATGCTCATAGACTGGTGGGACTTTTACGTGCTCAGGTCGATACTCGCTGGGCCGGGCTCCCTACATTATACGGGCGAGCTGACCCTCCAGGGGGCCAGCTGGCCTGTCACGATAGATTACGAGATAAAGTCCAACCACGAGTGGATAGCTTACGTCCACATCCGCGAGGGCAGCAGCAACTTCACCGCCCACTGGACGCTCCTCTACCAGATGGCCGGGGGGCAGGCGATGCTCATCGACGACTACCGGAGCCTGTGGCAGTTCGCGGCCACGGGGATGGCCTTCACGGTCAACGCCACCAACGCCGCCAGCAAGATGGAGATCCATGGCGGCTCGAGGACCGTGGAGGCCGTCTTAACCAAGGAGGGTGTGGTGAGCACGGGGTACTGGCCCTTGACCAAGAGCGTTTACCAGCTCTCGCTCAGCGGCTCCGGCAGGCTGGCCATAGGCGCGATATGGTACTGGAGTCCGGCCCATCCAGACGACATCTTCTTCCACAAGGAGACCGGGTGGGGCGCCTGGCAGGTCACTAAGACCATAGTCTTCCAGTATTACACGACCCCCCTGACGCCGCTGGGCAAGGCTAAGGGGCTCGAAAGGGTACACCCAGCCGCGCTGGTGCCCTAGCAGCGCTCTAGAGGGGCATGAGGCTCTCACAAACATTTTTAACTTTTTATAAGCTTTATAGGTATAAGATGAGGTTAAGGCACCTACTCTTGTTGGTGGCCCTTTTAGGGACGCTCATCCACATCCCACACTCCTTCTCCCCTCAGTCGATCCTTAAGATGGCATTTTCCGACCCTAGGGATAAGCCCTTCCTCCCTGGATGGTTGGACGTGAGAAGCATAGAGGTGGGAATTGAGGGAGACAGCGCCTCAATAAACCTGACCCTCTACGCACCACCCCCCATCCCGCTAAGGTTTAAAGCGTGGTTGCTCATCGACGGTGATCCAGACAGAGGAGGTCTCGTAAAAGAGGTCTGGCCGTATGTAAGCGGCGTGGACTATTACGCCGTGATCGATAGGAGAGGCGTGGAACTAATGGCCTGGACCGGGACCTCCTTTAAGCCTCGTTGGAAGGGGGAAGCGCTCGTTAAGGGTGGTAAGATCCTCCTTAAGCTTCCCATATACGCCGTTAAGGGGAGGCTCAAGCTTAAGGTCGAGTTCGAGGTCCTGGATAGGTACTCAGGCTCCATGGCCCAGTGGATTGCGCTGTGGAGCGGGTGCAGGTTAGTGGCTGACCCCAAAGATATGCTCACCGGCCTGGACCTGAAGGGCATAGGGGTGAGGGTTGACAAAGGGTACTTGGTAATAAAGGTGGAACTATACGACGCTATTCCCTCCCCCTTAAACCCTCCGCTCACTGAGGATTACCTCATTTCGGTAAGCCTCCCTGCGGGTTTCATGGTCATAGATGGGGACGGAGACGGCTTTCCAGATTACTTCCTGAGTGGGTTCGCCTATGTGCTTTACAGGTCTAAGGGTTTACTCGGGTGGTTCATGAGCAAGCTCTCCATAACTGACGGAAAGGGTAAGGTGCTAAGCCAGGGGATGGGTGCTGTGAGCGAGAGGAGCATAACTTACTTCCTGCCTTTGGAGGGATTGAAGATAGATGAGGCTAAAGCCAAGATCACCGCTGTCAGTTCGGCTCTTGAGCTCAGGGTAGGGGAGACCGTGCCGAACGTGGGATGGGCCGAGCTTAGAGGCTAACGCGGACTCATGCGGAACCCAAGGAGTTCCCTTATCTTCGGCGCCAGGTCCCTCCTAAACCTAAAGACGTAGTTAAAGTGCGGCGTGACCATAAGGTTGAGCCCGTTTACGCGTATCTTCCTGGGCTCCCCCACCTCTCCCTCCCTTAATCCGTAGATCTCAGCGATCGACGTGAGCGCGTACCTACCCATGGCTACTACCATCTTCGGCTTGAGCAGCTCTAGCTCCTCCCTCAGCACGTACAGGCAGTTTCTCCTCATCACCGGTAGCTCCTTTCTGCTAGGGGGCCTGCATTTGACGGAGGCCGTGAAGAAGATGCCGCTCCCCTTCACGGCCTCCAGCAGGCCCCCGTTGTCGAGTTCCCAGCCGAAGACGAACCTTGTGGAGAGTCTCAGCCTGTCGAAGGCCCCAAGGTTATAGAAGAAGCTCTCCTTGTGCGAGGGGGGAGGCGACTCTCCTATGACTAGGGTCCTCATCTCCTTCGGCAACCACCTTCTGTAGGCCTCGTAGAGCAGGAAGGGCTTATCGACAGCGGCGCACCTATGACACGAGTCGATTAATCCCTCTAAAAGACGGGGGATCTTCCGCCGACGGGACATATTCACTTAACGCCGCATCTCTCTTTGAAGGACCTTATCTCCTCCTCGCCGTCTAGGATGCCTATCTCTAAGGAGAAGCTTCTGGACTCACCCGGCTTTATCAGCTGCAACCTACCCTCCTCCCTCTCCTTGGCCCTGCCCTTTACGAAGGCGTTGCCTGGCTCCACGCCCACGACATATATCCCCTCGCCCATCATCTTCCACTCGGTCAGGTAAGGGAGCTCCTCCTTCCTGTACCTGAGGTAAACCCCTAACTCCAACCCCTCGTTCACTAGGGCCACCTCGCACATCCCGCGTGGGTCGGGCTCGACGTCTATGAGGAAGACCTGCTCCTTGAACCCCCCCTTCGGCCCAGTGAAGACCGCGTATTCGCTTAACCCCCTCTCGGCCTCCTCATCCCTGGGCGTGACCGACCTGGCCTTAACTACGAGCTTAGAGCCCTCATCCACGAGGGGGAAGCCTAAGTTCACGTGGTAAAGTATCATCAGCGGGGACTCCCCCCAGCCTATGTTGGTGACCACGTCCTTCACGAACAGCCTCCTCTCCCCAAGTCTAGCCTCGATGCGCCTCTCCAGCTCGAGGCACTCGCCGAAGACCACGGCCTCCCTAACCTTACCTTGGACCCACATGAGGTACTCGTTCCCCTCCCACCTCCCGTCCACCCACACGTTCGTGGCCGGGGTGTTAGAGGCCCTGCCGTGGAGGCCTAAGCGGACCCTCCCCAGCTCGCAACAAGGGGCGCCTGAGACCTGTATGGGATACGCGGGGTCATCTCCCGGCGCCCCCATGTAGGTAAGGCCGCAGGTCACCATTAATCCGCCGTAAAAGGACCTCAGCCAACCGAAGCCCTCGGGCTCAAAGAAGTGAGGGGCCACCTGCGTGGTGGCCGAGTGCCAGCAGAGGCTCATCCCCTTGTACTCGGCCCAGGATATGTCGAGGCCCCTGTCTATCAGCACGGTGAAGTTGAAGCCCGTCCCCGTCCTAAAGTCCGCCGCCCTGACCCCTCTTTCCTTCCCGTCGCTCAACTCGATGAGCCTGACCCCTCCCACCTGAGATACATCGCCCACCCTACGCAACAGCTCCTCCTTAGAATATTCCTTACCGAACAGCTTAACCATGTCGCATCGCCCAAAGAGTTAAGTCCCTACACCTTAATTACCTTTTCACGCCTATCGGACGGGAGGGGTTAAGGTTTATTTGCGCTCAACTATGATTTAAGCTTAGATGAGGTATGAAGGCTTTGGCTACCTCCTGAGCCGTGATGAGCCCGGCCTTAACCGAGCCCTCCCCTCTTCTGGGCGATGGCCCTACGCGACCGACCTAGTTATCTCGTCGTAAAACTCCCTCAAGACCGATTGGTAGAGCGTCTCCCCCTCCTCTATCTTACGCATCCTCTCCTCGACCAGCCTGGTTCTTTCCTCAGAGACCAGGCTGCCGTAATGCTTGGTCAAGTACTCGTAAACCCTCATCCCCTTCTTAGTGGGGACAAGCCTACCCTTCCTAGTCTCCAGCACGTACCTCCTGTCGAGAAGGGTTTTTATTATCTTGGCGTAGGTGGATGGTCTCCCTATCCCCCTCTCCTTCATTAGCTTGACCACATCGGCTTGAGTATATAGCGGCACGGTGGCCACCTTCCTCTTCCTGACCTCTTTAACTTCGTACTCGCTCTCCTCCAGCTCCTCCATAAGCCTGAACGGGAGATACTCCCTCGTGAATCCCTCCTCAAGCACCTTAACGTACCCCTCCATCCTCGTCTCCAGCCCGCACAGCGTGACCTTATACCTCTTGTACAAGAGCTTAGCCTCCCTCATTTGGCTAGCCATGAACCTCCTGAAGATGAGGTCGTACAGCCTGAAGTGGCTTCTGGTCAACGGCCTGGCGATCCTCAGAACCCCCTCCATTATGAGCTCCCTTAGCTTGTCCACATTTAAAGGTCTCGTCGGCCTTATACATTCGTGGGCCCCCTCGCTCCTCCACTCCCTACCCACGTAAGCGCCTTCGCCGTACTTCTCGGTCAAGTAGTCCTTAGCCACAGCCCTACCCGTCAAGGAGACCCTCGTGCTGTCGGTCCTATGGTAGGTTATCAGACCCGTCTCGAAGAGGTCCTGGGCTAACCTCATGACCTGGTCAACCCCCAACCTAAGCTCCCTGGTGGCCTCCTTCAACATCTCATCGGTAGTGTAGGGCGGCGGAGGGTTTAAGACCACCTCCCTCTCCTCCTCCACGCTCAGTCTACATCTGGACCCCCTTAACTCCTTGAGCAGGCCCCGGTTCACGTCGATCTTGACGTCGAAGAACCTCACGGTTAGGCCGTTAGAGAGGGTAACGAAGATGACGGTCTTCTTGCTCTCGTTATGCTCCTTAAACCTCTGGATGATCCAGCCCAACACGGGCGTCTGGACCCTGCCGGCTGAGAGGCCCCTGTTCTCGAAGACCTCCCACAGCTTCTTACTCAGCTCGAACCCTATCCACCTGTCCTCTATCCGCCTCACTATCTGGGCCTCCACCAACCGCTGGTCGAGCTCCCTCAGGTTACCCAGGGCGGAGAGTATCGCCCTCTTGGTGACCTCGTGGAACTCTATCCTCTTGATATCGTAGGTGTAGGGGGCGACGCTTATAGCGACGTCCCACCCTATCTTCTCCCCCTCCGTGTCCGGGTCTGTGCCTATCAGGACCAAGTCCATTTCCTCGGCCAGCTCCCTTATCACCCTCAAGACGTCCTTAGCGTCGAGGACGTTCCTGCCGGTCTCCTTCACGTACTCCTCAATGTCGAGTTCGTCCGTGAACTGCTCGCCGGTTTCGGGGCACTTCTTGATGGTATCGTATATGGGGTAGAAGGCGCCGTCGCTCACGGCTACCCCGTGGAAGCCCTCCTTGGTCACGAGGTCGAAAACGTGCCCCCCACTTGCTATCACGTTAAGTATGTAGTTGCCCGTGCTGGTCTCGTACACCACGTAGTTCTCTATCCTCCTAACGGAGGGCCTCCCGAAGAAGTTGGAGATTGTCCTGGCCTTGTTCGGGGACTCCACCACTAACAGCGCTGTCTTAACCGGCTCGCCCCTTATCTCCTCGAGCTCCCCCTTGAGGATCCTCCTTATCCTCTCTCTATCCTTATCTATCTCCCCGATCAGGCGGGCCAGATCCACCTCCCTCCACTCTTTCCAGTCCACGTCCTCATTGTACCACTTGCTCTGCCTCATCAGCCCCCTGTGCAATTTGACGTCGTCCACCACTACTATAGAGGCCCCCCTCGAGATCCCGCCAGCGTACATTCTCGAGGTCCTCCCCGAGGCTTGCAAGTAGGTCATCACGTCTGGCACTAGGACGTACATTCTCCCCTCCTCCTCGATTACCGATACGTAGTCGGAGCCCTTGAGCCTCTCCCTCACGTCTTCCCTGCCTAAGAGGTCCCTCAGGAACCCCTCAACCTCGAGCACTAGCTTTCTAACCCTCGACAAGACCCCCTTGACCTCGGCCCCTCCCTTGAGGGATTCGATGAGCCTAGAGAGGCTCGCCCTGTCCAAGGTGAGGACGTTCCTCCTGAGTAGGGCGATGTACCTCTCGCACCTCTCAGCCAGCTCGCCCTCCAAGGTATCCCTAACCGTTATGAGAAGCTGAAGCATCCTTATGGGATTGGGCTCGCCCACCTCTAACGAGAACTTAAACCTGGGGACTCCAGCGAAGACCGCGTACCTTATGACTTCTGGGAGGTCTATCCCCCTCACTAATAACCCGTAATAGATGGCCACCCCTATCACCACGTCAAGCTCCCCAGCCACGAAGCGCTCGAGGTCGCCCTTCTCCTCCGAGGTTACTAGCCCCGCCTTGATCCCGTTCTCGTTAAGGTACCTCAGGAGCGCCTTGGCGTACTCTACCCCTTTGTCGGTGGGCACAAAGACCAGCCCGCCCTTACCCATGGTCTTTACTACATTAAGCAAGGCCTCCTCGAGAGGCTCACCCTTCGTCAAATAGTATATGTCTGCCACATTCCTGAGGAACTCAGCCCTCGAACCGACCTCGAAGCCTAACAGCTCCCTGAAGAGCTTAACCCTATCCCCCCTAACCTTTCCGGTGGCCGTTGATACTATCAGGACGCCCCAGCGCCTGCGCTTCACGTACTCGGCTATCCTTCCCCTCAGCTGCTCCGCCTTCTTCCTCCAATCCTCAGGGATCCCCATTCTCTTAGCGATTCTGGAGGCTATCCCCCTCTTAAGGTAGATCAGGCTCATTGCGTCCTTTATGATCCCCTCGTCGAAGCCCAGGAGCTGCAGTACCCTGTCAATGTTCCTAGAGGACTTCAACAGAGCGTCCACATCGTCCACGAAGACGAAGTCGAAGCGTCTGCCCTTCAGCTTATCGAAGGACCTCGCTAGGAACTGGGATGTCGTGATCAAGATGTCGTAATCCCCCTTCTCCAACCGCTCCGTGAACTCCCTCTTCTCGCTGTTCGTTAGCTTGCCGTGATAAAAGAGTACCCTAGCGTTTATGCCTGTTCTCTCCTTAAATCTCTCCACCTTCTCTATCGCCTGCGAGAGGAGTAGCGTCGTTGGGAGGACTACGTAACTTTTCTTCCCCTTGGACGCCAGGAAGAGTGAGGAGAGGAGGCCGAACACCGTCTTGCCCACCCCTGTCGGCGCCAGTATCGCGAAGCTCTTGCCCTTCAGCAGCCGCTTAGCCCACGTCCTCTGAGCGCTCCACATCCTGTTCCCTAACGCCTTCTCGAAGATCTCCTCCAACGCGTTTAGGTCCTCCTCCAGCTCTAGGATCTCCTTATAGCCCTTCAGCTTGCCCCTGCGCTTTAAGAGCTCCGCGACGACCCTCCTCAGATGCCCACCACTATACTTCGAGACCAACTCCTCTAATTCCTCATTAGTTAGAGGGAGGCATTCCTCACAGGGGAGCTTTAGCAGGAGCCTCTCGTCAGATATAGTCCCCCCGCAGTTCGGACACATGGATTTGAAGAAGGCATGCCTCCTGACTTCTAAGGCCATACTATCTCATCCTTACATGTCGTCCGTTAAGCTTTACCTTTCCGCTCCGATATTAAAATTTATTCTTCACGCTCATTAAAATATCTCGTTCGAGGCGAAAACGATAAAAAGGAGCACGCCTTAAATGCCGTCAGCAGGCGACATAGAGCACCTTCCCTCCTTCCTCCACCTTCCTGACCAGCCCCTTCTCTATCATTAGGGGTATTACCTCGCTCAGCTCCTCGGCCGAGTACTTAACCCCGTAATATTTCTCGAACTTGGAGGCTATCTCGTCCATGCTAAGGGGCCTCTTCTCCTCGTTCAGTATCCTGCGGATCAAGTTACACTTGTCCTCGTAATCGCACCAAGGGTAAAGTTGCCACTCCCACTCCTTTATCTCCTCGGCGAAGTAGTCCGGCTTCACCTTGGCAATCGGGGATATCCACTGCATGACGGCCACCTTCACCTCCTTCGGCCCTCTCTTCTCCACCTCGCTCTTAGCTACTATCACGCTCTCTCCCGTGTCGCATATGTCGTCCACCACCAGCACCCTCTTCCCCCTCAAATCATAGCTAAAGGGGTACCTAAGCACAGCCTCCTCGATGTGCCTGCCTGTCTCTACCCAATGCTCCACCTTTATGCTTAACAGGTCCGTTATCCCTAAGTAGTCGCACAGCAGCCTGGCCGGCACAAAGCCGCCCCTCGCTATAGCCACTACCACGTCCGGCCTATAACCGCTCCTCCTTATCTCCTCGGCGAGCCTCTTGCAGAGCTTGACCACGTAGTCCCAAGTTATTATCCTAGCCGGCATCTTAACCATAGTCTCACGAGAAGTTATCTATTCGGGTAGGGAGTATATAAATTTCAACATCAAGATCGGGCCCTAACAGGACAGGATTCTGTGAAAAAGGTTAATATTAGACGCGGCTCAGATAGAGGTGAGGGACGGGTCACAGATGAAGGAGGTCACGCTAGACTCCTTCCTAGGCGAGAAGAAGGAGGCGGGAGAGAAGGTTAAGGAGGAGCGCGTAAATGAGGCGGATAAAGGTCTGAAAGAGGCCTTATACTCCATAATAACCAAAAGGGGAAAGATCCCTAAGAGCGAACTATACAAATACATGAAGGAGAGGGGCATTAAGCCTGCGGAGTTCTACAGGGCATTGAAGTCATTAGAGGAGGGGGGTTTGATAAGGAAGGTGTTCGACGGAGAGCTAAAGGAGCTGACCTACACGACCGCATAATGGTAGCCCGGCGGGGATTCGAACCCCGGATCAGCGGGTCCAAAGCCCGCCATGCTTGGCCGCTACACCACCGGGCTGCGTTTTAATATTTAAGGGGTATGGGCTATAAAGTTT
>Ga0180302_10000586_pt1 | contig 16279 bp, 17 predicted proteins | sample GuaBasSediGuay17_FD_121794 | JGI IMG/M metagenome (GOLD analysis project Ga0180302, IMG submission 121794) | Subseafloor sediment microbial communities from Guaymas Basin, Gulf of California, Mexico - Guay17, Core 4571-4, 12-15 cm | ecosystem: Environmental > Aquatic > Marine > Hydrothermal... | reverse complement strand
GTCTGAACAATATCCCTCAATGAATCTCTCTCATGCCGCGGCTATTATAGCATACGAATTCTCTCTTTCTCTTGGACATCAGAGAAAATTTCCCTATAGACCTGCTGAACTTCAAGAACGTGAAATTCTTCTTAAATATTTCTACAAATTAGCGGATCTGGTTTTAGAGGACTTTGATGACAGAAAAAACCGAATATACAAAGGAATCATCAAAAATATGATAGGAAGAAGTTTTCTAACTGGCCGAGAAGTGCATTCTTTGATAGGTTTTATAAGAAGGATTATTGCGAAAGTAGAGAAATTAGATAAGGCGAAATACGGAGATTAGCCTAGTAAGACCCTTATGTATTTTCATTTCGCATCTAAAGATCTCCTCAAAGTTGTACTGTGAAGCGATGCTTGGTACATCTGATAATTTTCGGGGATAACAAATAGCCATATGTCTTTTTCTTTTAAGAACTCGCGAAGAATCTATGAAAAATTTAACATAAAGTTCACGTAACACCAACTTAAATGTGCTTGCAGACCTACCGTAAGGAGGATCAGTAGCAATAGCATCTATAGATGCGTCTGGAAAAGGCATTCTAGTGGCATCTCCTAGAACTATACTTATGTCCGTATTTAATTTCCTTGCATTGAATAAAGAGCCATAAGCTCCTTTAGGATGTATTTCTAGCCCGATAGGGTAAGCTCCTATATTATAAGCTTCGAAGAGTAAAGACCCCGAGCCACAAAATGGATCCAAGAAGACATCACCAATACGAGTTCTAGAGAGGTTCACCAAGGCTCTAGATAGGAAAGACTCCATAGTTGCAGGAGGTGCATATGCTCTGAAGAAAGGACTACGTTTAGAGACGGAGGTTCTACCAATGGGAAGTCGAAGGACCATTATTGGTTCATTATCTAAATTTAAAACATCTATTTTGAAGTACGGGTTCCTTATATTTACGTATCCATGTGATATATAGTGTCCAATCGCTTTAATAGTATCATTTATCGTCTTCTTCTGATTAATCTTTGAAGAGAGGATATTTATTGAGAAACTATATGGAGTAGTAACACGGCTTCGCTTGATTGGCAATGAAAGTAGATGTCTCAAATTCCCACTATCTAGGACTAAGCCAGCATATTTTATAAATGCAGCGCGTCTGCTTATTTCGAGTCCTACATATAGTGGTGCTTGTATACAAAGTATATTATTGCATCTTAATACTTTGATTACATTATTATGAATATCTTTTTGAATAGTTGCGATATAAATGCTTTTAATTTCCTCTAAAGCAAGCTCTTTAATTGAGGTAGAGCCCACTATTTCATATACAAATTTATGTATAAACATTAAATAAATCCACCCAGTGCTTTTTATTTGCTTTATAATAAGAAGGTAAAGAAATTCTTTTATAGATGTTTTACATGTAAAATATCTGCATAATACACTCTTCTGTTTGGTAATATAAAGGTTGAGTGAATTGTTAACGATTTCCGTCAAACTCCCAGAATGGATGGTTAGAATGATAGACGAGCTTGTTCGTCTAGAACTATTTCCAAGCAGAAGTGAATTCATCAGAGAAGCTATAAGAGCACAATTGAAGAGATATATAAGGGAACTTCAAAATATACCACAATATCAATCAATATCATCATATGATTACGAGGAGTAAGGGACGCTAACATATTAAACTTTTTATATATTTTTAAGGGTAATTATCCTTCTTTCAGTATAAGTGGTGACTTCCAAATGGGTGCATATAGGTATATAAAAGATTTTTGGGCAAACAAAGGATCGGAGGTATTTCAAGAACTTATGAAGAAAAGAGTTATGGAATGGCGAAACCAGCCAGCTGTGGTGCGAATTGAAAGACCCACAAATTTGTGGAGAGCCAGAGTGCTAGGTTGGAAACCCAAACAAGGGTTCATATTAGCAAGGGTTCGGGTTCGTAAAGGGGGTCAAAGAAAACCAAGACCAAGAAGTGGAAGAAAAACAAAAGGTCTAGGAATAATAGGTCACACTGTTGCTAAATCACTACAATGGATTGCTGAGGAACGTGCGGCCAGAAAGTATCCGAACTGTGAAGTATTAAATTCGTACTGGGTCGGTGAGGATGGACAACATGAGTATTATGAAGTAATACTCGTTGAAAGAGACTCACCGGTAATTAAAAGTGATCCTAGAATCAAGTGGATTGCAGAAAAACAACACAAGGGAAGAGTTTTTAGAGGATTAACAAGTGCTGGAAAAAAAGCACGGGGACTTAGGAATAAAGGGCGAGGAGCTGAGAAGGTTAGACCAAGTAAAAGAGCGGCTATAAAGAAAAGAGCGAAGAAGAAAAAAGCAAGATATTCATCATAATTCTTAAGCAACATTACTTATTATTTCAGTAATTCTAGCATTTCTCTTTCTAAGGATATACTAAAATGGATGGTGTACTAGAGTAGACAAATAGTTAAGTTCTTTAGGAGTGGGTTCTTATGAGTAAAGATGACGAATATGCGAAGCAGAAACTAATTATTCCTAAGGACACGAAGCTACTCGTCACTTCTAATCGTTACTTTGAACTAGATGCAGCAAGCGAAATCTGGCATGCTTTGAGAGCAACAGGCATATGCGATGAAGCAGAAATTGTATTCATTAGAAAGGGAAAATGGTGGTTAAGAGGTATAATTGGAGTAATATTTGAGGGCGATGCTATTTTTGCAATAGAAAAAATTAGGAATTATTTTGTAAAAAGACCTTGGATTATGGAATACTCACAAAGAGTAATACCTATTGAAATTGTTACGACAGATATTAATGAGTTAAAAGATTTTGTTAAAAAAAGAGGTCAAGAGCGTATCTCAGAAAAAGATAGGTGGATGATAAAGATAACAAAACACGATAGTAAGATAAAGAGAAGACATCTTATCGACGAGCTTGCATCATTAATTGATAAGGGAAAAGTTGACCTCTCAAATCCGAAGTGGATAATTAATGTGGAGGTAATAAAAAACACTTTTGCGTGTGCGATAATTGAGAAGCATCATATTTTAAGGAAAAAAGAGTTAAAAAACATGATAGGAATGAAGTAATATATTAGAAGCCGGGGTTGCCGAGCTGGCACGGCGCCAGGCTCGAGACCTGGTGGCGATTACGCCTCGCGGGTTCGAGTCCCGCCCCCGGCACCACTTTTTAGGCACCTTTTTTCTTTGAACTGGCAGGCTGATTTCGGACTAGAGGTGTCTTAGAATAATGTTAAAGAAGTCTAAGAGAGAAATTCTGGAACGCTTGAGAATCATAAATCAGTATCTATACAAAGTAAAGAATACGAAGAGAACCTCAAAAGAAGCTATTATGATCATAGAAAAAAATCTTCTTCAGATAACTAAGAAGCTAAATAAGTTAGCGGATGTGTTTATAAGACCAGATTACAAGTTACTTGAATTAAAAAAAATTGCAAAGGAATTAAGATCTATTTGTAAACAAGTTTATGCAAGTATTATTCATGCGGGTGTTGAATTTCAAAGTTATACCGTACTAATTATGCTTGCAAAATCTCTAAACGATTGTGGATGTCATGATTATGCAACTAAGCTTTTTCTTCATATATTAGAAAGGGCAACAAATTATTCTGAGATAGCAGATTTAGTAGATAAAACTATAGAATGCGGCTTATTGGATATAGCACTTGAAGGCTTAAAAAAGCTTAGAAAAATGGGATTTTCCTATTTTGAGATTGTTTATAATGAAGCTTTGATAAATTATCTAATTGGAAGAGATTTAGAGGCATTTAGACTTCTTAAGCTATCTTTAAGAGAATTTGGAGAAAAACGGCAACTATTAGGATTATTAGTAGCAGTAAATATCGCGTTAGGATTCTTCGATGAAGCTAAGGAAATATTGATGAAAATACGTGGTCACTAACAAGCATGCAGATGCAGTCATATCTGTTCGTAAATTTCATTTAAATATTCTTCTAATTCTATAGTGCTTAATCTTCTACCAATCCGTGTCTCTAGAATATTACCAAGATTTAGGATCAGAGTATTTCCTCTCTCACGTATAAATCCTACGATTTTTAAGGCATCAATTACTCTTTCATTAGCTAAAGTAAGTGCTTTTGGGAGAGGAATCTGCCTATAAATTATTAACTCCCTAATCAATGCTCTTGCAGCTATACCTTGATCTTTTATCTCTTCTATGATGGATTCGAGAACTTCTCTATCATATTTAACTCTCTCCCTTCTAATTTTCTCTTTAATCTTCTTTTTCGGTGCAACAAGAGTGGCAAAATCTTTCTTAGTCTCTTGTACTTCTTCTTTCGGCGACGTTAGAAGCGTTGTAACGGCTACTTTTTTAGGTTCTTTAGGCTTCTCTGGCTTGATAACTTCTTTCTCTATTTCCGTTGAAGGGCCGAATATGAGTAGTTTGGTTTCATAAGCTCTTCTTTTTACTTCTTCCTCTACTCTTCTTTGTCTATCCTCTAACCCTTTAATATCAAGAGACTGCTTGGTTCTTATTTCGATCATGATTGGTAATCGCAGAGATGGTGCTTTCAAATATCCTTGTCCGGGGGGGAGCACTGTAAGCGAATCTGCGATATCCTTCGGGATGCCGAAAACTTTAGAAAGTTCTGAGGCGTCTTCTTTGTGTAATTTAAGGGCTAGTATGCTATTACACTGCATCAGAATTGTATCACTTAAATCACGTGGACTTTGAGATGATATTATCAACCAAAGTCCATATTTACGCCCTTCCCTAGCTATTCTTTCGATAATTTCCCTAACGGGATCTCTTTGCCCTCCTCTCTGAGCGAATAAGTGTGCCTCATCAATAACGATAATTGTCTTGTGCTTTACTCTTTCTTCTTTGTATGCGTCGTATATTTGTCTTAAAATATCAGCTACAAAGAATCGGATTCCAAAATCTCCTAATGGAGTATTAGCAAGTCTGAAAATTGTGCTCCAACCAGGTTTAAGAAATTTTTCTGGAGTAATATATTCGTCGTGGAGCAATCCACTTTCAATAAGAGCTCTAATTCTGATTAAAAGTGCTTGCTTAGTGGATGGATGTAAATCACTTAATTCAACGAGTGAATATAACTCTTCAAGAGTAATTAGCTCTCTATTTTTTACTAATTGCTGAAGTAACAAGGCAAAGCGATATTCTTTCATTCCATATATAAAGAGTAATCTGTCCGGAGTAAACACAGGACTAAGCTTTGGTGGATTGTAATCCCAGTCGAATATAAAGACATTATCGCAAAAAGCTCTTGGTTTTAATCCATACTCTTCCAGTTTTTTAATTTGTTCTTCATCCTCATTTGGTAAGAGTAATCCGCCATATTCATTATGTACATCAAATACTACAATCGAATACTCCTCCTTAAAACGTTCCATAAGCGAAATTAATTCTTCAATAAAAACACCAATAGCATAAGATTTTCCACCGCCAGTAGTGGCAGTTATAAAGAGATGTCTGGCTAGATCTTCTGGATTATAAAATACAGGGATAAATTGAGGATGAGTGAAAATTTTACCAATAAGAAGTCGTTTTTCAGGAAGCGATTTAACCAATAAATTTTCTAAAAATTCCCTTGTTGGCATAATAACTTGTGATCCGGCAGTAATAGGCCGCTTAGGAGCAGATAGGGACGAATTTCTTACTTCACCTAATACTTCACAATGTGCTATCGCTGTTCTTCCCGAGAATACTAATCCCGTAATATGTCCCAGAATCTTTCTTTTAGTATCTTTCTCAATGGCTATGACATACTGTCCCTGCATTATCTTTTTTAAATCAAATATCCTAAAAGAAAACTCAGAAGTTTTTGTCTTTCCATGTACTACGCCTAATATGTCTTCCTCTTCCAAGTTTTTCACCTTGGGGTTTTAATAGATGATATTAATTTGCGGTACACCCGGTACGGGTAAGACATTGTTAGCTAAAAAACTAGCCGAATACGGATTTGAAATTGTTCATCTTTCTGAATTAGTTATACGCGAAAAATTATATTTAAACTACGATGAGGCCAGACAATCGTTTGTTATTAATCCTAAGAAATTGATAAAAAAATTAGTTGAGTTAGAGAAAAAAACTAAAAAACCGCTAATAGTAGAGGGTATCGGAGCAGAATTAGTACCTAAAAAATACGTAGATCTATGTATTGTTCTTATTTGCGAGCCTAAAGAATTACAAAAGCGGCTTGAAGCTAAGGGGTATTCCACGGATAAAATTGAGGAGAATCTAGAGGCTGAGAGAATTAATTTGATATGGGGAGAAGCCCTGGATAAATATGGAGAGGAGAATGTGGTTGTTCTTGATACGACTAATTTAAGTGCAGAAGCGTTAGCTAATATTGTTTTAAAAGAATTTAAAAAAAGAGGATTATTTAAGGAGAGCGATGATGAATGCGATTTAAAAAAATAGCAATCTTCTGCGCGCCCAAAAAGGATGTTATTGCAGAGCTAGAAGTAATTAAAAAAATCTTACTAGAAGCAGGATACGAGATAATAGGGCTCCATGGATGCACAACAGAGGATTCCGATCCGAGGGAGGTAAGTCGTTTAGCAGATCTTATTCTGGTTTTAGGTGGGGATGGAACAATTTTATACGCATCGAAATTTTGTCAGGATAAGCCGATCTTAGGAGTAAATTATGGTAAAATAGGTTTCTTATCGGAAATTTCTCCAGGAAATCTAAGGGATGCTTTGCGTAAGATAAATGAAAATGAATATTGGATCCAAGAGTTAAGGAGATTAAAAGCAAAAGTGAATTATCCAAACGGAGAAGTTAGAGAACTGCAAAGCGTTCTTAATGAGTACCTTCTCTTTACATCAGCACTGGCAAAAATGATTTCTATCGAAATTTTTGTCGACCAAGAACCCATAACTAAAACTCGTGGAGACGGACTGATAATTGCAACACCGATTGGATCCTCTGCATACGCATTGTCTGCGGGAGGACCTATACTATTGCCAGATATTCCTACATATCTCATAGTTCCATTAGCACCATTGTGGGGGAAGTTCAAATCAATGGTACTATCCGATAAACATACTTTTTCAGTTAAGATAAGAGAGGACGGATCCAGCGCTGTTGTTGTAGGCGATGGTTTGGAGAAATTGAGCTTGCCAAAAAATAGTATAATTCATTTTCAGTTATCAGATGAAAAGACGAGCTTCATTAGATTTGGATCAAGATTCGAAAAGTTGAGCCGTTTGATGCTCATAATCTAACATTAATGGTTCAAATTTATCTGAATTACTTATAAGGTGCTATATTTGCGACTTAAAAACTTAGGTGAAAGAAAGATCTTAGAAAAAATAATATTCCCCTATCTAGATACTGAAGAGAATGAACTTGATATCGATGACGACGCTGTAGCATATATTATTTCAGCTAAAAAATATCTCGTAGTTAATATTGATACATTTGTACGTAAAACGGATGCTCCTCCGCAAATGAATTATTTCCAAATGGGAGTAAAAACTGTTATTATGGCGATAAGCGATATCGTAGCAAAAGGAGCAATTCCAAGGTGGTTTTTACTTTCAGTTGTTGTTCCATCAGATCTAGATGAGAACGAGCTAAAGGAAATTATAAGAGGGGTCAAAAAAACGTGTGAAGAATATAATGTTTCTTTTTCTGGAGGAGATTTAGGAGAAGCAGATGATGTAATACTAACGGGAGTCGCGTTAGGAATAGCATCTAGAGTTGTACCAAGAAACGGGGCAAGGCCAGGAGACACAGTATGGTCGACGGGAGAGTTTGGATTAACTGGTGCTGCATTACACTACTTACTTAAAGGAGGACAAGGTGGAAATATTATTGATAGATTAAAGGAAGCATTTTTCTATCCACGAATAGATGTAAGAGTGGGATCAATAATAAGTAGGATTGCATCTTCATCCATGGATAGTAGTGATGGTTTAGCTATCACATTAAACACGATAGCTAGAAAAAGTGGGGTAAAAATAACTTTAGATAGAATACCTATTGCTAAAGAGGCCTTAAGTTATGCAAAGTACAACAATATTAATCCCTTAAGTCTCGCCTTATATGGAGGAGAGGAATTTGAAATTATATTTACAGTAAGCAATTTATCAGACAGAGAGGTTCTCAGAATTTTCGATGACATGGGGTTAAAGCCCCCAATAAGGATAGGAATAGTTGAAAAAGGATCTGGCGTATTTTATAAAGAAATGGAAATTCCAGAAAAAGGTTGGGAACACTTTACTACGCAAGGAGAATCAGAATGAATGAAAAATCAAATAGCAAACAAACACCAGCAAAAAGAATCCTACTTATAGACTCGTCCTTCCTTATGTTACCAGTAAGTGGGGGAAAGCGCAAAAAAGTATTTAACATAGAGGATGCACTGTTTAGTCTTTCTGAGGGACGTGTTTTAGCAGTACTTGACGTTACAGTTGAAGAACTTAATTTTCTTAAAACAAGAACTAAGGGAAAAAAGAAATTAGCTGCTGACTTTGCACTTGAATTTATAAAGAAAGCTAAATTAGAGGTGATAAAAGCGGATGAGAACATAATTCAAGAAGTTAAGCAAAAAGCTAAAGAAATGCGTGGATGGGAGGTTCATGATGAAATATTAGCTAAAATGGCTAAAAGGTTAAATGCTGCAGTAGCAACAACAGATTTGGATTTAATGCGAAAATTAATAAAAATGGGAATTCCGGTTTATTATTTGCGAGGAAAGAAATGGATTCATGTTTCTGGTGAATGAGGATCTATCTGATCTTTACTATCTACATTAAGATGTTCAGGATCTATTTTCTTTATGCCAATCCATCGAGGAGAAATCATAATGTAATCATCACCGATACCTAGAAGATTACCATTCACAGACTTAGCAAACTCTACTAACCGTCTTAAAAATTCATCAGCCTTTTCAATATCCCTTCTACGAATCTTACGAAAACTAATTAAGATAGGATAACCCGACTTGAGTAACTCAATGGCTTTTCTTATATCCATTAGAGAAATTATGGACATAGCATAAATATCCAATTTTTTCTCAATATTTTCTTCCTCTCTACGATTAATAACTATTCTTTGAGAAGGTTCATTAGAGGACGATTTCTTCTTGCCTCTTTTAAATGAGAACACAGATAGCCACCCATGTCTATGTCTATGATCTGTTTTTCCTTTCCAGCAAGGATGATTTTTAAAGTGCAATATCATCTATGAAATATAAGGAGAGGAACTTCAATTCTGTAGGACATTGCAACTAGAAAAGTAAAATTCTCTTTTGTTGTCAAAAGGGTAGGTGGACAATGTCTGACGGTTAGTTATGCTTACTAATGTCTTCAGCGTTAAAAAGATTAGCGTTAAAATACTCTACCTCCGCGTTCTTAATCGAATAGTTGAACCGTCAACCAACGACGTTCTTGATGCCCCCAATATCTTCTTTCCCTAGGGGCATTCGATAGACTTCCGCCCTCACTAGTGAGACAACCGCTTATTCTCTCCCGATTGAGGGGTACATATACTCGGCCCAGTTATGTGCCCTAGCTTTTTCTTAATGGCTTTATATTAGTTTCGTTATAACCATTATTGCTGTATGGTATCTCATCAGAGAAAGGCTTATAACAGCAATTATTCATCAATTCCAGAGAGCAGAGACCTCATTTAGTCTCAGACATCTTAAACAAACCTCTAAATCCCGCTAGAGTACTGACGCCGTCGTGAAGACCCACCATGTTATGGTTAACAGAGACGAGAAATTACTAGTGAAAGATAAAATGCGAGTTCGTCGACTGTTGATATTCAAAGTCGTCGCTGAACAGCTGTGGCGGTTAGGCAAAATATTGCTAGAGCCTATTAACATACGATAACTAGCCGTCAGACATTGTCCACCTCCCCCTGTCAAAAAGAAAATCTTAAATAGAAATAATCTCATTTTGATACACGTAATTAGGTAGATTCTATACAGAATTTATGATCGGTCAGTGAAAAGTAATTAAAAACAGGTGAACATTATGGCTTATTTACCTGGAACTGCACAAATCCCAGTTTTAATTCTGAAAGAAGACACGCAAAGAGAAAGAGGTAAAAGAGCAATTTACAGTAATATTAATGCTGCTAAAGCAGTAGCAGAGATCGTCAAAAGTACTCTCGGTCCTAGGGGAATGAACAAAATGCTCGTGGACTCGCTAGGAGACATCGTTATTACAAATGACGGTGCAACTATTCTAGATGAGCTTGATGTTGCGCATCCCGCTGCTAAGTTAATGGTTCAAGCAGCTAAAGCTCAAGATAGTATCGCGGGAGATGGTACAACAAGCGTAGCAGTGTTAGCGGGTGAGCTTTTAACTCAAGCAGAAAAACTATTGGCCCAAGGAGTGCATCCAATCATCATTGTTAACGGTTATAAGAAAGCCATAGATAAAGCAAAGGAGTTTCTTGAAAAGTATCTTGCAAAGGAAGTTGATATTGAGAAAGATGAAGAAATATTAAAGAGAGTTGCTATAAGTTCATTAAACAGCAAACTTCCAACTGAAGTTAGAGAGTTCTTCGCTGAATTAGCACTTAAGGCTGCTAAACTTGCATACGATAAAGAGAGAAACTATCTCGATCTCGATCTAGTTAGCATAATTCAAAAAGAAGGAAGGACGCTGACTGACAGCGAATGCGTGGAAGGTGTTGTTATAGACAAGAAGGTAGTTCATTCAGAAATGCCTAAAATCAAGAGAAATGCAAGAATTGCACTAATTAACCAAAATATCGAAATGGAGAAAGCAGATGTTACGAGCAATATTACACTAAGGAGTTTAGAGGCACTAGATCTTCTAAAGAAGAAGGAAAAAGAAGAAATTGGAAAGATGGTAAAGAAGCTAACCGATCTCAATGTGGATGTAGTATTTTGTCAGAGAGGTATTAGCGATTTGGCACAGGACATTATGGCTAAGAATGGCATCATGGCAGCTCGGAGAGTAAGAAGAGCAGATATGCTACTACTGAATAAAGCTACTGGAGCTAAGATTGTTAACTCGATTGACGATCTTGACCAGGAAGACATCGGATTTGCAGGACTTGTAGAAGAACGAAAAGTGGGAGAGGACCAAATGATATACGTAATGGAATGCAAGAATCCTAAGGCAGCAACCATCGTCATAAGAGGAGCTAGCAAGCACATTACTGATGAGGCCGAGCGTGCATTAAAGGACGCACTTAATGTCCTAAAGGATGTCTTTGAGGACAAAAAAGTAGCTCCTGGTGCTGGTGCAACAGAAGTCGCGTTGTATCACTATTTGCGTGAGTGGGCTGACAAAGAGCCTTCATTATCCGGCAAAGAAAAGCTAGTGATAAAAGCGTTCGCTGATGCTTTACTGTCAGTTCCTAAGGCTCTCATTGAAAATATGGGTGGAGATGTTATAGAGTTAGAAGCGGAACTAAAAAAGGCAAATCTAGATGAAAAAGAGCGTGGAAAGTGGGGATTTGATGCAATAAAAGGAAAGGTAATCAACATTTTCGAGGAAGGTTTATTAGATCCTCTCAGGGTAAAGAAATACGTAATAACAACAGCAGCTGAGGCAGCAATAACAATCTTAAGAATTGATGACATAATTGCAAGTAAGCCGAGAAAGGAAGAGAAAGAGAAGGGTAAAGGTCCGGGAGAAGAGAAATTCGGCGGCGAAATGGAGTTCTAAAAACCTTATTTCCTATAAATTTTTAGAAATGTTTCTTCAATAAGTGCTTCATCTACAGAATAATACGTTACATCTCCCAATTCATCAATTAGAGCAATTAATAACTTTTTTTCTAGTTTTTTTGCTTCTTCTATAGCTTGCGCTAAATCTTCGAGTCTAAATGGTTTTGAAGATTCTGCTATGGCTATTAATGCAAAGGAATCATGTTGTAGAGGGGTTTTTCCGCGTTCAAAAATTTCAAATGGAAGAATATTACTGTCTCTTACTCTCACATTATAACCTCTGCTCCTTATATCCCTATATATTAAGTAATATTTCCAGAGTTGTTTCTTGTTTTTCTCTTGAAATTTCCTTAATAATTCGCTGGGCCCAATCTCTTTTTCATCATTAGTGAACACTATTGCTCTTCCCAAATTCATTAAATGAAGAACTTCTACAGGGTGCATTAACAAATACTCTTCCATATTTCTTCCATATCCAGTAGCATAGAAAGCACGCCAGTAGGGATTCTCTTTCTTGATGGCTATTAATAGATCGTTTTTTATTCTGATTTTTATCTTTGCCTCTCGCATTATTGTCACCGATGTAATTCAAGTATAATATGTAGATGTTATGCACTATTTATTCTTGTATTACAATATAATACTATAGGGAGGTGTCAATAATGAGAATAAGAGATATTCAAGAAAGTCTAAAAAAATTACTTCACCACGGTTTCTATACAATAGATCAAAACAATGAAGACCTAGATTTGATCCTAACTGCTAAAGTATTGGCCGCCGATCTTTTAAAAGAGGAAAATCCAGGCCAAGTTCTTTTGGAGGCCTTTATTCAACTAGTCCTAGTAGCATCTTTATTGAATTTAGATTTAGAGAAAGAGTTGGAGAAGATAATAGTGAATTATGCAGATGGACTGGCTCAAAGTAGTTAGCTTCTCTAATAAACTTTTTCTACAATATTTGTATATATTTCTACATAGAGTCTACGATTTTGTGGTGCTTCCTGATGGGTGTCAAAATAGGTCCCATAATTAGAGAACTGAACATAGGTAGAGAAATTGATCCTTCCTATCTAGAGGGAAAAGTAGTTGCCATAGATGCTTTACCAACAATCTACGAGATGCTTGCAACAATTAGGGATAGGAGAGGGGGTTATCTGCATGATAGCAAGGGTAGAATAACATCACATTTAGTAGGATTATTTAACAGAACATCAAGAATGCTTGCCACGGGAATAAGACCAATCTATGTTTTTGATGGGCCTCCTCATCCTCTAAAAACACGGGAGTTGGAAATTCGGAAAGAACGAAAGGAAGAGGCATTCCAGAAGTATGTTGAAGCAGTAAGAAGAGGAGATTACGAGACGGCTAAAAAATATGCAAAACAAGCTATGGCTGTAACGGATGAATTAGTTGAAAGCGCAAAACAACTATTACAATTATTTGGCATACCAATTATTCAAGCTCCTTATGATGGAGAAGCTCAAGCTGCGTATATTGTAACGAAAGGAGAAGCCTATGCTGTGGCTTCACCAGATTATGATTCCTTTTTATTCGGCTCTCCCAGAGTCGTAAGAAATCTCAAAATGTCACCGCAGAGAAAAGAGATTCCAACTATATATGAACTAAAAGACTTATTAAGTGGATTGGGAATTACTCGAGAACAACTTATTGACATTGCACTTTTGTTAGGGACAGATTATAATCCCGGAGGAATAGAGGGTATAGGGCCTAAGACAGCTATAGAATTAATTAGAAAATACGGAAGTATTGAGAAACTAATACAAACCCGTAAAATTATTTGGAATTTCCCTGTTTCAGTTGATGAAGTTAAGAGTATCTTTCTAAATCCACCCATTACTGATCAGTACGAAATAAACTTTAAAGAGCCGAACATAGAGGGCATAATCGAATTTCTAGTCGAAGAACATGAGTTTTCGAGAGAACGTGTAGAAAAAGAGTTAAATGATGTAATTAGAAGACTAGAAAGAGAGAAAAAAGGAGGAGTTCAATCATCATTGGATATGTTCTTTGGATAAGTCAGTGGCGGCAGCTTTCCTCATGATTTTAGTCGGATACGGGTTCGTCATCATTCATACAAAAGTATTATTCCCATGGTAGTTTATTTATATCTAATAACTCTAACTGTGAGAGTACATACTTTCTTACATCATCTGGCTCAGGTAATTTAGTAATGATTTTTCCTCTTTCCATTATTTTTACTAATAAGGGCTCAGCTTTAGTATTTTCAGGTTTAATGTTTTCTGGTAATACAATATAATACACTTTATCGTTCTCAACATATCGCCACACTTGTTTGACGCCATCAAATTTTCCTCTCTTTGTGATTGGAATCCACACCTCTTTCTTCTTAATGGCGACAATATCCATCGCGAAATCTATGTAAGGAGCATTCGCGACAGCCGAGCCTATGCCAAAACCTTCTGCCCCAGCTTGGATTAATTCCCTTATACTATTTTCATTAACGCCCCCAGAGGCAAAAATTTTCACTTTATCGTAACCTCTTTGTTTGAGTTTCCATTTTACTTCTCGAATTATATCCGCAAAATTTCCTTTTCGGCTTCCAGGAGTATCTAATCTTACTCCAAAGACTCTATCTAAACCAACTGACTCAATTGCTTTAATTGATTCGTCAACTTCATCTGAAAATGTATCTACAAGCATTATTCTTGGTACATCTTTGGGCATATACTTATCAAAAGCTTTCCAGCCTTCAGCATGGTCTCCCTTGGTGAACTTGTAAATAATGAGAAGAGCGTGAGGCATGGTCCCTACGGGATTTTTTCCGAGAAATTCTGCACCAATTATGCATGAAACAGCATCAAATCCTCCGATATAGGAGTAGAAATCGCAGAACGGAGCTATAGCGGGATGAGTTCTTCTAGCACCAAAATTAATTATTGTTACTTTGTTTCCAGCTATTTTTCTTATACGCGCTGCCTTTGTTGCATAACCAGATCCGGCTGCCAGGAATCCAAGTACTGGTGTCTCAAGGATAGCAAAAGATCCATAGGGGCCTTTAATTAGCATTACGGGAATTTTTATTCCATTTATGTCCCTTGGAGGAACAATTGTTCCCTCTGGTAGAGCGTAGACGTCTACTGGTAGCCCTTCTAGAAGTTTTAGGGCTTCTCTGACTCCTGCAAAAACGAGCCACTTATATGAGGTTGGAAGCGAACTTACTGTGAATTCTGCGGCTACAACTGTAGAATCTAAATTATCTTTTTTTAGAATATCTACGGTTCTAACAAAGTATATGTCCGTTACTTTTCCATTTTTTATGTCTTCAGAGTGCGCGATAATAAAACGGGTATCATTTTCCTTGCTTTTGGACATTTCGGGGGTACCTCTAATTCATCGAGATGGGTATTACTTTAAGCAATATAATTACGACAATCTTTCTATTAAAACATAAATTCAGAGTCAAAAAACGGTATACTAATGGGTTATTAGGTAAAATTTGCCTTTATTCGATCTCTGGAATATAATATATTTTTCTCCTAGCATCTCTTCCTAGTAGCTCTTTTTCTTTTATTAATCCTTTTCGTAATAACAATGAAAGAGCATATCTGACGGTTCTTGGAGGCAGCAGTGTTTTTCTTATGATATCTGTCTGTGATAGTGTTCCTTCATATTCTAATACTTTCAAAACAAACTTCGCACTGGGAGGCAAATCAAGTATATCCTTAGACTGCTCAACTTTCTTAATAATTCTATCGCGAATAAGTTCAGTATCATGTATTTTAATAAATTTGGCGGTATTTTTTGCTTTAGTCATGAGAATATCACCGCGAACTTTACGCCGAATGGACCCATCTATCACTATTTCTGGCGTGAACCTACCTGCGACATGCTTGATCTCTATAATTGAATCGCTAGGAATAATGATAGGTCTCCTCGAAACATCTACCGAGTTAACAGGGACGATCTCAAATACATTTGCTTTAGGGGAGATAAATACGCCACCCGCGGACATAGCGTAAGCAGTGCTACCTACTGACGTAGCTACGATTACACCATCGCTGTAATCCCGCCATACAAACTCTTTATCAATCCATAACTCATATTCGATTAAAGTAGCACTTTTTGAAGAGAATAACGCAACTTCGTTTAACGCATAAGCACTAAAGTCATCTGTTAACACGTTTATCCTTAGAAATTCTTGGATCAGAAATTTACCTTCCATTATTTTATTTATCGCATCATTAAACTGATTAATTGGAATGTCTGTTAGGAATCCAGGTCTATCAGATAAACTTATTCCTAAAACAGGCTTCTTCATATCTGGATATTTTAAGAAAAGAGACAGTACATCTCCATCTTTGCCGACTACTAGAACGAAGTCACAATTTTCATCGAAGTCTTCTTGGATGAAAGAGAATGAGATATTTTTAGAATGAAGAATTTTTTCAATCCGAGCTTTTATCCCTCCCACATCTCTCGGCATATAAATGCATAATTTCATTCTCAATCCCTATTTATCAGGTTGATTATGGCCTATAGTTAGTAATTTAGTAATAATGTTTTTATTCTATGTACTGGTAGAGAACGATAAAGAGAGGCTTCTAATTAATCCTTGAAGAGTAAGTAATTTTAATCTTTAGTATTGGATTGTAT
>Ga0180302_10000585_pt1 | contig 16305 bp, 16 predicted proteins | sample GuaBasSediGuay17_FD_121794 | JGI IMG/M metagenome (GOLD analysis project Ga0180302, IMG submission 121794) | Subseafloor sediment microbial communities from Guaymas Basin, Gulf of California, Mexico - Guay17, Core 4571-4, 12-15 cm | ecosystem: Environmental > Aquatic > Marine > Hydrothermal... | reverse complement strand
CCCTTTACTGCCTTTCCATCCCTTATTGCAACCACAATGTAAATTCCCGAATTCAGGAAGGAAGGGTCCAGGGAGTATATTCTGCGTGCTGAAAAACCCTCGTAAAGTTTTTCTCCCGATGGAGAATAAATGAGAATCCTTGCATCCTGAACCCCCACGGGAGAGGTTATGTTTACGACTGAGTGCCTGCCCGCAATCCATGGATTTGGATAGATGGTGAGTTCCTCACGCTTTTTTTCACTCTCATCAGGATAGATGCAGTAAAGCCCTGAACATCCTCCCGCCCACAGTCTTCCCCTGGAATCATAAAGCAGGCCCGCCTTTTCTATATCAGTTTCCACGGAGAGAAAGAATTCTTCTTCAAAGGAGGGAGTAAGACGCCAGAGACCGCTTGATGAAAGAAACCAGACATACCCATAAGGGTCAACCTCTACATCATAAACAGGCTCATCCCGATAAACCCCGGAAACCTTAAAGTCTTCTATTTTAACAAGCCCTGAAAGTGTTGCAGCCCACATCCATCCCCTCGGGTCCCACGCAAGAGAAAGAATGCATGGGGATGGAAGCCCTGATACTTTTATTCTCCCTCCATCCTTTTTTATCACGGTTATTCCAACCTCACCATTTGGATGGCTTGAACCGAACCACATATTACCATCCCCATCCCTTTCAATAGCCCTCACATTGTAAAACTCATCCTTTCCGGCAAACATATCCAGAAGAACCGGGGTATCCTGTGCAACCGAATATTTCATCACCACATATTCAACAATGGTGGAGACCCAGAGGGTATCCTTAAAGAGGAAAATCTGCCCTGTGTTCTGGTCGTCCGTCTCGAGAGTAAATCTCAGGGATGGAAACATACTGTCATAGGGGATAAAAAGTATTGCATAACCTATCCATGCATGAAAGAGGCCAATCCACAGGCCATGGGAATCCGTCTCAATTGAATAAAATCTTGCAAGGGCATTCCATTCCCTTTTTCTATTGTAAACTCTCCATTCCCCTTTTTTTGTGAATTCCGTGAGCCTCAGGGAATAATAAAAGGTTGAAGGTCGTGAACCCGGTTCAGACCAGGGATGGACAAACCATATGTTTCCGTATGGGTCCTCCTCCATGTCCCTGTAAGTATCGCTTCCAGGAGAGGGAAGGAATATTTCCTCATTTCCGGCACAGATTCCCTGATTGCGTGCAACCCATATCTCTCCATCTTTTACAAGAACATCATTTCCTCCCTCATTTACCAGTTTCCATCCATTGTTTCTTTCATACGCTCCATCATCTCCAACTGCAAAAAGATTCTCATAAATCCTGAATCTCTTTATCCTGTAATCAGCCTCCTTTATCCATCCATTCTCATACCTCCATATACCTTTTCCTCCGGCAAAAAGCGTGTCATTGAACCTGATGAGAGAAAATACAGTATCATCAATTCCTGAAATTTTCTGGATTTCTCCAGGAACACCCTTATAAACCCCATCGGGTCCACCAATCCATAAAGACTCTCCAGGAAGGATGGAAAACACGGGAAAATCCGTGGGATAAAAACTCCCGTCCATCACCCAGTATCCATTCTCAAATCCAACCCATGCCTTATTTTTATAAATCCCGAAGGAGAGAGGGGATGATTCAAATAGAGGAGGGGAAAAGTTCATGAGTTCCATAACCTCTCCATCCCGATAGAGAAGGAGTCTCCTTCTTGTGAGGACCCATACCGAATCCCCTGAAATTTTCATGTCCCTTACTTTATCATCAAAAGGAATGAATCTCTCAGGATAAAGGTAAAGTCCCCTTGAACCGCACAGGACCTTCCCGTTTACAGGAACGAATGCATAAACCGAGTCAAGGTTGTAAAATACCTCATATTCCCAGCTCACGAGTAAGGGAACGATAAGCCCTGTAAACATCCTCCACCTCTATTTTTCTCATACACTCATAGTTCCTTTTTGCCCAGCATATCATGGGTTTTGGAGAGTACCGGAAACATGGAGAGCATGGAAGTCCAAGCCTAACAACCCTTGATGGAACACCCCATGGACCCACCCATCCTGGATTTGTTGGACCAAATATTGCAACTATCGGGACCATGCATGCAGCAGCAAGGTGCATTACCCCTGAGTCGTTGGTTATGAAAATGGAAAGGTTTTTCATTATTGCGGCAGTTTCTCTCACGGTTTTTGTATCAATAACATGCATTCTTTCAGGGTTTATCTTTCTTATCTCCTCCCTCAATCCCAGTTCCTCTTTTCCTCCAAAAAGCAAAATCCTCGCATCTTTTCTTTCCTCAAGAATTATGTCAAAAAGTTTTTTGAACTTCTCCTTATCCCACCTCTTTGCCGTGTGGTATTTGAAAAGACTTGACCCCGGATGGGAACCAACAAGAAATCCCTCAATCCCTCTCTCCTCCAGGTATCTTCTCCCCCATGCAATCTCCTCTGGAGAAAGATGGAGTTCAAGTGGAAGTTTTTCCCTGGATTTTATCCCCAGCAATTCAAGCAATCTTATATTCTCCTCAACATTATGGAGTGAATCATCCTCCATTATCCTTATGTTTTTCAAAAAATTAAGCTCCTTAAAATTGTCCTGTTTATACTCATGCCCAAGACGATAAGGTGCATGAATGAGATAGGCAAGGATGTTATAGTCCCTTCTATTGGATGGGTATGGGTTTATTGTTATCCTGTACTCACCTCTTAAAGAAAAGGCAAATTTCAATCCCTGCCATCGTGAAGAAAGAAGAGGAAAAAATATTATTTCATCCACACATGGATTTCTCAAAAGGACATCATGGGTTGACTTGAACATGGTAAGTACATGAACCTTCCATTCAGGTCTTTCCCTTTTTAAAATTCTCAAGGCAGGGGTTGTCATCAGGGTATCCCCTATTCCGTAAAGGGGAAGGAATAAAATTTTCATTTCGAGAGGTTTCTTAATACTCTCCTCGCAACCTCTTTCAGGGTTTCAAATACACCAATTCCCTGAATTGCAACCGCCTCAAAATAGGGGACCTTCAATGGATTAAGCAACCTTTCAAGTTCCTCAACCGATGCTATGTTTGGAAGGTCTCGCTTGTTGTACTGGATAACAAACGGAATGTTTTCAAGTTTGAGACCGTAGGTTGCCAGGTTTTCGTGCAGGTTCTCCATGGACTCAACGTTGTCCTCAAGTCTTTCTATCTGGGAGTCTGCAACAAAGACAATTCCATCAACTCCTTTAAGAATCAGCCTCCTTGATGCGTTGTAGTAAACCTGTCCCGGGACGGTATAGAGATGGAACCGGACCTGGAATCCCTTTACAGTCCCCAGGTCAACGGGAAGGAAGTCAAAGAACAGGGTTCTGTCAAGCTCTGTTGCAAGGGAGACAAGTTTCCCTCTTATCTCGGGAGATATCTTTGAGTATATGTACTTTATGTTTGTTGTCTTCCCTCCGAGACCGGGCCCATAGTAAACAATCTTGCAGTTTATCTCCCTTGATGCGTAGTTTATGAGAGCCATCTCACCTCCATCTATTTGAAGAGGTTGTCAAGTTCTGACTCCGCCTCCTCAATAAATCCCTCATCAAGTTTTAGCGGGCTTCCCAGTTCACTCTCAAGTTTTTCATATATTCTCTTGAATATTGCCTCAAGTTCTGAGGCTGCCTGCTTCACCCTCACCCTGACAAGCCCAAGGTTTGTCCGGTTATCAAATATAACAGCCAGTATAACCTTGGATGCAACAAGTGTAACATATATGGAGTTTTTCTCTCCCTGATGGAAGAGATGGGAGAACTCACTCTCTCCTATGAGTGTGGCAAGTTGGGATGTTGCAGCAAAATCCGCAGCCGCAAGGGTTGAGAAGGATGGGACATCTATCCCGGTTGTATCCCCTGCCGAGGTTATGAGCTGTCCCGCCTTATCTATCAGAAGGACAGCCCTTGCATTGGCGCCCTGGAGTAACTTCTCCAGGACGCCTTTTATTGACCAGAATTCCTCTTCAAAGATGTTGAGTTCGTCAGGCATTAAAGGGATGCCTCCTCAAGCCTTAAAAGCCTTTCCCACCTTTCATTCACCTGACGCTGGAATTCCTCAATTATCCATCTGTTCTTTTCCTGAAAGAGATGCCTGAATCTTCCCTGCTCCTTCAACCACTCCTCAACAGGTTTTGGTTTCCTGGGCTTGTAGGTTATCCTGTGCTTTCCATTTTCAACCTCGTAAAGGGGCCAGAAGAGTGTATCAACGGCAAGTTTTGCAATCTTTATCGTGCGCTCAGGGGAGAAGTACCAGCCAACAGGACAGGGTGCAAGGACGTTTATGAATGCTGGACCCTCTGTCTCAAGTGCCTTCTTCACCTTTTCCATCAAATCGTTCCAGTGGGATGGTGATGCCTGGGCCGCATAGGGAATACCGTGTGCAGCGACAATCTCGGTCAAATCCTTCCTCCACTGAACCTTCCCGGGAATTACATCCCCTGCAGGAGATGTTGTGGTGTGGGCCCCGAGTGGGGTTGCTCCTGAGCGCTGTATTCCTGTGTTCATGTATGCCTGGTTATCATAGCATACATAAAGGAAGTTGTGTCCTCTCTCAAGAGCCCCTGAGAGTGCCTGTATTCCTATGTCATAAGTCCCTCCATCCCCGGCAATGGCAATGAAGTTTATCTTTTTATTTATCTTTCCTTTTCTCTTCAGTGCCTTATATGCTGCTTCAACTCCACTTATAACCGCTGCTGCATTTTCAAACGCAACATGAATATAGGGGACCCTCCACGCGGTATAGGGGAATATGGTTGAAACAACCTCCATACATCCTGTTGCAAATCCTACAACCGTATCCTTTCCTGCAACCGCCATTATCTGGCGCATAACTATTGCGGGACCGCATCCCGCACATGCCCTGTGGCCCGGGGCAAAGAGGTCCTTTTCCTTTGAAAGTTCTTTCAGGTCAAAAGGCATCCTTCCCTCCTTTACTCTCTCACACCTTTATAGTTTACACGCGGGATTTCCTTTCCAGCAGCCGCATCAAAGAGTTCCTTAAATATCTCCTCAATCTCCTCGGGCTTTATATCCCTTCCACCAAGTCCATAGATGTAGTTGTAAAGAGGAGGATGTGATGGGACATCGTAAAGCCCTGACCTTATTTCTGTATAAAGCGGTCCACCAAACCCGCTCATTCCCTCTGCACGGTCCATCACTCCAATCACCTTTTTGTCCCTGAGATTTTCCACTATCTCCTTCAGTGGTAGGGGTCTCAGGACCCTCATTCTCAAAAGTCCCGCAGGCTTACCCTCCTCCCTCAGCTTATCAACAACCTCCTTTGCGGTTCCAGCAGTTGAGCCCATCACCACCACTGCAACCTCAGCATCCTCAAGCCTGTAAGGGTCAACAAGCCCGTAGTACCTTCCAAATCTTTCTCCAAATTCTTTACCGACCTTTTCTATTATCGGTGGAGCAAGCCTCATCGCCTCTGCCTCCTGGCGCTTGTGCTCAAAGAAGTAGTCCTGAAGGTCAAGGGGACCAACGGTTATAGGATTGTCGGTATCAAGAACGGTGTATGGGGTTTTTGGTTCTCCCAGGAATTCCTTAACCTCCTCGTCCTCAAGAACCTCAATGCGCTGCATTGCGTGGGAAAGTATGAATCCATCTGCTGTAACCATCACGGGAAGGAATGCCTCCTCTGCAATCTTCACAGCCTGAATAACCGAGTCATAAGCCTCCTGTGAATCCTCAGAGTATATCTGAATCCATCCGGAATCCCTTGCACCAAATGTATCTGAGTGGTCGCAGTGTATGTTTATGGGGGCAGAAAGAGCCCTGTTTATTTCGCATATAACTATCGGGAGCCTGAGGGCTGCTGCTATGTAAAGAACCTCATGCATAAGGGCAAGACCCTGGGATGCGGTTGATGTCATGACCCTTGCCCCTGCTGCCGCAGCCCCTATGCATGCACTCATTGCTGAGTGCTCCGATTCAACAGGAACAAACTCTGTTGTTACAAGCCCATCGGCAACGAAGGAGGCGAAGTGCTGGACTATCTCCGTTGCGGGTGTTATGGGATATGCTGCGACAACATCAGGGTTTATCTGCCTCATTGCCTCCGCCATTGCCTCATTTGCAGTCAATGCCTTTATCTTCATACCTCCTCCTTTACCATTTCAATTGCCTTTACAGGGCATTCCTCAGCACATATTCCGCATCCCTTGCAGTGGGAATAGAGAAACCCCTTCATTTCCCCGTTCTCAACGATTATGGAGGAGTCCGGACAGAACACCCAGCAGAAAAGGCAGTTTATGCACTTTTCCTTGTTGAGAACCGGTTTTCTGGTTCTCCAGTCCCCTGTTTCAAACTTTATGCTGGACCCTGCCTCTTTTATTATCGCCCCTATTGGGAGTTCCTTCCATCCTTCCTTCATTCCTCCCCCTTTGTTTCCTGGTATGCGAGTTTTATTGCCTCAATGTTCTTATCCACAATCTCAGGACGGGTTCTGAACTTGCGCTGCAATTTTGCACGGACGGACTCAAGCATCTTTTCAAAGTCAAGTATCCCTGTTGCCTTTATGAGTGCGCCGAGCATGGGGGTGTTGGGAATGGGACGCCCTATGGTTCTCATTGCTATGTCATATGCATCAACCGTGAAAACCTTTCTCCCCTGGATACCGAGTTCCTCTCTTATCTCCTGAGGAGACTTTGATGTGTTTATGATGATGACACCATCCTCGGGCAATCCCTCAAGAACATTTACCTTTTTCACGAGTGTGGGGTCAAGAACAAGCACAATATCCGGATTTGTTATTCCTGAGTGAATCCTTATGGGCTTTTTGCTTAGCCTGTTGAAGGACTGGACGGGTGCCCCTGTTCTCTCAGGACCGTATTCCGGAAATGCCTGAATGTACATTCCGGTATCAAGGGCTGCCTCACCAAAAAGGAGTGCAGCAGTCTTTGCACCCTGTCCTCCTCTTCCATGCCATCTTATCTCAATTATATCCTTCATCTTTCCTCCTCCTTTTGTAAATTCTTTTAAAGTCCTTTCAAGTATAAAGGGATAAAGGGGACTTGTCAAGGGAAGTAGGCTCCTTGACAATTTTCCAAAAATTCTTAATATGCAGGAAAAAAGAAAACATGGTCTTTTTTCCCTGGAAGGAAGAGTATGAGATCGGGATAAGGGAGGTGGATGAACAGCACAGGGAACTTTTTTCCCTGATAAATAAACTTTACGAGACAATGAAGGAGGGAAAGGGAAGAGAAACTGTGCACCGGGTGCTTGAAGGATTCATAGAACATGTTCAACTCCACTTTCAGACAGAGGAAAAGTGGATGGAAAAATACGGATATCCGGGACTCCTCACCCACAGGGCGCAGCATGAGAACTTAACAAAGAAGGTTATGGAGATGGAAAAAAACTTCATGGATGCACCTCCTGGATTTTCCATAAAACTTGCAAACTTTCTCAGGGAATGGCTGCATAACCATATTCTTGGGAGCGACAGAAGGTTTGGAGAATATCTTGATGAGGATAGGAATAGGGCAGATAAACACCGTTCCCGGTGATATTGAGGGGAATGGGAAAAAGATGGAAGAATACATGAGGGAGGGAAGGGATTGCGATGTGGTTGTCTTTCCCGAACTCTCCCTTCCCGGATACATTCCAAAGGATATAATACTCAGAAGATACTTTGTGGAGGAACAGCTTGAGAGGCTTGAGAGAATGGTAAAAAAGACAGGAAAGGCAACGGTTATTGGTGGATACATAGAAAAGGGGGAAAGAAAACATGCGAATGTTTACGACCTTTCTTCCGTAAGATACCGGAAGGATGAGGTCTTTTACAATGCCGCATTTCTTGCAAGGGATGGGGAACTGGTTGGTAAATATTTCAAAAAGCATCTTCCTTCTTTTGATGTTTACAATGAAGAGAGATACTTCACCCCGGGGGAAGAAAAGGGTGTTTTTGAGGTGAAAGGGAAAAAAATAGGTGTGAACATATGTGAGGATATATGGTATGATGAGGGTCCGGTGGATGAGCAGGCATCCCTTGGGGCAGAACTCATTATAAACATTTCTGCATCTCCATTTTACAGGGGAAAGCCCGGGATAAGAAGAAGACTTGTTTCAAAAAGGGCAAGGGAGAATAAAACATTCATTCTCTATGTCAACCTGGTTGGTGGATGGGATGAGATAGTCTTTGATGGAGGAAGTTTTGCATGCGACCCGGATGGAGATATTGTCTTTCTCGCCCCCTCCTTTAAAGAAGGGCTTTTTGTATGGGATATGGAAAAAAAGGAAAGAATAGAGGTGAAGGAGGGAGGGTATCGGGAGGTTAAGGATGCGATTGTCCTGGGAATAAGGGACTATGTGAGAAAAAATGGATTCAGGGGAGTGGTTCTTGGATTGAGTGGAGGGATTGATTCTGCTGTGGTTGCCTGCCTTGCTGTTGAGGCACTTGAAAAGGAAAATGTCCTCGCCATTTTCATGCCCGGAGACTTCACATCTCCTGAAAGCAGGGAGGATGCATATGAGATAGCACAAAGACTCGGGATAAAACTCATTGAGGTTCCAATATCCCAGATTTACCATGAATTTCTTTCCCTGATTGAAAAATCGTTCCCCCTTGACACCCTGAGCAAAGAAAACCTCCAGGCAAGGATAAGGGGCAATATTCTCATGGCATATGCGAATAAGGAAAGGCTGCTTGTTCTTGCAACAGGAAATAAATCTGAGATAAGCATTGGATACAATACCCTTTATGGGGATACGGTCGGGGCAATGGCTCCCCTCGGGGACCTTTACAAAAACGAGGTTTATGAGATAGCCAGGATTTTAAATGAGAAAAGGGAAATTATTCCCGAAAGGGTATTTAAAAAGCCCCCCTCTGCTGAACTGAGAAAGGACCAGCGCGACGAGGACGATATTCCACCCTATGCCATGCTTGACCCCGTTCTCTATCATCTCATTGAGGAAAACATGAGTGTTGAGGAGATAGTTGGGAAGGGGTATCCCAGGGATGTGGTTGAAGAGATACTGAGGAGGTATTACATAGCAGAGTACAAAAGGAAGCAGATTCCGTTTGTCATAAAGGTTTCATCAAAGGCGTTTGGCTCTGGAAGAAGGGTTCCCATAACCCACAGGTACCGGAAATGACCTTCTGCATTTCGGACCTTCATATAGGGATAGGAATAAAAGAAAAAGAAAGGGAAAAAATAATATTTGAATTTCTTGACATGGTTGAGGAGGAGGGGGAGAGGCTTTTCCTCCTGGGCGATATATTCAATTTCTATTTTGAGTACCGGAGTGTTATGCCGAAAATCGCATTACCTCTGCTTTACAGGCTTTACGATATGAAGAGAAAAGGGGTGGATGTGAGGTTATGGGTTGGGAATCACGACTACTGGATAAAGGATGCTTTCTTGTGGGCGGGGATTCCGATATACCGGGAAGGGAAGGTGTTTGAACTTTATGGAAAGAAAATATTTTTCATCCACGGGGACTATGTGAAACCCTGTTACCGGAGCAGGTTCATGAAGAAACTGCTCAGAGGGAGGGTTCCGATTAAACTTTTTTCCCTGCTCCATCCCGACTTCGGAGCATGGCTTGGATACCTTGTGACAAGACTCAACAGGATTGAGGAGGAAAAGGAGATAAAAAGATATGAGGTGCTGAAGGAGTTTGCGAGGAAAAAACTCCAGGAGGTGGATGCGGTTATTGTGGGGCACCTTCATCTCCCGAGGCATGTGAAAATAAATGAGAAGGATTTTATTATCCTGGGGGACTGGATAGAAAACTTTACCTATGCTGTAATTGATGGAGAGGGAATAAAATTTAGAAAATTCCGGTAAAATGAGATGAAAGGTGTGAAAAAATTACCCACTTCAAAATTTAGTCCTTGAAAATCAAAAACTTATAAAATGGCACGAAATTTGTTTATAATTTTATTAAAGAGATCCCAAAAGGGGAGGTGCAGGATGATTTACATTCTTTTGTTTACCATACCCATTTTAAGGACGGAGGTGAAGGAGGTAAGGGAACCCCTGGTGGTAAAGGAGATAAGGGAACCGGTCCGGATGTCCTTTGGGCAATCAATCTATCCTGTGGCTCCTCATCCTGCGACTGAAAGAATTAAAAGGGCAAAGGGTACTGTTCTTCCTGCGTACATTTCTTCTCCCCATCCCTACTGGAACAGTATGGACATTTCCTATAAGGTTTATGGACCTCCTGAAAATGTATGGATGACAATCCACTTTGATACGATAGATGTTGAAAGCGGATACGATACTGTTTTTGTCTATGATAATGATGGAGATCTTGTGGATTACTTTACGGGTGCATATGGTCCCACATGGACATCCTGGGGAGATGGACCCACTTTTACCGTGCGGATAAAGAGCGACGCATCGGTTACAAAATATGGATTTGATGTAAACTACATTCAGGTTGGTGGATGGTGCGGACCCTATGAGTCCCCTCACCCCTACCTCAATAACATGGATACCACGGTTTACATGTCTGGTCCTGCAAATGACTGGATTGGAGAACTCATATTTTATTACGACTCCATAAAGACGGAATATTCCTATGATTCGGTTTTCTGTTATGACATAGATTCCTCAACAGTGCTCAATACCTGGACGGGAACCCATAGGGGAGTGTGGAGTGAATGGTCCTCATATAATCAGGATTATACCAAACAGCCAACCGAAGCAACAAGGCTTAAAAGCGATGGAAGTATTACCGACTATGGATGGTATTCTGACTGGTACAACTTCTTCCGTGAGCACAATGTTGAGTCTCCCCACAACTATCCAGATTATGCTAATCAGGCATACTTCATTTACGGACCACAGGATGCGGGAGATATAAGGATGAGACTTCACTTTGCAAGGCTTGAAACAGAACATTCCTACGACAGTGTATATGTTTACGATGGAAGTGGAAATCTTGTGAATACATATACCGGAAGTGTGGGGACCAACTTCTGGACCAGCTGGGGAGACGGAAATTACATGAAGGTTGTTCTTAAAAGCGATAACAGTGTTACCAGATGGGGATTTGAGATTGATAGCCTTGAATGGGAACCTGCAAGCATGCCAAATCTCACCTATTATACTCCTGACGGATGGGATGGTCCTATAGTTCCATCTTCTGAACCCAACACACATACTTATGGACCAAATCTCATGGGGGATTCCACAACCTACATTGACTGGGCAATAATAAACAATGGTTCTGATACTGCGTTTTACTTCTACATTTATCTCTATTGTGACGACATTCCCATAGCAGGATGGTACTGTGATACACTTCCTCCAAATTACTATGCATACGTTGAAGATTACATAGATACCTTCACCGCTGGAACCCATACTCTCAAAATCTATGCCGATACGACAGATACCGTGGATGAGAGTGATGAGACGGATAATATATATTCCCAGAGTTTCTCCTGGGCATCTGGTGGAGGAGGTGGAGGAGCGCCAGGGGATACTGAGTATGTGATAATAACTCCTGAGGCATTCAGAAGTGCCTTTTCAGACCTCATATGGTGGAAAACGAAGAAAGGAGTTCCTGCCGCGGTAATGCCTGTTGAGACCATATACAAGTATTACAGCGGAACCGATAATGCAGAGAAAATAAGGAATTACATAATAGATGCAGTGAACAGGGGAGTTATTTATGTTGTCCTTGCAGGGCAGTGCGACTTTGAGCATGGTGAGGAGTATGTGCCCAGAAGGGATGCATACTGCATGACAAGTGGTGTCGGATACTATTCCGATGAGGACACCATTCCATGTGACCTCTACTATGCAGATCTTGATGGAACATGGGATTATGATGGGGATGGAGTTTACGGCGAGACAACGGACCAGGTCGATATGTATGCGGATGTTTACGTGGGAAGATTCCCGGTAAAAAATACAACCCAGATAAGCAACATGGTCCAGAAGATACTGGCTTATGAGAAGAATCCTGACCCGGATTATATAAGAAAGATACTGCTTCCTGTTGGAAACCTCTGGAGCACAAATCATGGGAATGGAATAAATGACACAATTGCCGATACCGTCCCGGATACATGGAAGAAGGCAAAGCTTTATGAAGATTATGGGCTTCTTTCCCGATATACTGTGTTTGACTCCATAAATTCCGGATTCAGCATAGGACACTGGGTGGGGCATGGAAATGAATATGGGATTTACTACGATTATGGAAGCGAGATATATTATTACTACTCCGATGTGGGAAACCAGACAAACCCTGCGAATAACACGATATTTGTAAATTCCATAGCATGCTTCATGGGAGCACTGGATGAGGCTGGTTCATCGTCGGGATATGACTGTGTGGCGGAAGTTATGGTGAACTCAAATACCTCCTGCGCCATTGGAACAGGAATGAACACAAGGTACGGATGGGGATACTCGTCACCAGAGGGAGCCCTTGGTCCCTCGGGAGAACTCAGTGTGTGGTTTTATCGGAAACTCTTTGGGACCTCTCTATATCGTCTTGGAGAGGTGTTCTTTGCAGCAAAGGACCAGCTGGTTCCAACGGCATCATCCGATGATTACTTCAGATGGGTTCTTTATGAACATACCCTGTTTGGAGACCCTGAGACACCGATATGGACTGACATTCCTGTTGCCCTTTCTGTTACACATCCTGCGGAGATTGAGGTGGGAAATGCAAATCAGTGCACGGTAAAAGTTTACACGGCAAAGGCTCCGGTGGAGGATGCACTTGTTACACTTGCCACCAGAGATTTTGATGTTTATCTTAGAGATACCACGGATATAAATGGAGAGGCAGTCTTTACTGTCAATCCCTCCAGGGAAGAGACGGTATTTGTCACGGTTACCGGAGAAAATCTCCTTCCTTATGAAGGATACATTCTTGCAAAAACCACGCTTTCTCTCAACTTTATAACTGCTATGGCATACTTCATCGGGGAAGGAATAATGTTCAGATGGGTTGTTATGGATGAAAATACGGAGAGGTGGGAAATAGAAAGAAAGGAAAAAGGAAAGGAATACAGGGTTATAGCACGGATTCCGGGAAGGCGAGGAAGTGGAAGGCATACATACTCTTATCTTGACACAGATATTGAGAAGGGAAAAACCTACTTCTACAGGTTGAGGGCAGTGGGTGAAGGGAAGAAAAAGGTATATGGACCGTTTCTGGCGTCCACAGGCCCCGTGGCTTTAAGACTTGGTATAGAGAGGGTGTATCCTCTCCCTTCAGCGGGCGCGGTAACGGTTATCTACACCGTTCCTCAAAAGGAATATGTGTGTCTCACCCTGTACGATGGTGCTGGGAGGAAGGTAAAGAAGATAAAGGGAGGGGTTCATAAAGCTGGATATCACAGGGCAAAATTCACCATAGAGCATCCTGGCGTTTACTTCCTGAGAATAGAGAACGGCAGAGTTTCCGATACAGAGAAGATAGTCATTGTAAAATAAAAAGGAGGAGAAAATGCTGTTCTTTATTTTTTCAGGCTTTGTTGGAGGAATGTTTACTTTAGATGAAAGTATGGTAAGGGTAGAAAAACTTGAGGGATATGACCTTTTCAGAATAAAGGGATTTGGTTTTCTTACTGACACTGGAAAACCTATGCTTCCTGCAAAGGTTATTTCGTTTGTAATTCCCCCGGATGCCAGGGTTGAGGATATAGAGATTGAGACAAGCGGTGTCTACGTCCTGGGAAAATATACCCCTTATCCTGCCCAGCCTCCGGTTCCGATTTCATTCCCTGTAAAGAGAAGATTTGTTTCTCCTGACCCTGAGGTGTATGAAGGAAAAAAGGCATATCCTGAAAATGTGGTTGAACTTGTACATACTGGGAATATAAGCGGATACAAAATAGTCTCCCTGAGAATATGTCCCCTCAGGTATGTCGGTGGAAAAATAAAGGTGTATCCGGAGATAAGATACAGGATAGTGTACAGGGAGGGAGTAATAACACCGAGGAAGGTGACAAAAAGACAGAGAGAGGCGTTTGGAAGAGTTGTGAGGAGCCTTGTGGTCAACAGGGAGGATGTTAAAAGTTTTGCTCCACCTGTGAGGTAATATAGGCTCTCACTTTCTCAAGAAGTTTTTTCTCCTTTTTCTTCCTCACCACACTCCTGGTGAAGCGGAGGTTACCGAAGTAGTATCTCAGGAAAGAGGAGACGTTCAGGAAAAACATTATATAGTTTCTGTCCTTCCATGCCTCATAAGTGGAATATGCAAAGTATGCGTTTACTGCAAAGGATATAACCCCTTTTATAACTTCCCCTTCAAGGATTGCCCCCGAGCCTGGAATAATTGCCGAAAGGAAAACCGCGGTTTTCTCTCCTGAAGGATTGAAGTATTCCTCAAGGTATTCTTTAAGTTTTCCAGTGGATGCAATCAGTGCCTCTTCGTATTTCTTTGAGAGAATGAGCGAAAGGCACAGTTTTTCCTGTGCCTCTTTCTCCGTAAGGGAATCCTCCGCGTAGAGAAGTGCAAGGGAGAAGAAGTCCTGAGCCCTTCTATATCTTCTGGAAAGAAAATAACACTCTCCGGCGCGCAGGTATCCCTGAGCGGGATGAATTAATCCCGCAGAGGCAAGCCTCATGTATTCTGAGGCTGCCCGGTAAAAGTCTTTTTGAGAAAAAAGTGAATCTGCGAAAAATGAAAAAATCAGCATCATTTCAGAACTTCCTCTTCAACCTTTTCAATGAACTTCCTTTTTCTTTTTTCATTTTCCCTCTTTGCGGCAACCCAGGAACCGTATATGTCTCCAAGATAAAGCCCGGCCGCAAGGGCAACATTGAAGTAAAAGAGGGGTTTGTTTCCCTTCTCATACATGTAATATGCATTCATTCCTGTTCCAAAAATGGCAAGCAAAGAGAAGATACCATCACCCACCCTTCCCGCATACATCCTTCCAAGCCCTGGAACAATGGTAGAGAGAAATGCTGCATAGAGTTTGCTCTTTAGCTCCGGAGGTTCAACAGGGATTATGAGTTTGAGACTGTCGTATTTTCCGGTGTATGCAAAGAAAAGTGCCCTCTTTTTTCCATGAAGATATTTTCCCGCCTCCTCATGATTTCCAGTTTTGAGAAGAAGATATCCTGCAAGATTTCCCCATACCGTATCCCTCCTGTTTATTTTCATCAGAACATCAAGTGCATTCGGATATAGTTTTTCCTGCATGTAGAGACGCACGATATGGAAATAGATAGAGTCCCTTTTTTCAGGAACGAGGTATGCATATCTTTTATACTCCGTGATTGCCCGGAATGTATCCCCTTCTCTTTCAAGTTCCTGTGCAAACTTGAGAACCAGGGAGGGATTTAAGAAAGTTTCAACCTCGGTTAAGAAAAAGAGCATTATCATGGCAGGTTCTCCTCCGGCGGGTCGTAGAGTTTGTATCCCCTTCCCGGAACATACACCATACCGTAAAAGTCAGGATAGTAACTCCTTGCAAAGGGACTGCACCTTTCAAGACGGTCAAAGGTCATAAGGAGACCCAGGAAAATCCCGTATTTTTTTATTGATTGATAACCATAATGGGAGCATGAGGGTTCGAATACACAGACATCCCCCATGATGCCTGAAAGTGTAACCTGATAGATTCTTATGATAGAGAGGGTAAGCATACGGTATTCGTTGAATTCCCTTTCTTCCTTTTTCTTTTCTATCTTAACCGCGGGCTCAAACCCCGGTTCATAAAAGGAAAGAAGCAGGAATATCATAATTCCCCTACCTCCACAGGGATTCCCTGGGGGATTTTGAAATTTTTTATGGAATCGGGGATGGCAATGTCCGTCCGGACATTGTAAAATAACCATTTTTGCCTTACTCTTTTTCCTCTACCACTTCCCGTGGCAGTAATTTCCGTTGGAATCCATGAATTTTCAATTTTGATGAATTTCGAAAAGTTAATCTCTGTCTTCAGTCCCATTTTTTTGTGAAGATATTTGAAATAGACGATATGTCCCTTTTCCTCTTCAATCTCCACATACTCACCAGCAGATGAGGTCCAGATGAATCTGTTTCTTTCTCCATTGGTTTCTTTCCTGAGGATCCGCATCCCGAGGCGGAGCAAGGCGATATTAACAGATTTTACCTCTGCAAGGAGCGGAAGGGAAAAGGGATTGAGGAGATGAAATTTGAACGCTCTTTTGTGGAGGGGGTAATAAATGATAAGTGTATCTCCCCTCTCAAAAAAGACCTGTCTTAAAGGCTCCTTCACATTCAGATAAAAGTGGAAGGGGGAGATGTAATAAATCTCCCCCTTTGTCAGATTTTCCTCACCATCCACCTTTACATATCTTTCAAAATCTGCAAGGAAAAGAGCGAAGAGAAAAAACATTTAGTAGGATG
>Ga0180302_10000584_pt1 | contig 16316 bp, 14 predicted proteins | sample GuaBasSediGuay17_FD_121794 | JGI IMG/M metagenome (GOLD analysis project Ga0180302, IMG submission 121794) | Subseafloor sediment microbial communities from Guaymas Basin, Gulf of California, Mexico - Guay17, Core 4571-4, 12-15 cm | ecosystem: Environmental > Aquatic > Marine > Hydrothermal... | reverse complement strand
TATAGAAAAGGCGTTGGATGGAATATTGTTCTCAGAATTTGACGATGAATGTTTTGATTTCGCTATGGGCCACCGGGACCTGTACGTGGTTGCCTGAGACCGGTAGTTTTTCTTTTATGTACTTACTCCACTCCATTAGGTCCGTTTCATACATCTCTGAGGGGGCTTTATCGAAATGTATCACCGCTTTCGTATCCTTGTTATGCGCCTCGTACAGCCTTATGACGGTTTCTTCAGAGTCTTCAGCCTTCTTCACGACCGTGAGGACTATGTTCTCCGGGGATACTCTGATGAAAGAGTATGAGGGCGGTAGCTCACCCTCATGATGGGGTTCCACCACCGTGAGAAGCGGGTAGTTGAACTCATACGCCTTACGCACAGTCGAGGCGCTCCTCCAGTCGCCTCTATGCGGGTAAACAGCGTATTTGACTAGGTGCTCGCCGACTATGAAGTTGTCTGATTGGTCAGACCAGGAGTCAGGGAGGAGTCTAAGCGTGTATACGTGGAATGGGTATCCACGTCTCTGCCCCCTCACTAGGCTCATCCTAAGCGTATTAGCCTCGAAGGAGAAACCGTGTTTACTATCGTTGAACAGGCTCACACCGTATTCTCCCGTCTTATCCGTCACGTCCACCCATTGCAGAGCAGGCACCTCGAACTTGGCGCGGTCAGACTTCTCCCATCTCCGTGGTGGCATAGATATCTCATACGCTGGGTCGTCTAGGCTATGGTCGAAGCGCTGAATGGCTCCGTACGGTATTTCATAGGTAGCGTAGTGGGTTGAAATGTTGAACGGAAAGCTCACCTTAGCGAATTTATGATGTTCGTGCCAGTCTATATGTAGCTCGAAGTCGACGCGGGGTGTATTCATGTAGAGGATTACGTCTTGGGTAAACTTCGACTTTCCAAAGACCTTCGTTATACGAACCCTACCTCTCACAGGCCCCTTCTCGACAACCTCGACCGATACGAGCTCAGGCTCAAACCGTCTTCCTAAGTATATATTCCACGCCGGCTCACCCCACGCGGTCGGAGGCTCATCCTCGTATATCTCTAGAATATTGCCTCCTCTCGAACCGTCGAAAACCTCTCTATCATTCCGTTTGTCGAACAGGCTGGCTACGCATCCGGTTTCAGGGTCTATCCGCACCCTGAAAAACCTGTTTTCCAAGATGTTCTCGCATTCCCTCACGGCTATATCTGTTTCAAACTCTCTTTCTCCACCAGCCGGTGCGATATAGTACAGCTTATACCCTAGAGCCGGGACATCCTCGGCTAGGAAGATCAGCATTTGCTCCCCGTCTTCCTCCACCAGCTGGTAGGGGACGGATTCGCCTTTCAAGTCTAGAACGCATGGATTCGTGACGTCTATCGAAGACAAACTTACTTTCACTATATCGTTCCTCTCCCAGGCTAAGGGGTTGAAAACGACTAGGGCATACTCACCCTCTCCAGCGGTGTCGATGTGCGATGAAATGGTTTTAAGGGCGCTGTTTAGGATTCTCTGAGCCGTATGGGTTATGTCGGCGTAGTCCGTCGCCGCATCCCTGTAGACCTCATCTATTGAGGTTCCGTCTATCTGGTCGTGTACCTGCCCGAAAAGTAGCTTCCTCCAGCACTCTACCAGCTCGGCCTGCGGGTATCTAAAGCCGAACCTCCTAGCCAGCGTGGAAAACTTCTCGGCGTTTAAAAGCAGCACCTCGCATCTTCTGTTCGCCCTCTTGACGAAGGCCTCCGTAGTGAAGGTTCCCCTATGAGTTTTCAGATAAAGCTCATCATTGACGACGGGATACTCCTTCTCCTTAGAAAGCGACTTTAACTCTTCAAAATACTCCTCTGCACGGGAAAACCTGACCTTTGGAAAACTTGGGTCCTTTTTCATCATCAACGCTCTTTCGACCATGTCCTTGGTGGGGCCTCCGCCGTGGTCTCCGTGTCCAAAGACCACCATCAGTCTACCGATTTTATGGAGCTTTTTGAGCTTCTCAAGCTGGGCTAAAATTCTCTCTTTTACTACGCGGTCGTTATAGCCCCCTACGGTTTGGTAGGCTAGTACGCGTGAGCCGTCGGGAGATTGCCACCAGAAGACGTGGTATGGAAACGGTATCGGAGGCTTCATCCTTTCGATCTGCCAGTTAAGCTTTGCCGTCATAAAGTAGTCGATTCCGCATTTCTTTAAAATCTGGGGCATAGTCCAGCAGAAGCCGAAGCAGTCTGGGAGCCAAGCCACCTTCACGTCGACGCCGAACTTCTCCATAAAATAGCGTTTCCCCATGAGATACTGGCGGACGAGGGATTCCCCGGAGATGATGTTGGCGTTATGTTCAACCCACGAACCTCCGACGACCTCCCAACGACCCTCCTTAACGAACCTCTCGATCCGTCTAAAGATCTCTGGATAGTATCTCTCCATCCAGCTGTAAGCCTGCGCAGAGCCGAAGCTGAAGCATAGGTCAGGATAGGTTTCCATCAAGTTTAAGACCGAAGAGAACGTCCTCGGGCAGATCTCATGAATCGTCTCGCTTCTAGGCCACAGCCAGGATAGATCTATGTGCGCATACCCGACGAGGTATACCTCGTCTTCACGCTCCCTCACTCGGGTTCACCGACAAACCTTTTGAGCCGACATACTATTTATTGTTTGTACTATCTAGCGAGCCCCGGTGAAACGCTAAAAACCTATTTTAAAAAATAAACCGTAGATTCTACTATGAACCGGAGTGGTGGGGAGCTTAAACCTGTCGAGGTCCTTGAAGTACTCTGGAGGGAGTTGAAAGACAACTATCCGATGATGGAGTACGCCGGCTTCCTAGACGATAGTCTACTCGACGAGTATAGAGGCAGAGTCATGGAAGCATCCGACTGGGCGTCGGCGTATAGGCTTATGGAGGAGCTTGTGAATAGGTTGAACGATTACCATACAAGGCTTGAATGGCCTGGTAAACCGGTTTTACTAACACCGCCGATTAGGCTTACGCTTGTGGAGGAGGGGGTTATAGCGGTTCTCGAGGCCGACAAATCTACATCTCTTAAGCCAGGAGACGTTGTGTTGGCGGTCGACGATGTGGACGCCATGAAAACGTTCCAGGGTCTTCTGGAGAGGGCCTTCGGTGCAACAGTTTATGCGAGAAGGAGATGGGCTTTAACGCAGATGCTTCTAGGAAAGCCTGGAAGCCGTGTAAAGTTGACTGTTTACAGACTCGGCGCAGGGGTTTTCGACGTTAGACTCGTGAGACGAAGGTGGTCGAGAGGGGGTAAAGTAGTATCATACAGGAGGCTAAACGCAGAGGCCGGTTACATCAGGATCGCCGCGTTCCTAGAAGGCGCCGGTTTCACTAAGCTTTTCGACGATGCCCTCGAGGCCCTCAGGGAGACAAAGTATTTGGTGATAGATGTTAGGGATAACGGGGGAGGCTCGGATGGCTCCGCCGAAGCGGTCATCGGCCGGTTTATAGACAGACCTGTTCTATGTAGCATAAGCTTTCTGAGAAGACCTGGGACGAACGTGTACGATAAAGCCGTAGCGGTCGCTAAACCCAGGGGGCCCTGGAGGTATAAGGGCCGGGTAGCGGTTCTCATAAACGCAGGTTGCTGTAGTGCATGTGAGCACTTCGTCTCAGGCATGAGAGAAGCTGGTGCGCTGCTCGTCGGAGAGCCGACCACCGGTGCATGTGGATGGAGTAGACGTATAAACCTACCTGGAGGAGCTGTGCTATACGTCTCAAAGACCTTTCCGATACATGGGAAAACTCCATCGCCGTTAAACGGGATAAGACCTCACGTGGAAGTTAGACTCAGCTTGAGAGACCTTCGAGAAGGGAGAGATAAAGTATTGGAAACAGCCCTAGAGGCCCTAGAGGTCGAGGGTGGTTGGTTTGAACCGCCTGACTTTGATCTTAGCCTGCTCTAGAAGCTTCCTGGATATCTTATCGTCGTAGTCGTGTTCGTAGACGACCTCGGCTATCTCGGCGTTTATTATCATCTTAGCACATATCGAGCAGGGGAAATGCGTACAGTAAAGCGTAGCCCCTCTGGTGCTAACACCGAACACAGCCGCCTGGATGATACAGTTTTGCTCAGCGTGGAGGCCACGGCACAGCTCATGCCTCTCCCCAGAGGGTATACGGAGCTTCTCCCTCAGACAACCGGTTTCTGAGCAGTGTGGAAGCCCTTTAGGCGCCCCGTTGTATCCCGTGGCAAGTATCCTGTTGTCTTTTACCAGGACTGCTCCGACTTTGTTGCGGAGACACGTGGACCGTCTGGCCACGAGCCTAGCCATCTCCATGAAATACTCATCCCAGCTAGGTCTACCAGACTCAAGCCTCCTCCACTTGATTATCCTGTATATCGTGGGCTGGGACATCCTAAGCCAACCCCTTCTGGAGGCTTCTTCGTTGTAACGCTCTGCGACCTCGAAGCTGCTTCCATGCTCCTCGATCAGCTTGTAGAGGAAGCTTCTAGCCTCCTCGGGAAGCTTATCCACGATCCTAGCCCTACCCATGACGGATCTAAAGACCGGCATTTCTTAATTTAAAGCTTTCCAATTCTATAAATGCTAAAACAGCCGCGTAAAAAGGGTTTAATAAAGAAATTTTTAACCTTTTTTAGATGAAACTTCCGCTACGTCTTAGAAACCCTACGGAGACCAGGGTATGCCTTGAAAAACGCTCGAAGAACCGGGGGAACCGCGATCGTCAGAAACGGGATCTCCGTGACGAACGTCCATATAAACCATATAAGCGCGGCTTGAACAGGTAACCTCATCTCCCCGCTCGGGAGCATCAGAAACTGGCTGAAAGCCCAGACCCCCACACCTATGACTGCGCTTCCAAGGGCTAAACCCGCCACGGAGGCCAATCCGAAGCTCGAAAACTCAGGATACAGCCTATCGACGACCAGTATAGAGGTCATGCTTACCAACGATACGACCGCGAACACGATAGACGTGGTGGCGTCGAGGACATGCATCGGGCTGTATAAGAGAACCGACAGCAGCGCGACGGCTAAGAGGAAAACGGCAGACCCGTAGACCTCTAACCTACCGGCTTTCCTACCGGCTAAAAGACCTAAGACATAGAAGCCTAGAAAGTTCGCCGGCACACCGACTGTTAGGCTCAAGAGAGCGTTACCGTGGATATACATATCGCTTATGAATATCCCTATGGCAGCCCCCAACCCTCCTACGAGCGGCCCGTAGACTGCCGCGAAAAACCCAGGGACCACGACTGCCGGCCAGAACCTGACGACACCTATGACCGGTGTAAATAGCCCTAGATATGTCAGGTATCCCAGGACCGCGTAGAGGGCGCCGTTCATAGCGGTCGCACACACCCTGATAACGGTTTGCTTAAGCCTCATAGCCCCCGCTGATTCCATCACGTATGAAGAGTTAAAACTATCTGAGAATATCCTTAGCATCTCTAAGGTTATTAAGGAAACCGTTATCTAACGCACGTTGCGATAGAGTAGTCGAGGAGGTTTATTTTGATAGTCGGGGTGGACGTAGGCGGAAGCTTCACAAAGGCCGTGGCCTTGGACGCAGGTAAACCGGTCGGGCTTTGCACGGTCGCCACGACGGAGCCCATAGCCGCCACCTCAGGAGCGCTAGGTAAGCTTCTCTCAGAGCTAAACATCCCACTCAGGGAGGTCGAGGTTCTGGCAGTCTCGGGAGCCGGCTCCAGGTTTCTAGGCGCCCACATACTAGACATCCCCGTCGTAAAAGTCAACGAAATAGAGGCCATAGGGGTAGGCGGTCTGACCCTAACCGGGAAGGATAAGGCCCTCGTCGCAAGCATGGGGACAGGCACTGCGCTGGTGGCCGCGTATAAGGACGGGGTGATAAGGCATATAGGTGGAACCGGTGTAGGCGGGGGAACGATCAGGGGGTTGGCTCAGCTCATAGTCAGGAGGATGAACTTCGAGCTACTGGAGGAGATGGCTAGCCGAGGAGACCTACGTAAGGTAGACCTCACGGTAGGCGACATAGCTGGGGGGCCGGTCGGAATCGTCCCCGCCGAGGCTACGGCCTCGAACTTCGGTAAGGTAGACGAGGATGCTAGAGAGGAAGACCTGGCAGCGGCGATCTTCAACATGGTTGGGGAGGTCGTGGGTGTCGTAGTTAGCCTAGCAGCGAAGGCTTATCGCCTGGAGGAGGATGTTGTTCTCGTGGGTAAGCTTGCCAGAAGTAGGTTGATCGTCGAACGCGTTAGAGATGTATGTAGCCTATTCGACGTGAAGGCTGAGGTCCCGGAAAACTGTGACTACTGTGTAGCGATAGGCGCCGCAAGATGGGTTCAAACCCGTTCAGCAACCGAATAAAGCCGCATCTCAAACGGTGAGATTTTAATTATTCGAGCCCCAGTCTTTATTCGAGAGTGGTCTGGGTATGTGGGAGCGTATACGTGAACGCCTCCGTGGAAAGCTGTTTCTTTCGTCCATGATGGGTATAACCGACGGAGCCTTCTGCGCTGGAAGAGGCCGCGGAGCCGACATGGTTCAACTCGGCGCCTACCTCGCTGAGCCTCCTGTGTACGGTGTCCCAGGCTATGAGTGTATTCTACCCGCCGACAGAGAGGGCTGCGTGAGGTTTCTAGCCGAGCAGGTTGCGGCGGTCAAGAAGAGGCTCGACGTAGCCGTGTGTCTGAACCTGGCTACTTTGAGGCTAGAGTGGGGGCTTGAGGCGTCTGAATGCTTCAGAGAGGCTGGGGGTGATGTGGTTGAGCTTAACTGCCACGGCGGTTTAAGACGGTATCTGGAGCAGGGTAAACTCAGGGCTATGGTTCTCCCCGAGCATAGAGCCGAGCTCTTCAGATGGCTCGATGAATTTTCCAAGCTCAAGATACCTGTGGTCGTGAAGTTTAGGATGGGTGCTATACCCGACTACACTCCGATACTCGATGGGCTTGTAGACATGAACCTCCTCGGGGTTCACTTCAACATAAGAGACGACCGTTCAAAACGCCCCGGCTTCGAGTTCGTCAGGGGGGTTAAAAACCGATACGGCGAGAAGCTCTTCCTCCTGGTAAGCGGCTACGTCAGGTCTGCCAGCGACGTTAGACAGCTATTCGAAGCAGGAGCCGATATGGTCGGTGTAGCAGAGCCGACGATAAAAGACCCAGACTACATAGCCAAGCTAGCCAAAGCCCTCAAGGGTGGAGCCTAGCGTTAAACAGCCTTTTTCAAACCGGCTTTAACCGAGACCTCCTCGGCGAAACGTTTCAGCTTCCGAACCTCACGAGGTCTTCTCTCTAGGTCTCCTTTCTCCCGGGCATAGACCCTGACCTTCGCTATCAAGGTTGCTCCATACACCCTAAGCCACGACATGATCCTTTCGTGGGTTTCGAAGCCCGAGTCGGCCGCTACGCTTATGATAGCGAACATCTTACCCTTAAGCCTACTCTTGTCGAGGTAGAAGCCATGGGTTCTATCTATGAAGTTCTTCATCACCCCAGGTGGAGCAAACCAGTAGACCGGCGCCCCGAGGATTAAGAGGTCGCTCTTCATGACCTCGTCCAGCAGCTTCTGGAAATCGTCGTCCTTGATCGAGCACTCGCCGGTTTTCATACAGTCTCTGCACCCCCTACACGGCTCTATACGGAAATCTCCGACCCTGAGGAAGAGCGTCTCAGCCCCCATATCTCGCAAGGTCTCTAAAACGATCTTAACGGCGTTATCCGTGTTCCCATCCCTCCTCGGGCTTCCAGACAACCCTAAGACACGCATAAGAACACCTCACATACCCGGTTTAAACACAGTCGAAGAACCTAATTTGTCTTACCTTTAGAATTTAAAACGGCCGAGTTTACGGCATCGCGTCGAGGACCTTACCGGCGTGTTCGACGAGCAGCTTGGCAGTCTTTCCGGGTAGCCCCTTTTCTGAAAGCCCTTCCGGATTAGCCTCCGCCAATTCTTTAAGCGTCATATAGCCCATGTCTATCACCTTATACAGCGTCTCCAGGTTAAACCCTTTCAGGATCGTCACGGGATACATCTTGAACCTTACCAGAAGCTCCTCTAGGCTCCTGCCTCTCGGGATGTTCCAGCACATTATATCTACGCCTCGGCATCTCGCGTATTTAGACGCATGCCACGTGAGCTTAGTGTTCGTAGCGACCAAAGGCTTGGATATGTCGAAGCCGTGAAGCCCCTTCTCATACCCCTCCCTCAGGTCTAGCAGAGTAGCCCAAATCTTCTCGACCACGTCTAGGTCGACGTATCTATGCGGCTGTACATGGTGTTTAACCTCCACGTAAACCACTTCGCCGCCCTTAAAGGCTAGGACATCGATCTCGTGCTCTATACAGAACCCTTGGATTATCAGGTTCCGCCTAACCCTGTATCCGAGTTTTTCGAACAGACGGGCTATAAACCCTTCGAAATCAGGCTTAGACCTTAGGAGGCTTAGAGCCATCCTCAAGTCGGTTCTATGCGCTATAGCCGGTCTATGCTTAGCCGCGAGCTCGAACACCATCTGGAGTATCTCCTTGGTGGAGATCCCGTCGTAAACCCTCGCCTCGACCTCTCTAGAGACCGCCTCGGCGACCGCAGACGAGCCGCATATCCTAAGACATGTTCGGAACACCTTCTTTCTCTGGAAGGGCTCCCTGGAGCCGTCTGCCTTAACGACCGTTATCAATCCATCCCCCTCCTCTTAGACCTCACATAGTTCGAGGCCGAGAAGCCTGCTACATACCCCTCTCCCACCGCCTTAGCTAGGCTTAGAGGGGGACCGCATAGGTCTCCGCAGGCGTAGACCCCCTCGACCCCGGTCATCTGCCGTCGGTCCACCTTGAGATAACCGTTTTCATCCGGCAACAACCCTATATGGAAGGCGAGCTCTAGGACGCCCCTAGAGCCGAGCTCGATAAACACGCCCTTAACGTCGAGCTTAGAACCGTCGTCTAGGACTATACCCTCAACCATGTTCTCACCCAGGATTTCTCTAACCCTTCTACCCTCTAGAACTTCCACCCCCTTCCTTTTAAGACCCTCAAGCAGAAACCTTGAGAACATGATCTTCTCTGAAACTAGCCACACCTTCGAGGCGTAGTCTGCCAGAAGCAGGGCCGCATAGGCCGCCGCGCTTTCGTCCCCGACCACGGCTACGTTTAAACCGCGGAAGAAGCCGCAGTCGCACTCCGCACAGTAGCTAACCCCGCGTCCTAGAAGCCTGTCTTCACCCTCGACTCCGAGACGCTCTCTTCTCGCACCCATAGCCAGTATAACCGCGTCCGCCAAAACGGTTAACCCTCCCTCGGTCTTGGCTTTAAACAACCCGTCGTCTCGGCTTAGTTCGACAGCATCCTCCTCTACGACCTCGACTCCTCTAGACTTCGCCTGGGCTAAACCGTTTTTAAGAAGCTCAGAACCGTCTATAGGCCCTACCACCCCGAAGTAGTCGCTGACGTGAGCATGAGCCAACGCGCTCTTACCAGGCTTACCTAAGACCAGGACCTTCATCTTCCACGTGGCAGCCGTTATAGCCGCTTGTAAACCGGCGGGGCCACACCCGACGACGAGGATGTCCACCCGTCTAACCCTGCTCAACCCTTTCACACGCATATCTTCTAGACGATAACGCTATAAAACGTTCTCTTCAGAGATCCCCGTGTTCAGCTGATCCCGTTCTACGAGCACGTCGTCGACCCCGAGGTTATAAAGACCATATCCGGTAAGCCGGTAGCTAGGATGCCTTTCGGAGGCGAAAGGGGAACTTTTATAGCACCACAGCTGATTCGGAAATATGTTCTCCCATGGCATAAGAGGTGTGTTGAAATAGCCCATAGAAGGGGGGCTACCGTTCATCCTCCACACCTGCGGAAACATCTACAAGACCGATGAAAACGGCAGGTCTATGGGTTTACATCCTTGTCTTAAGTTTCAAGGTAGCTACTTCAAAAGGCTTTACAGTTAGGGTTACCGTGTCCCCGGATGCTTCTACAGGTTTTAACTCCTCCTCTACAAGGTTCGTAAGGTAGGCCTCCTCTATCCTCAGAAGAGGTAGTTTAACCCTAACCATCGTTTCTCTCCCTAGAGCCTCCCACAGCCTTATGGTGATTCCTCCACCATCCTCAGATGGCTTCAGAGCCATAACCAAGATATTGGGTTGGTCTACTTCGCAGAAGCTGCATATCTCAGCCGGTAAAACCCCTTTCCCATCGCCTACGGCGAATATGGGTATTAAAGGGTTTGACGCGTCCCATCCGTGTTTCATGGCCACGCCGCCTCTCCAATCCCCTCTATGGGATGTTAATGAGTATCTCAGAAGAATATCCCCGGTCTGAGTCATGTAGAAGTTTGTCCTGAAGTTGTTCTCGAGCACGAATGAGTAGACATGCCCCTTCTTAAACTCCTTAACCCTAAGCTTTCTACTTGGGTATCCAGGCGGCGTTACACCATGGTGGGCGAAGGAGACGCCTACAGGCCACAACCCTCCAAGCATCACCAGATGAGCGTCTATGGAAGACCACGTAACTCCGAAACCTTTTTCCTCATCATACACATCGACCCAGTGTTGGACCGGGTAGTAGCACGTATGCGACCCTGGAAGCTGATCCCTAGGAGGCGTTACGACTATGTTCGGCCCTTCGTATGTGAAGCGGGGCTTATCTATCTTAAACGGGAAGGCGACATATAGCTCTAGCAGCGCCGTGCTATCCTTTAAAACCCTAACGCTGAAGTCAACCTTTTTCACTCCATTGTAGAGAATTATCTCCTCGACTATCGCTGGGAACCCGTATGCAGACCCTTCTACGACGATGCTCTTCATGACCGGCCCGTCGAAGCCTCTTCTAACACGCAAGTTTTCCATCAGGTACTGTTTGGAGGAATCGGATTCCCTCACCACTATCTGGCCGAAACCATGCGGGGCAGTCGCATCTACAAGCTCTTGGTCAAGCTCCTTATCGTATAGGCTTACGACCACGCCGCTGTCTGGGTCGACCTCAACCCTGTAGAACTCGTTCTCGATCACATAAGGCTCGCCGGATTTACCCTGCGAATGTCTACCTTCTTCCACTTCCTCTATCTTATAGACCTTATACCCCAGCGGGGGCACGTCTTCAGCTACAAACACCACCTCACATGCAAACCTACTTTCGTATCTACCTACTCCAACCCTATCTGCTGCGAATGGAATAGGCGTCTTAGGATCAGATACCACGACCTTCTGGTGTATAACCTCCCTCCCAGTTTCAAGGTCTACTATTCTAAACGGCTTCTCGAAAAGCTCGGCAGGTGGATGATAGGGATGTCTTCCTAAGACTGGGCTAGAAAGAAGAACCGTCGTATGCTTTTCACCCCCGACTTTAACCTCAAACATCGGATGCCCACACGGCTCAGGCTCTAGGAGCTGGAGCCTAACCACGTCTGTTCTACTCCATGGAAGACTGTTAAAAACAACTATGTAGTATCCTTTCCCGGACAGGTTTATCCCGTCGACTATCCTGTTCAAGCTTTTAACTAGAACGTCGTGAGCTAGGCTGTATGCTTTATAAGCGTGTAGAGTCTTCTCAGCTCTAGATGCTTCCTGAGCTGGTCCGAATGGGCAGCATAAGCCCCATGTATGCTCATCGTACAAGAGACTGTGCTCATATGCTTTATCAACGTATTCTCTCCAGGGATATGGTAGACCTAGTAGGAGATCCGCTATCGTGGCGAACTTCTCAGCCGACGGAATCAAGTCGTGCGCGTTTCTGTTTACGATAGTCGCCCGCATGGTTGACGTGGCGCCTACAGGGTAGTCGCTGTCAGGTATCTCGCCCCTGAATGTAGGTAGCTCATTAAGTACATCCCCATAGTTCTCCATTATGTATCTGAAGAAGTCGTCTAACGTGGATACGATAACCTTAGGATAAGCCCACTTACCGTTCCACTCTCTAGCCACCGTGCATTGCCTTAGGGATGGAGGGGAGTTATCACGATCCCCACCGGTTAGACGTATGAGAACCGCGTCGAAAGGATACCCTTTCTCCTCTAGCGTGTCCAGCAGCTTTGGAAGATTCTCGAGAACCCTATCGTAGCTTTCGTTAAAACCCACATCACGTGCGAAACCGATACCCTGATACCAGAAAAGGATCTTATCGCCATTCAGACTCCGCCACCAGAAAGCCGCCGGGAAGCTTGGCGGCATCTCAGCTACGATTTTACTTTCATCCCAGAATGGAGCATAGCGTCCATAGTACCACCTTGGGAGGAGCGGGGCTATTACCTTGACACCTGCACCTGAGAGGACGGTGGCTAAGCCCCATGAAAGCCCTGGGACATCGTTAAGCTCAGCAACCTCTACCGAGAACCCATAAGCCTTTCTAAGCCTAGACGCCGGGTATATCAACCTTATAATCTCTTCATGACCACATAATCCTGAAACCTCGTTAGCGAGGAGAGCGGAAATGCCTATTCTCCCATCTCTCACTAGGTTTATGAGCTTCTCAACTTTAACCCTAGGCTGAGTTTTAATGTAATGGAGAAAAGACCACAGCTGCTCAACCTGGTATCTAAACTTAACCTCTTCAGACCAGTCATCCGTTTCCTCGCAGTATCTGATAATAGAATCATAAAAATCAACGTACTCATTAAGCACATTTTGAGGCATATCTGTATAACCAAGGTCGTGATGAGAATACTGAACCAGATATATCAGCCAACGTCTTTTAGGCCTCCATTTAACTACCTTTTCAGCAAGAAGATTATCGTCATCATCGTGTATCGTGAACCTGATGTCAGCATTCTCCCTTATGTCAGGAATATAAATATAGTGAACACTTTCACCCTTTTTCAAAACCCCTAATGACGTTTTATAAATGTTTAACCCCCACGATACTGAGAGGGTAGCTTTAACAGATTTTCCTCCATTAAACACAGTTATTTTAACGAGATTTTTTAAACCACCTTCGTTTATAAATAAACAGGTTTGTTCTATATTTTTGAAATTGATCATACCTTTCATAGTATGTAGAGAAAAATTTGCGATTATATAAGTCTTTTCTGCATAAAATGTCGATTAAAAAGGATTCGAACTGTATAAATTATCTGACAAATCCTGGTATATTTGATTACCGCCACGACTTAACACACGGATTCGGTGTGAAAACGATCCCACCTTCTACCATACACTCACAAGGTTTAGCGGCCCATATCGATATGCTGTTATCCTATTTCTATAGATGGAAGACGGTTGGAGGAGGGAGGTAATCGCTCAGAAGAATGTCTGAAGAGCGGTATCTTGACCCTTTGCTTGGATTTGAGGAATGGGGGCTTAAGATAGCTAGTAGACGGGTACTCTAAAACTTTAAAATAGAGATGGGTTGGTGGTTGTGGATGGAGACCTTCTCGCAGTAAGCAGCTATACATAAGCTTCCAGGTTCTTTAGTTTAACAGGGCTTCCTTCTGAGATGGCTTTGTAGATCGCGTCTGTCAGCTGGGCTACGCGTAAACCGCACATCGGCGGAGCCGGGTTTTCACTCCGCCCGAGTATCGTGTCTACGAATCCTTGGTCTGGGCTTTTGGTTTGGGGATACCTAGAGGCCTCGAGCACATACGGTTTGCCGCGTTCGATAAGCCTCAATCCTCTCTCGTCTAAGGTTATCATACCCCTGTCGCCTAGGAATATGTAGCTCTCTATGAAATCGTCCGGCAAATCCCCTATTATAGATATGCAGCCCTCCGCTCCCTCTTTGAACTTCAACGCTATAGCCGTGTTCACGTCCACAGGAGCGCCTAGGTTATCCGAGTACGCATAAACCTCCTCAGGGGTTAAACCTGTAGCCCACAACACGAAGTCGAGTATATGGCTTCCAGAGTCTATCAGCTGCCCACCGCAGCTAAGCTTGGGGTCCTGCCTCCAGGTGCCTCGAGAAAACTCGAGCCAGTTTTGGGCTAGAAAGGCTTGGATAAACCTAACCCTACCGATCCTACCCTCGGCTATAAGCCGTTTAACTAGCCTAAACCTACCCATGAGATGCCTCTGGTAAGAGACCATGACGACCTTACCTGACGCTTCAGCCCTACGAACCACGTCTAAAGCCTGCTCTGTATTACAGACCATCGGCTTCTCGACTAGAACATGCAACCCTCTTTCCAGCGACTCTATTATCTGCTTATGATGAAGAGCATGCGGGGTAAGTATCTCGACCGCGTCCATCTCGACCTCGTCGAGCATCCTCATGTAATCCTTGAAAAACGGAGCATTCTTGACAACAGGTATGAACCTTAAAACCCTATCCCGACTAGCCGGGTTCACGTCGGCTAACGCAACGACCTCAGCCTCGGGTACCCTGATCAAGTTCGATAGGTGGTAGATAGCTATACCTCCACAACCTATGACGCCTACCCGAACCCTCTCCATGGCTACGCATCCTCTGTAAAAGGAGTTTACGTTCACCGTAGATATATACGTCTTTCCCCCTCCAATTCCATCGACTCATTTCAACGGGATAAAAAACATAGAATTTGCATCTTTGCCTTCATCGGAAACAAATCAGCCATATGTTAGCGATTAGTGAATTTGTACAAAAGAAACAACAATACTTTGCACCGAATTTATAAGAAAAGATGACGATTGGGAAATTTTCCCTAAGATATGGAAATTTAGACTGAGTGATCTATACCCTCATCCATGGAAAGATCCTTGGGAGGAGATAGACGAAAATGATAAAAGTCGAAGGGAAGGGCTGGGTCGATAAACGACGCCTATTTGCTTTGTTCGAACTGCTCGATGAGAAAGGGGTTGACAGACTCCTTCTTAAGCCTAAAATAGGGGCGGCTAAGATCACGTCGTCTGATCGTGTATGAAGAGTTTCCGCGAAAGAGTGATGGCTGTGCTGCGTCGAAAGTCGGTAGATCTCATCCCGTTTGCGCCTTACGATAACCTCGTGCCTAGGGGTACGGTCGAGAGGATGCTTAGGAATAGGGGGATGGGGCTTTGTCACAGATGCCCGTTATACTGGGATGAACGGCCGGGAGTTAGGGTGGAGCGGTGGAGCGAAGGCGGTGTGGAGCATATAGTCTACAAGACCCCTGTGGGAGAGGTTTCTAAGGCAGTTAAGCGGCATCTGGGACGTATAGCCGACGGCGGCGTAGTAGAGGTGGAGCGGCTCATCAAGAGGGAGACGGACTACGAGCCTGTGATATTCATGATAAACAGCTCTGTAGTGCATGACAACTATAAGGCGTTTCTCGACGCCGTAAGAGACCTCGGTGACGATGGCGTAGTAAGAGGGGAGGGGTTAAACCCACCTTACGCGGCTTCCTACTACTACTTCGGCTTGAGAAACTGGGCGGTCGAGCAGCGGGTCCATCCTGAAAGCTTCCGTAGGCTTCTAGAGGCTCTAGAGATGTATAACGAGAGAGCGTGGCCGATAGTTTTGAACTCTCCGGCGGAGTTCGTATCGATGGGAGAGTTAAGCGGTTTGTATGGGCCTAGGGAGTTCCGTAGATACTGTCTCCCGTTCTATGAGCGGTATATTCCCAAGCTCCATAAGCGTGGGAAAATCTGCGCTATACATGCTCACGCCTTAAACTTGAGCGCTTTCAAAGAAGTGATCGCCGAGACCGGGGTGGACGTAGTCGAAGCTTTTACCCCGCCGCCGGTCGGAGACCTCTCGGTTAAAGAGGCGAGGGCTGCATGGGGGTCAGACGTGGTAATCTGGATCAATTTTCCGGAGACCGTGTTCTATGAAGGGCCTGAGAAGACGATGGAGTATACTTTGAAGTTGCTGGAGAGCGACGCAGGTAACCCGCTCGTGATAGGCTTCACAGAGATGGGGCTTTACGGTGTGAAAGACGAGTTCACCAGAGAGGTTTTCGTTAGGGGGTTCAACGCGATCATGGATGCCATAGAACGGTTTTCAGAGAAAGAGCTTTAGAAAACGCAGTTCGCTTCAGGTTTATTGCATAGTTGAGCGTTTAAATGACTTGTAATGAGGCCCGACGCCGTCTACGGTCTCCCGGAGGAGTTTGAGGTCCTAGCTCATACGGAAAACTGTCCGGTAGCGGCATTTAGACACGTCGAGAAACCCATCTACGGTGTTCAGTGGCATCCCGAGGTAATCCATACAGAGAATGGGATGCAGATTCTCAAAAACTTCCTCATATAAGATATATGGATGTAGGGCGAACTGGACCCCAGAGAACTTCGTGAAAAAGGCGGCGGCGACTCGAGTACGGCGACAGCGCTAGCGGCCAAAGCCATCGGACGCAGGTTGACGGCGGTCTTCATAGTCGTAGGCGGATGCCTAGGGGATTCTAGGAAAGCTATACTGTCTGAAGAGTTCACTAAGATAACGCCTATGAGCACGAGGGCGTGTGAGGTGTTGTAC
>Ga0180302_10000582_pt1 | contig 16363 bp, 12 predicted proteins | sample GuaBasSediGuay17_FD_121794 | JGI IMG/M metagenome (GOLD analysis project Ga0180302, IMG submission 121794) | Subseafloor sediment microbial communities from Guaymas Basin, Gulf of California, Mexico - Guay17, Core 4571-4, 12-15 cm | ecosystem: Environmental > Aquatic > Marine > Hydrothermal... | reverse complement strand
GCTCGTGAGAGCTGCTACTCCGATAAAAGGGGCTAATGAGCTGAGATACTGGGTGGGGAATGAGACTAAGGTCCTGCCCTGGACCTATTACGCAGCTGAGGCTTTTGTCGAGAGTCAGCTGAGCATAGTCGAGGATATGGTTAGGCAGCTTGAGGCCATAGGCTACCCAGCTAGGGAAATAAAGGCTGATGCGAACGCGCTAAGGGCGGTGGCCCAGCAGGCCCTCTTCCTCTTCAAGAGAGGCAACTATAGCTCAGCTGTGGGCGCGGCTATCGGCTTGCTCAGCGGCGCTGCAAGGCTTAGGAGGAGGGTTGAGGGCTTGATGCAGTACTCTCAGCTCACAGCCTTGGGCATACTCATCTTAACCCTGGGCTTCTCCCACCTTATCTCAATACTAGTCTTCGAGAGGGGCCGTAGGCTACACGCCTTGAGATTCTCGCTCCTCCTCCTGCTGCTGTTAGTGATGACCCTTACATCTCCAACCTTCAGGCTGGCCTCAGCTGGCCTGTTGGGAGCCCTCGGCGTGCCCCTGGCTGCACTCGATGTGCCCACGCTGGCCGCGGGCGTTGAGGTGATGGGCTTCATGGCTTACGGCGCGCTCATTCTGCTATCCCTGGCGGCTGGCCCTATCAGGGGATTCTGGCTGTACCTCGCCGTGAAGTACATGAAGTCCAGGAGGTTTAGGACGTTGCTCATCTTATCCACGATGACGCTCGTAGTCGGGTCCACCTTGGCCATCTCCAGCCTAGCGGCTGGCCTCACGCCTGTCGTGAGGGAGGAGAGGGGTATAGGGCTATGGGGGCTAGACGTGGAGGTAGACTTGATCAAGAGGCCCATGGGGCTGAGCGAGATAGAAGTAGAGTGGATCAAGGCGCTGGTTGGGGCTGAGGAAGTTGGCCGTGAAGCCGTAATCCCACCAGTGTACTCTGGCATCATGCTGAGCAGAGGAGAGTCACAGCTTCCGACTATGATGTACCTGGTAGCCCTCGATATGGAGTTCGCTGCCAGGTACTTCAACCTCAGCGCTCACGTCTACGAGGGTAGGCTTCCTCGTGATGGAGCGCTTGAGGCGCTCCTACCCAAGGGATTCGCTGGCCAAATACTGGTGGGCGAGAAGCTATGGCTGTTTTACGCGAGGCCTGGCCAGCAGGGTCTGCCAGTGCCTGTCGCCCCAGTCCTAGATAAGCCCGTAAAAGTAGTGGGGTACTTCGACCCGTATTCTCTAAACTCCACTTTAGACCCCGAGTGTAGGCCTCTCTTTAGAGGCCTATACTGCCTCAGCTTCACGATAATAGTTCCCTACGATCCCGTGGGCAAGTATCTAGCTACTGCTCGTGTCTGGCTCCTCGCTCGTAACGTGTCAGCTGTGAAGAGCGCGGCTAACCTGGTGATAGCGGCGCTGCCCGTGTCCCTTCACGTACTTGAGGGCGAGCGCGTGGTGACGCAGGAGCGCGTAATGAGGCTATCATTCAGGGGTACTGAGGCGCTAGTCCTCCTAGTCTTGGCTGCTCTCATGAACGCGGTAGTCATGTTCGGTCATGTGGAGGATAGGCGTAGGGATGTCTACACGCTAGCTGTGCTGGGGGCTGATCCGAAGAACCTCTTTAATGCGCTAATGACGGAGGCTATCGTGGTAGGCCTAGTCTCGTCCTACGCTGGCTGGCTGATAGCCCCCCTAATCAGCTACGCTATGAGCGCCTTAGCCGCCTGGATGGGCGTGGGGGCTGTGACCTTATCCCCCCTCCCCGTGGAGAGCCTGTTCTACGCGGCTGCTATAGGGCTCGGTGTCTCACTAGCATCAGCGTATGTTCCATCCAGGAGAGTTAGTGGGCTATCGCTGATGGGGAGGGAGGAGAAGAAGGTGATCTCGCCGAGCGATCTCAGATTGGTGGGAGGCATGGCAGTCTACGAACTGCCTGTACGCGTCTCAGTTTTCGAGAGCGAGACACTATACAGGTACCTCAAGGAGATACTGCCTAAGAAGGACATAGTGGGGGAGGAGGTGTACTTAGATGGGACCTTCGCTATATCATTCGCCATACTCCCTCCTCACCTGAGGGGCACCTTAGTCATGTGTAGGCTGAGGACTGTGAAGAAGGGAGATAGCCTGATCCTGACGCTAGAGGTGCCTGAGGAGTACAGGAGCTACATGTACCTGAGCGATGTGATCTACGCCTTGGAGTCCAAGCTCCTGGACTACTCGAAGTGGAGGGAGAGACAGTTTAGATACCAGATACTGAGGCGCGCGCCTAGGCGTGAGGTGCTAACCCTAGATGGCTTGCTGGAGAGGTGCAGGGAGGTTATGGCCAGGGTTAGGGAGGTGGAGCTTAAGCTGAGGAGGCTGGACGAGATGAAGGCTACGATTTCAGCCAGCCTATACTCGGAGTATGAGAGGAAGTATAGGAGGAGCCTGAACAGCATGATCCGAGAACTGTTGACGCTGTCACTTAGGCTAGAGCCGTTTGTGGGCCAGTTAAGGGAGGAGATAAGGAAGCTAGAGGCTGAGCTAGAGAGGCATAGAGTGGCTCGCGAGCTAGGTGAGATTGGCGAGGAAGAGTATAAAAGAGCTGTAGAGCCGCTTGAGAGGCAGTTAGAGGAGTATAGGGGGAAGCTGCGCATGATAGAGGAGGTGAACGAGTTCCTAACATCAAGGAGGAGGTAATTGAGCTACCTAACACTACTCATGCGCTCTAACGTGTGCTCAACAACTGCTGAGTAGGTCTAGGTACGCGGTTAAGCCGCCGCTTAGCTATTTGGTGGCCCTGCCCTTATAGAAGTTCAGGGTGTTAAGAGATACCGCCTCCCCTCCTCTCTGGAATATTGAGGTGCCCTCACACTCGTAAGGCACGTCAATTATATCTGCAATGGTTGGCGCGACGTCTATTATCTCCGCGCGCTTAAGCGCTTTACCCCTGAGCTTGGAATCTAGGGCCCCGCCCGATACCAAGAACAGAGTCCTCCTAGTGCAGCCGGAGTATCTCCCAGTGCTGCGATCCCCCTCAAAGTCCCATACTTCACAGTCGTGGGGAGGCGGGTGGTCGCAACACCAATTAGGGGATGTAGCTCCAAGCTTCCTAGCGGTCGAGCACGCAGCGTGGTATCCGTGGTCGGAGGCTAGGATTAGGAACGTCTCCTCCCATAGTCTCCGAGCCTCTAGGAACTCGACGATCTCGCCTAACAGCGCGTCGAGGTGAAGCATGTAAGCATGCTTTGAGGAACGGGGATGTGGAGTATGCCTCTGGTAAGAGGGGCAGAAGGATACCGAGTCCATCACTGGGAAGTACACGTAGACTAAGTTCCAGTCAGTCCTCTTAGATAAGTATGGCCTCACGAACTCCCTCCACATCAAGTCATCTGGGAAATAAGCTGAGAGAGCCACGGGGTAGCCAGCTGTGTAGAAGTAGCCTGGGGCTATCCAGTGGTCGGTGGTGAAGCAGGCTGGTCTCACCCTGCTAGGCGCGTAGTGCTGCGCGTACTCGAAGAGGCCCATGGGCCCGGGGTTCTCAGGCGTCCTCGGGTAGTAGGGCCATCCCTCCACGGTGATCCAGTACGGGGCAGCATCGTACCTCCCAGTGGCTAGGTACTTCATGCCGTGCGGAGTGTCGCACTCCCCCATATTCCAGCAGAAGCAGAATACTCCCTCCTCGATCAGGCGCCGGAAGTTCGGCGTGAAGCCCAGCCTAGCGTAATCCCAAACGTTCACTGGCGGCACCCCCTTAGCTACTTCGACTCCCTCAGCCCAGTGGCCGGGGAGCTGGTCTATCACGAGGAGGAGCACCCTCATGGCTCTCCACACTTTTCTCAGCCGCTTTAATAGCTAAAAGCTGTGCTGCATGAGCGAACACATCCCCCTACCGCTCGAGTAGTTTTATGAAGTAGTCGAACACCCAGGCAGTATCGTTAGGGCCTGGTGACGCCTCGGGGTGGAATTGGACGCCTAGTATCCTCCTCCCCTCATCTATCACGCCCTCCACAGTCTTGTCATCAGCGTTTATGAACCACAGCTTGAGGCCAGTGCCTTCCAGCGTGCTGGGGTCTACGGCATAGCCGTGATTCTGGGAAGTGACGTAGCACCTGCCTGTCCGTAGGTCTATGCATGGCTTGTTCTGCCCTCTGTGCCCATACGGGAGCTTGTAAGTGTCGGCGCCCAGGGCTAGCGATATTATCTGATGGCCTAAGCAGATCCCTAGGATGGGCACGCCGTACTCAATTAAATTGCGCACCACATCTATCGTCTCCATGCAGAGCTTGGGATTCCCAGGCCCGTTACTCACAACAACTCCCGCTGGATCTAGTTTCATGACTTCAGACGCTGTTACGTTGTGAGGAAGCAGAATCACATCGTAGCCCCTCCTGAGCAATGAGCGGACTATGCTCAACTTAACTCCACAGTCTATCACCGCGATTAAGCCCCGATGTCCATGCATGGATTCGTAGAACACGGGCGAGTTTACAGAGGCTCTGACGACGTAATTGGTGGAGCCGTACTCGACTCTCCGAACCAGCTCCCTCAGCTCCCCTATATCCAGGTCATCACCCTCCTCATATGTCTTGAGCGCGCCCATCATAACCCCCTGCTCCCTCAGCTTCGCCGTAAGCCGCCTCGTGTCAATCCCCCATATCCCGGGCACTCCCTCCCTCCTCAGCCACTCGTCTATGTCCATTATGGAGCTCCAGTGGCTAGGCGTGAAGCACACCTCGTGAGCTACCACTCCCTCAACCTTTATCCCCCAGGATTCGAAGTGAAGTGGCAGGCCGTGTTCATCCGTCATTGAGTAGGGTGGGACGCCGTAGTTGCCCACAAGGGGGTAAGTGAAGCACAGTATCTGGCCTATGTAAGAAGGGTCAGTGAGGGACTCTGTGTACCCGACCATCCCCGTTGTGAACACCACCTCACCTACGGCTAACCCCGGGCTGCCGAATCCCCTTCCCCAGAACACAGTGCCGTCCTCAAGCACTAATACCGCCCTCACCCGTCCCCACCCCACAACCCATCTAGAGGCTCTATTGTGATCTCGCCACCATTCAAGTAGTACTCTAATGCCCTGACCAAGTGGCGGGCCAGCTCTAAGTCCAGGACTAGGGGCACTGAGAAGTCTGCACACGCCCTGCGGACTTCGTAGTCCCAGCCGCGATTAGCTCCCTTGCTCACGGCTATAGCCAGGCCGACTCTCCCCTCCTTCACCAGCTTAACGCACTCCTCAATGGAAGCGCCATCCTGAGATGTTGGCGTAGCCACTAGGGGCTCGTATCCAAGGCGCTTCAAAGTCCCAGCGATTTCCTTTATTACTCTCTCCTCTGCGTGATCCGCTAGGATCAGCACTTTAGAGCCTCTCCTTGGAGGATCATTGGGCTGAGCGGCTAGCCACGACTTTATCAAGGCGTCGTATAACGAGGAGCCTAGGGCAGCTACCTCGCCCGTGGACCGCATCTCGACGTCGAGCATGGGGTAGGCGCCCCTAATCCTCGTCCAGGAAAACTGGGGGGTTTTCACGCCCCAGCGGCGGGCTGGCGGCTCGTACACGCTCGACGGAATCCGTAGCTTGCCTCCCATGATCACATCGGCTACGTGCTCCATCAAATTGATGCCCTTAACCTTCGAGGTGAAAGGCATCGAGCGCGAGGCCCTAAGATTACACTCAATTACGTACACTTCCTTCCCTTTGACTAGGTACTGTATGTTGACGGGCCCCCTGGCCCCCAAAGCTCTGCAGATCTTATAGGTGTACTCTCTCACCTTCTCTAAAGCCTCCCGGCTGATGGAGAAGGGTGGGATCACCATGGTTGAATCCCCTGAGTGGATCCCCGCCCCCTCGATGTGCTCTATAACCGCGCCTATTAACACCCTCTCTCCATCAGATACGCAGTCCACTTCCACCTCCCTAGCCCCCTCCACGAACTTGCTAGCTACTAGCTTCTTGGCCAAGGGGTTCCTAGCGGCTTCCCTCAGGTACGCCATGAGCTCCTCCTCGCTCCGGAGTACCCGCATTGCTAATCCTGAGAGCACGTAGGAGGGCCTGACTATCACTGGGAAGCCCACTTTGCGGCAGAAGTCGATTAGCTTTTCCCTATCTTCACACTCAATCCAGGGGGGTTGGGGTATGCCCAGCGCGTCGAGGAGAGCGCTGAACTTCGTCCTATCCTCGGCCATGTCAACTACGCGTCCGCTAGAGCCGAGGATTTTAACACCCCTCTCCTCGAGCATGGGAGCCAGGTTATTGGCTAGTTGCCCGCCAACACAGGCTACTACTCCCAGCGGCTTCTCCTTCTCCCATATGTCGAGAACTCTCTCCAGGGTTACCTCCTCGAAGTACAGCTTGTCATTCACATCCCAGTCGGTGGAGACCGTCTCCGGGTTGTAATTAATCACTATCACCTCCTCTACACCCTTTCTCCTGAGAGCTCTTGACAGCTGCACAACACACCAGTCAAACTCTACCGAGACTCCTATCCTGAACACCCCAGCGCCCAGCACCAGCACCTTCCTCTTGCGTGAGGGAATGATGTCATCCGAGTCGCCACCGTACGTCAAGTATAGGTAGTTAGTCCTAGCTGGCCACTCAGCCGCCAAGGTATCTATCCTCTTGACAACCGGAATTATGCCATGCCGCTTCCTAAAGGCCCGGACCTCGTCCTCACCGACTCCCAGGCAAGTGGCGATCTGCCTATCCGAAAAGCCTAGCCTCTTAGCCTCCTTGATCAGGCTGATTACTTCGTCGCGAGCCTCTAGTCGGCGGATCTTCCTGAGCTTCCTCTCCATCTCCACTATGTTAAGCACCTTGTGTAGGTACCAGGGATCTATGCCTGTTAAGCGGTGGATCTCCTCAATCGACATGCCCGCCTTAATGGCCTCCGCCACCCTGAAGATCCTGTACGGCTTGGGCGTGGCCAGGTCCCTCCTAAGCTCCTTAAGCGAGGCTGAGCGCCCATCATCCCAGGGGTTAGCGACCAGCCCCTCGGCGCCTATATCCAGCATCCTGATGGCTTTTTGGAGGGCTTCTTCGAAACAGCGGCCTATGGCCATGACCTCGCCTATGCTCCTCATCTCAGTGCCGATGAGCTTCTGGGAGGCTGGAAACTTCTCGAAGTCCCATCGCGGCATTTTGACCACTACGTAGTCTAGCGCCGGCTCGAAGTGTGCTGACGTGATCCCCGTCACTCCATTGACTAGCTCCGGGAGGGTGTAGCCTAGGGCTAGTTTAGCGGCTATGTAGGCTAAGGGGTAGCCTGTCGCCTTACTGGCGAGCGCGCTGCTCCTCGACATCCTGGGGTTAGTCTCTATGACGTAGAACTCCTCCGACTCTGGGTTTAGGGCTAGCTGAACGTTGCACTCGCCTACGACGCCTATGGCTCTAGCCACAGCTAGCGAGGCATCCCTCAACGCCTGGTACTCCCTGTTAGTGAGCGTCTGGGATGGGGCTACAACTATGGAGTCGCCTGTGTGTATCCCCATGGGGTCCACGTTCTCTAAGCATGCAACTGCTACCGCATTATCCTCGTGGTCACGGACTACCTCAAACTCGATCTCCTTCCAGTGGCCTAGGTAGCGCTCGATGAGGACCTGCCTTATGGGAGACTGAGCCAGCGCCTTCTCGAGGAGCTGGGCTAGCTCGCGCTGGGTGTGAGCTACGAGGGAGCCAGCGCCCCCTAGGTTGAAGGCGACTCTAACCATTACCGGGTAGCCTATCTCCTCTGCCACTTCTAGAGCCTCGTCGACTGAAGATGCGGCCTTTGATGGTGGAACGGGTATCCCGTGCTCCTGCATCACCTCCCTGAAGAGGTCCCTGTCTGAGGCCTTCACGATGCCTTCGATAGGTGTGCCCAGCACCCTAACCCCGTACCTGTCGAGTACGCCGCGCCTAGCCAGCTCGACGCCGCAGTTGAGCGCTGTCTGCCCCCCAAAGCCCAGCAGTATCCCGTCAGGCCTCTCCCTCTCAATGACCCTCTCAACGAAGTTTGGCTTTATCGGAAGCAGGTACACCTTATCGGCGAGCTCCTGGGAGGTCTGTATAGTGGCCACGTTCGGATTTACGAGCACGACCTCAATGCCCTCCTCCTTTAGCGCCTTTATAGCCTGAGAGCCGCTATAATCGAATTCGGCTGCCTCAGCTATCTTAATGCCCCCCGACCCCAGTAGGAGGGCCTTATTTACCTCTTCTAGCCTCGGCATATGCGCCACCTAGAAGTTGCCCGAGGATACTGTGCTGGGATGTAGAAGCAGCAGCTCTCTCTGCGGCCTTTAGGCGCGCCAAGACCCTTGCCCAGGCTTTGTAGGCGCGAAATATAAACGTAACGTTATTAATTGGAGAACTAAGCCGGTGTGGAGTGGGCACGCTGTTAAGCTCTGCTAGCGGCTATCATCAACTCTCCAGCCTCTGCCTCATGTTGAGCAGCTTCTCGAAGTAGCTCAGCCACCTTAGAAGACGCGTTAATGAGGTGGAGGGCTTCCTCGTATAATCTCGCAGCCTCCTCCAGGTGTTCTGAGGCCCTGACAATGGCCTCACTCTGAGGGAAGTTAGATCTGAGAAACTTCGCGTTATCGAGCCTGGTTAGAGCGGCACACTTGAGCTGCCAGGCCACGTCTCTGGGCCCTAACTCCCCCCTCTCGAGGCGCTCAGCTAGCGCTCTAATAGCCCTCGAGCCCAGGAATATCCTGTAGCTGCCAAGGGTGTAGTTGGAGCCTAGCTCCAGCAAGCCATTCCTCTCCAGGACCTCGGCCAGGCTGGCTGGGAGGCGTGCACTCCCGGTGAAGTATATTAGCGCGTACTTCCAGGGTAGCTGAAAACCCCTACAGAAGTCATTAACCGCCTGGACTATGAGGGGTACAGGCAGCTTTAAGCCACGTGCACCTAATGTAAACCTAGCAGGTCCGGTGGGCTCATATAGGTAGAAGGACTGCTCATCGTATCCCACCAGTAATTCGAAGTGCGGTGTAAAGAGCCCCTCTCCGTAGAGCCTTGAGGCGTTGATCGGGAGTATCACGGGAATGTCCTTTGAGACTAGGTAGCGGCAGAGGCTCGTAAATAGCTCCTCATCGTTCATTACCAGGAGGTGATACTTTAAGCCCAGCAGGCGAGAGGCGTTAACGTAGCCCGCTAGGGGGTCGTTAAAGGGCGTGAAGAAGGCTTGTTCATCGAACTCCCCGTAATAAGCGCTGTAAGTGAAGCCCATCAGGAAATTTAGGTAGGCTACTGATGCGTTAACGCCGTACTTGTACGCTACCATCTGTAGGCATGTTGATGCACAATAGGGCTTTTCATAGCTTATCCACGGCACTCCCTTGATAAACGCCGTAGACGGATAGCTCCCCACATCTGCCCAGCTGGCCCACTCAGGCCTATAACTCTCCTCCAGGTACTTGTACCTGAACTGCAGGGGTAAGCTCACTTCCCCATACCTCACTTCCGGAAGGCTTAGAGTGTAGGCGACCGCGGCTAAGACTGCAAGCACAGCTACGGTCACGTGGGTTACCGTCTCTCTGCGCTTCAGCGGCGCCGCCATCGCCTGAGAAGGCGAGAAAGCTTCATATAAGCCTAGTTAGAATTCCCAAAGGCGTTGGTGTGTTAAATGATCGAGCTCGTAGAACTTTACGTAAAGTATGGGCGCCGTCGCGAACCAGTGGTAAGGGGAGTGACCACGAGGTTCTCGGGTAAACACCTGCTGCTGGGGCCGAACGGCGCTGGGAAGACCACCCTCTTTAAGGCTGTGTGCGGGTTGGCGCCCATATACTCGGGGAAGGTGCTAATAGATGGGCAGGATGTAGAGTCGATATATGGGAGGCCCAAGCTCCTAGCCGTGAATTTGAGCGAGGTCTACCGTGTATTCTACTTAAGCGCCTATGACCACTTGCGGCTCTTCGCAGACCTCATGTGTGGCGACTTGGATCTTGCGCTCAGTATCGCTGAAGATCTAGGACTTTCGCTCGAGCTGTTGAGGAGCAGGAAGCCGTGGGAGCTGTCGGCCGGACAGCAGAAGGCCTTATTCACGGCTTTAGCGCTATCATCGGGAGCAAGGCACGCACTCCTTGACGAGCCATTTGAGCAGCTGGATCCAGCTCGGAAGCTCAGGGTCGTGCGCTACGTTGAGGGGCATGAGGGGGTGCTTGTGCTCAGCACGCACGAGACGTGGGTGCTAAACGCACTAAAGGACTGGAGCGTGCACTTCATGTTTGAGGGCAAGGTGTATGGGCCGCTAAGGGCCGAAGAGCTGGCTCATGCAAGCCTAGTGCGCGGAGAAGTTGAGGGAGCTTTGCTGAGGTTTGAGGCGGCGGGCGAGGTGTATAGTATAGTCCACGGGGCTGGTGGCGAGCCTCTCTCTAAGCTCGTATCGCTGGACAGGATCTATGAGGTAACGCTCGGTGGTTAAGAGTGACCCTGTACTTGAGGCTTAAGGTGAAGGATCTCTTAACTAACCTAGAGCTGCTAGGCTGGTCGATAGGCTTCATGGAGTTCTGGGCAGCTATGTGGATCTTCGTCTTCAGTGGTGGTCGAGCGGTGGGGGAGTGGGGCGTGTACGTGGTCAATATCAACATCGCCCTAGCCTACAGCTTCCTGAGCCTACTATCGATCTCCTCGACCGCTATAGGGCTGACGTATAGCGTATTCTACATGTCGAGAGCCGCTAGGTACATGGTGAAGTTCACCAGAATTGGGCCAGCAAGGCTTGTGATCGAGGACTTCCTAGGCAGCCTTACCGCTATACTCGTGTATGCAGCGATCATCTTCTCCTCGGTCATAGGCCTATCATACTTGAGGTGGCGCGTGCTGGCATTCCCCGAAAATCCCCTAGGCGTGTTGGCTGACTTGATATTAGCCGGGATCTCCTTCTACTGGCTCTCCTACATGCTGGCTCTCGCCGTCTTGGTATCTGGTAGGACTAGGGCGCTGACCATGACCGGCTACCTACCGTTAATCATAGGATTCGTGGCGTACTCCCAGCTGTGGATAGACCTGGGAGATTTAATCTACGTAATCCCCCTCTGCGCGCTACCCGCCCTCCTAACTTATCACGGCACCGGCGCTATCCCGCCCACAGGATCCTACCTGGCGTGGTTAATGGGGAGCGCGACGGTAAGAGCGGTAAACTTGAGGTTGGCAGCCGCCTCCACCTTTGCTTGGATTGTAGTGTTCATCACGGTATCCCTAGCACTCATGAGGAAGAGCCGTGGCGTGCCTCTAGAGGAGATAAGGTTGTGAGCCATCGCTTGTCTAGTTGAGGCTAGCCTTAACGGGAGCATCATGGGTTCCAGCTGCGCGTCATCAGGATCGGTAAAATGTTGAGGCGTGAAGCTGGTAGGCGAGCTCAAGCATGGGATTTCGTATCCGCCTTATTTCGCTGAGGGGCGTGGTCTTGGTCTCGAGCACCTCGTCCATGCCGCCGCTCCTATAGCCACCTTACCGCCGGTCCTTAAGACATTAAACCCTCTGAATACAGGACTAGGATTCGCGCCAACCTTTCATACCTATGTTTATATGGCCTGACTTCCTTAACCATGTAGTCGGCGTCCTCCTTCGAGACCCTGCTTATTATCGCCCTGCCAGCTGAGGATAGCATTCGAGAAGCAATCTCCCTTAGCTCCTCACGGTTCTTTCCCTCGTCCAGCACTATCTCAGGCACCCCCCTCCTCAGCTCCCTGCCGACGTCCAGCTGGGCCAGTTGCTCCAGCTCCTCTATAGCCAGCAACCTTATCCTCCTCACAGCCTCCTCGAGTCCTATCTCTCCCCTAATTAGAGCCTCTAGGAGAGCTCTCAGCCTCATTGAGCTAGACTATGTCGGGAAAAATTAAAAAGGTTCTCTAAGGCTCCTCGCGTGATGCAAGGGCTCGGGAAGCTCTGGGTCAGTATTCGTGAGGCGTTAATTGGTGCAGGCGGAGCTAGCGGGATGGATCTCCCGCGCCCCAGGAGCGAGGTGGCCGCTGAGGCGAGGCTAGGGGAGTTGATCGAGTGCCTCCACAATATTCTTGAAGAGCTAAGCGCGGAATAGCTTTAGCCAGGAGTACTGCTATTTCCCACGTGAAGGCCCTACTAATAGACCCCTCTACCTCGGGAGTCTCAGGCGACATGCTGCTCTCAGCGCTTGTGGATATGGGGGTGAGCCCCGAGCCCCTCTTCAAGCTGGCAGAGGCTCTGCCCAGGCGTCTGAAGGGGGTGAGGAGGGCAAAGCTAGAGTTTAAGAGGGTCTCCAGGGCGGGCATCTCGGCTACATCCACGCTGATAAGGGTAGAGGAGGAGGGTGAGAGGAGTTTAGCAGACTTCTACTCGGCCCTCGAGGAGTTGAGGGAGGAGGTGAGCCTATCCGAGTACGTCTACGTTAGGGCTAGGCGTGCTCTAGAACTCTTAGAGGAGGCGGAGAAGCGCGTCCATGGGGGAGGGCATGTGCACTTACACGAGCTTGGATCAGCTGATACCCTGCTCGACGTGATCGGCGTCCCGCTGCTCCTTGAGGAGGGGGGTCTCACGGGCTACAAGGTGATCTCCACCCCCATTGGGGTGGGGATGGGAAGTGTGAGGATACAGCATGGCGTGGTATCAGTGCCGGCGCCCGCTACTCTGGAGATTCTCAGGGCGCTTGGCATACCCTTCAGGAGGGGGCCGGTGGAGGGAGAACTGGCCACACCTACTGGAGTGGCGATACTGGGCGCGGTAGTTGACGGTTTCGTGACGCGCACGCCAGTCCTAAGGGTTTTAAAACGTGGCTACGGAGCGGGTGCTAGGGATTATGGCACGCAGCCGCTGGGAGTGTTCGAGGTGGAGATGGAGGATCGCTACCAGCATGACCAGGTGGCGGTCCTCGAGACGAATGTGGATGATGTTGATGGAGAGCTCCTCAGCCGCGTTAGGGAAGTCCTCATGGAGAGGGGGGCGCTGGACGTATACTACTACCCTGCCGTGGCTAAGAAGGGGCGCCCAGGCTTCATGGTGCAAGTCTTAGCGAGGCCTCAGGACGCCTGGAGCCTGCTTGACGTGCTCTTCACTGAGCTTGGGACGCTAGGCGTCAGGGTGAACCTAGTCGATAGGGCGAGGCTCGAGCGCGAGATTCGTGAGGTAGTCATCGAGGTGGGAGGGGTTGAGGAGAGTGTAAGAGTTAAAGTAGCGTATGATCGTGAGGGAAGAGTCGTGAGGGTAAAGCCTGAGCATGCTGATCTCGAGCGTATCGCGAGCCGGCATGGCTTAACTCTGAGGAGGGTGCGGGACCTCGTCCTAAGTCGTGTGATGACTGGGCTGCTCGGGCAGGGCTCCTCTAGCTGAGCTACTACCCTAGTGGCCGTTCTATCGTTTTGAACGGCCCGTTAATTAGCATAGAATTATCAGGGACCTGGCGCCGGGATAGCTGGTGGAGAGGAGTGGAGCGGGGGTGGATGTCGTTAGCGCTCTTACTGGCGGCTACGGCCCTGCTGGCCGTAAACCTGGCCCTCGTGATTCCGGCCTATAGCGCCTATATACGCTCATTTGAGGAGGCTGAGGGTTACGGGCCGCGTGTAGTGGTTGTCGGTCAGCCTAGCCGCGGCGCCGCTCAGGCTGAGGAGTTCGAGGGGAGAATAACGGTCACGGGGATTGGTAAGGCGTCAGCCAAGCCGGAGATCGCTGTGGTGATACTGGGAGTAGTCATTAGAGGCGAGACGGCTAGCGGAGTGCAGGAGCTTTGCGCAGAGCGCATGAGCAAGGTGCTCGAAGCGCTGAGGAGCGAGGGAGTTGAGCAGGTAGAGACCGTTAGCTACTACCTAAGGCCCCTGCGCGAGTATGATAGGGGTAGGGGGGAGGTGCTGGTGGGTTACGAGTGTGTACACCTCATAAGAATTCAGCTGGAAGAGCTGGATAAGGTTGGGAAAGTAGTTGATACCGCGGTTATAGCTGGGGCTAATCAGGTATCTTCGATAAGCTTCGCTCTAAGGCCTGAGACTGCAGAGAAGTTAAAGCTTGAGGCTATTAAAGCGGCTGTCATGGATGCTGAGGCTAAGGCTAGAGCTGCGGTGGAGGCGGCAGGCCTCACGTTAGGGCCACCGATCTCCCTCACGATCAGTGAGAGCTGGGCTAGGCCTGTGGGCTATTACGAGATTAGGGCGGCGGAGTTCACGACCCCCGTGACACCCCCTGAGGAGCTTACTATAACTGCTACGGTCACCATCGTTTATAGAATTGAGCAGGCTCAGGGTTAGGAGGATGGAGTCAGAGGACATAGAGTACAGCCTTAGGGGCAACACGCTCAGGGTGTACTACTATATGTTAAGCAAGGGGGGCAGCTTAGGAGTTAGAGAGCTTCAGAGGGCTTTAGGCTTCAAGAGTCCGAGCGCAGCCCTATACCACCTGAGGAAGCTTGTAGAGATGGGCTTGGTCGAGAGGAGCGAGGATGGTGAATATAGGGTAGTCCGGGAGGTGAAGGTGGGAGTGTTAAAATACTTCGTTAAGCTTGGGAGGCTAAGGCTACCCCGATTCCTAGTATATGCGGTGTTCAGCACGAGCTTCTTAGTCTCATATGTGATCCTGTACCCTCAGACGCTATCTCCTCACAACTTAATAGCGCTGATAGTGGGCATTGTGTCAACCGCAGTACTGTGGTACGAGGCGTATAGAGCCTACAGGGAGCTCCCCTGAGCGTACCAGCTTGGATCATGGAGGAGCTCCTATGGAACGAGCTCTCGACCCTCGCGGCTCTAGGCGGTCCTTACTAGATCAGTCTAAGCGTAGTCTTCGATCCATCGTAGTGGACTACAGCGTCCGGCTCTGACTCCCCTACGCCGACCCCCCTCTCCTTCCTCACTACCACCACCTTGAAGGTCCTCTCCTTCAGCATCCCGGGGAAGCCGCCCCTCCTCCCGCCTATGGTTAGCCTCTCCCCATCCCACTCTATGGGGATGAGCGAGTATTCTCCCCTCTCGTAGCTGTAAGTCTCGCCATCATCCTCATAGAGGGTGAAGCTGCCGCTAGCGCCTGGGTATACCCTGAGCTCAATTGGATCCTCGGCCCTCTCCCCCACGTACTGGATCACAGGGCCTAGGGGCAGCACAGACCCCGCTCGGATGTATAGAGGGATCCTGTCGAGGGGGGCATCGGCATTTACCCAGCGCCCGCCCTCAAGCCTCTCTCCACTCCAGAAGTCGTACCATCCCCCAGGCGTTGGGGGCAGATAGACCCTCCTGCGCCTAGCGGGCTCTGTCACGGGGCACACGAGTATTGCGGGGCCGAACATGTACTCATCATCTATGTCTAGTACGCGCTCATCGTTGGGGAAGTCCATCACGAGGGGTCTCATCATCGTGTAACCCTCGCTGTAAACCCTCCATGCCAGGGAGTAGATGTAGGGCAGGAGCCTGTACCTAAGCCTGATGTACTTCACTATTATTTCCTCCACCTTACGCTTAAACCTCCAGGGCTCTTTGGCAAAAAGCGTCCCGTGCACCCTCATTATGGGGCAGAAAGTGCTCCACTGAATCCATCTCACGAATACTTCGCTGTAAGCCTCTGTGTCGGGGTCTCCTGAGAAGAAGCCGCCGCAATCCGTGGTCCAGTAGGGCAGGCCCGAGATGGAGAAGTTGAGGCCAGCTGGCAGCTGGCGCCTAAGCTCCATCCAGTCGCTCCATATATCGCCAGACCACGTAACTGCCGCGTACCTCTGTTGACCGGCGAACGCGGAGCGGGTTAGTATGAGGACTCTCCTATTCGTGGCGCTGCGCTGCCCCTCGTATACTGCCCTGCACGTCATGAGGGAGTAAGCGTTTAGGTAGCGAGCTCCAGGCCCCATAGCTGTCCTAGTGTCGTGGAATGCGTAGTAGAAGCCCCATCTACCCTCCAAGTCTGCGGTCTCGGGCTCCGTCGCATCAAGCCACCAGGCGTCAATCCCTATGTCCAGAAACGCGCGCTTTATGTAGCTCCAGTAGAGCCTTCGCCCCTCCTCGCTGAAGGGGTCATAGCACGTGGTGCCAGGTAGGATGCAGCCCTTCTCCTTAAATACCCTGAAGACCTCAGTGTCTACGCCGAAGCGCGGCCATATGGAGATCATGAGCTTAAAGCCTATCCTGTGGAGCTCACTCACCATCTGGCGGGGATCTGGGTAGCTCTCCTCATCAAACTTAAATGCATTCCAGCCGTGCCTGCCCCAGTACTTCCAGTCCTGAACTATGACGTCAGCCGGGATTTCCCGCCTCCTGAATTCCCTCGCGACGCTTAAGAGCTCTTCCTGCCTCTTGTACCTCTCCTTAGACTGCCAATACCCGTAGGCCCACTTAGGCAGCAGGGGAGCGGCGCCCGTTAACTGCCTATAAGCCGCTATCACTCTGTCCAGGTCGGGGCCGTACAGTAATTAGTAGTCAATGGCGTCAGCCACCTCCGACCACCACGATATCCCCCACCCCCCCCCCGCCCTAATG
>Ga0180302_10000581_pt1 | contig 16370 bp, 18 predicted proteins | sample GuaBasSediGuay17_FD_121794 | JGI IMG/M metagenome (GOLD analysis project Ga0180302, IMG submission 121794) | Subseafloor sediment microbial communities from Guaymas Basin, Gulf of California, Mexico - Guay17, Core 4571-4, 12-15 cm | ecosystem: Environmental > Aquatic > Marine > Hydrothermal... | reverse complement strand
GCTAGATACTATCTTTAACTTTGTACCAGCTAGAGTAACAGCGCTTATAATTGCATTATCAGCTTTAGTTCTAGGGAAAAACTATAGAGATAGTTTTAGAATCGCTTTACACAATCATAAGAGGACAGAAAGCATTAATGCTGGATGGCCTATGGCTGCAATGGCTGGAGCACTAGATGTACAGCTTGAAAAACCTGGACATTATAAGCTTGGGACTCCTAGAAGAAAGCTTACTCCAGAGTTAATTTATAATGCTCTTCACATAATGTATCTCTCAACAATACTCTTTATAATATTAATTGTAATCCCTACACTTATCATATGTAACGCTATTTTTGAATATTTCTTTAGGTGCTTAGTATGAAGGGTGTAAAAGTGTATTTTAAAAAGAACACTCTTATTATAGAATCTGAATTGCCTATGGAGGTATTAAGTAGTGCTATATTCAATGGAGGAAGGACTAAAGCTAAATATATAATTAATCATAGAGTTCCAGAGAATTTTACCCATAAGGATGTACATGATTATATGGAGAAAGTTGTTCGTGAATTAGGGTTACCATTAAGTGAAACAGTTGGGTTATTAACTGGTGTTGATATTCATAAGGCGTCTATAATTAACGATTCTGATGTTTTAACGGTTGTTACGGCTGGAGTTTCAAATGCAGCTACAGCAGGAGATAGCATATGTATAGATAAAGCTGGAGTAAGTACAATTAACATAATTGTAGTAATTGATGGTTCGTTTAGTGAAAATGCATTTATAGATGCTATTATAATTGCAACTGAAGCTAAGACCTTAGCTTTAAGTAGCTTGGATATCAGGAGTAGGGTTAGTGGGAGAGTTGCGACAGGAACAACTACAGACGCTATAGTTGTTGCGTGTAAAAGTGGGGTTTTTCATAATTTTTCAGGTGCAGCTACTCAAATTGGTTTTAAAATAGCTAAGAACGTATTTAACGCGGTAGTTGATGCTATTAAAAAGTATGAGGGTATCACAAATTCTAGACCATTACTCAAGAGACTAGAGGAATGGGGAATTACGCTAGATGACCTTATAGAAACTGCTATGGAGCTTTATATCCATCATCCATCTATGGGGTCAATAGAGGATGTTAAGAAAACATTGAGGGAGATTTTACTTGAAACTTTGCATGATGTAAATGTAGCATCTCTCATCTTAGCTGGAAAAAGAATTGAAGAAGATGGAGAAAGAGGGTTAATACCAGGATTACCAGTAAATGAATTTAAGAAGGATCCAGTTTATATCTTAGCTGATGAAATTCTCGGTATGGCTATAGCAAATTATATCGCTGGCTCTAGAGGAATATTTGAATACTATAGATTTGATAGGGTAAAGCCAGGTATACTTAAGAAGTTAGGACCATTTATGGATGATGTAATTGGAGGATTGATTGGAGGAGCATCATCACTTATGTATACAAAGCTTATTAAGGAGAAAAGGTGATAGTAACTGATTAAAGTATTGAAAGCACTTCTATCGTTTCTAACGATAATACCAGTTAGGGAAAAATTTAATTTAAAGGATGTCGCATGTGGAATACATATTTTTCCACTTATAGGCGTATTAACCGGTGCACTAACTGGCTTAGTAGCGTATTGTACATCAAAAATTTTTCCTGAACCTTTAACTGGCATAATAACAGTATCATTCTTAGAAGTTATTACTGGGATACACCATCTTGACGCCTTACTAGATTTTGGCGATGGAGTACTTGCGAAAACAAGTCCTGAAGAAAAAATTAGGGTTATGCATGATAAGTGTGTTGGTGCAGGTGGGTTTTGGCTAGGAATAACTATAATAGGTATTAAGGTGTTATCCATCATGTATCTACATGAAGTACAGCTGTTTACGTTAATTATAGTTTCTGAGGTATCAGCTAAACTTTCTATGGTTATTAGTATGTGGGTAGGTAAACCAGCATATCAAAGTAGTACAGCAACACCATTTATTGAGGAGGCACATAGAAAAAGGTGGAAACCTATCCTAGCATTAGTAATATCTCTAGCTATAGCCCTCCTATGTAGCATAAAGTGTATATTTATGATATGTGTAGGCATAGTAGTGGCATTATTTATTACATGGATTGCTTACAGAAACTTTAGAGGAGTAACGGGTGACGTTTTAGGGGCAATAGATGAAGTAGCCTCAGCTACTACGCTACTAGTAGCGGTGATTTAACATGATTAAGATTAGTGCTTTAGTAATGGCTGGTGGAAAAGGATCTAGAATGGGTAACGTTGAGAAGCCTCTTTTAATTATATGTGGAAAGAGGTTAATTGAGAGAGTTATAGAGACTATTTCCCGTGTACAGTTAATTGAGAATATATATGTAGCTGTAAGTAAATCTACGGAGAAAACAAGGAGATTTTTGAGTAACTTTAGTGGTATTAAGGTGATAGTTACTTCTGGAAAGAGCTATGTTGAGGATCTGAAGGAAGCTATAATAATCTCACGTGTTTATGGTCCTATACTAATTCTACCTTGTGATCTTCCACTTATAACGCCAAATACGCTTAAGCGGATTATCGAGATATACCTCAGTAATAACTGTCCTCCAGCGATGACATTTTATGTACCCTATAAGAGGCTTGTTAAGTTAGGAGTTAGTCGCCCGGAGTATATAGAGAAAATTGGTGATAAATTAGCTGTACCATGTGGAGTAAGCATTATAGAAGGTAAGTATATCCTAAAACCGACAATACCACAAGTTAATATAGTTATTAACGATGATTCTCTAGCATTAAATGTAAACACGAAACTAGACCTCAAAATTGCACAGAAAATCCTATGTAAAGACAGATATTGAGGAGGTAGTATCCAGATACTAAGAGACTTTATTAGGTTGAAAATATAAAACTAGTTAATGAAGATCATAGATGAATGCTAGTGAAGTTTCTTTACTACTTAGCTTGGGTATAGGGTTAGAGGTTTCAGCATATCCAAAACCTGGTAATGTACATAGATTATATGATTTTCATGATATTCGATTTGAGGATTTTATAATTACAAGCCATGTTTTTCAGAAATACTTAACTACGGCTGTTAAAAGAGGGTTTAAAATTGAGAAAAAGAGAAATAAAGTGATTTATGGTGATGTGATTTATCAGATTACTAAATGTTCTATGGAGATTCATGGTGGAGGAAATGTATGTTTAGGAACATCCATTCTCTTAGTTCCAATTGCAGTTGCATGCGGATACATAATTTATAGAAATAAAGAATTAAAGGTAAATAATATCTTAAAGTATGCTTCAGAACTAGTTAGAAAATATTCAACTATAGCCGATGCAGTTTACCTCTATAGAGCTATTAGGAGAATTAGACCATCATACATAAGGAAAAGTGATGATACCGGGGAATTCCCAAATGTTTACGTAAAGAATTACTGTAAATTGCTAAGGGAGAAAAAATTGAGATTTTGGGATGTATTGAAAGCGTCAATTAAAAGAGATATAATATCCTTTGAAGTAATAAATATGTACTCTAACTCCATGGATGCACATAACTTCTTGATCAATAGATTATCTAGCGGTATTGATTGGAATAATGCTGTAGTCGATACATATCTATATATATTATCCAAAGGAATAGATACGATGGTAATTAGAGAACATGGAGAAGAGAAAATGAAATATATCTCCAAAAATGCAAAAGAGATACTAGATTTAGGTGGGTCATCCACTAATAAGGGATATGAATTACTTACAAAATTAGATAGGGAGTTGAGGGAGAAAGGTATTAATCCAGGGTCCTCAGCAGATATTACAGCTACAGCAATCAGCATCTACACATTAACACACAAGAAACAAATAATCCATAGTTGAGATCCTTAATTAGCGTTGATCACACAAATTTTTTGGATAATACTCAAATCACATTTAGAGACTATCTCTCAAATCGATCCATGTCAATTCTTTAATTCCTTCATAAGCTTTATCACTAGAGAGTAGTGGTAGTTTATAGTATATTGATGTTGCCGCATGTAAACTATCAAATAAACTTAGGTTATATTCCCTTCTTAATCTTTGTGATATTGCGTGGATCATAGAGTTACTCGGTAAACAGTTTATTTCTAATCTTTTCAATAATTTGTCACAATTTTCAAATAAACTCTCAATATTCCTAATTATTATATTTCCAGAGATTATAGTTAAGTGAAGTTCTAAAAGAGAATAAGGCGATAAATAGACGATATATTGCCTACATATTTCTCTAATTTTACTATGTAATTTATCTTCTTTAAATAACAGCCCAATTAAGTAATCTGTCTCAACCAATACATATCTCATTATATCTCTTTCATTAACCTTTTTTCTAACTCTCTTCGTATACGTGGCAAATCTTCAGACTCTATCCTTTTTATTACAAGTCTATCAATCTCATTAAGAATCTTATTAATATCTTCTTTATTCATCTCCTTACGAATAAGATCCTCAATATACGATGAAATGGCTCCCTTTTTTGCAGGTAACTTTCTCCTCAACCACTCTACAACATCTTTGCTTAACCTAAGGTAAATGCCGATTTTTTGACTCATGATATTAAGATATCAAAATTAATATTAAAATATTTTTATATCTATTTTCGATTTACTAAACTTAATAGAATTACTCTTCCTTAATTGCATAATATACTTTTTTGATACCATTTTCCTCTACTTCTCTCGCTTCAATAACTCCTTCAGTTAATAATTGCTCCAAAATATAGTCTAGAAGGATACTTGTTACTGCACGCTTTTCATCACTTAAAGCATCACTTACTAGTCTACTTTTAATTTCTTCATATGTAAAAGCTAAGTTAGAATTGCGTTTAAAAAAGTCTTCAATTTTCCCAGCGAGAGCAAACCACCTAATATCTGAGTATCTCAGTATGATAGACAGTAATTCAATATAAACTTGACTTCTATGAATCTTAGATACTTTCCTCCCTAGTAGCCATTTCTCCCTAGGTAGTGGCATATCAATACAATAATTAAGGAAGATATCGTTATATAGGGTTTATATACTACCTTTTTTCTATTACCCAACTTTCGTTAAGTGAAAAGTACATTAAACTCTCTATTTGAGAAAAAACTCTTTAGACTTCAAAATTGACGAACTTATTAGTTAAAAATTAATATGTTATTACCAAGATTCATTAGGTATAATGTTTTTGATTTGTTATTTACCCGCGTTTATCGCGGCTATTATTTGGTCCTATAGTATTTTGGTTTATCGTGATTTATCAATTAAGACTAATGCTCTTGTAATTAATATTTGGAGATTAATTTATTCAGTCATCTTCCTAACCCTCTTATCGATTTTATTTAGTAGCAGTTTAGAAGATCCAACTGGCCTATACTTTGCTGCTATAAGTGGCTTTTTTACGCTTGGTATCGGAGATTCACTATACTTCTATAGCTGTGTATATGCTGGTGCTTCTGTCGCTACACCAATAATCTATACATACATCATCCTCATTCAACTTACAGCTACACTTTATGGTGAAAGATTAACCTTAAGTAAGTTTTTAGCTTCTATCCTTGCTTTTTTAGGCATCTATCTATTAGCTAGGAAAAAAGGTGATGAGGGTAAGGATAGGATTAAGGGTATAATACTTTCTTTGATTGCTATGGTTATGTGGGTTATTGGGCAGACAGCGATTAAACCTGCAGTTATATCAACTGATGTTATCAATGTAACGTTATTTAGGGCATTAGCTGGGGTATTTACATTAATTGTTATAATGAGGATTTTAGGTGTTAAATGGGTTATTGAAGATAAAAGTGTTCATGTTAGAACATCGTTTTTCGGTATTTTAGATATTGGTATTGGGGCATTATTATATATCTTTTCAATTTCACTTATTGGATTAAGTTTAACAGTTATACTTACTTCATTGATGCCTTTATTTACCCAGATTCTAGCTGTAGCAACAAAGAGAGAAAAGGTCTCTTACATAGAGTTTATTTCTGCAATCCTAATTTTACTAGCGATTGCAATTTCAATATACTATTAATTCTTATCTCATTCTACCTAAGTGCTTATTACTGTAATTAAGTAGATAGTGAATTATTAAGTAATATGAGACTAATCCACACCATTTACCCCAAGATTTACAGAGAGCACTTACATCATCTTTAGAAATCTGTTTACCTTTAAAATAGTAATGTGAAATTACTTTCCGCAGAAAGAGATCTTCAACTGGTGTATAGTCGTATCTTCTTAGAGCCCAGACTAATACATATCTTAATGTCCACGGTCCGATTCCCTTTATCCTTACGAAATTCTCCATAAAACCTTTACTAGATAACCTATGTGCTTTCTCTAAATCTATTTCTTTACTTAAAACCATTTTAGAGAAATTTTGTATATACTCTATTTTTCTCCAGCTTAAACTACAGTTCCTAAGAATATCTTTAGATGTATTTGCTAATATTTCTGGGGTTGGGAATGCATAGAATCTATATCCAGAAACATCTATATACGGACCTAAAGTTTTAATTAACTTATCTTCAATTCTCCTAGAGATAAAATACGGGAGCTGCTGCTCAATAATAGCTCTAACAATAGCTTCGAATAATGATGGAGTAGATAATGGTCTTAGACCAAGTAGATCCTGAAATACAGATTTTAATACAAAATCACTGGATAGGTAGTTATAAAATTCATTTAAGTTTAGATTTACATCGAAAATCCAATTAACAACATTAGTTATTGTATCATAATATTTCTCAGCTCTAGGTAATAGGGAATAAACATGTAATTCTGGATCCCATATATCACCTTGAAAAACAACTTTAACTGGTATAATAAGATTCTCAACATATACGCTATAGTAGAAAATACGGTCTTTATATGCAGAACATATGATCTCTTTATCCCTAAGACGCCTCGTTAATATACAAGAGAGGTCAAAATTAAGTGGAGGTTTTGGCTTAATTAAAATATAAAGCTTTGAATTCACAAGAGTTTCTATTTAGAAAATAAAGCTTTAAGTATTTCTAAAGTTGATAACTATAGCTATTGTGATAAGTCTCTAAGCTTTACAGATATTAGTGGAGGCTATTATAACAAATATTGCTACTGTTATTAGTAGTAGAATACATATGTGACTCATGAAATTTAGTAACAACCACTAACTTTGAAAATATAAATAGCTTTAATCCTTTGCATTGAACATTGAAAACGGCGTTATTAATCTTACCTGTAATATTTATCTGCATAAGCTTTTGAAGCTCTTAATAAAAATTAATTCATTAAAAATATTTTTATTTGATAATGAAGAATATAGCTCCTAATATCTTTAGGAAAAGGTTATTTATAGAGGGGTATTATGGAGAAGATATAACGTTAGATGATAGATTTATCGAAGAACTTTTAATTGATATAACGAATATAGCCGGGATGACGCCAATTATAAAACCAATAATATTTTCACCTAGTGGTAAGGGTAGTAGGATACACCATGGTATAGGCGGTTATCTTGCATGGGTAGAGTCTGGTATAAGTATATATACATGGACTGATCACAGGTTCTTTACCATAGATATATATACATGTAAAGAACTGTCTTGGAAAAGAATTATCAGCTTTATTCAAAATAAACTTAAGTGTAAAAAATTAGTTTATGAGGAATTTAGGTATGAATAGTATATTGTGTTGGTTTTATTGGGGTTAAAGGGAAAAATGAGGGTTATCCCTGTTATGGATATAAAGGAGGGAATTGCTGTATGGGCTAGAGGAGGGGTTAGGGATAAATATGAAAAACTTGTGAGTTGGTTGTGTAAATCTTCAGATCCGATTGAACTAGTTACGAACTACACGAAACTTGGATTTTATGAAACTTATGTTGCTGATTTAACCGCTATTCTCCGTGGCCAGAGAAATTTACGTTTGTATAGAGACCTAATGAAAATTTCAAAGATTCTTTTAGACTGTGGTATTAAGTGTCTTGACGAAGCTTTAGAGCTTTATGAAATTGGTATCCATAAGATTATAATTGCTACGGAAACATTAACTAACTTAAGCGCTGTAGATAAAATTTTATCCCATGTGCCATGTGAGAAGCTAATTATAAGTATAGACTTGTATCATGGGAAATTGTTGTCTCCTATACCTGAGATTAGAGATGCAGAACCTAAGCAGTGCTTAAGATTATTCCGTGAATTAGGTTTTAGAGAAGCGATAATTGTAGATATAGGTAGGGTGGGTACATTTCAGGGTCCAGATTTTAGTCTTATAGAAAATCTTTGTGGTATGGATATTAAGCTGATTGTGGGTGGAGGGATTAAGAGTATAGAAGACATCGTGCTATTAGATGATATTGGAGTTGATGGAGTACTAATAGCCTCAGCTCTACATACTAAGAAAATCTCCATTAATGAGTTAAGAGCTCTAGGGTACTTGGTGGGTAAATGAGACTATTAGTTATAGAAGCAGTATCATCGGGATTATTAAGGGAATATAGCTCAAGTATCTTATCTGAAGGCTTATCTATGCTATTAGCTATAGCTAATGACTTATCTAAATTAGGTCATGAAGTATCCATTGTACTCAGTAATGAGATATTAAAGTATTATATACCTATAACTACGCAAAATATACATATTATAAAGGTAGATAATTTATCAATTAAGGCGATCGCCAAGATTTTACAAGACTACGATGGTGTACATATTATCGCACCAGAAAGCGACAATATATTATATAACATATTGCATAGCATCGAGGATAAATGTGTATGCTTAAATTCAGAAGCTAAAGTAATTAAACTCATATCTAATAAGGTATATACGCTTAAGACACTGGAAAGAATAGGTTTAAATGTTCCATTAACTATCGAGATTAAAAGTACTAATGACGTATTTAGTGAAGAAGTTAGATCACTAAATTTTCCATTAGTTATTAAGCCAGTAGTTAGTGTAGGATGCGAAGATCTTAGAATCATTAGAAGTCGAGATCAGCTTCTTCAAGCTACACAGAAATTGCTTAGTAAGCATAACTCGGTATTAATTCAAGAATTCGTCTATGGCACCCCAGCTAGTATTTCTATAGTTACAGATGGAAAAAAGTGTATTCCATTATCTATAAATAGACAGTTTATCAAATTTAGAAGAGTAGGCTATTACGGTGGGTATACCCCTATAAAGAGTATAAAATTAAAAAATTTTCAGTGGCTTTCTAAGATCCCTAAGGTTTTTCGAGGTTTAAAAGGATACTTTGGAATTGATATAGTAATATCGGATGGTAAGCCTTATATCATGGAGATTAATCCACGATTAACAGTTTCATATGCAGGAGTAGGTAAAATCCTAAGTGTAAATCCGGCTAAATTAATATTAGATTCAGTATTAGGAAGATTAAGGAACATTAAGGTGAGTTACCACGGTGTCTGCTATTTCCGTAAGGTAAGATTTTGTGGAGATATAGTAGAGCTTTATCATAAGAGAATATCACTTAAGGGTATATTAGCTCCACCTATCCCTGTAGAGAGAAGTTATGAGGCCTATGGATTTATATATGGTTTAGCCAGGAATTTTAGGGGTGCTGTAAGTAGTTTTAAAGCAGTGGTGAATAGTATACATAAGCTAAACATTAAGATTTATGAGTAATTTCTTAATTATAGCAGTATTACAAGTTAAGTGATATATATGATCTCTATTTTAGGATTTGATATTGGAGGGGCAAATATAAAGGCTTCATATATCATCTTTGATGACAATAGTGGTAAAATTACATCTACACAAGTCTTAACATATTACTTTCCTATATGGAGAAGAGGTAAAGAAAAGTTAGGTGATGCTATTAGGAAAGTTAAAGATAAAGTTTGTAGCTATAATCCTAACTTGATAGCTATAACGATGACAGCTGAACTTTCTGATGTATACTTTTCTAAGAAAGAGGGTGTGCTTCATATTATAAGTACTATTGAAAACATTTTTCCTAAAGAAAATATAGTGTTGCTTACCGTAGATGGAAAGCTTATAGCTACTGATGAAGCTATTAAAAATCCTCTAGAGATTGCGGCTGCTAATTGGTATGCTACAGGATGGCTAGCATCAAAGCTCTCTGAGAATTGTTTAGTTCTTGATACTGGAAGCACAACAACCTCAATAATACCAGTTTTAAATGGTAGGATTGCAGCTAAGGGAAAGAATGATCTTGAGAAATTGATGCTTGGCGAACTTGTATATACAGGTGTGTTAAGAACGAATATTCCGGCAATAACGCATTACTTACCATATAGGAATACTATGGTCCCTGTATCCTCAGAATATTTCGCACAATCTGGGGATGTACATATAATTCTAGGAAATATTACTGAGGAGCAGTATACTGTAGATACACCTGATGGGAGAGGATGCTCTCATATAGAAGCTGCTGCTAGATTAGCCAGAGTAATATGTGCAGATCTGGATTTAGTAACTATGGATGAAATACGTGAGATCGCTAAATATATTTATGAAAAGCAGGTGGAGCAAATTATTGAGGGACTCGAGAGGTTGTTTAGGAGTCATAATGTTAACTTTAGGTTATACCCTGCTTATGTTACAGGTCTCGGTGGAGAATTTTTAGCTAAAGTAGCTCTAGAGAGACTTGGATTTAAGGTTATTAGGAGATTCTCCGACTATATCGGTTTTGAAGCTGCTAAAGCAACTCCAGCCTATGCGGTAGCATTAATGGGACTAGAGTACTTAATTGGGGAGGTGAAGAGGTGGATATAGTTTTAAAAATTGGAGGTAGCCTCTCTAAATACCCCTATGAACTTAAAGAATTGTGCTTAGAAATTGGTAAATTATCTAAAGAATTTAAAATTTTGGTAGTCCCTGGAGGAGCTAAATTTGCTGATGTAGCTAGGGAATATCACAGTATATATGGGCTATCTGACAATACGTCACACTGGGTAGCAATATTAGCGATGGAGCAGTATGGAATTATTCTTTCAGAGCTAATACCAAATTCTAAGGTTATTAGGAGGATTAAGGACTACAGATTGGTAACTGCCGCTGGAGAAATACCTATATTTCTACCATATAGTTATATGCTTAGAATAGACCCGTTAGAACATAGCTGGGATGTAACTTCAGATTCAATTTCGCTATATATTGCATGTAAAATTGGCGCAAAAAAGTTAGTACTTATAAAGGATGTAGATGGAGTATATGATGCAAATGGAAATTTACTTGATAAAGTATCAATTGAATGGTTAAGTGAGAATAAGTCATGCCTAGATAAATACTTTCCACTATTAGCTAGTAAGTGTAGTATCAGAAGAATATTTATTATAAATGGCCTATTTCCTGGTAGGCTCAGAAAAGTATTATACGGTGAAAGGACTATTTGTACAGAGGTTATTAAATAATTATTTGCTCATGAATAGCTCTATATAGTTTCATGACCTTACTCCTAGAGATTCTGCTATTAAGCCATGTATTACTATGACAAACACTTCTCCTAACTCCCATAATATCTACACCTAATTCCCTAAGAATTTTAACATGCTTTATGCTTAGACCTCCTGCTAGAGCTATAGATAAGCCGTAATCGTGAGACTCCTTAATAATATGACTAATTTCCTCCTGAGATAAATAATCAAATAAACACTTATCCCCTTTAGATTTTAAGTCTATTAATACGCCGTCAGCTTCTGATTTATATGCAACTTTAGGAATTAAGTTGGGTTCAATAGATCCTATATACCTCGCATCACCATATCCACACGCTATCACCTTAACCTTAGGATTAAATTCTTTAACAGCAGATACTATTGAACGCGCCAAATTGATGGCTTCATCTACCTTTCTAACTCCATATAATCCTGCTTTGATGTAATTAACTCCCAGTATAGAAGCTCCTAAAGCCGCTAGTGAAGCAGTTCCAGGCAAATTAGGTAAATCACCTATTGTAGCGCTTACCTCAACTTTGCCATTAACATACTCAATAATTTTTTTGATAAGTACAGGGTGAGACGCGCCTAATGCACCCTCCTTAGGATTCTTAATATCAAGAATATCACAACCACTTAAAATTACATCTTCAGCTTCCTCAAGATCTATAACACTTACGAGTAGTTTCATCATGATATCCCCGATGCTATCCTTAAATGGAAAAGGTAATTGTATTCATTAATATGTTAACTATAACTCAGCTTAACAGTTTAAACTATTTTTTAAGTAAGATATAATTAGGATGTTAAACTTAAATCAATATAAATATTTACTTTGATAATTATTTTTATTAATTTTTGTATTACAAATATTACGTGGCATATTAATAAATAATACTCATACATTCTACTACTTAATAATTTCAGTTACTAAATATATATATTAATGATTTGATTTTTTCGGTGAAAAGGCTATGAAGGTCGGAAATGTAATTATTGAGGATACTTTTGCTGAAGCATTCCCGATGTATGCCACTAGACTCCTAATAACGGCGATTAATAAGAAATGGGCGATAACCGCTGGAATGGTATCAACAGGGTTTGCTACATCAATTATCATGTCACCAGCTGAAGCTGGTATTGAAGCGCTAGTTCCTCCAAGTGCTACTCCAGATGGTAGACCAGGTGTCTTAATACAGATATATCATAGAGATCCTGCAAATCTAAAGTTCCAGGTTATGGCTCGTGTTGGTCAATGTATACTTACGTGTCCAACTACAGCATTATTCGATGGACTACCAAAAACTAAGAGAAAAATGGGTATTGGTAGAGCATTATCTAAGTTTGGAGATGGATTCGAGAAGCAGGATACACTAAACGGTAAGAAGATATGGAGAATACCTGTTATGGAAGGTGAATTTATTGTTGAGGATGCAATTGGTTATATGAAAGCTGTAGCTGGAGGTAATATCCTAATTTTAGCTAAGACTCACGAAGCAGGATTATTAGCCGCTGAGAAAGCGGTTAAAGCAGTTAGGAAATACTGTAAGTATGTTATTATGCCATTCCCAGGTGGCATAGTTAGATCTGGATCTAAAGTTGGTTCACTAAAGTATCCAAAGCTTGGTGCAACTACAAATCACCTATACTGTCCAGTTTTAAAGAATGTCGTTGAGGATACAAAGATACCACCAGAGGTTAATAGCGTCTTTGAGATTGTAATTAATGGCTTAACACTTGAGCATGTAACAAAAGCTATGGGCGTTGCAATTAAAGCGGCAGCGTCTGTTGATGGCGTAGTAAAAATAGATGCTGGTAACTATGGTGGTAAGTTGGGTCCATACCCGATTTACCTTAAGGATGCCCTAGAATCCGTTAAGGATTTAGATGTTAAGATTTAATTGAAGAGGTGAGGACATATGTCCGAGAAGAAAGTTGTTAAGATTTGTATTTTGAAGCTTGGTGCAATAGGCTCATCAGTACTTCTAGAGTACTTACTTGACGAGAGAGCAGAAAGGGAGGATATTGAAGTTAGAGTTTTTAGTACTGGAGCAAAAATGTTTGCAAGTAAATATGGTGAGGAGCTAGCTAATATAGTTGCTGATCAAGATTTTGACCTCTATATTGTTGCTAGTCCAAATGCTACAGTAAAGGGTCCAACAAAGGCTAGGGAAGTATTACGTGAAAAGGGTAAGAGGGTAATTGTAATTTCAGACGCGCCAACTAAGAAGATAGTTGAAGATCTCAATGCAAAGGGCTTTGGATACTTTATAGTTTTAGGAGATGCGATGATTGGTGCTCGAAGAGAATTCTTAGATCCTGTGGAGATGGCGTTATTTAACGCTGATATAATTAAAGTTTTAGCTATAACAGGTGTGTTTAGAGCATTACATAAGGAGATAAATAGAGTTATCGATGAGTTAAAGGCTGGTAAAGAGCCAGAATTACCGAAGATAGTCCTTGATAAGGAGACAGTTGTTACAAAGTATGGTGAGTTTAAGAACCCATATGCTAAGGCAAAAGCTATGGCTGCATATGAAATTGCTAGAAGAGTTGCTGATGTAACTGTGGAGGGATGCTTTAAGGTCCAGGAGTGGGAGAGATATACAGCGCTTGTTGCAGCTGCACACGAAATGATGAGAAATGCTGCTAAGCTTGCAGAGGAGGCTAGAGAAATTGAAAAGGCGAATGATACTGTCGTTAGAACACCACATCATCCAGATGGAACAATACTATATAAGGAGAAGCTGATTGAGAAGCCTAAAAGGCCTGAGTAAACTCGGTGAAAAATAATGACTAATAAGTTTTTATTGATAACTGGAAGAACTCTTCAGCAAGGAATTGCTATGGAAGCTGAGGGTAAATTTAGTCCAAAGTACATGGATAATGTTGCAGTTGCAGAGATGCATCCTGATGATATAAGTAAACTTAGTTTAAATGGTAAATGTTTGGTTGAAAGTGAATTTGGAAGTGTAGTTGTTAAGGTTAGAGCTAGTAAGGAAGTTACTCCCGGAACAATATTTATTCCTATGGGTCCATGGGCTAACGCTATTGTAGATCCAAGAACAGAAAGCACAGGTATGCCTAATCTTAAAGGGACATATGTAGCTGTAAAGCCTACAGATAAGAATATCACGAGTTTAGAGGAAATTCTCTCTAGATACACCAAAAAGAAGGTTATATATAAGGGTGTGGATCTAAAGGTTGAAGATGGTGAAAAGAAGGTTATTGAAGATGTAGTATGTACATTTTGTGCTGAGCTATGTGATTACTTAAGGGTCGAGGTTAGTGGAAATCGAATACTTAGGAATATTGGTGGATGTGCACTTTCAAATGCTAAATATCAAAACTACTATAAACATAGGATTTTAAAGCCCCTCATTAGAAAGAATGATGATTTTGTAGAAGTATCTTATGATGAAGCAATTGAGGAAGCTGCCAGGATACTTGCTAATTCTAAGTATCCATTGCTCTTTGGATGGTCCGATACATCTACGCAAGCTATAGAATTAGGTATATATTTAACTGAAATTTTAGGTGGAATAATGGATAATACTAGCGTAATTTGTCACGGGCCTACCGCATTAGGTGCTCAGGAAGTAGGTACAGCGAGAGCAACATTAGGCGTAATTAGACATTTAGCTGATTTAATAATTATATGGGGTTCAAACTGTCTACATGCACATCCAAATCACTTAGTTAGATGGGTTTTCTCTAAGGGTAAAGATAGAAGTGGAAGAAAGGACAGGAAAATTGTGGTTGTAGATGTTAGGGAGACTGCTACAGCTAAGCAAGCGGATAAGTTTATTCATATAGAACCTGGTAGGGATTTAGAGTTTATAACTGCCTTAAGGATGGCTGTTAGAGATATAGAGATTGAGGCCGAATCTGTAGCTGGTGTCAGTAAGGAGGAGATCCTTGAGTTAGCTGATATGATGAGAACAGCTAAGTATGGAGTGATATTCGTTGGTATGGGCGTAACTATGACTGGAGCAAAGTTTAGGAATATTCAGGAGGTTATTAAGTTAGCTCACGATCTTAATGAATGGACTAGATTTACCGTTATACCCATGAGAGGACATTATAATGTTACTGGAGCAAATGCTGCTACACTATGGAATACGGGCTACCCATATGGCGTCCACTATCAGACAGACTTTCCAAAAATGATAGTTGGTGTAACAACTACTACTGAGCCATTAATTAATGAGGAAGTTGATGCTGCATTAGTTGTAGCTAGTGATCCAGTTGCTCACTTACCGAACAAGGCAGTTAAACATCTATGTAATATTCCACTGATAGTTGTTGATCCTAAATGGAGTTTAACTGCTTCAGTAGCTGATGTAGTTATTCCATCAAAGATGATTGGTATTGAAGATGATGGTACAGCATATAGAATGGATGGAGTGGCTATACACGTAAAGAGGGTTGTTGATCCTCCAGATGGATTACTATCTGATGTTGAGATTCTCAAGAGACTTGTTAATCGTATTCTCGAGTTAAGGGGGTTGATGTAGAATGGAGATTTTAATTAAGAATGGGTATGTTTTTGATCCTCTAAATAACGTCAAAGGGGAAGTTATGGATATTGGTGTTAAGGATGGAAAGATAGTTGAAGCATCAAAAATTAATGAGAAAGAGGCGTATGTAATCGACGCTAAGGGAATGACTGTAATGGCCGGTGGAATTGATGTACATTCACATATAGCTGGTCCAAAAGTCAATGTTGGTAGATTAATAGTTCCAGAAGATCACTATATGACAAATATTCCAGGTAAACTTCCATATAGACGTGCACAAACTGGTAAAGCAGTCCCAAACGTCTTTAAATTTGGTTATGCATATGCTGAAATGGGCTTTACATTTGTAGCTGAGCCAGCTACACCACCAATAAAGAGCAGACATACACACGAAGAGATGGATGCTATACCAATAATAGATAAAATGGCATTTGTACTTGTGGATTCTAATTGGTTGGC
>Ga0180302_10000580_pt1 | contig 16383 bp, 13 predicted proteins | sample GuaBasSediGuay17_FD_121794 | JGI IMG/M metagenome (GOLD analysis project Ga0180302, IMG submission 121794) | Subseafloor sediment microbial communities from Guaymas Basin, Gulf of California, Mexico - Guay17, Core 4571-4, 12-15 cm | ecosystem: Environmental > Aquatic > Marine > Hydrothermal... | reverse complement strand
GAAGGGCCCCGCTGGGCTTCAACGTGCTGGAGCACGTCCTGGTCCCTCACCACGAGATAGTCCCGAGGGAAAAGGTGGAGAAGTTGAAGGAGAGGTACGGGCCGCTCGAGTTCTTCCCGAAGATCAGGGCGGACGACCCGGTGGTCACCCGGCTGGGGGCCAAGCCGGGTGACGTGATCAGGATAGTGAGGCCGGACGAGCCCGTCCCCACGTATAGGGTGGTTGTGGAGGAGTAGGAGTTGGGTGTAGCCTCCTCTGGTGGGGGGATAGATCTGCCTGGCGTGAGTCGGCCAGATTTCACCCCCTTCGTCGAGGCCTTCTTTAGAGAACACCCTCTGGTGGAGCCTCAGATAGAGTCCTTCAACGTGTTCCTCGAGAGGGGGATAAGGGAGGTCGTGGACGCCTTCAGGGAGATAGAGCTGGTCGAGGGGTACAAGCTTGTCCTAGGAGAGGTCGAGATAGGGAAACCAGAGGTGGAGGAGTTCGACGGGGCCAGGAGCACCATAACCCCCATGGAGGCCAGGCTCAGGAAGCTCACCTACGCCGCGCCGGTCTTCCTGGAGATATCCGTGATAGGGCAGGGGATGGAGATCAAGAAGGAGAAGATAAGGATAGGGAAGCTCCCAATAATGGTCAGGTCGAAGAAGTGCGTGCTCTACGGGAAGAGAGAGGAGGAGCTCATAGAGAAGGGCGAGGACCCGACCGATCCGGGCGGGTACTTCATAATCAACGGGTCCGAGAGGGTCCTGGTCATGAGGGACGACGTGGCCCTGAACAAGGTGATAGTGGAGGAGACGGCCGCCGAGAACAAGCGCTACTCCCACGCCGCCTACGTTATATCGTCGAAGGCGGGGAGGAGGAGCCGCTTCTTCCTGGAGTACTACCCGAGGGACGGGACGATAAAGTGCTCCTTCGGGCTGATAAGGGGTATACCGGTAGCCATACTGCTCAAGGCCCTGGGCCTCGTCAGGGACGTCGACATAAGGGAGACCATATCGGACGACCCGGCCATACAGGCAGAGTTCCTCTGCAGCCTGGACGACCTGAGGGGGAAGCTCAAGGGGGCGGAGACTCTGGAGGGCATGAGGGAGGAGGCCCTCGACTACATAGGCAGGAGGATAGTGCAGAGCGCCTCGAAGAGGGAGAGGATCAGGGTGGCCAGGGACTACATAAGGAGGAACCTGCTGCCCCACCTGGGCACCTCCGAGGAGGACAACATGAGGAAGGCGTACTACATAGCCAGGATGATAAGGAAGCTCCTCATGGTGGTCGTGGGCCAGCTTAGGGCGGACGACAAGGACCACTTCGCGAACAAGAGGCTCAGGCTGGCTGGGGATCTCATGCAGCAGCTCTTCAGGGACGCCTTCAACAACCTGGCCAGGGCCCTGAAGGAGAAGGGAGACGAGCAGCTCAGCGCCGGCGTGTACGACATAGACCTGAGGAAGATCATAGTGGGAAGAACTATGATAACCGACAGGATAATGAGGGCAATATCCACCGGGACGTGGCCCGGCGGGGAGCTGGGCGTCAGCCAGAACCTAGACAGGACCAACTACATAGCCACGCTCCAGCACCTCAGGAGGGTGAACTCCCCCCTCCCGCCCGGGCTGCCGCTCCACGAGGTCAGGCAGATCCACGGGACGTCCGTCGGGAGGCTCTGTCCCCTCGAGACCCCGGAGGGGACGAACGTTGGGCTCGTGAGGAGCCTCGCCGCCTTCGCCCTGGTCACCATGGGGATAGACCCAACCCCCCTGATAGAGGAGATATTCAAGATGGGGGTCAAGCCCGTGGAGGAGGCGACCCCCTCGGAGGTCGGGTCGAAGGCGGCGGTCTACGTCAACGGGGTGCTCATAGGGGTTACGGGTGAGCCGGAGAAGCTGGTGGAGGAGGTGAAGAAGAAGAGGGTCGAGATAAGCCCGGAGATAAACGTGGCCTACCACAGGGAGGAGAACGCCGTCTACGTGAACGCGGACTCCGGCAGGATCCAGAGGCCCCTGATCCCAGTGGACAAGATAGAGGAGGCCGTTTCGCTGCTACCTAAGGTGGCCGCCGGGGAGCTGACCTTCTCCGACCTGGTGAAGAGGGGCGTCATAGAGCTCCTGGACGCCGACGAAGAGGAGGAGGCCGTCGTGGCCCAGAGCATAGACGAGATAGGGCCGGAGCACACCCACCTGGATTTCGCCCCCTTCATGATGATGGGGGTGGCGGCCGGCCAGATACCCTACGCGGAGCACAACGCCTCCACCAGGGACATAATAGGCGGGAACATGGTGAAGCAGGGCCTCGGGTACTACGCCCTCAACTGGAGGCTCAGGATGGACAGCAGGGCCTACCTCATGTTCTACCCGCAGAGGCCGATAGTGACCACCAAGACCTGCGAGATAAGCAGGTACAACGTGAGGCCCTCCGGCCAGAACCTCGTCGTGGCCCTGCTGCCGATGGACGGATACAACATGGACGACGCCCTGGTCATGAACAGGGGCGCCGTCGACAGGGGGGCCGGGAGGGCGGTCTTCCTGAGGACCTACGAGGCGATAGCCAGGAGGCAGGCGATAGTGGAGGGGGACAGGTTCGAGAACCCCTACGCCCTCAAGGGGGTGACCAACAGGGGGGACGAGGCTAGCTACAGGAAGCTGGGGGAGGACGGCATAGTGGACCCGGAGACCGAGGTGGAGGGGGGAGACGTCCTTATAGGGAGGACCAGCCCGCCCAGGTTCTCCCCGGAGTTCAGCCCAGCCGGGCTGACCTACGCCTTCGAGAGGAGGGACACCTCGATAGCCATGAGGGCCTGGGAGAGGGGCGTGGTCAACGACGTCATACTGGCCACCACGGAGACCGGGGAGAGGATGGTCATGGTGAGGGTCAGGGAGACGAGGCCCCCGGAGCTGGGGGACAAGTTCGCCACCAGGCACGGGCAGAAGGGGGTCATAGGCATGATCTACAGGCAGGAGGACATGCCCTTCACGGCGGACGGGATCACCCCCGACATACTGCTCGACCCCCACGCCATACCGTCCAGGATGACCATAGGGCAGCTCATAGAGCTCCTGGCCGGGAAGGTGGGCGCCCTGGAGGGGAGGCTAGTAGATGGGACCCCGTTCGCCAAGGAGCCCGTGGGAGACCTCCAGGAGGCCCTCAGGAGGCTGGGCTTCGAGTACAGCGGGGAAGAGATAATGTACGACGGGAGGACCGGTAGGATGCTGAGGGTCCCAGTCTTCATAGGGGTCAGCTTCTACCAGAGGCTCAAGCACATGGTGAGGGACAAGATACACGCTAGGGCCAGAGGGAAGGTCCAGGTCATGACCAGGCAGCCAGTGGAGGGGAGAGCCCACGGAGGGGGCCTGAGGCTGGGAGAGATGGAGGGGGAGGTGCTCATATCCCACGGGGCCGCCGCCATGCTGAGGGACAGGTACATAGAGCACTCCGACAAGACCCAGATATACGTATGCAAGAGGTGCGGGACGATAGCCTACTACGACGCCACGACGGCCAAGTTCGTCTGCCCGAGGTGCGGAGACGGAGTCGAGGTCTGGCCCCTGATAACCTCGCACGCCACGAGGCTGCTGATACAGGAACTCATGTCGGGCCTGGTGGACGTCAGACTGGAGGTGGAGGAGGTGAGCTGAGGTGGTGATCGCAATCAGGGCTGTCTCCGAGGAGGCGCTCCCCTACAGGCTCAAGGGGATAAGGTTCGGGCTGATGTCCCCCACAGACATAAGGAAGATAGGGATCATAGAGATAAAGGAGCCCACGGCCTACGACGAGGGCGGGATCCCCCTCCCGGGGGGAGTGCTCGACCCCAGGCTCGGGACGACTAACCCTAGGCAGAGGTGCCCGACCTGTGGGAACACCTATGCGCACTGCCCCGGCCACTTCGGGAGGATAGAGCTGGCCAGGCCCGTGATCCACATAGGCTACGTCCGCAGAATAAAGGACGCCCTCAATATGACCTGTCCAAAGTGCGGCAGGGTGGTCCTCCCGGAGCCCAAGAGGACGCAGATGATAGAGAGGGCGAGGAGGTTCTGGGACAGCCACCCGATAGAGAAGATAAGCGACGAGCTGGCGAGGACTACCAAGGAGGAGGTGAAGAAGTACAGGAAGAAGAACAGCACGTGCCCCCACTGCGGGACTCAGCTCGAAGAGGTAGATGTAGAGGAGGTCTTCAAGTTCATCGTGAAGAAGCCGGAGCCGAGGAGGATGTGGCCGACCGAGATAAGGGACAGGCTGGAGAAGATACCGGACGACGACGCCATGCTCCTGGGATTCAACCCGGAGAGGGCCAGGCCTGAGTGGACGGTCCTGACGGTGCTCCTGGTCCCGCCCCCGACCGTCAGGCCCTCCATATTCCTGGAGACGGGGGACAGGGCCGAGGACGACCTGACCCACATACTGGCAGAGCTGGTGAAGGCCAACCAGAAGCTGAAGAGCTCCATAGCCATGGGGTCTCCGCAGGGGGTCGTGGAGAACGAGTGGGACCTCCTGCAGTACTGGGTGGCCGTCTACTTCAGGAACCCCATAGGAGGCCTCCCACCCGCCAGCCAAAAGGGGACCAGGAGGCCCCTCAAGGCCCTGTTCAGCAGGCTGGAGGGCAAGGAGGGGAGGATGAGGAAGAACCTGGTGGGCAAGAGGGTCGACTTCTCCAGCAGGACCGTGATATCTCCCGACCCGATGCTGGACATAGACGAGGTCGGGATACCAGTGGAGATAGCCATGACCCTCACCATCCCGGAGTACGTGAACGAGGCCAATATAGAGCGGCTCAAGGAGCTGGTCCTGAGGGGGCCGGACAAGTACCCGGGGGCCAACTACATAAGGAAGGGAGGGGGGTCTCCCATAAGCCTCAAGATACTCAGGAGGAGGGGGCTCCTTGAGGAGGCCGCGGAGGACCTCCAGGTCGGGGACGTCGTGGAGAGACACCTGATGGACGGGGACTACGTGATATTCAACAGGCAGCCCTCTCTCCACAAGCTCTCGATAATGGGCCACAGGGTCAAGGTGCTGCCGGGAGCCACCTTCAGGCTCAACCCGGGGACGTGCGTCCCCTACAACGCCGACTTTGACGGAGACGAGATGAACGTCCACGCCCCCCAGCTAGCCGAGGCCAGGGTGGAGGCGAGGGAGCTCATGAGCGTCGTAAGGAACATGCTCTCCCCCAGGACTGGCGGGTCCATAGTCGGCGCCAGGCAGGACTACATAACCGCGCTCTACCTGATGACCAGGAAGGGGGCCGTCTTCAGCAGGGAGGACGCCTGCAGGATACTGAGCAGGGCTGGGATAACCGAACTCCCCGAGCCGGCGATACTCTCCCCGGTGGAGCTGTGGACCGGGAAGCAGATCTTCTCCGCCCTCCTGCCGCCCGACCTCTACTTCACCACGATATCCAAGGTCTGCGGCTCGGCGGAGGAGTGCATGGACCCCCACAGCCCCGTCGACGGGTACGTGATGATAAGGGCTGGACAGCTCCTCTCCGGGGTCGTGGACGAGAACGTCGTCGGGACCCTGGTGAAGAGGAGGCTCACGCTGACCGACGTGCTCATAAGGGACTACGGGGAGGAGGCGGCCGCCTCCTTCCTGAACAGGCTCCTCAAGATGACCGCCAAGGAGATGCTGAGGTTCGCGGTCACGATAACCCTCAAGGAGATAACGCTCCCGGAGGAGGCCGAGGAGGAGTTCGAGAGGCTGTACGAGGAGGCAGAGAGGGCCGTTGGGGAGAGGGCAGAGGAGTTCGCGAAGAGGAAGAAGGCGGCCAGATACTACAGGACCAAGGAGGAGATGGTGAGAGCCACCAGAGAGGAGCAGATGCTCGAGTTCGAGATAGTGAGGAGGCTGGAGAGCGTCAGGGGCGAGGTCAGCAACGTGGTCTCCAAGTACCTGGATCCGGAGGCTCACGCCGTTATAATGGCGAAGAGCGGGGCGAGGGGCTCGATGGACAACCTGGCTCAGGTCTGCGGGGCCGTGGGACAGCAGACCGTGAAGAGGAGAGTTGGGTTCGTCCTCACAAGCACCAGGCCCACCAAGGGGTTCTCGGGCAGGGTCATGTCCTACTTCAGGAGGGGCGACGTGGGCCTGGAGGCCAGGGGCTTCGTCAAGAGGGGCTACGCCAGGGGACTGAAGCCGTCCGAGTTCGTGTTCCACGCCATGAGCGGCAGGGAGTCGCTGGTTGACAAGGGGAGGAGGACCGAGGACAGCGGGTACTTCTACAGGAGGGTGGCCAATGCCCTCAAGGACGCCTACGTGGAGTACGACGGGACCGTCAGAGACGGGATGGGCAGAATCCTCCAGTTCGCCTTCGGAGGGGACGGGTACGACCCGATCAAGCTCTTCAAGGGCCACCCGGTGAACGTGGACAGGATGATCAGGGAGATGGTGAGGCCTAAGAAGAGGGGAATCAGCCTGAAGAGGATAAGGAAGATACTGGCCGACCACGGGGTGACCGGGGACTTCGCCGAAGAGGTGGCTTCGAAGCTGAAGAAGGTCGGCGCGTCCGAGAGGGAGGTGAGGGCCGTGGCCAGGGAGGTCTCGAGGAGGCTAGAGGAGGCCAAGGTCGAGGTCCTGACTCCGATAGGGATAATAAGCGCCCAGAGCATAGCGGAGCCAACCACCCAGATGGTCCTGAGGACGTTCAGGGCTCCCGGAGTCCTGAAGATGGACGTGACCCACGGGGTCGAGAGGTTCAAGGAGCTGGTGTTCTACATATCGACCAGCACGCCCACCATGGAGATACACCTCAAGGGGGAGTGGGCCAAGGATCCGAAGAAGGCAGAGGAGGCGGCCAAGAGGATAAGAGAGGTGAGGGTGAAGCACCTCCTCAAGAGGTACAAGATAGTGTACACTGGGCCCAAGGCCTTCCACCTCGTGATGGAGGTCGACAGGGAGGTCATGGAGGAACTCGGGGTCACCATGGAGGAGCTCGCCTCCGCCGTCAAGGCGGCGGTCAAGGGGATAAAGGGGAAGGTCGAGGTGGTCGGGGAGGAGGCCCTGGAGGTGGATCTATCTGAGGCCGCGAAGAGGGAGAGGCCATACCAGACCCTGAGGGCGTGGTCTATGAGGGCCGTGGACAGGCTGGTGCGCGGGGTGGAGGGTATAGAGAGGGCCTTCGTCGAGAAGGTCGAGGGGAAGGACGAGTACATAGTGAGGACCGTGGGGAGCAACTTCAGGGAGATCCTGAAGAAGGACTTCGTCGATCCCACTAGGACCGTCACAAACAACTGCGCGGAAGTGGCAGAGGTCCTGGGGATAGAGGCCGGGAGGAACTGCGTGCTCAGAGAGCTGCTGAGGGTCCTGAGGGAGCAGGGTCTCGAGGTGGACAAGAGGTACGTCACCCTAATAGCCGACGCCATGAGCTACCCGGGGAAGCTCCTCCCGATAGGCCTCCAGGCCTCGGGCGTCCCATCCGGGTTCTTCGCCCTCATGAAGACCACCCTGAGCAAGATGGCCTTCGAGTGGGTCTACCACGTCATACTGGGCGCGGCCAGGAGGGGGGAGGAGAACCCTATAGAGGCCCCCCTGGACGCCCTGATAATGGGTCAGACCCCGCCCGTCGGGACGGGGCGCGTCTCCCTGAGGTGGGATTGGAGGAAGGCTAGGGATGTTCTGGCGGAGGTGTGAGGATGCCTGAGTTCGAGCAGGAGCTCTGGCTCGCCTACAGCACTGGCAAGATAGTGTACGGGGCGAGGAAGGTCACTAAGCTCCTGAAGGTGGGGGAGAAGGACGCAGTGAGGCTCGTGATACTGGCCGAGAACACGCCCCCAAGGATCCTAGAGGAGGTGAGGTACCTGGCGAAGCTGGCCGAGGTGCCGGTCTACGTGTACCCGAAGAAGTCGATAGAGCTGGGGAGGGTCCTGAGGAAGCCCTTCATGATAACGGCAATAGCCGTGCTGGATCCGGGGAGGTCCAAGATCTTGGAGATCGCGGGGGGTGAGGGCGCCTGAACCCCAAGAAGAGGGTGGTCATATCCAACGACCAGGTGAGGTACATGCAGCTGTTCAGGAGCCTCATGGGGGTCACGGTGCTGGACGTCGTCAGCGACGAGGAGGAGAACAGGCTCATATTCGTGGTGGGAGAGGGCGAACTCGGGAGAGCCGTGGGGAGGGGCGGCAGAAAGCTGAGGGCTATGAAGAACCTCCTCTGGAGGGACCTCAGGAAGGACATAGAGGTCGTGGAGTACAGCTCGGACCCGGTTCGGTTCATATGCAACCTGCTCAGCCCAGCGAGGGTGGTCTCGGTCAGGATATCCGACGGCCGGGAGGGGAGGGTGGCCCTGGTAAAGGTGCTGGAGGAGGACGTGAGCGTAGCCATAGGAAGGAACGGGAGGAGGATAAAGAGGGCGAGGCTCCTGGCTAAGAGGTGGTTCGACATAGACAACGTTAAAATATCGACCACTTAGGGAGCCTCGAGAGAGGAGGGAGAGTCATGGGGGGGAAGTCGCCCCGCGGCCTCTACGCGGCGAGGGCGCTCAGGAGAAAGAGTAAGGAGAGGCGGTGGCACGACTGGAAGTACAGGAGGAGGGTCCTGAGGCTCAAAGAGAGGTTCGACCCGCTCGAGGGCGCCCCGATGGCCAGGGGGATAGTCATAGAGAAGGTGGGGCTCGAGGCGAGGCAGCCGCACTCCGGCCTCAGGAAGGCGGTCAGGGTTCAACTGGCGAAGAACGGAGTCATCGTGACGGCCTTCGCGCCCGGAGACGGCGCCCTCAACGTGATTGAGGAGCACGACGAGGTCGTCATAGAGGGGATAGGAGGGTCCAAGGGGAGGAGCTACGGAGACATACCCGGGGTGAGGTTCAAGGTGATCAAGGTCAACGGAGTCTCCCTCCAGGCGATACTCACTGGGAAGAGGGAGAAGCCGAGCAGGTGATGCCTTTGAGCGAGGAGAGGCCCAAGATAAAGCTGTTTGGGATATGGTCCTTCGACGACGTTGAAGTGGAGAACCCGGCCCTCCGGAGGGTGATCAGCCTCAAGCCGATGTACCTGCCGCACAGCGGGGGGAGGCACGAGCACAGGAGGTTCGGGAAGCTCGAACTCCTAATAGTGGAGAGGCTGATAAACAGGCTCATGATGCAGGCCATAAACGCCGGCGTGAAGAAGGACCACGTGAACAGCAAGAACCCCGGAAAGAAGCTGAAGGCCATGAGGACCGTGAAGTACGCCTTCCACATAATTGAGAGGAGGACCGGGGAGAACCCGATAAAGGTGCTGGTGAAGGCCATAGAGAACTCGATAATCAGAGAGGAGGTCACGGCGATAATGTACGGAGGGGTCAGGTACTTCCACGCCGTGGACACGTCTCCGACCAGGATGGTGGACCTGGCGATAAGACACATAGCCCAGGGCGCGGCCCTGAAGGCCTTCAGGAGCCCCAGGAGCCTGGCCGAGGCCCTGGCAGATGAGATAATAGCGGCCGCCAACTACGACAGGAGCAAGAGTCACGCCATAAGGAGGAAGGAGGAGATAGAGAGGATAGCCCTGAGCTCGAGGTGATCTAGCAAGCTTTTTATCTCGCCACCGCCACTATACAGTGTCCGATAGGCCGGAGCCGTGGTGATGCGGATTGCAGAGACCGCAGCAGCCTCTGTCCTATTTGAAGATGGCTCACGGTGGTGAGGTCGTTGTCAGGCTCAAGAACGGCGTTGAGGTCGCTGGGAAGCTCCTTGTCTACGACGACATGATGAACCTGGTCCTGGCCGGAGCTAGGGAGAGAGACCCGAGGAGCAAGAAGGTGATAAGGCAGGTGGGCACCCTCTTCATAAGGGGCAATAACGTCCTGTTCATAACCCTGGAGGAGTGACGTCACCTCAGAGCTCTGAGTACGACCGGGGCCACTGGAACGGACGCGAAGAGGAGGAAGAGGAGCACTATAGCGACCCCGACTTCTCTAGAGAGGTGGGTCTCTCGCTCCTCCATCAGTGAGTTGATCTCGGCCCTCACCTCTCCCGCGCGGTTCCTCACCTCCATGTAGGTCCTGAGGGTCTCCTCCAGAGTGCCCCCCTCGCCGAGGGCTCTCCTCATCTCAGATACCTCCTCCCTGACGGCTGAGATGGACCTCTCATCTACGCCGCCCAGGGACTCCAGGCGGGAGAGCATATCTTCCAGCTGGGCGATCTCCACCTCGATCGCCCTCCTCAGGACCGATCGCAGCTGCGACCTGACCGTCCAGCTTATGTTGAGCGACCTGTAGAGGAGATCCTGGGGGGGCAGGACGCCCTCCTCTATCATCTCCTTGGCCTCCTCCAGCTCGACCCTGGCGATCCCGAGGAGGAAGGGTACGTCCCTCTGAACGTCCAGGCCCATGTTAGAGAGCCTGAGGTACGTGGCCTCGATGTCGTCTAGCAGGTCCTCGGCAGCCACGACTATGGCTGACGCCGCCCTCAACTCCGTCTCTCGGCTGAGGGCGGACACCTCCTCCCTCTCTCTGACCACGTAGCTTCCGAGGGAGAGCACGGCCTCCACCACGTACTTGCCCGGCAGCTCGGGGGCGAAAGACGCCGACAGCCTCCCAACCCTCCCCCCTACGGTCTCGTTCGAGATTATGGAGCCGTTCACTATGATGATCAGGCGGGGCCTGTCTGGACTCTCCGGAGCATCGACCCTGTAGGACACGTTGATCCTGGCGTAGTCTCCGAGGTAGACGCTATCCGGGGCCTCTATAGACACCCCAAGATCGACCTTAGGAGAAGCTATCCAGATGGGCTCCTGGACGTAGGCGTAGCGTATCGGCCCGACCCTCCCCCTGTACCCCACGGAGACCGACAGGAAGGAGAGCCCCGATTCACCGGGAGGAGGGATGAAGGACAGCTCTAGCTCCGTAGAAGAGCCCGAGGGGAGGAGGACAGGACCCCTGCTCCTGGTCTTGGCCCCTCCCACCACCACGGTGACCTCCTCTATCGTCACGTCCTCTGGAGACTGATTGGACACCGTCACCGTGACGACGCACGTGAGGCCGGACATGCACTGGCCCCTCAGGCTGACGCTCACGGAGAGGCTGGCCAGCGCGACCGCGGTCAGGAGGAGGGCCAGCTTCATCTGGGGATGAGGGTGGGTAGAAATTTAAAGCGGTCCCCACCGAATCGACCCGTTGAGCGAGGGCAGGGCAGAGGTAATAGTGGGGGTGGACCTGAAGAGGGGGTCCCCCAGATCGAGGACGCAGCCCAGGTACAGCGTGGTTCTCCTCAGAGGTGAGAGATTAGAGAGGGTCGGGGAACTCACGCTGGGAGAACTCCTCTCTCTGGTTAGGAGGCTGGGGAGGGCTTGCATAGCGGTGGACAACCTGTACGAACTCGTCCCGGACAGGAGATCTCTGGAGAGGGTGCTCTCCAGCCTGCCGGAGACCGTCAGGATAGTGCAGGTCACTGGCCGGCCGGGCAGGGCCATGCCCCTCAAACTGCTGGCGAAGAAGGCGGGGATCTGGAGGGGGGGCCACCCATCCCCGGAGGAGTCGGCCGAGCTGGCGGCCAGGCTGGCCCAGATGGGGTACGGGGTCGAGCTCGTGAAGTTCGAGCCAGAGTACAGGATAGTGATAGCCAGGAACAGGAGCGTCAGGCAGGGGGGCTCCGGGTCGGACAGGTGGAGGAGGTCCCTCGAGGCCGCCATACTGAGCGAGACCAACAGGATAGCCAGGGCCCTCAGCGAGGCTAACATAGACTACGATCTGTACGTGGAGAGGGGCTCTGGAGGACTGAAGAGGGCTGAGTTCATAGTGTACGCCGAGAGAGAGGAGTTCAGGGACATAGTCAAGGAGCACGAGTGGGGGCCCGTCAGGATAAAGATAGAGCCCTCTTGGAGGAGAAAAGTCGAGTTCACGGAGGCCGAGGAGGACGAGCCGAGGGCGAGACCCATCCTGGTCGGGATAGACCCGGGGATGACCGTCGGACTCGCGATAATGGACGTGAGGGGGAGGATACTGGAGGTCCGCGCGATGCGGAGGGCGTCCAAGTCGGAGATAATCGCGGCGATAGTGAAGCATGGATACCCGGTCGTGGTGACGACTGACGCCTCCCCCCCGCCGAAGAGCGTGGTCAGGATAGCCCAGATATTCGGGGCCAAGCTCATAGTGTTCAAGGCCCCGATGAGGGTGGAGGAGAAGAGCAAGATAGTCTCCGATGTGGAGGAGAGGGAGGGGATAAGGCTATCCAGCTCTCACGAGAGGGACGCGTTGGCCCCCCTCATAAAGGTGTACAACAAGAAGTACAAGAGCCTCTTCTCGAAGGCTGACGCCAGGGTGAGGGAGCTGGGCCTCCAGGTGGATAGGGAGAGGCTCTACGAACTCCTGATAAAGGGGTACACTATAGCGGAGGCCATAGACATGGTCACCAGCCGCGAGGTGGAGGAAGAGGAGGAGAGAGAGGCCAGACCGAGGCCGGCCCTGAGGAGGCTGGTGAGGAGACTCACGGAGAGGGTTAGAGAACTGGAGGACGAGGCTGAGGCCCTCAGAGAGACCCTGCGAGAGAGGGAGAGCGAGCTAGAACAGATGAGGATGGAGTTAGAGTCCATAAGAGAGCGCAGAGTGAGGGAGTTTGAGAGGGACAGGGTCATAGCCCAGAAGGAGAGGAGGATAAAGCAGCTCGAGGAGAAGGTGAGGGCCGAGGAGATGAAGGTGGAGCTGCTCTCCGCCGAGCTAAGGAGGTTAGCGTCTGTCGACACGGAGGAGAAGGGGTGGGTGCGGGTCAAGGTACTGCCGAGGATCACGAGGGAGGCCGTGGAGGAGGCCGTCGCCAGGGGGTGGCTGTCTGAGGGGGACGTGCTCCTAACTCTGGACGCCTCCCCGGCCGGTCCTAAGACCGCGAAGCTATTGGCGGACGTCGGGGTGGCGGCCGTAGTTTACAGGGCGAAGGCCCCCTCACCGGACGCCCTGGAGGCGCTCGTGGGAGAGGGAATAGCCGTAGTAGACGGAAGGGACATAGAGGTGAAGTGGATTGGGGTCTGGCCATTCGTGAGGGAGGAGGTGGTGGCTGAGGCGGCCTGGAGGGCGGCGCTCCTCCGGGAGAGCAGGAGAGAGAAGGATAGGGGGGAGGTCAGCATAGAAGAGATAGTATCCGAGTACAGAAGGACTCTGGCTGAGGCCCCAGAAAACCTTTAAATCGGACCTCGGCCAGAGATCTCGGGAGGGAGTGGGAGATGCCCAGGGGGACCCACGGAGCAATGAATAAGGCTGGCAAGGTGAGATCCCTAACCCCCAAGATAGAGAGGAGGCCGAGGAGGTCTCCCATCCCCAGAATCAGGATAAAGTCGATATATAAGAAGAGATTTCTACTGGGCAGGAAGCCCGGACAGAACCAGATATGAGCCTGGGTAAATCCTAACTTTAAAACGGCGTTGTCGAATCCCTGGTGAACTGAGTTGAAGAGAGTCCTCGCGCTACACCCGCTAGGCCTGATAGTGGCGGATGAAGAGGGAAAGCCCTTAGCGGTTAAGACCTTCCCCAGAAGCGCTAAGAAGATCGCGAAGATTATCTACTCGATACTGAGGGGAGAGCCTCCCAGGGACCTCGCGGAGTTCATCGAGGATTCAGTCGGAGACGCGTCGGAGATCGTACTTTGCTCCCCCTGGCTGAGGAGGCTGGCCCCCGGGGGGAGGGTCGACCCCCTCGACCCGGCGTGCCGAGCCATAAGGAGGGCAATGAGGAAGCTCCCTCCAAGACTCGGGGTGGAGCTGGATGACGCCCAGTACGGGGAGCTGCTGTCGTCCATCGGCTACCACCTCAGCGGGATGCTCGTCTCGGACGCCCTCTCTGAGCCCGACCTTCTCGTGATAAGAGCCATAGACTACATAGACCACCTGAACAAGGCCATGAACATGTTGATACCCGCGATAAGAGAGTGGTACTCCATACACTTCCCGGAGATGAATGAGATCGTCGAAGATCACTACATCTACGCTAAGATAGTCGCCGAGGTCGGGGCCAGGGAGAATATGACAAAGGAGAGACTGGCGGAGATCGGGCTGAAGTCAGGAGAGGCCTCCGAATTGGCCGCGGCCGCGGAGGCATCGATAGGAGCCGATCTGCCGGAGGAAGACATGAAGGTCCTGAGGGAGACCGCCGGGCTGTGGGTCTCCATGTACGAGGAGAGGGAGAAGGTGGAGGGGTACGTGGAGAGGCTCATGAGGAGGGTGGCCCCCAACGTCTCGGCGGTGGTCAACCCCCTGGTGGCCGCCAGGCTGATAGCCATAGCCGGGAGCCTCAGGAGGCTCGCGTCCATGCCCTCGAGTTCGATACAGATACTGGGGGCCCAGAAGGCCATATTCATGCACCTGACCAGGGGGACGAAGCCCCCGAAGCACGGAGTATTGTTCCAAGCCAGGGAGGTGAGGACCGCCCCCAAGAAGCTGAGGGGGAAGATAGCAAGACTGCTGGCCTCGAAGATAGCCATAGCAGCCAGGGTGGACGTTTACGGGGGAGGGAGGTTCATAGGAGACGAGCTCAGGAGGGAGGTGGACAGGAGGCTGAAGGAGATACTGTCCGGGAGGTGATCTGCATGAGGGTAGCTCCACACCCCAGGTTCGAGGGGGTCTTCCTTGTGGAGAGGGCGGGGAAGAGGAGGAGGCTGGCGACTCAGAACCTGGTCCCGGGGTTCAGGAGCTACGACGACGAGATGGTGGTGGAGTTCAAGGGGAGGGAGTATAGAGTGTGGCCGACCAGCAGGTCAAAGCCCTCAGCGGCCATCCAGAGGGGACTCAAGAACTTCCCGATCGGGCGGGGGGCGAGGGTCCTCTACCTGGGGATAGCATCTGGCACCACGGCATCGCACTTCAGCGACATAGTGGGGAGGGAGGGGATAATATACGGCGTGGAGGTGGCCCACAGGGTGCTGATAGACCTCCTCCCGGTCGCGAGGGTCAGGAAGAACATAGTCCCCATACTGGCCAACGCCAGGAGGCCCGAGGAGTACTCCGGGCTCGTGGAGGAGGTGGACGTGGTCTACGCGGACGTGGCCCAGCCAGATCAGGATGAGATCCTTCTGGAGAACTGCGAGATGTACCTCAAGAGGGGGGGAGTGGCTATGATAGCCGTGAAGGCGAGCAGCATAGACGTAACCCTCCCCCCCAAGAAGGTCTACGCCGCGGTGGAGAGGAAGATGGCGGATGGGGGGCTGAGGGTCCTGGAGAGGGTGGACCTCTCCCCCACGTACCCAAAGCACGCCATGATAGTCGCCAAGAAGGTGTCTTAAGGGAGGAGGGCCAGGACCCTCTCCGCTATGACTCGAGCCACCCTGGCGGACTCGCCCCTCCTGACCCAGAAGACCTCCGTGTCAGGCCTGGCCGCGAGTCTCTCCACAAACTCCAGCCTGTAGGAGGGCGCCGAGCAGACGACCGGGCTATTAGAGGAAAACAGGGCCTCCACAACCTCCCTGAACCTCCCGCTAAAGAGCTCCATCTTGCCCACCTCGTCTATTAGGTACACTGAAGAGGGCCTCTCGAGGGCGGGTATGGCCACCCTCTCGAACGCCTCGACGTCCACTCCATACTTGGAGACCCTGAACTTCCCTCCGAATCTCACGGAGGCGAACGTGACCCTCTCCCCAGAGGCTATGTCCACCACCTCGAACCCCACTCTAGAGCCAGATACCCTGACCTCCGGAGTGATTATGCCGGACACGTCGACCCCCACCCCCTGGAGCCTGGCCGCGACCTCCCTGAGGGTCGTGGACTTACCTGATCCGGGCCTCCCCCTGACCATGAAGTTTTTCCTGATGCTCAGGAGAGGTCCCCCCGAGGATGGGCGAGGAGTTGACGATAAAGCTTAGGTTGTATGAGGAGGGGCCCGCCAGGTTCTACGCATCTCCGATAGAGCCTGGGGAGGAGCCGTCCTCCTCAATGCCGGTCTTCTACAATCCCGCGATGAAGGTGAACAGAGATCTAGCCGTGGCGGTCTACAGGGCCGCGGGAGGGGGGACGGCCGCCGACGTCATGGCGGCCTCCGGAGTGAGGGTGATAAGGCTCGTCCTCGAAGGGGGGTGCGCGGAGGCCCTCGCCAACGACAGGAGCCCCATGGCCTACTTGGCGATGAGGATGAGCTTTAGGGAGAGCGGGGTGATGGACAGGGTCAGGCTTACGATGAGGGACGCGAACCTCCTGATGGAGGAGCTGGGGGCGAGCGGCGCCAGGGTGGACTACCTAGATCTGGACCCCTACGGCTCTCCGGCCCCCTTCCTTAGGTCCGCCGTGGGGGCCGTTAGGAGGGGAGGGGTGCTCGCGGTGACGGCCACCGACACGGCCGTGCTATTCGGGGTCTACCCCCACAAGACGCTCAGGGCCTACTGGGCGTGGGGCGTCAAGACGGACTTCATGAAGGAGCTGGGGGCCCGGGTGCTCCTGGGCTTCATAGCCAGGGTGGCTGCCTCGAGGGACCTCTGGGTGGAGCCCCTGATCTACCATGCCACCAGGCACTACG
>Ga0180302_10000579_pt1 | contig 16393 bp, 15 predicted proteins | sample GuaBasSediGuay17_FD_121794 | JGI IMG/M metagenome (GOLD analysis project Ga0180302, IMG submission 121794) | Subseafloor sediment microbial communities from Guaymas Basin, Gulf of California, Mexico - Guay17, Core 4571-4, 12-15 cm | ecosystem: Environmental > Aquatic > Marine > Hydrothermal... | reverse complement strand
GTTACGTTTTGTTTACTCCATAAGCAACCAGAGGGAGAAGATGATATTCAAGACGCGGATGTGAATCCAGTTCATATCTTAGAATATGTTGCTATTAAGTTCGGGTTTGAGGATGGTTATATATTGGCTTCTACATTACGTCCTGAGACGATTTTTGGTGTCACAAACTTATGGGTAAATCCTAATGCAAAGTACGTGAAGCTATTATGGAAGGGAGAGGTGCTATACGTTTCGGAGGAAGCGGCAATAAAATTTTCTCATCAGTATAAGGGTATTGAAATTTTAGAAAGTATTTCTGGGGAATACTTCGTCGGCAAATATGCTAAATGTCCAATTGATGATAGAAAGCTTTTAATTTTGCCTGCAGAATTTGTTGACCCGGATGTCGCCACGGGATTTGTTTATTCTGAGCCTTCCGATGCTCCATATGATTATGTCGCACTGATACAGATTAAGGAGAATCCTGAGCTATTATCTAAGTATAGTATTAATATCAAAGAGGTACAATCTATAGAACCAATTAAGATCATCGATGTCCCTGGAATAAAGGGTCATCATGCGAGTGTTATTGTAGAGCGTATGGGTATTAAGGATCAATTAGATCCACGTTTAGAAGAAGCTACAAAGGAGGTTTATAAGGTTCAGTATTATCATGGAATGATGAATGAACGCGCAGGAAGGTTTGCGGGATTGCCAGTTAATGAGGCTAAAGATGAGGTAAAAGATTGGCTACTAGAGTCTAATATGGCTATTATCTTTTATGAAACATCACGTAAGGCTGTTTGCAGAGCAGGTGGGAAAATTATTGTTGCGCGAATTGATGACCAATGGTTTATTGATTTTTCACCAGAGTGGTGGAAAAATGAAACTAAGAAATGGCTAGACAAGATGTGTATTATTCCTGAGAAGTATAAGAAGTTATTCTATGATACTGTCGATTGGTTGAGAGAGAGACCTTGTGCGAGGAAGAGAGGTTTAGGTACGCGGTTACCATTTGATAAAGAATGGATAATAGAAAGCTTGTCTGATTCCACAATTTACATGGCTTTCTATACAATCGTACATTATATCAGGCAAAATAATCTTTCACCAGACCAGCTAAAGCCGGAGTTTTTTGACTATGTTTTTCTAGGGCGGGGAAATTTGAACGAGGTTGCCACCAAGACGGGGATTAAGAAGGCGCTTATCCAAAGAATGAGAGAGGAGTTTGAGTATTGGTATCCAGTCGATCAACGACACACTGGGATACCTCATATCACTAATCACCTTACATTCTTCATAATGCATCATATTGCTATTTTTGATGAGAAATACTGGCCAAAGATGATCAGTTTAAACGAACTAGTTATTCGTGAAGGTAGGAAGATGTCCAAGAGCAGAGGTAATGTAATCTTACTCCGTCATATTGCAGAGAAGTACAGCGCGGATCTATTTAGATTGTATGTGGCATCCGCGGCTGATCTTGATACGGTGCTAGATTGGCGTGAAAAAGACGTCAAAAGTCTTCAGTCGAAATTATTAAGGTTTGTGTCTTTAGCTTTGGAAGCGGCTCAGCACACCATCTCAGAGGATTTTGGCAAATTAACAATTGACCGATGGTTTTTATCGCGATTTTATAAGAGGCTCAAGAATGCACGGGAGTATATGGAAAGTATGCGATTTAGAGAGTTCACTGTGAATATGTTTTTCGAGATGCTCAGAGATATTAGCTATTATGAGAGGCGCGCTAACCATGAAAGGCTGCTAAGTGCTCTTAAAAGTATATTGGATAAGTGGATAATTGTCTTGTCTCCAATTATACCCCATATAGCAGAAGAAATATGGGAAAAATTAGGAAAGAAGGGCTTTGTATCCCTAGCAAGATGGCCCGAGGTTGAAGAGGAATTAATCGATGAAGAGGCGGAAAAGATTGAGGACGTAGTAATTAGCGTGGGTGAAGATTTAAGGGAGTTAATGAAGGTAATGGGGAAGAGACAGCCAAAGAAGTGCTATATTATAACAGCCGCGGATTGGAAATATGAAGCATTAAAATTCTTGAAGGAATCAATTGGATGCAAAGTAAGAGATATTGGTTTGGCGATTAGAACTCTTATGAATCGAGATGAATTTAAGCAGCATGGTAAAGAAGTTGCACAGTTCGTTAATTATGTTTACAAGAGGCTTGGAGGTATTCCTGAATATCTCGTTGAGAAGAAGAATGAGATTTCTATATTACGTGATGCTCAGAAATTCTTAGAGCGTGAGATCGGCTTGCAGATTGAGATACTAGAGGAAGAAGAAGCTATTAGTAGAAATATTAAAAGGGCGGCACAGGCACTTCCAATGAAGCCAGGTATTCACTTTGAATTTTAGATTAAATCTTTCCTTCCTTCTTCCATATCCCTTTATACTCTCCATAACTTCTCGCGCTAATGAAAATCAACTGTGCTATGCGTGATCCCTTCTCTAATAAAATACCATGTGGATTAAATACTTGAAGTAAGCCTATTCCCCTGCCCTCATATCCACTATCCCATAACGCCGTATAAATAGTAGCCCCCATTCTCAATAGGGAGGATCTGGGTAACACTAAACCAACAGCGTTGAGAGGAATTTTAATCCATTCACCATATCTTATCACGTATCCACCAGGTTTTAAAGACCATTTTTCTCCTTTTAGTACTTTGTATTCAGGAATTTTTCGGCTTTCTTTACGCAGTTGCCCCATTTCCGTAATTTCATAAACTTCCGAAACTGTTAAATCAACACCATTTGGTTGGATGTTCTCAGGATTCGCATTCATTAGCCATTTAAATACTTCATCTCCGCTCCACATCATTTTTAATTCACCATTATAAGAATGTTATTTTCCGCGGGTAATTATCAAAGAAAATTCATAAAGAGAAACATTAAACTGTTTTTAAAGAAATATTTAAAAAGGAAGGCTGCATAGCACGTAAAGTACATTGAGGATGATTATTCTTATACCTATATCCGTAATTTTTAAGGTGAGTTGTGGCTAAACCAAAAATTAAGCCAAAAATTATCAAAGCATTAAGAGAGGGACCCAAATCATTAGAAGAAATTCTACAAGAAATTGGTGGCGAGGCGCGAATTGTTAAGGGTGTTCTCACAAAGATGATCAAGAGGGGCGAAATAGAAGAGGAAAATGGTAAATATAAGTTAAGAGAGTGAATAATTTAGTAAGGATTATTACGTTTATATGAGAATTTTATTTTATCATTATTTAACTTCTCTTTTTTATTATCAAAATAATGTATACAATTGTATTCCATTGGGACAAATAGCCATACCAGAAGACATCTTAATATTCTCCTAATTCTCTTAGTAATCGCTTTAATATCTCACAGCCGCGTTTTATTTCCTCATCGGTCATTTTTTCATGCAAAGGGCATACCTCCTTATCGATATAGCAAATTTTTTCCGAATCAGTTTCAACTATGATGACTGGATATGCTTTACATCCTTTAGGTCTAATTTTATAAATTTTGCAAAGTCCATTTTTGTCCAAGAAAACGCATTTTCCTTGGATATTTCTTAATCTCCAATATTTTCCATCAAAATACGCAAAAAAATGAAGGGCGTACCCAGCACTTAGAATTCGGATGAGATCACTATAGCTAAGTATCATTTCTGTCTCGATGCAACACTTATAACACTTGTTCTTTATACACAATTCACCATCTAGCAGAGGCATTTTCTATCCATTTATTATCAAGTAAAGTAGATTTTGGTTGCTTCTAAAACGCTTTTCAGGACAATAAAAGGATAAGATACTATTTTAAACGAATTCAGTGGGAAGCGTTTCAGGTCTTTCTTTCTTCTCTAGTTTTCTCTTTCTCTTTCTTAATTCCTCAATGGATTTTAAGAAGTGTTCTTTTCTGATAAACTTTGGATTCTCTTTTAATGCCTCATTAATTTTTCTCGGGTCTTTAATCTTCTCAATGAACTCCCTTAATCCTTTAATTGCAGCTTCTTTACATACAGCTTCTATGTCAGCACCAGAGAATCCCTCAGTTAGTCTCGCTAATTCTTCAGCGAGACTATCAATATCACCGTCTATTGCTTTTGCGTGTTTTTTCATGTGGATTTTAAATATTTCCACTCTCGCTTTTTCATCGGGCATTGGTACTTCAACAATTCTATCAAATCTTCCTGGTCGTAACAATGCCGGATCCAATAAGTCGGGTCTATTAGTAGCTGCGATAACTACGACGTCATGAAGTTCTTGAATGCCGTCCATCTCAGTAAGAAGTTGGGAGACAATTCTTTCCGTGACGCGAGAATCACCTATACCAAGACCTCTTCGTGGTGCTATAGCATCTACCTCATCGAAGAATATTACTGCGGGAGCATATGTTCTTGCTTTTCTGAAGATCTCTCGAATAGCTCTCTCACTTTCCCCTACCCATTTGCTTAGAACCTCAGGACCTCTGACGGCAATAAAGTTTGCATTACTTTCGGTGGCGACTGCTTTTGCTAACAGTGTTTTTCCGCATCCAGGAGGGCCATATAATAAAATTCCTCTAGGAGGTTGAAGTCCCGAGTACTCAAATAGCTCTCTATATTTTAAGGGCCATTCGACCATTTCTTGTAATCGTCGTTTTACTTCATTTAATCCTCCAATGTCACTCCACCTTACGTTCGGTACTTCAATAGTAACTTCTCGTAAACCGGAAGGTTTTACCTCTCTAAGCGCATTTTTGAAATCATCCATAGTCACAACGAGCTCTTCTAATATCTTTGGATCTAGCTTTCTTTCTTCAAGGTTTAATCTTGGTAAGATTCTCCTTAGTGCGGACATACCTGCTTCACGTACTAATGCAGCTAAATCTGCTCCAGTATATCCATGGGTAACTTCAGCAATCTTTTCAAGATCCACGTTTTCAGCTAAAGGGACTCCTCGTGTGTGAACTTTTAAGATTTCTAACCGTGCTTCTTTATTAGGCACGCTTATTTCTATTTCTCTATCAAACCTACCGGGTCTTCTAAGCGCGGGATCTAAGGCATCTGGTCTATTTGTTGCACCGATAACTATAACATCTCCTCGTCCATGAAGACCATCCATCAGAGCTAAAAGCTGAGCTACGACTCTTTTTTCGACTTCACCTACAACTTCTTCGCGTTTTGGAGCGATGGCATCTATTTCATCAATGAATATTATCGCTGGGGCGTTTCGTTTAGCTTCCTCAAAGATTTCTCTCAATCGACGTTCGCTTTCGCCGTACCACTTGCTCATTATCTCGGGCCCATTAATAGCTATGAAATACGCATTAGTTTCGTTAGCGACTGCTTTTGCTAGCAATGTTTTACCTGTTCCTGGAGGCCCGTATAAGAGAACGCCTTTAGGGGGATCTATGCCTAGTCTTCTAAATAATTCAGGGTACTTAAGTGGTAATTCAACTAATTCCCTTATTCTTTGTTTAGCATACTCTAGATCTCCGATATCTTCCCATGTAACACGAGGTATGCCACGTTCTCTCATGACTGGTCGGGGCTCTACGATTATCCTAGTATTCTCAGTGACAATAACTGCTTCGGCATTTCGAGGTCTATGGTCGACTATAACAAATGGAAAGGCTTGAGCAAATTGGCGAATTATTACTCTATCATCTATTGTTACTGGGATATGTAGGAGTTTTCTCTTCATGTATTCAGCCAGCGATCGAGGATCAAACATTATTTCCTCCATAGGAGCGATCACTACTTCTTGAGCTTCTTTTGCATCCGCTTTTCGGACTTCTACAAGCTCGTCAGTTCTCACTCCAGCATTTTCTCGAGTTACGCCGTCGATCTGTATAGTGCCAGGAGGATCAGCGGGATCAGCGGGGAATGCTTTTGCGGCGGTGGTTTTTCCACCAATTATCAATATCACATCGCCTGGTCTAACTCCAAGTTTTTGCATATCTTGCCAATGTATCTTTGCAATTCCTCTATATACATCTCGGGTGGCCCGCATAGGTAGAACGCGTAAGAATAAAGAAAGGGGTTTTTCTTTTTTTCCAGAAGACATGAATTGAACCCCCCTAATTATAATTAAATGATTTTGATAAATTTTCCTAAGATAACTCAGCTTTTACTCTACAGTGATTTCTTTTTTTCTTCGTTCTTTTTTCTTTCTTTCAAAGGTGATTTCCAGTATGCCATTGTTATACCTCGCTTTTGCGCTATCTGGAATTACCTCTTCGGGTAATTCAATGCGTTTAAAATATTTTCTATCCTCGGCTTCAGCGTGAATCTCAACATCTTTTTCAGTGGCACTAATTTTTATTGTTTCTCTTTTGGCACCGGGTAAGTCTACAATTACTCTTATTTTATCCTCTTCCGAATAAACTGTTGACAAAGGCTCCCATTCTTCCTTGGTAATGACTCCCATTGATGATGGCCTTATGTTTCCGAACTCCTTTATAATTGGCTTTCCGTCAGGACCTATAGTGATACTAAATCCATATACGTAACTTTTGAACGGTTTTCTTCTCATGTATTCTTCGTGCGTTGGAAATTCTATCTCTTCGAGATCTCTCATAAATTTTCTTATCATATTATTAAACTCTCTAAAAAAGTCCTCAAAGGGGGATTTCCCGAAAAATCTCCTTAAAAATCGTTCGAAGGGATCTTCCTCCCAATCATCCCTTCTTCTTTTTCTCTTATTATCAGTCATTGATGATCACCTTTTTTCTTCATTTTTTAGTTCATGATCACTCTTATGCATCCATAATCCTATCTCCATAAAATAATGATCCGCATAGTATTAGAATTTTGATGAATTTCTTTCGCACTTTTCTTGGTCTAAAGCACCATTATGGAGAATATAAACCGCCATAGCGAGTATTTCTCCTAAGAGTATTTAAAAACTACATGTCAATTTTTCTGTACCTTAAGGAAATATCATGATTCGGATTATATGCTCAGTAGAGCTAAGTTATAGAGAAATTGACAAGTAGTAAAAAATATGAGAAGTGTTATCATGGAAGGAAAAGATTTAATAAAGCTCATTGTCTTCAAACCCTGTTAATTTAAAATTGCATGCATTAATAAGATTTTTCGCACTGAAAGTATTAACTTAGAAAATATTTATTTATTGGTGATGTCATAATGAAACAGGATAATCAAGAGGCCGCAGATAGATACAAACTTAAGAAATTGATAGAAGAACTGGACAAAAAAAGTGCTATTGATGGACATTCAACAACACTGGTTACGATAATAATCCCCACAGGCACACCAGTTAGTGAGATTTCAGAGCTTGTCAGACAGGAATTGGCAACAGCAGCGCGAATAAAGTCCAGGACTACTAGGAAGCATGTCCAAGCCGCGTTATCTAGCATTCAAAATAGATTAAAGTACTGGTCAAAATTTCCTGAAAATGGATTAATAATTTACTCTGGAATTACTCAGGAAGGCAAATTAGAATATTATGAAGTCATTCCACCTAAACCTATTAGGATAAAGAGGTACTTATGCGATTCAAAATTCGATACCAGTGTGCTTAAGGAAATGCTAAGAGAGGATGAAAAATACGGAATTATTTTAATAGAGAGAGACGAAGCTACGATAGGTCTTCTTGACGGCACGCATGTGGAAGTCATAAAAAATTTACAAGGATTCGTACCAGCTAAACACGGCAAAGGTGGACAATCTCAAAGAAGATTTGAGAGACTAATAGAGGGAGCCTATAAAGAATTCCTTAAGAAGGTAGGTGAAGAGGCCAATAAAATTTTCTTAGAGATGAATGTGAAAGGAATAATAATTGGAGGGCCAGGATTTGCAAAGGAAGATTTCATCAACGGAAACTATCTGGATTATAGACTGAGAGAAAAAATTCTAGGAATAATCACCACACAATACTTAGGGGAAGAAGGATTAAGAGAAGCTTTGCATGAAGCTAAAGAGCTCATTAGGGAAAGTAGGTATGTTAAGGAGAGGGAAGTCTTTGAGCAGTTAATGAGTTTAGCTACGCGATCCCCTGAATTAATTGCGTCTGGTTTTAATGAAGTAAATAAAGCGTTGAATGAAGGTAAAGTTGACGTTTTAATAATACATGAAGGATTAGGTGGCCGTGTTTTCAAGGTTCTTTGTGAGAATGTCGATATGGATCCGCTAGAAGTTCTTATAACTAGCGAATTTGAGCTAAAGAAATTTGAGGAAAGAGCTAAAAAAATGTGTGACAAGTATCAGAGTTCCTATAAAATAGAGCTTATTAGTGAAGACATCATTGAATATTTGATGAATAAGGCAACAAACATTGGTGCTCGTGTAGAAATTATATCAGAAGCAAGTGAAATAGGAGAAATGTTCAAGAACGCATTCAAGGGAATAGCTGCCATCTTACGATATGCGTAGATTTTCTTAACTATTAGTTATTACCAGAAACTACTTCTATCAAATGAATTATTGAAAAAATTTTATCAATATAGCTTAAATCCTCAAAATCCTCAACACTAAGAATAATCTGTAATTAAAAGCAATTCGCATTTAATAATGGTTAGTTTGATCTGAGGAACCTGCGTTTTGTGGTGCATTTTGGAATATTAAGAAACAGCACTAATACAAACCAAAATATATTGAAATTAGAGCTATAAGGAATTTCGGTGACTATGATGGACAATAAGCACGATACAAATTTGGATGAAATAATACTATCCTTAAGTGAGAGTGAACGTAAAATTCTAGAATACTTTGCAAAGAAGAAAATTCGAGAAGCATACGAAGAAGATGTATCAAAAGAATTAGGGATTCCATTAGCGGAGGTATCTCGTGGGGCTCTTTGGCTTGAGAATAAAAATATAGCGAGAAGAGTTGAAGAGAAAAATGCTGTATATGTAATGACAGATAAGGGAGAACAGTATCTCAAAAAACCTCTACCAGAACGTTTAGTATTAGATTACCTTAAGTCTCATAAGGAAGTAAGTATAGAAGATCTAAGAGACGATTTACTACTATCGATAGAAGAGTTAAGCGCAGCTATTGGGCTTTTAACAAGAATAAAGGCTGTAAGAGTTATTAGAAAAAATGGGAAGAGAGTAATAATATTAACTCATGAAGGAGAAAAAATAGACCGTCTATCGAGTGAGGATATATTAGAGATATTCAAAAAAAGAAAAAGTATCAATGTAATGGAGGCAGGAAAGGATCTTAAGGATTTACTGAGAAGAGGTCTAATAAGGAAGATAACAATTAGTAAATGGAAAATTGTTCTAACAGATCTCGGCGTAGCGATGATTAATAAGGGGATACCGGAAGTCGAATTCATAGATAAACTGACTCCAGAGGTAATTGCTAGAAAGGAATGGACTGTAAAAAGAATTAGATGGTATGATGTTAAAGCACCAGTACCTAAGATCTGGGGTGGCAGAAAGCATCCCTTAAGATTAATTATGGAGAGGATTAGGAGAATTTTCATAGAACTGGGATTCAGAGAGATGAGAGGCCCCTGGGTAGAAATCGCGTTTTGGAATATGGACGGAATGTGGATTCCTCAAGATCATCCAGCTAGGGAGATGCAAGCTACATTCTATCTCGATAATCCGTCTTATGGATATGTAGAGGATAAAGAGATTGTTAATATTGTAAGAAAAGTTCAGGAAACGGGTTACGATACTGGATCATTAGGTTGGCGACAACCGTGGGATGAGAAGGAAGCTATGCGTACTCTTCTACGAACGCATACTACAGCAGTATCCTTTAGAGTACTTGGATTTGCAATAAAAACGGGCCAAGTTAAGCCTCCAGCCAAATTCTTCACGATAGATAGAGTTTTTAGGAACGAGACCATCGACTGGAAGCATTTAGCAGAGTTTCATCAAGTTGATGGCTTTGTTGTAGGCGAGGGATTAACTCTGAGAAGTTTAATGGGATATCTAAGAGAATTCTATTGGAAGATGGGGATCAAAAAATTAAGATTCAAACCTACATACAATCCGTATACCGAGCCCTCTATGGAAGTTTTCGCATGGCATGAAGACCTAGGTAAATGGGTAGAAGTGGGGAATAGTGGAATATTCAGACCAGAAGCGTTAAGACCATATGGGATAAAATATCCAGTAATCGCATGGGGGCTTGCGATAGAAAGGCTTGCCATGTTACTATATGGAATAGAAGACATACGTCAGATTTTAGGCCCAATGTGTGATGTTAATTGGCTTAGGTGGTACGAATTACCCATTAGACGAGTCTTCCGATAAAGAGGTGATCGCATTGCCTATTCTGGACGTTAAACTCTCTCGTATTCAAAAACTGTTAGGAATTAAAGTGAGTCTAAAAGAATTAGATGAGATATTATTTAGGTATGGTATGGAGCTAGATTCGTATGAAGTGTTACCTGATGGTGATTATTGGCTGAAAATTGAGATAACACCCGATCGACCAGATATGCTCTCTCTGTGGGGTCTTGTAAGGGCACTTAAGAAGTACATGGGAAAAAATGTTGGTCTTGAACATTATGAGGTTAAGGGATCTACATACAGAATTATTGTTGACGAATCTGTAAAGTCTATCAGACCTTATATTGCGTCAGTAGTTGTTAAAGGTGTAAAATTAACAGAAGAAGATTTAGAGGATCTAATTTACGCACAAGAGAAGTTACACGACACTTTTTGTCGAGGGCGAAAGAAAGCATCAATTGGTTTTTATCCCTTTAGGAAAATATCGTGGCCTCTTCATTATTACGCAGAAGATCCAGAAAAAATACGATTCACGCCATTAGATTTCGATGAAGAATTAAATGCTTATGAAATATTAGAAAAACACCCCACTGGAGAAAAGTACGCACATATTTTAAGGCCTTATAAGAAGTATCCTGTTTTTACAGATGATGAGGGACATATATTATCGTTACCTCCGATAATAAATTCCGAGGATTATGGGAAAATAACTATCGAGGATAGTGATATTTTGATCGAGACCACAGGTATGCACAAACCAACTGTTGAACTAGTAATAAATATATTATCGGCTATTATGAAGGATCTCGGCGGAACGTTATTCTCTGTGAAAATAGAATATCCAAATCATCATGAGTATAGCCCTTACATGTCAAATAAAAAATGGAAGCTTAAGAAGAAATATGTCGAAGAGATGCTTGGCGTACATTTGTCTGTATCCGAGATCACAAAATTGTTAAATATGATGGGCTTAGATGGCAAAGAGATCGATTCAAACACGTTAGAAGTTCTTGTACCTCCATATAGAGCAGATATTTTGCATCCAATAGATATAGTCGATGACATAGCTAGAGCTATAGGTTTTGATAACTTTGAGCCAGAGCTAACTCCCATCTTTACGACTAGCGGAATTTTAGAGCGTACAGAGGTGATAGACTATGTGAGAGAATTAATGGTGGGACTAGGATACAATGAGGCTTTCACGTTCGCACTTACCAGCTTCGAGGATCAATTTGATAAAATGAGATTAGAGAGAAAAGAAGCGGTGATAATTTCTGGAGCAAAAGAAGTACAGATAAATACTGTGAGAGTATGGCTTATTCCCGAATTACTTAAAGCATTAACATACAACAAGAATCGAAAATATCCAATAAAATTATTTGAGGTGTCCGATGTAGTAATTCTTGATAAGAATGTGGATACAGGAGCGCGCAATGAGACGCACCTTGCGGCTATTAGCGCTCATATGGATGCAAATTTTACCGAAATTAGAAGCGTAGCAGAATATATTTTAAGGAATTTAGGATTTAGAGAAATAGAAATAAGAAGAATAAATCATCCTTCATTTATAGAAGGAAGGGTTATTGCAATTTATGTTGACAATAAGAGGATAGGAGTTTTAGGAGAACTACACCCCGAAGTTATTTTAAATTGGGGGCTTTCAATTCCAGTTGCTGCGATGGAAATTTCTCTAGAGGAATTAATGGGATGGTCTTATAAACCAGTGGAGTTTGCATAGAATTATAATCGCTTAATAGTCATCATCTTGTATAAAGTTAGTTGAATAAATTGAATTCTAATATTAAAATGGGGCAAACAATGATAAGTGCTGAGACGACGGAAATAAAATGCCCAAATTGCAAATCTGACGTTCCTCTAGGCTACTCTATATGTCCGTATTGCGGTTATGATTTAAGACCGCTCATACGTTTAAAAGCGAGAGCAGAACTAACAAAACAGGACATTTTTAGACGTGTGAGTAAACTCCTAATTCGATATCGAGAATTTCCTAGTGATATATTGCTTGCCCCAGATAATATGGGGCCGCTAATGATTATGCTAGTATTATCCCTTTTATTAGCCTTGAGATTTCTTTTGCTTCTTGCGAGTTCTAGTGAAATTACTGGATATTTACGCTCAATAAATATTGGATTGCTCGCTGCTCTACTTATCCTAATTTTTTTTATTCTCAGTATTAGTGCATGGATAATGATAACAATATTAATAAATCTCATTGTTAAATTATTAGGTTCCGAGCCAGATTTTTCGCTAACATTATCAATTGTGGGATATTCTTTAGGACCATTAATAGTAGCTAATATTATAGTGTTACCATTAATAAGTTCATCAGGAGGGATCTCCTACACGACGGATCTCATCCTGATCTACAATTCTCCCTCTTTTTTCGTTTCACGATTAATTATGGGAGTGGCAATGATAATATCACTGCATTTAATTAGCGATGGTCTATCCAAGGCATATACTGTACATCGGCTCTTAATTTTTATGATACTCATGCCCCTGATAATCTTACTTGCGATTATAATTTAAATTAGATTAGATTAGAAATATTTTAAACCAAGATTATAGCTATTAACAGAGAAAGTATTTCTTTCTACTATTTTTTAATGGTGAATGCGAATGGGTTATATTAAATGGCTTGGACACGCCGCTTTTGAAATTTTATTAGATGAGAAATTAATTTTCGTGGATCCATGGATAACAAATCCAAAGTCGCCAATTAAGATGGATGACATAAATAAAGCTGATATTGTAGTTGTGACACATGAGCATGGTGATCATCTCGGCGAGGGCATAGAGATTGCTAAAAAATTCGATGCTACATTTGTTGCCGTTTTCGAAATTGCTGAAAAAGCTAGACAGCAAGGCGTTAAAAACGCTGTTGGAACAAATATAGGAGGGCCAGTGGAAATAGGTAATCTTTTAATGTACTTTGTGCCAGCTTTTCATACGGGCAACCCTACCGGAGTTGTAATAAAAGGTAAAGAAAAAACCATTTATCATGCGGGAGATACCGGAGTATTTGGGGATATGGCTTTAATTAGAGAGATCTATGCGCCAGAAATTGTCATGCTTCCAATCGGGGGTCACTTTACTATGGGTCCAGTGGAAGCTGCTAAAGCGGTTGAGCTTTTAAAACCTGAAATAGCGATTCCTATGCATTATGGAACATTTCCAGTACTCACAGGAGATCCTTATGAATTCAAAAAACTCGTTGAAGAGAAGGGTTTAGATACAAAAGTGATTATACTTAAACCAGGAGAAAAACTTGACTTCTAGTATTAATTTTTTTGTAGTTTTGAGAATATCTTTTTCGTAATTTCTTCATCTTGGTATTTTTTTATAAAGGTATTCTCTACATCTTTTCGTCTGAGCTCTTTGGGATATAACCAAGGTATTCCCTGAATGATAGGATACCATCTTCCACATTTCTCGCAGAGTAATATTCCCTCCCATACCTCTAATCTTTTCGTATTACCAATTATTCTCTCCTTTTCTTTGATCGTGTATAATTTTAATGCGCCTTTACAATCTGGGCATACGAGAATTTTAACTAGATCCGATCTCATCAAGTGTCACTTCATCAATTTCTAAGGATCGCATATCTTCCGTGATCTCATGGAAGTATTCCATGTAATACTCATCGTTTTCAATTATTAATTCAGGTAATAATTTTTCATCATAATTTTCTCCGAGATTTTTCCTAAGTTCGTTCAATTCTGCAATGGCTTTTGCTATAATATGGTAACAAAATGATCTCTTTCTAATAGGTTTTTCTTTCCTAGTCTTAAGCATTACATGAAATAAGAAGTCTGGACATGAGCAGGCATGTTTTATTTTTGAATTTTTTAACCATTCTCTCACAATGTATTCTCCATCTTTTCCTATAACAACCCATAATGTCCGTTTACTTGGTTCAAAGATATACTTTTTCACACTCCTTTGTTTTACAGCTGATAATGCCATATGATATATATCAGGGAAATTTCTAAGCGCTAATTCAATTAATTTTTCTAGGTGCACTAATTTATCTTTTAATCTCATCCTTGGCTTGCCTCTCTTCTCTGCATCCTCTTTCTTCTTTGCTCTAATACTTGCTTTAATTGCGAAAGTGTCTCCGCCCATGGAGACAGAGGTCTCGATCTAGGCATTGCTTCAGTAGCAGGACTGGGCATCGAAGGCTTATGGGACACTTGCTCTTCATGGGATACAATTTTAGTTGAAGGGCTTTCTTGTACTTGGGGAGTAACCGCTTGTTCTTGCATTCCCTCTATGGATTGCGAGGGGACTTCTCCTTTCTCTGCTTTTACTTCCATTTCTTTAGCCGGTTGCGAAATAGGTGTAGATACTTTTGTCGGGGACCCCTCCAAGGCGGATACTTTGTCTTCAAGAAGTGATAAAGATTCGTGGATCTCCTGTAATAGTATGATAACATTATTGACTACTTCTCGTAGGAAAATGTCTATATCACGTATTTCAGTTTTAATATTCCGATATTCTTGGTTTATCTCATTCAATCTTCCTTGTATTTCTTGCCAGAGTTCTTCTATACTTTTATTTTTAAAGTCTAATTCTTTATTATTCAAATCATACACCTCCAAACTATTAGTTTCATTGAGAATTCTATTTTTAAAGGTCTCTAATTTACTGAAAAATGCCTTCCTTTAAAAACAACTATATTAATGTCTTGTTTACGATATTTAATTTGATGAATAGTCTCCCCAGTGCTTATTTTTCTTCGTGTCCCAAGAGTTTTATGACGCGTCTTCTAACTTGCGAGGAACTATTTAATCCGTTTATATTGAACTTAGGTAACCTTATAATCCTAAAACTCATGTTATTTTCTTTAGCCCACTTTGCTAATTCTTCTTCATCAAATTTCTGATCGTAACCAAAAACAACAATATCTGGTTTAACCTCTTTGAGAATTTCATAGAAGGATCCTTGTCCGCTTATCTCGTGTCCTAATATTACTTTGTCAACCGGCTTTAGATTTCTAACAATCTCGGCTCTTTCCAATTCGGAGAAAACGGGTTCTCGTCCTTTTAAACGCATAACAGTGCTATCTCGGGCTATTACAACTATGAGTTCACTATTCTTTGCTAATCTCTTTGCTGCCCATAAAAACTTTATGTGACCTAAGTGGATTATGTCAAAAACGCCGCCCACTAGTATTTTAATTTTGTTCATGATAGGCACCAAGCTATTCGGCTCTTAGCACGTATTAATATTCTTATTCATGTACTGTGAATCTCCTAGACATAAAGGATGAGAAATATTCTTCAAAAAATTGTGTAATCTCCGGGATGTAGTATTAGGATTTATTATTAGGGAGCTGGGGAAGTTGGACAAACTTGGACAAAGTTACCTAAACTTGCCCAACTCCCCCTTGGGCTACATCATCCTCTACCTCCTCTGGGTTCATTGGAGGCATGTCATCGGACTCAGCCCCGTTCGGGGGACCCCGACTCCCCACATCTTTGGTCTGAAAAAACATAGTAACCTCGAATGTTTTAAGTCTTGCGCATCTTTCGGCAAAGTTTATGAAGAAACACGGATCTAGCTTGTTTGGTCTGCCCTGTAAGCTTGGGTAACTTTGGGCAAGTTTTCCTGCTCAGTTCGTGACGGCTAATATATTACTTTATTGAATTGACGTAATATTGAATTAACATAATCATAAATTGATTGCTGAACTGGATGTATTTAGGATTTCGGCGCGTTTTTTAACTTCTTCTTCATACCACTTTAGTATCTCTTCGTCGCTCTTAAGTTTTGTCGAAGCTAGTATGGTAGCTAGGAAATAGAATAATCCCATAATAACAACACCTAATGCACCTCCATATTGAGCAAACGGCGTTTCCGCTAAAAGTAATTTGGCAACTATATAGGCTATGCCGCCTGTTGCTACTCCTAGGACTTCACCAACACTTGTTGTGAATTGATAACCACTCATTGTAAGGCCTCTCTCTCCTGGTAAGGCGGTATCACCTAGTCGTCCAAGAAAACTAGGGGCTATTGCTGAAATAAAGAAGATACCTGGAGATATTATCACAAAGAAAAGGGGGTTATTTGTATGTATACCCAAAAGAAAGTACGAGGTCACACCCATTATAAACACGATTATTAATCCACTTATTCCAATTAACGCCGTTTTTCTTCTACCTATTTTATCAGCCACATACCCCCAAAAAGGTGCTGGAACGGCAATT
>Ga0180302_10000578_pt1 | contig 16395 bp, 14 predicted proteins | sample GuaBasSediGuay17_FD_121794 | JGI IMG/M metagenome (GOLD analysis project Ga0180302, IMG submission 121794) | Subseafloor sediment microbial communities from Guaymas Basin, Gulf of California, Mexico - Guay17, Core 4571-4, 12-15 cm | ecosystem: Environmental > Aquatic > Marine > Hydrothermal... | reverse complement strand
TTTCACTTTCCAGCCTTTGATTTTCGTTGGTAGTGCTTCTTTTATGTAGTTGATAGTTTTATTAGCGGCCTTGCGTAATATTGTTTGGGTTGCTCTGTCTGTCCACTTCCTATTTCGCTTTTGTTTTCGCATATGTTAGACAGAGCAACCCCACCAGAAAAATCTAAGTTTCCGAAGTACTATTTGAGAAGCTAACAAAAATCCTTCTTCATTATGCCCTATCAAGTCCCTATAGCGGAGACCACCTAATTATGCCAGGAACTACATCAAAATCCTTATCAGCTGAGGCTATATTCTCACAGTCTATTGTCTTCATTAAAGCCACGTGCAATGCGTCTCTTGGCAATAACAAGTAATCACTCATGTACTCAGTAAACTCTTCCAAGTGAGTACGCTCTATACCTATTACGCGGAGCTTTTCTATTCCCAATACTATGTTTAATCCTTCCTCAACATAAGGGACAGCCTCAGCTATGACATTACGTCTTTCTCTTATTATCTTAAGAGGATTTTGCCTATATTGCTCTTCAATTCGTTTTAATAACAGTTTATATGCTAGTTCATCTAAAACTAACGTAGACGTATACCCTTCAATTTCTCCGCTCTCTACTCTTTCTAAGAAAGCAGTACAGGACTCTCTAACTAACCTTGGACCGCGTAAGTACAAGTGGAAGATATTCGTGTCTATGAATACTTTTACACCCTGGGGAAGTTCTGCTAATCTTCTGACCATTAGGCTAACCTCTGTACTTCTCCTCAAAGTACAATGGGAGAAATTCAGGGTCCAGGATGGAGTATTCTATTTCATCCTCACTTGGTTCGCCTAGGGCTCCTGAATACTTTCTCACTTTAATTCTCCTTCTAGGCTTTACGATCGCTTTTCTCTCGTCATACATTATTACTAGCTCTGAACCTTCACTTAACTTCCAAGATCTTCTTATTTCGATAGGAAGTGTTAATTGTCCTTTCTTCCTAATCCTAACTCTAACAACTTTCATTAGAAACTCACCATTTCATTAATAGTTAGACTTTAATATTAAAGTCTAACTATTAATGAATATTCAGACAAATATCTAATTTTCCACCTTCATATTTCATTAAAGCCTAATATCAAGAACAAAAGTGAATCAGAAGTAACATTAGCTATTCAGTGGGCTATGGTGTTATAGAGGACGTAGCTTAAAAGTACTCTTCAAGGAAACTTAGAAACTACAACTAAAAAGAGTAGATTGTGGGAAATACTGATTATGTGATGGAAGTTCTGTGAATCAGTCTAAACATAATAGACTGAGTGGAAATAGCTAGGCTTTACTGGCCTTTGTGACCTTCTTTAAATAAGACTAGGGAAATTCTTCTAAAACGAGGACATAAGCTATTGAGGGAGCGTAATTCGATGAAATAAGAGAAGTTAGTATACTTCCTTCATGATTGAAGGAAGCGCCGGGGGAGGGATTCGAACCCTCGCGTCTCTTAACGAGACACCGGGTAACTCTTCTAGCCCTCTTTTAATTTGAGATCTCGAGCCCGGCCCCTTAGTCCGCTCGGGCACCCCGGCTCCTCGACTACATTTACTTCCACTCCAAACTATAAAACCCTTTCGGGACGTGAATGTTCCATTGAAGCGTTAATGACTCTACTCTGACTCATCGACTAATATCTCACTGATACAAATACCCCGTATATACGGGGTATTTAAAGGGGTTAAGCTTATAACCCCTGTATTTACGGGGTATTTTGATGGGCAGAAAAAGTTTAGCTGAGAGGATTCTCAAAGAGCTTAAAGAGAGAGCAACTGAAGGCTTATGGTTAGTAGTTTACGACTTTGAACACAAGGTTCCCAAGGAGTTCTACTATAACCTTCACAGACTCATGAACTCGTGCAGGGGTGGGATTTTTGTCCAAAGGAGCGTCATAGAATGTCGTGATGAGCGCTTAGCCGAGGCTATTAGAAGATTAGCTAAACATTATGGCGCTAAAGTTAAAGTGTATAAAGTCATTGAAGAATAAACCCCGTAAATACAGGGTTTATTCTTCTGGGTCCACAGAATCGTTCCAACAGAATACACAAAAGTCTTAAAGTAATTGCAGTCAACTGAAGTTTGAGCTTATGATTTCAACTTCGTAACGTAAGACCTTACTATAATTCTCGTCATACCAAAACTTAGCTTTAATGCTCTTACCGTGGAGGACATAGGGTAACCAGTAATAGTCGTCTTCCCACATGTGCTCATAGGGTAATTCGTTAAGTTTACACCACACAGGTTTAGCTTCATCGCTTTCTCTTAGCTCTCCTCTGAAGTCCTTAGCTACAAAGATGTAAACTACCCAGTCTGGCTCATCATTAACTGAATAGAACTCGACGAACCCTCTATACTCAAGGTTTAGCGGTCGCACTCCAGTCTCCTCTTCACACTCTCTAATTGCAGCCTGTTCAAAGGTCTCTCCTGATTCAACTCTACCTCCTGGGGCATTCAGCTTGCCGACTCCAAACCCTCGTTTCTTTCTAATTAGTAAAACGCGGTTGTCCTTCACTACGTAGCATAGGACAGCTACTACTGTCATGACTACTCTTATCCTGCAAGCGTTTATAGCCTTAACTTTTGGGACTCATGTACTAAAGGGAAACCCGATAATACTATACTCCTCTCCTCAGGAATTTCCAGACTTCGTAGTTGTCAGTTATCCAGCACCTAACTGAAGGAGACGTAGCAATTTCAAGTATAGTCTTGATTGTGTGACAATACGGGTCCTTAACCGCTAAGAAGACTGGATGACAACAGAAGTTCCAAACGAGTTTGTTCTCATGACAATATTTAATCGCTAATTCCAGTAATTCTAACCACGTGCTCAAGTCTAGATCTAGTGTCCTGAAGGCGTGAACATCCGTCATAAATCTTATTGGTAATTCAACTAATCCACTAGAGTAGCGATGCGGTTGAGCTTTCCTTAAACTAACCTTAATTGGCTCCTCAAGAGATTTTAGGTCTGTCTTGTTTCTCACGGGCATGAAGCACTGAGTTGATGCGAAGTCAAACCCCTCACTTAAGAGGATCCTTTGGATCTCAGGTGCATCTCTTAAGCCGTCTAGGCGCTCTAAAACCCTTGACATCAACTCCCAGCCTCCTCTTTATTGCTAAGCTAGTCATTTTAATTTCCATTTTAAGTATCTCTTTCCATAAACTAACTCAGCTCACTTAACTTCCTCGACTTAGGAAAGGGGCAATTCGAGAAAACTATTACTACCTCTCAGCGAGAAAGAGATTAAAGAGTTAAAAGGAGTCTTACTGAAAATGGGAATAATCGAAGAGTAGCTGTCGTTTCAAACTTTTAAATTTCTCTGGAGATCTTCTCTCATAGCAATGACAGTACTGAGCGAACTTAGAGCCTATAGAAGTGAACGATAAAGCATTTAAGCGGAAAAACAAAGTCTCCATCCATGACGTTGAATATTGAGGAATTTAAGAATCCCAAGAAAGAATATCGAGGAGTGCCCTTCTGGTCTCTTAATGACGAACTTGAAGATGAAGAACTCAAGTGGCAAATAGCTGAGATGGACGAAAAAGGTTGGGGGGGTTTCTTCCTACATGCAAGGGAGATCTTAATCACTCCCTACTTATCGAAGGAGTGGATGGAGAGGCTGAGGACTTGTATAGAAGAGGCTGAGAAAAGAGGAATGGGAGCATGGCTTTATGATGAAGACAGGTGGCCAAGTGGTTTTGCTGGCGGCATAGTACCAGCTATGAACTCAAAATACAGAGCTAAGGCGTTAATGTTGCACATCAGCGATAGGTTGTTTAAAGTTGAGGACTCGATAAGAGTCTTCAAGTGTAGGTTAGTAGGTGAGAAAGTTGAGGACTTAGAGACAGTCAAAGAGGGAGAGGAGGAAGAGCCTGAAAAAGTTTACCTATACTTCATTAAGTACACTGCCCCAGTGGGGGAGAGTTGGTTCACAAACTTCTGTTACATAGACACGCTCAGTCCAGAGGCAGTCAACGCTTTCATCGAAGTGACTTATGAGGCGTACTATAAAGAGTTTGGAAAGTGGTTTGGAACAGTAGTCCCAGGGATATTCACAGACGAGCCTAACTTCACATCGAGTAGGCCTCACCCTAAGTCTAGGGTACTTCAAAGAGGCCCTAAGTATCCAGCTTACTTCTTACCCTGGACTGACGACTTACCGAAGTACTTCAAGGAGAGGAATGGATATGACATCTTAGACTACTTGCCGAGCTTGTTCTTTAACGTTGGCAACTATAAGAAAGTGAGGTATGATTACTGGAGGACTGTAACAGAGATGTTCTTGAATGCTTATTCCAAGAACCTATATGAGTGGTGTGATAAACACAACCTCAAGTATACAGGTCATTACTTAGCTGAAGACACTCTATTAAGCCAACTGCTCTGTATAGGGGCTGCAATGCCTCATTACGAGTACATGCACGTACCTGGAGTTGACCACTTGGGTAGGAACATCAGGGGGATTTTGACGATGAAACAAGTATCTAGCGTAGCTAACCAGCTGGGAAAGGAGAGAGTGTTGTCTGAGACTTACGGTTGCAGCGGTCAAAACTTGTCCTTTGAGGACAGGAAGTGGATAGGAGATTGGGAGTATGTCCTTGGCATAAACTTGCTCAACCACCACCTCAGTCTATACAGCATGAGAGGGGCTAGGAAAAGAGATTACCCACCAAACTTATTTTGGCAACAGCCTTGGTGGAAGTATAACAGGTTAATCGAGGACTACTTCACTAGACTCAGTTATACTCTTTCTCAAGGCATTAGAGTGGTTGATGTCCTCGTAATTCACCCTATAGGGAGTGCATGGGCACTATACACTCCACTAAACGACAAACAAGTTAGAGACCTTGACAAATCATTAGATTGGCTACTAAAGACTCTCCTAGAGTTAAAGTACGACTTCGAGTTAGGCGATGAACAGCTAATGGAGAAGTACGGTAAGGTTTCAGGCAATGAACTTGTAATTGGACGCGCAAGGTACAAGGTGGTCATAATACCTCCGTCTATAACTCTAGCTAAGAACACTGTTAAGCTGTTGAAAGAGTTTGTCGAGAATGGTGGAACTCTAGTAGCTATCAAGCCTTATCCTGAACTGATAGATGGCGAACCTGACGAAGAAGTCCGGTCTCTCCTCAATAATGCGCTCAAAGTTGAGGCTTACGATGAGAAACAGTTAATCGACGCTTTAGGAAGAATCAAACACAGAGTTGAAGTACTAAATGAGAACGGTGAAGTAGTCAGGAGCATATGGTATCACCTTAGGAGGGACGGAGGGAAGTGGATTTTGTTCCTTACTAACATAGATAGAAACCAGGGCTATAAAACAGAAGTTAAGGTTCTTTGTAAAGGCAAGGTCGAAGAATGGAATCCTTTCACTGGAGAAGTCAAAGAGATACCATGCAAAGTTGAGGGAGATTACACGACGTTTAAGTTAAGCTTTCCGCCTGTTGGCTCTCACTTAATAGTGATAGAGGGGGGGGAAGAACCGCTAGTGCTACTCAGTGAACGAGAAGTCGAACTAAAAGAAGTTCTAAAACTAAGGCTGCCTAGAACATGGAAAGTTAAGAGATTAGATCCCAATGCTCTCACACTCGATTACTGCAAGGTAAAGGTACTAGCCCCGTCGATTCACAAGGGAGTCTTAGACTTAGGCAGAGTTCCAACTTGGAAGGCGCATACTATGTTGAAGGAGACTGGAATAGGAACAGAGTTTGAGCTAGAGTTCGAGTTTAACTCAGAGGTTAGTGGCGATGGGAGAGAGGTCTTCTTAGTGTTAGAAAACCCTGAGAAGTATACTATAAAGGTCAACGGAGTTGAGGTCAAGTATAGAGACATAGGGTTCTGGGTAGACAAATCGTTCAAGAAGGTTGACATCGCTAAGTACGTTAAGAGAGGCAAGAACGTAATTAAACTAAGAGGAGTCGTTGACTTCGGCACGGAGATAGAGAGCTGTTACATAATAGGAGACTTCGGAGTCAAAAACGTTGAAAACAGGGAGTTCGCATTGGTAGAGGAAAGTGAATATGTCGAGTGCGGCAACCTAGTTTATCAAGGCTATCCGTTCTTCGCTGGAACCATTTGTCTTTCTCAAAAGTTCGAATTGCCCAAGAGCTTCAAGAGAGTAGTACTTGAAATAGTGAACATGAACTCTATACTCACAAACGTGCTAGTCAATGGGAAAGAAGTAGGGCAAGTGTTCTTAAGACCTCACGAGATCGACATCACCGATTTTGTGAAAGAAGGCGAAAACCAAGTTGAGTTACAGTTAGTGAGTAGTTTAAGGAACTTACTAGGACCACACCATCACAAGGCAGGCGAGCTCTACTCGGTCGGACCAGGAAGCTTCATGGACGAGAGGAATTGGACAGACAAATATAACTTCGTCCCCCTAGGCTTTGACGGAGTTGTGATTAAAGGGTACGAGTAGAAGGCTGTACCTTAACTATTAATGTTTTGCCTAGCCAAGTGTGGTAAGTGTAAAACCCCTCTAACTCACTTAAAACTCTAGCCTCTAGTCTTATCTTTATTCCAGAATCTATTAAGAGCTTAAACCCAAGCTCATACTCTGGAGGCGTTAGCGGTACGAACGCCTTTTCTGATATTGTTTTAATTAGTGACTCGGGGAGTACTATGTTGAGCGAGTAGTTCTTCTCTAGATCTAGAGTTAAGGTCTCTCTAATTCCTTCAACTTTCCAATTCTCCTCGTAGAGGAAGGCTTTATCGCCCTCCTCAAAACTCAGTGAGGAGAAGTCTAAATCAGCTATGATGAACCTGTGTTCATGAAAGCCCCCAGGGTACTCCCACTCTTCCCAAACTACCTTCATGTTAACTGATAGGACTAACTCACCAACCCCCTCTACGCTCTTGCTCATGTTCTTCGGGCTACTTACTGGCACTCTTATTGTCGAATAGCCTAATGTCATGGGCTTTACGCCAGCGATCACTGTAGTGACTCCAACGCGTAACTCGACGTAATCATCTGTTAGTACAAATAGCCTAGCGCACGAGTTTGAGATCAAGTTTAAATGAATCAGCTCAACTTTACACCATTGAATATGAGATGCGACGAGAGTTGGTGTGAGCTTAGGAACTAGAGGCTCAACTTTAAGGACGTTACACTTCTTTAGAGTTAAGTCTAGGCTCTCTCTTTCTTTAAACATTACTTTAGACTTAGTGATATCGAGGTCAGCTATAGGGTAGGAGGCAAGCCCCACGAGGTCTTTATAAACTGCTATTACTAGCACTGTAGGGTTATAGATAGTCTTCAATATTCTATCCTCCGTCACATTAACCAGTCCCTTTACCCTGTCAAGAGAGATCTCTAGCAAAGCCCTCCCATCAAGCCCTGTCGTTCCAGACTTCAAGAAAACACTCCCCTTCCCTGGTACAACTAAGAAAGCGTAGACGTTTACACCTACTAGGCGCTCTCCCTTGGTCGTTAGAGGTTTAACGACTAGGTAATGTCTCTTAGGAGTGACTTGATAAGCCATGAGGAACGCGTAACTCAAAGTCAGTATAGTCAGCACGAGACATAAATAACCAGTGAGAGCACCTATGTCATACTTAATCGCTATCTTAGTCTTCATGGCTTATCACTGAGCGAGCCCTAGTTCAAATACCCTCATCACCATAATGAGAGGCTTACCTAATAAACTTAACTAAGTACTCTCAACAACCCTTGTTTAAGATTTAGAGAACTGGGAGTCAAGCTAAAAGGATTTTAGCGTAGAACACACGAACGCTTATAACTCAACAACATTGTTAAATACGTTAGATTCATTTATTTTTCAATGAGTTAAACAAGTACTGCAGGACTAGGAAGACTTAGGAGCTGATTTCAATGAGCAAAGAAGTTTCGAAAGACAGAGTTCCTTGGGTTTGGATAACAGACTACGTGATAATAGTCTCTACGCTCTTTCAATTCTTAACGTGTTTCGTAGGACCTATAACTCGTAGTTGGGCACTCGATCACAGCATGTCAACTCCTTGGGATAGCCCATTTCCACAGGGCTCTTACTTCTTATTATCAATATTCTTCTTGTTGTCGCTAATCTACCCAACGCTTTCTAAAAAACTAAGCAAAGAGAACTTAGTCCTCCTCTACGTAGCCACGTTGTACGCTACATTAAACTCGGGATATCCAGGCAAGTACAACTTAATGGGTTCAACGTTGAGTGGAAGGGTGTCTGACCTTAGAATCGAGGTGATAACTCCAGACTTTTGGATCCCTCCAAAGGAGTACTGCATGCCAGCGTTGTTCGGAGAGGCTATAGTCCCGTGGCACGTATGGGTCTTAACATTCTTCACGTGGATGGGAGTGCCCATAGTAATGTTCTTAATGCACAATGCATTGTTTACCTTAGTCAGAAGACAGTGGATCGACATTGAGAACTTACCTTACCCCAGTGCCACTATAGCAAACGAACTCATAAACTACTTGACCACAGAGGTCAGCGACGAGGTGAAGTCGAAGAGGAGAGTTGCTTTACTAGGTTTCACATTGGTCTTCATCCTCTTACTCCCCTACACTTTAATGCCACTATTCCCTTGGATTCCAGATCTCTATGGTTATAAGAAGTACTCATCTACGCTACGCTTTGGCTGGCTTGACGGGAGAAGAGTTATGCCGTTCATATCGAATTTCCTCCGTTACTTCAGGTCTAGATGTCTAAATGCGAACCCCCTCTGGGTCCTCATAGCGTATTTAATTCCGTTACCAGTCCTAAACGCCGTTGTCCTAGGGCTGTTAATCAAGGTAGTTGGAGCTAACTTAGTAGCCTTAATGGGCTACTCTGACTCGTGGTCAGGAGACAGTATAGGACGTAACTGGCCGTTTAACTTTTACTCTTTTGTCCAGCCAGGAATGACCTTAGGATTGACAGTAGCTTGGCTTGCTCTTAACAGAGATTATGTGAAGAGAATTCTAAAGGCTATAGTGGGTAAAGCTTCGCCTGAAGTAACTGAAATAGAGGAGGACGAACCCATGAGTTATAGGACGGCGATAACGATAGTGGTAATAACGGCTATCGTCATTTACGCGTTCATAGTCTTGACTGGAGTAAGAGCTGACGTAGCCGTTCCTATTGTACTGGGAGCTGTAATTTGGGAACAGTGGATATGGAGTAGAATTTACGGAATGAGCGCTTTCAGTCAAGGGACAAACTGGTCTGAAGGAGGGTCCATTTACTATGCTTGGTTCTATGTTAGTCCGATAACTAACAAGGCTTATACTTGGGTTCCAAGGGACATATACACTAACTTGACTATAGGAAAGGAGTTGCACTGGACAGCGTACTTATGTGAACGGTGTTTGAGGACGTCTAATGGTCAAGGTTGGAGTTGGGGCTGGGCCTTTTGGGCTGGAGACACCTTTAAACTAGCTAGCTTAGCTAACGTAGATAAGAAGAAAGTGTTCAAAGTCTCCTTACTCTCAATAGTTTTGTCGAGCATCATAACTCCGTTAATAATCATTCAAGTGTGGTATGTTTACGGAGCTAGGGTCGTTCCAGCTAGGCTAGAACCTGCGTTCAGAGTTGAGATAAGAGACTTGGAGTGGAATCCAGGGACTTGGAACCCACTAATACCGATAGGTGGACCGTGGTCTATGATGCCGTGGTACTTGAGCGGTTTTATCTTTGCTATAGTACTAGAAGTATTACGTATAAAGCTTCTATGGTGGCCGTTAAACTCAGTGGGATTCTGCTTAGCTTGGATTCATCAGGGTTGTAAATACGGTTTAGATCAAATGATGGCTGTAGCTTGGATAGCCAAGCTCATCACTCTAAAGAAAGGTGGTACTAAAGCTTATGAAAAATACGGAGTCCCCTTCGTCGTCGGAGGAATAGCTGGCTTCACACTACACTTATTCCTTCACAACTTAGCTTGTACTTACAAGTGGCTCATGATGTTTAGATAAAGCATGGGATTTCTAGTTCACGAGGTCACAGCACACGGACTTTGTAGACGGAATACTGCTCTGGAACTATCACTTCTCCCCCAACCTCCTTGCTTAAAACTAACTCCTTTAGCTGATTCATTTCCTCAACTCTTCCGTGAATCGCCACTACAACTTTAGGTCTTAAATCCAACACCATCTTAAGCGCGTCTTCAGGAGAAGCTGTCGGAGACGGGTGTCCTGTAGGTACAAATGCCACCTCGACCTTATACTTAGAGAGGTCAACGTAGCCTGAATCTCCTCCATGAAATATCCTCACGTTCCCCTTTCGAAGTGCGAAGATGCATGTAGGACACACGTGTTTTCCCTTTAGTATCCCGATTACCACGTCTCTAACTCTTATCCTACCCCTTGCCGGAGCTTTAATGAGCGTACTCGAAGGTATGTAAGCGTTCAACTCATCGTAAACTCTTGGCTCTGCTATTATGACTGGAGTGTGGTCATAGTACAACTTCATCGCCGTCTCTAAGTGGAAGTGATCAGCATGATAATGTGTATAAAACGCGAAGTCTATTCGCTCTAACTTATCGTAGATTCTAGGTGGTATGAGGTTATCTACGTCAAAAACGAAAGTGTTGTCGCTTATCCTAACTATAACTCCTGAAAATCCTAAGAACGTAAAAGCGACCTCCCCCTCTCTTAGTTTACTACTTAAAAGATCGAGCTCACTCGAGTACAAGTTAACACCCAATAAATAGGTTAACAAACTTGCTTAAAACTCTTAAAACCGTTAATAGAATTAAAGAGAGCTCAAGTATGTATCTAACTCTCTTTACCATAGTTTGATCGTGAAAATAAGGAGCAGTCGTCTTCACTGGAACTTCTGCAAAACAAACGTTCCTGCTCTAGAACTAGAAAAGATTAAAATATCCTTGATGAGAATATCTTAGGGATAGGGGCCGTAGTCCAGCTTGGTAGGATGCCTGGCTTGGGACTCCGAGAGGAGCGAGAGCCCAGGTGGTCCCGGGTTCAAATCCCGGCGGCCCCATCAGGTCTCGTCCTAAGAAACCTTGTATCAGAGAGAACAAAGAGTTTTAACTATTACATGAGGAATGACGTTAAGGTTATATTGTCAGCGACATACCAACAACTATGCTTGAGAACTTCCCTCGAGTTAAGTTGATGAGCTTACCCACTCCATTAGAGCATGCCTCTCAACTCAGCAAAGTTTTAGGCGTTAACGTTTACTTCAAAAGAGATGACGTAATGGAGCTAGCGCTAGGTGGTAATAAAGCTAGGAAGTTAGAGTTCTTGATAGGTGATGTGATTAAGAAGAAGTGTGACTTAGTGATCACGACAGGTTCCATATATTCAAACCACGTAAGGCTAACCTCTGCGGCGGCTAAGAAGTTCGGTCTTGACGTCTTATTGATTATAAGAGGGAAAAGACCCAAGAAACTCAAAGGGAACTTACTACTGAACTCTCTATTCGGGGCTCAAATGGAGTTCTGCGATGTCGAGGAGGAGGAAGTAGAAGGGATAATGGAGGAGAGAGCGAAGGAATTAAGGGATGCTGGTAAAAGCCCTTACGTCATACCGCCAGGGGGAGCATGTCCTATCGGCGTACTGGGTTACGTTAATGCTGCCTTTGAGATAGTGAGCCAAGCTTTAAGTCGCGGAATTAAAGTCGATTACATAGTTCACTCAACGGGTTCAGGGGCTACTCAAGCCGGCTTAGTCATAGGACTAAAGTTAGCTGGTTGTAATGCTAAGGTCCTTGGAGTAAGTTGTGGAGATCCGAAGGAGTACGTCGAGGAAAAGGCCTTGAGACTAGTTAAGGACACCGCAAGATTACTCAACGCTAATATCGATGTCACACGAAATGACGTGATAGTATTTGACGAATACGTCTGTGGAGGCTATGGAGTGGTGACTAGAGAAGTCGTAGAAGCTATCAAGTACGCATGTAGGACTGAAGGTCTACTCCTCGACCCAGTGTACACAGCTAAAGCCTTCATAGGGTTAATGAACTTAGCCAAAGAAGGTCGTATTCCTAGAGGAAGTAACGTAGTGTTCGTACACACTGGAGGGATACCGTTAGTGTTTCACTTCGACGATGTACTTCAATAACGACTAACTCACTAAGGAAAGATGATGCCGACTCGAACAGAGACAGTCATTAAAGCTGTGTTATTTGACCTTTACGGGACTTTAGCCTATGAAGCTAGAAGTGAGGACAGTTTCAAAGTTAAAGCGCTTAAACAGCTAGTCAATTACTTAAACTCACTCAGCTATGACGTAGAACTTGAGAGCTTTCTGAGAGTTTACAACAAGAACTTAGAGGAAGCCTTGAGGGATATAAAAGACACGTTAAATGAAGTTGACGTAATGTGCCTTTACTGGAGAACTCTTAAAGACTTAGGCATTAACCTAACCTTAACTCTAGTCAAGGAGTGCCTTGATATATTTTATTCGACAGAAGTCAAGTGCATGAAACTCTACCCCGATGTAATTCCCACGTTAACTAGTTTAAGGGCTTCGAAGTTGAAGTTAGCCATAGTCTCTAACGCTAGCTTAAGATTCGAATACGTGATTTCACACCTAGAGATATCTAAGTACTTCGACGCCCTAGTAGCGTCTTACAAGGTCACTAAGGTAAAACCACATCCGACTATATTCGCAAAAGCGTTAAGTCTCTTAAACGTGAGGCCAGAGGAGACTATCATGGTAGGCGACACTTACGAGACAGACATCGTAGCAGCTAAGTTGATGGGAATGAAGGCTATACTAATAGCCAGGGAAGAGAGTGTGAAGGAGCGCGCTAAATAACTCTACCGTAAGTACGGAGTGTTTCCAGACGCTATAATTAACGACTTACGCGAGTTACTCGACTTTCTGCTAAGGAGAGTGAGGGTTTGAAAATTGGAGTGATGGCATCTGAGATATGTGAATCAGTGTGTAAGAAACCATTAACTGATATAAAGTTAGACGAATTAGTTGAAGTAATTAAACGAGTAATAGTCCCCCCTGCAAAACCTTAACGTGAAGTGCTTAGAGTTTTGTGTCAGTAACTCCAAGTCCGCGAGTGACTTGTTAAAAGCGCTTGACGAGATCAATTTAAAGGCACAAGTACAAATTCACGACGTAGAGGACTCTGTCAAGCTCGCTTACGAGAACTCTGAAGTACGTGAAGGAGCCCTTGAAGACTTCAAAACAATCGTAGAACTAGCTTCTGACTACAACGTAGAACTCATAACGTTACACCCAGCTTATTACAGACCTGAGTTTGACAATTACATCCCATCTCCTCATGCTAACAGATCTCTTGACTACTTCAAGGGCTATGAAGTCATGGTTAACTCATTAAGGGAAGTCTCAAGACATGCCGATAAACACGGCATTACTTTAGGGTTAGAAAACATGGAGTGTTTCTCCTTAATTGAAGGGAAGTTGCTAATAACGGCGCACTACGGTTGTGAAAAGTCAGAGCTCCTAAAGATAATTCACGATGTCGGTAGCTCTAACCTAAAAGTGACTTATGATGTAGGACATGCAAACTTAACTGAAGAAGGGCCTGTTGAGTTTTGTAAAGACATAGTCGACTTGATAGTAGACGTTCACGTCAGCGACAACGATGGAAGCAGAGACGAGCACGGACCAATAGGACACGGAAACATAGACTTTAACGAGGTCTTCGAAGTGTTAGCTAGAAACGGCTATGAAGGCCCCACTATAATAGAGCAACCCTACGATAATTACCTCCTAAACGACATCAAAGTCATTAACGACATGTTGAAAAAGTTAAGCGTAGTGCTATAGCTAACGATATAGAATTTAACCTATAAATATTGACTCAAAAAGTCGAGTGAGTTTTCCAAAGTTAAGACTAGGGCATCAAAATATAACGAGTCAGCACTTTAATTAAAGCCCACGTTATCCTCAAATTAGCCCTAACTCTCCCTCCTATTCTCGGAAGCTCCCTTCTCGGAGGGGGCTCGTAGAGGTACTCCCCCACTTTATACCCCCTCTTCCAAGCCATAATTAAGAGCTCGCCTCCAAAGGTCTCGCCTAACCTCAACTCGAAATCGAGCACACGTCCCCTTTTATAAACTCTAAAGTTCGAGAAAACGTCTGAAACTCCTATAAGCTTACCAATAGTCTTCGAAGCTAAAACCTCTGATATCCTAGGCAAATGACGACGAGAAGCGACGAGGACATCATAACCTCCTCTCACGAATTCCTTTAAGAGAGCAGGTATTAACTCAGGAGGGTTTTCTAAGTCAGCGTCTATGGTCACTACAGTCGAGTACTTAGCCCTCTTAATCCCAATGAACAAACATCTAGTCTGTCCTTCTCTATTTCTCTTTATAGCCAAATCAGCCAACTCACGTGCAACTTCATACGTTCCATCAGGAGATGAGTCGTCAACTACGATCACCTCATGTGGAACGCGAGATAGAACTTTACGTATTCTAGCAATGAGTAGGGGAAGATTCTCCCTCTCGTTGTACGTAGCGGTGACTACTGAAACTCCTCTCATCGAGAAATCTCCTTCGCCCATGCCGTATATTGAAGTATTGAGTTAAATATCTCTTAATGGGTAAAAGACCTCTTAAACGTCAAAGCTGGCGAAGAGGAGGTTACAAGCCTCATGAACGCGCCAACAACTCATCCTTACAGAAGACTCTTAGATGTGTCCCATATCAAAAACTTGTCCTTATCGAGGTACTGAGAGTACACTCGTTTACCTAATTTAACCAACTTGTTCTTAACAAGCTTAGCACGTAACGCAGGGACTATATCCTTCGCCACGTACACCCTCTTATAACCCTTGAGCACAGCGTACTTTACGACAGCAGACAAAGAGTATAACTTTAAAGCCTCGTGAAGGCGCTCATACTTACCTCCAGACAAGCCTATATAATCGATGTGCAGTACCTCATTTCCATCCTCATCCTTACAGATGAACACTTTCACATGGCCGATAGGGCGCTCATTAGCGTAAATCCTGAAGAATAAGGTATAAGGGTCAAATATGTACTCGTGCATAACCTTCCTCTCATCTAACGCAATACAAGTCCCAGCGTAAAAGCCTACGAATAGGTCGTCTAAAGACCTCTCCCATAACTTTATGACTATCCTCTTACTCGGAATTGGCATCGACTTCCTAAACTCCTCTTTGTCCACTCTCGCCCACTCAGACAAGTGCTTTACGCGATTTAGTATCCCTCTTACAAAATCTCTGTCTGGATTCACAAACCAAAGCTTGTCTTTATTTCTCCTTATCTCAGTCTCAACGTTTAGTATAGCTCTCCTCAACTTCTCACTCCTCGCCTCACTCTTAAGCTTATTTAACGTCACGAGAAGCTCTCCAACTACATCTTGACCGTATTTAAACACGTCTAACCCTGCTCTCAACTCAAACTCACTCCTAGACGGCTTAAGAGAAACAATTATTGAGAATAGTTCTTCTAAAGAGTAGTTCCTAAGAGACCTTACAAGGAACTTAACTTGCCTATCACTAAGCTCACTCCAAGGCCCTCTACAACAGGAGTCAACAGTCAGTTCTCTATTAAGTCCCCCCTTCACAGTCTTAGCAACGCTATCGATCAAGTCCTCTCTTGCAGATATAGAAACATACCCACGTCTAAATAGCCCAGGAAACTTCAAGTTCACCTTAGCCAAATAGCTTATTGGCTCTCTTTCCAGAATTATAGACCCTCTATCGTCTATTACGACTAAGTCCACTCTGTTGTTAACGCTAACTTCAACATTACCTAACGCTTTAAAGAAGAGCAAAAAGAAGTAGATAAAGTCTGAAATTATGTAAGACCTCAAGAAGGGAGTCATGCCGTAATCGGTGGCTATTTCCTTGTATAACGGCAACAAACCCTTAGCCTTACTCTTAGCCCTCAAAATAAAGTTCTTCCTTACATAAACAAACCCTCCGAGCCTACTCAGAGACTCCACTAAGCTACACACTTTTAGCAACTTCTTTACATCATTTAATTTACCACGTAATAGCAGTTCAAAGCGGACTTCGTTTAATGACATTTCTCACTTATAAATTTGACACAGAACTACTTATACTTATAGAGAGTCTACTATTCAAAAGTATTGAAAAGTACGAGAAACTTTAAAATAAATGCCCTGTTAGATCAGCAGTAGCTGGTCTAATAGACCTAGAGGAAGTGCTAAAGAGGAAGGCAGAGCTCTACAGATTAGGGAAAGCTAAAATTTTAACCGAACTCTATCCCAAGTGATTAACAGTCTTGAATAGTTCAGAAGTCAGTAAGTAAGGCTTATTAGCGAGACTATCCTATGAAGTAGCGAAGGGCTATGGTTAACATAGTACGCCTAAGGAAGATGACTCTTACTCTACATGAAAAGCCTAGAATTGTGTGGAAGAGAATGAGGCTGAAGATACATGGGTTTGAGAATACCTGTAAAGCTAAAGCACAACGATAAAGAGGTTGAAGTTA
>Ga0180302_10000577_pt1 | contig 16423 bp, 15 predicted proteins | sample GuaBasSediGuay17_FD_121794 | JGI IMG/M metagenome (GOLD analysis project Ga0180302, IMG submission 121794) | Subseafloor sediment microbial communities from Guaymas Basin, Gulf of California, Mexico - Guay17, Core 4571-4, 12-15 cm | ecosystem: Environmental > Aquatic > Marine > Hydrothermal... | reverse complement strand
GTAGATCCGCCGTATATACGGATTTTCAGAACTCACGTAGCTTAAACTGTGTTAAACCATATGAGCTGGGCCGTGAAGTCGGGATGAAGGCGTGTGAGTTTCTAGATGCAAAAACCATATCGACCGGGTCTTACGAGCTGATCCTAGACGGACGTGTAGCAGCCTCCATCTTTAGCGTTATGCTCTCCCAGGCAGTGTCGGCCGACGCAGTTCAGAAAGGTAGGTCTCCGCTAGCCGGAAAAATCGGGTGTAAACTGTTATCTGAGGATGTCACGTTCGTAGACGACGGCACCGTACCTGGCTATGTCGGAAGTAGACCGTGCGACGACGAGGGTATACCGGTGAGGAGGAACGTGCTGTTCGATAGGGGTGTGTTGGAGACCTACCTCTACGATACGTATACGGCGAATAAGGAAAACCGTAGAAGCACAGGTAACGCGTATAGGTCCACCGGGGGCTCCACAGCTCCGCTACCGAATAACCTGATATTAAACCCCGGAGACTATACGCTTGAGGAGATGATTAGAGATACATCGAAAGGAGTCTACGCCCTTAAGACGATAGGGGGGTGGCTTTCGAACCCTGTAAGCGGGTTCCTAAACGCTACGGTAACCCATGGATATCTTATATCGAACGGCTCGATAGTAGGTAGGGTTAAAGGAGCGGTCATAAGCGGAGATTTCTACCAGCTGATGAACGTTAAGGTCGTAGGGCTCTCCAAGGAGCTGCACGAGTCGATGAACTCCTACAGCCCACACGTTAAATTCGAGAAGGTTCAGCTGTCTAGCAAATAACCCGTACTTTTTCCATCTTTAAGGCTCAAACCTAGCCATGTAGATGTTATCCTTAACCCTTATCACCTTAACCCTTATCCTTGAGCCGATGGGCGCCTCCCCCGCGTCTACGACCGTCAATACACGCCCCCTAGCTACCCCAAGCTTCTCGCCCTTGAACAACCCCGGCCCCACGAGCTTAACCCATGTTTTCTCAAACCTCCTGAACACCAACGGTAAGCCTCTGCATCTATGCGTTCCGAAATCCTCCGGTTTCAAAACCAGTTTAACCCCGTATGACCTCTCCAGCCTCCTCAGTCTTCTGTAGAACTCCCCCCAGCTCATGGGCCTTACACCCTTAGGCTTTCTACCGTGTTTATGGATGAGCATCTTCTGTATACCGAGCGGCGGCCATCGCCTACCGGCACCTATCTTCAAAGCCAGCTCTATGAGCCGCTCTATGTCTCCGTCGTTGACTCCCGGAACCCACACCGGAGCGATCAACAGGTCTATCTTAGATGCTGCGATATACTCGGCGAGCCCTACGATCCTTTCGACGTCGTAGCTCTCGGTTCCTGAAAGCTTCCTCGCAAGCTCCGGGTCTAAGCTGTCTATCGACAAGTTTATTCTCGACAAGCCAGCTGCCTCAAGCCGGTCTACAAGCTTCTCGGTTAGAAGATGCCCATGGGTCTGCAGTGAGACGACCTCGACCCCAGGGGTCTCTCTTAAAGCCTGACACAGCTCGGGAAGCTTAGGATATGTCAAGGGGTCTCCCACAGTATCTATATGCGCCTCGATGAAGCGGCAGTCCTTAACCCTTACGAGCCTTCTAAACTCGTCGACCAAGTAGTCTAGCTCGACCATATACTCGGTAAGCCTCCTCTTCGACCGTGGACCCGCGTCTGTCGAGCAGAATATGCAGGAGAGCGGGCATATGCTCGTCGGCCTGACCTGTATCACGTTTGTCCCCCTATCTATAAGCCCGAACCCTACGGAGCCTACAAGCGGTATACCGCTGTCGGAGGTTATGCGGAAAACTCCCCTAGGCATTCCCGTTTAACCCTCTCCAAAACGTCTAAGGGGATCAAACGGCTAAACCTATTATTAGGGTTTGACCCACACCATATATGCCAGGCCTATGACGAGGATCAGGGGGGTAGTCGCGAGCGGCTTAGGTGTCGCAAAAATTTACCTAAACCGTCCCTGGGTTAGAAGGCAGCTTCGAGAAAAACTCGGTTTCGACCCATATCCCGGTACCTTAAACCTCAAAGTCGATAGAGCGGCTAGGAGAACCCTCGAAGAGAAAGCTTGCTCAGAGATAGTTCCAGCTGAAGGGTTCTATAAGGGACTTTTGGCCGAGGTCTTCGTAGAGGGTTCTATAAGGGGAGCCGTGGTGATACCGTTGAAACCCGGATACCCGGAAGACCTTGTCGAGATAATAGCCGCCGAAAACCTCCGGGAAAAACTCAACCTAAAGGACGGAGACTGTGTGACGATTCAGCTACCGTAAAAGCCATGGTCTGAGACGGTTTAAAACTTATTAGAGAGCCTTACCAGAGTTGATCGAGGATAGCGGGGTGGGGTAGCCAGGTTAACCCGCCGGGCTCATAACCCGGAGATCGGTCGTTCAAATCGACCCCCCGCTACCATTTACATTCTCCAATTGATCTATATTTTCAGGATGGATGATCAGCATTAAATATACAAAAATTACGTCATAGTGATCGGTTGTTGTCTATGTTGTATCGAAAAACCATGTATACTTGTTTTAGATAAGCCAGTAGATCATCGGTATCGCCGCTGCGAGCATGCTTAAGGCGGTCGGAAGAATCAGAATTTTTATGTAGTCTGAGAGGTTTGACTTGAAGTATTCTAGGGAGACCGTTACGCATGGGTGGACCGGGGATATTATGTAGCCTAGATACGATGAGAAGTATATGGATGAGAAGACGAGCGGAGGCATGGAGGCTAAACCGTATCTAGCTAGGAAAACCGGGATCACTATGGAGGTCGGTATCTGGATTCTACCGGTCGCGAAACCCAGTAGGAACCCTAGGGTGAGGCAGAGGATAGAGGCGTCCATCTCTATGGACGTGATCATAGCCGGTATGGGGGAGGATTGAAAGACCCTTATGAAGAAGAACATCCCGAATATTATGGCTGAGAAGCTCCAAGGCCTCATCCTCAGAACCACCATACCGGTCCTTCTCAAACCGGGTCTACCGACTACCCAGGCGAGCGAGAGGCTTATAAGAGCCGCAACCAGCGTTGCGGCTTCGCGAACCTCCGGCTTTAAAGCCTTGAGGATCGTGAAGTCCGCCAGCGGAGCCGCGAGTATGACCATGAGCGGGAGGACAGCCTTCCTGAACGAGGCTTTCTCGGTGTATGCCACTCCACGGCCGACTTTCCTAAGTAGGAGCCAGTAACCCAGCGCCGAGCATACGAGCACAGGTGGAGCCATGAAAGGTATAGCCGAGTAGAGACCTATGTTCGCTATCTTAGCCGAGACTATGAGGCTCGCTGCGAAAGGGTAGACAAGCTGAGGGATATGTCTGAACCACACGTTTATGGCAGACTTCACGTTCCCTAAAACGTCCTCACCTGCTTTTTCGACCAAGGGAGCCGACATCAACGCCCCACCAGGCATAGGGAGCATACCTATAAGCGCCGGTGAAACCCCTAGGAAAAGCCTCCTATCCACACGTAGGTTCTGTACGAGCCTATCCACTAGACCCGTCTCCTCCATGAGACCACCGATCACAGGTATAACCCCCACGGCTAAAGCCAATAGAATCACCGACGGGTCTAGAATGGTGTCTAAGAGCTGCTCAAGAAGTGTTGAAATCGGTAGAAGAAGTAGGCCGAGGACAACCCCTCCTAGAAATAGAGCCAAACCTATGTTAAACTTTGAAAACACAAGTATAACCGCTATAGAGGCTATGAAGCTGATCCACGTAAACACGGCTATGTCTACAGAATGGTTCTGATTTAAACTTTTACACCCCGTATAAAAACGTAAATCTAAATAAAAAGAGGGGGTAAAAAGCTATTCTTCAGGTCTTCTTCTAGCCAATACTATAGCCGCTATAGCAGCTATCAGTGAAATTACCGAAATACCCATGGCCATGGACGCCGTAGAAGACGCCCCTGAGATGGAATCCGATAACGTAGCAATTTTAGAGTTAAGCTCCTCTATAGAGCTACTTAAAGTATCGATATTAGACCTCATCGATTCCACGGCGCTTTCAAGCGAGGCCACAGCTTCCTCAAGCTCCTTAGGAACCACAGGCTTCTCCACCGGGGGAGGAGTCCAGCCTACAGGCTTCAAGTATAGTCCTGTGGCCAGCATAAGGACGACGGGGTTATCTGAATAGAGTAGCTGAGTCCATATCCAATGGTCAGCCGGAGGCCAACCTTCGACCCTAACACCTGAGAGCACGGGGTTATTACCATACCTCTCCCAGAGGGGTACCATCGGTAGGTCTTTGTTAAAAGCTAAGGCAAGCTTACTGACTAGCTCTTTCTGAGCCTCGACGTCGAAGCCCTCTGCGCAGTCGTATACTAGCTCCTCCAGGTTTACTGTACCAAGCCCCTCGATCTCCCTCGTCAACTCGTAGGAGTAACCAGGCGCCGCGTATCCTGGGAAGTTATAGTATATGAACGCTTGGTAGAACGAGAAGTGGGGATGGGGGTTGCCTGTGCCCCAACCCTGAATAGCCATTTCGAAATCGCCTTCTCTAACAAACTTAGGCTGAATCTCGGTGAAAGTTATCGCTCTTAACGTAATAGGTATCCCGAATGCGGTAAGCTGAGCCGCTACGTTTTCAGCCGCAGCCCTCCAGTCAGCGAATTCAGCCGGGAACATAAGTTCGAACTCTAACGGCTCACCCTCTGGAGTACGCCATATACCGTCTTCACCTTTCTCGAAGCCCAGCCCTTCAAGCAATGCAGCAGCCTTTTCTGGGTCATAACTATAATCAGTCATCTCAGCCCTATATTCAGGGAGTATCCAACGCTCCTCTAGCTCTAGAGGAAGACCACTCGGTACAGCTATCCTCTTAGCCGAGTACATCAAGGAGACATATGCGTTCTCGGTCTTGTTGATAGCGTAGTCTATGGCGCGTCTGAAGTCTGTCAAGTTAAACGGATATATTTTATGGTTAAAGAGGATAGCTGGGCCGAATCCCGTCGGAGGTCTATAAACACTTATACCTAGCTTGTAGAACTCCATTTCGGTGGCGGGTGGAAATCCATGTGTAGCGTAATCGACTTTAAACCCTAGGACCAGCGGTGTAACTACGGGAGTCTCACCGTTGTAAAGCTTTATCCACTCGAACTTTATGTTCTTCGCGTTCCAGTGATTCGGGTTCTTCTTCAGCCAGACCTCCGACTCGGTTATCTCACCAGTCCACATGTATGGGCCAGTTCCGATATACTCCTTAGGCCTGTAGTTTCTGAAATCCGTTAAGAGACTTTGGATCTCCTCACTCTCCCATGTTAAACCCTGGTCTAACAGCTCTATCGCCTTATCCGAGAAGTTGCCGTATGTGCTATATGGTCTTATAGGCTCCCTAAGAATGTATCTTATCAAGACTATGGATGGTTTAGATATATGGAACGATACAGTGTTAGGGTCGACGGCCGTCACCTTGTCTATGTACTCCCATACTGGAGATTTAAGTAGGAAGAGACAATAGAATGTAGATACGACATCTTTAGAGGTGAAGGGGTCACCATTATGCCAAACCACTCCTTTCCTTAGATGAACTATAAACTCATCTCCCTTGATCTCCCAGCTCGTAGCCAGCCATGGTATATAAGTATCATTGTACCATATATAGAAGGCCAGCGGCTCCTGAATAAGCTGAAGATAAACACCCAATGTTATAGCGTATGTGACAAAGGTATTGAAATGCCCCTTTGGGGGAACGCTGTAGGGCCACGCACCCACAAAGACGTAGCGTCTCTCCTGGGCATAGGCAGGTGTGGTTACGGATATTAAGCCGGTCAGCAGAACACCCAGTAAAATTAACGCTATTGTATTTACTTTGACAATTTTCATAGCGAATGAAATTTATTTTTTTGAGAAAATTTAAATATTTCCCCCCTCTGAGTGAATTATGAAATGTCTGAAACGCTCATACGTCTTTATAGAAATTTTTTCTTCAGAAAAATCCTCAGAGTTGCCGTTACAGTCTTCATAGTCTCGACTTTAACTTTCTTCATAGTTAGACTGATGCCTGGAAACCCTATAGACATATACATTTCATCCCTGATGTCGACTCAGGGGATGAGCTACCAAGAAGCGAGACAGATGGCCTTAGCTATGTTTTCTATAGACCTAGATGCCCCGCTCCACTTGCAGTATATCCAGTATCTATCGAACCTTATTCGCGGCGACCTAGGTGTATCGATCACCTCTACCGGTACCCCTGTAGCGAAGATGATAGCCGAATTCCTTCCATGGACTCTTTTCAGCGTTTCCTTATCGCTTTTCGCAAGCTTCGGGATAGGTGTAGCGTTAGGGATGGTGATGGCATACCGTAGGGGAGGAATTTTCGACACAATTCTTACAGGAATATGTACGATAATGAGCGCCATCCCAAACTACATAGTCGGAATCTTAGTTATAGTATTCATAGGAATTCAATGGAACCTCTATCCTTTAGAAACCATGAGAGGAACCTATACCTCCACGATCACACCAGGCTTCACGATCGAGTTTATAGTGGACGTTTTCAAACACGTGCTCTGGCCTTTCATCACCTATGTAGTCTGCACGTTCGGCGGATGGGCATTATCGATGAGGGCGAACACTATATCGACTTTAGGGGAGGACTACATAACGGTAGCAAAGGCTAAGGGGTTGAAGGAATCCAGGATCACGTTTAGCTACGTAGGTAGAAACGCGATTCTACCGCTGTTCACGAGCTTAACCATATCGTTTGGTTTTATCTTCGGCGGCTCTCTTCTGATAGAGAACATTTTCGTCTATAAGGGAATCGGATGGCTCTTATGGTCAGCTATAAACGAGAGGGACTATCCGACCATGCAGGGAGTGTTTCTCATAATGACCACGGCTGTAGTACTTTCCGTCACCATAGCAGACGTACTATACGGATTAATAGACCCTAGGGTAAGAAGGGGTGAGTAGATACGACAAAGGAAAAATACTTGGTAAAATGGAGGGGTACAGCCTCGAAGACCATAGGGCTTCTTAAGACGATATACGCCAGCAAACACGGGACTGTAGGCTTCTTAATTCTTCTAGTATATCTGTTTATGGCGTTCTTTGGATCATCGATAAGACCTTTAGACACAACACCGAAACCTGGTCAGATGTACCTACCTCCCTCCATAAAATATCCACTTGGAACAGATAACCAAGGTAGGGACACGCTTTCCTTCATAGTAAACGGTACGTTCGATGTGTTGTATATATCACTGGTGGCGTCGATGATAAGTGTGATCTTAGCCGTCCTAGTCGGAAGCGTCTCTGGGTTTAAAGGAGGGACGGTTGACTCCATCTTAATGTACATCTCGGATATTATACTCAACATCCCCCAGTTCCCTCTGATGGCTGTCTTATCAGGCCTGATGAGGCTAACCGATGTATCTTTGGCTATGTTGATGGGTGTGCTTTCATGGCCGTCGCTGGCTAAAGCGATAAGGTCTCAGGTTCTTTCCTTAAAGGAGCGTGATTTCATAGAGGCGGCTAGGCTACTGGATCTCGGTACGAGACATATAGTCTTTACAGAGCTTATGCCAAACCTTATGCCATACATAGCTGTCAGCTTCGCCCTAGCCATGACATACTCCATATACAATTACGTGGGACTTGTGTTTTTAGGCTTCGTCCCGTTCAGAGCGTATAACTGGGGTGTGATGATAAATCACGCATGGGTTTTAGGGGCGATTTACAATAGAGATAGCATTTTATGGATACTCTCACCGATCATCGCCATAGTGGGTCTGGAGGTGGGGGTCATAATGTTCTCCAGAGGATTAGAGCTAGCGTTCAATCCGAGATTAAGGAAGTGAAAGCTTGAGACCTATCCTCTCTATAAAAGGTCTAAGTGTAGAGTATCTAAGCCCAAGGGGTAGAGTTAAAGCGGTAAGAAACGTGAACTTAGAAGTATACAAAGGTGAGATACTATTTCTTGTGGGTGAAAGCGGTGCAGGGAAATCCACCTTGGGATTGACGTTACTCAAGCTTCTCCCCGAAGGGATCGCGAAAGTCGTAGGAGGCGAGGTTATATATCATAGAGATGACGGAGGAAACCTGAATATTTTAAAGCTGAGAAAAGGTAGATTAAGGAGGTTTCGCTGGAAAGAGGTTGCTATGGTGTTTCAAGGAGCCATGAACTCTCTCAACCCGATAATGAAGATAAAGGATCAGATGTATGATGTGATAAAGGATCACGGTGTACGACTCTCTAAGAGGGAAGCCTATAAGAAGATAGAAGAGCTACTAGCTATGGTGAGGCTTGACGCCAAGAGGGTACTTAGATCTTACCCGCATCAGCTCAGCGGGGGTATGAAGCAGAGAGTTATGATAGCTATGAGCCTGTTACTCGACCCGAAGCTGTTGATCCTTGATGAGCCTACTACAGCGTTAGATGTGCTGACTCAGAAAAATATAATGAATGTGCTGAAAGATATACGTGATAAGCTCCATCTAACGATGATATTCATAACCCATGACCTCTCCCTAGCGGCAGAGCTTGCCGACAGAATCGCTATAATGTACGCCGGAAGTATAGTGGAGGTAGGAAGCGTAGAGCAGATATTCTATAGACCAAAGCACCCTTACACGCACGGTCTTCTGAAATCCGTACCGAAACTAACCTCAGAGATCGGAAAGCTGGAATCCATCCCAGGATTCCCACCCGATATGATAAATCTCCCTCCTGGATGTAAGTTCCACCCAAGATGCGTGTTTAGAAGGGACATATGTATGGAAAAGGAGCCGTTTCTTCAAAAGGTAGAGGAGAACCATTACACGGCGTGTTGGAGATGGAGGGATATTTTTGGGGAAGAGTGAGAATACGCCTCTTCTTGAGCTGAGGGGGGTTTATAAGGCTTATAAGGTGGGAGGGTTCCTGAGGAAAGTCAAGGTTAACGCTATCGAGGATATATGGCTTAGTCTAGGCGAAGCCGATATCATAAGTTTAGTCGGTGAAAGCGGATGCGGCAAGACGACCACCGGAAAAGTCGCGGTCGGGCTTTTGAAACCCGATAAGGGAGAGGTCTTGTATAAAGGAAAGAACATCTGGGAGATGACGAAGGAGGAGTTTAAAGAATTCAGAAGAAACGTGCAGATGATGCATCAAGACCCATATTCCTCATTAAACCCTATGCTTACAGTCTACAAGACACTCTCGGCGCCATTATTTAGACATGGTTTAGCCTCTGATAGAGAAGACGCCGTAGAGAGGATCGCGAGGCTTCTTAGGCTCGTCGGACTTACACCACCGGAAGAGTATATGGAGAAGTATCCCCATCAACTTAGCGGTGGAGAGAGGCAGAGGGTTGCTTTCGCCAGAACACTTTCACTAAATCCAAAGCTGATAGTCGCCGATGAACCCGTGTCCATGATAGACGTGTCTCTCCGTGCGAGCATACTAAACCTCATGCTTGATATGAGGGAAAAATTCAAAGTCAGCTATGTTTACATCACACACGACCTGATAACAGCTAGGTATTTCTCGAGGAAGCACCTACTTATGATAATGTATCTAGGGAGCATAGTCGAAACAGGGCAGACAGACCGCATCATAAAGGAGCCCCTCCACCCATATACACAAGTACTGCTCTCAGCCCTCCCCGAACCAGACCCAAGAATTACTAGGAGTAAGAAACTCATAGCTTTAAGAAGCCTGGATGTACCTAGCCTCTTGAGGATGCCAACGGGATGTAAGTTTCATCCTAGATGCCCCTTCTTCGAGAAGGGGCTCTGCGATGTGAAAAGACCAACGCTCATCGAGGTTGAGAGCGGTAGAAGGGTTGCGTGCCACTTATATGGATCCTAAATTTGGAAGGATAGCTTTTCAAATAGCGTTTTTTCTGACGTTTATGTCAGGTATCCTATTTTTCTTCCTAGACTGGAATTCGCCCTCTTTCATAGCTAACACCTTAGCCTTTGCCATAAGCCTAGCTTTTCTGTTGGTAATAGTGTATGAGGTAAGACGGCAAGTATCTAGCTAAGTATCCCCCGTATGGTTTAATAGATAACAACCTTAATATCCACGTTTACTGGTTGCTCATATAGAGCCCATCTTGTATTGTCCAAACTGCGGCAGACCTCTTCGAGAGGGGGTATACTTCTGCCCGAACTGCGGGTATCCGGTCTTGGTGGACCGGTCGCTTCTCGCCGATGAGCTAGCCGGTTTAACCTACGTAGCCAAGCCTATACTCTACGTAAGCGACCTAGCCTACCTGTTCGGTGAACACTTCGTCTCCAGGTTTAGATGGGTAAGCCCCACGGTGTTCCACTACATGATGTTCCCCGCTAAGACGGTTCTACCCTATAGCGGGTTGAGGGTCGCATGTATAACCCTGATAGTAGCTATCATCGTGGCTACGCTGATAGAACTAGAGGCCATGAAGCTGATTACGATAGAGTTTAAACCGGTTAAGCGGTTTGGATTGTTTAACACAGTAGATGTCTATATCAGACCTGTAGGGAAGCAGGTCTTCGAGCAAGACAGTATCGAGTACATGGTTCTTGAGAAGCTTAAAGCCGGAAAGCCCGTTAGGCTTTCGGAGCTCGTAGTCGATATAGTGGGTGGGATCCCATTCCTCAGAGGGCTTGGGCTTGTTTTTATATCGCATAAGCGTATGCTTAAGAGGAGCCGGGTTAGGCTTCATAAGAAAGGGCTTCTACCGACCTCAGACGGCTCTAAAGTCGACGAGCGTCATAGGCGGTTCATAGACCTCTATAAGGGCGAGACTGCTAGAGCTTTATGGCTTTTAGACACCTATGCGATGCACGATAAGGAGCGGTTCAGAAGATTGGTCGATAGGATTCTCGAAACGCTGCTAGCGCCTGGGATGGCGATGAGCATCCTGATCGTCATAGTCTGCACCGTTCTGATGTGGCTACTTTAACCCAGCTGCAACCCTCGGTCTCCCAGGCTTTAAAGATATACGTCTGAGCTTATCCACCTCACCCTGCCTGCACATCTCGATTATCTCCGGGATGGCGTCTAGAAGGTCTGTAGCGGTCATGTGATAACCGATCCTAGACGCCACGAGGTCTCCGGCGGCGCCGTTTATGAAAGCAGCTGCGGAGGCTGCTTTGAAAGGCTCAGCCTCCTGGGCGAGAAAAGCCGCAACTATTCCGGTCAAGATGTCTCCTGTACCGCCCACCGTCATACCGGGGTTGCCTGTGAAGTTCAGCTTCATGTTTACACCGTCGCTTATCACGTCGACCATCCCCTTCAGAAGTATGGTTAAATTCATCTCAGAGGCCTGTCTCTTGACGTGTAACGCAAGCTCTCTAAGACCCTTAGGTGGGGAGCCGAATATCATCCTGTACTCTCCCATATGCGGGGTTATGACCGTCGGGGAGCCCGCCTTCGCCTTATAGGCGGCGTACGCCTTCAAGCCGTCGGCGTCGACGACCATGGGAACCCCTCTACGCCACGCATAGTCTAGTATAAGCCTAACCGCCTGGAAGGTCTCCTCTCTAACGCCTAAACCTGGGCCTATGGCGACCCCGGTAGACCTGTCTATGAACTTCCTTAAAGTCTCCAAGTGATCGGGTGTCAGGTGGTCACCGTCGAGTTTAACCGTGATCATATCAGGCGAGAAGCCCGCTATCGTGTAGGCGGTTTTCTCAGGAGCCGCTACGAGCACCAGGTCTACGCCGGTTCTAAGAGCAGCCATAGCTGTTAACGCAGGTGCACCCGTGTAGGTCTCGCTACCACCTACGACGAGAAGCCTACCGAAGTCTCCCTTATGCGCCTTAGGAGGCCTAGGTTTAACCACGAGGAAAACGTCTCCAGGACCGGTATACATCGAGGCTTCAGGGGGTATGCCTACGTTGACTACTTTGACCTCGCCGGCTATCTCGGGGTTTGCTAAGACCCCCCTCTTAGGCTTATGGAACGTTATGGTTAGGTCGGCCTTGACCGCCTTACCCAAGACTTCTCCGGTATCTGCGTTCAACCCTGTCGGGACATCGACCGCTATCTTAAACCCACTCGACCGGTTGAAAACCTCGACCGCCTGTAGTATCGGCTGTCGTAAATTTCCCCTGACGCCATAGCCGAGCATTGCATCTATAAGAACGTCGGCGTTTTCGACCTTCAGCATAGACGAATCGTAGGCTTCGACAAACTCGACTGATTCGCCCATGTTCAACACGGCCTCTAGGTTAGTCCTAGAAGACGGTCTCTTAACGTCGTCAACCCTACCTACGAGGACTACTTTAACCCGAAAACCGCGGTATGCCAGATGCCTAGCAGCTACGAAACCGTCTCCTCCGTTACCCCCAGTACCTGCATATATGACAACCCTAGAACTAGGCTTAAACCTTGAAACGACTTCCCTAGCCACCGAGGCACCGGCGTTCTCCATCAACTGAAGCTCCGAAACCCCGAGATACATCGCGTTCAGCTCCTCAGCGTACATCTCTCTACTCGTTAAAGCCTCCGACCGAATGTCTCTCATCATCGATAAAATAAATCTAGGGAAGGTTGTTTAAAAAACCCCTCTCGATTCTATACATTAAACGACTGCGGTGGTAATTTTTATATGATACGGTAGGTCCTTAGTGGGTGTGGGTATGGGCGTGGGTAAAGCACGAGTAGATGGACGATGGAGGATCACTCTACCAGCAGGGGCTCGTGGAAATCTGAAACCAGGTGATGAAGTGGTAGTCGAGGAGCATGGTGATGTGATTGTGATCAGGAAAGCGATGGATCCTTTAAAAGTTTTCCATGAGGTAGTTCTTCGTGTAGAGGATAGGGAACTAGCGTTAAAAGACGCTAGCGAAGCTAAACACATCTACGGGGCTTTGAAGGAATGAGGATCGTAGATGCCGATATACTCTCTTACGCGCTTTTAGAGAACCACGTAGCGACCCCATATACAAGGCCGCTTATAGAACGAGCTCTGAAGGGGGAGATCAGGGTTTACGTAACCCCGGTTACACTGCTTGAAACCTATAATGTACTGTATTGGCATTATCGTGTACGTCCGAGAGTAGCTGTAGCTAAGAAGATATTAGCCGTAGCCGAGGGGTTGAACCTAGTACAGGTTTCAACCCGTGGTTTTCACATAGCCGTCCGAGAGAACGTGCCTTTAGGAGACGCACTTCTCGTGGCGACGGCATTAGACAATAGGATTCCAATAGTGTCGACTAACGATAAGCATGTGAAAAAACTCGCAGAGAAATATGGTTTAGTGATCGAAAATCCGATACCGGAGGACGTTATAAGACAGATGAGATAGCGGAGGTTCCTAGAAGTCTCCTGCCGTTTTTGAAAATAGTGCCTCACCGTAAGCATTTAAACGTCTAGCTGAAGCTCTGAAACTCCAGGGTACATGGCGTTAAGCTCCTCAGCGTGCATCTCCAAATCGGTTAAACCCTCTGAACACATACCCAACCAAAGATAGGTTTAGGTTGTTTAAAAGCAGAGCCCAGGCAGCTAAGGGTTGGCGGCCACGATTAAGCGGTACTGCGGAGGGTCGTCCCTAACCCAAACTCTGTCCACCTTCAAGCGGTCGATGAGTTTAACCGGGACCTCACAACCATAGTAGTCTTCAAGGTAGCGTTTCGCCCTATGAATAGGTGAACCCGTTGTGTGGAGTGTGATCACGTTCACCTCTAATATGCGGAACCCAGCCTCCGTAAGAGCCTCCTCAACATCTTTAAACCTTAAAATGCTCTCACAGCTCTCACGGCTAAGCCTATATAAGCGTACGAGGAGCCCTCTGAGCTCTTTTGGAAAGTCCTCTAGGAATGGTTCAGATATTCCGATTAGCCCTCCATCTTTTAAAACTCTACGGCATTCTATGAAGAGCCTCTGAGCTGATTCACGGTTTAAAGCTATGTTTGCCAAGCTGAAGAACATGGCTACGCGGTCGAAGCACCGGTCTGGGAAGGGCATGTTGAAGGCGTTGAAGTAGTAAAAGCTCGTGTTGGCTAAGCCGAAAACCTTAGCATACTCCTTAGCCTCAGCAAACTCCTCAGACAACTCTACACCGTGGAATTCGACGTTTGGATAGGTGAAGCCTGCTTGAATGGAGAACCACCCGTCACCGGAGCCGACATCTAAAACCCTCATACCGCTCCTAAGCCTAAGCTTCTCAGCTAATAAGAGCCTTCCACCCTCCATAGCGAAATACCTCCATCCTACACCATCCTCACCCTCTCTGACCCACTCAACAGCCTTCAGTAGCCTACTATACTCGCTGAACACAGCCTCGTCGAAAACCCCGCTTTCACGAAGCTTGCGGACAACCCCGGAAACCGCTCTAAACCTGTCTAGAATGACCCTGCTAAGTACTTTCACAATCTCATAGGGATTTGCTGTTAACCTGAAAGGCTTGGAAATATCATTCATTTAAAATCTTATGTTAACCCTCAAGCATTTAAGCTCTGGCTTTGAATTACTCTAGGAGGGGGTTTGCATGCTTGTCGGTCTGATATCGGATACGCATGACAACATACTGGCGATCGACAAGGCTGTGAAGCTGTTCAACGATAGATGTGTTAAACTAGTCGTCCACGCCGGAGACTGGTGCGCCCCGTTTGCTCTGATGAGGTTTCAGAGCCTCAACTGTGGTTTGGTGGGAGCTTTTGGGAACATAGACGGGGAGAAGGAGAAGCTTAGAGAGAGAGGTGAAAAGCTCGGGTTTAGGTTAAACTGGTTTGAGGAGTTCGAGGTCGATGGTCTGAAGGGAGCCGTGCTACATGGTGTAGATGAGAGAATAGTCAAAGCAGTAGCTTTAAGCAACCTGTACAAAGTCGTAGTCAGAGGTCATACGCATAAGCCAGAGGTTAAGACTGTCGGAGAATGCCTGATTATCAACCCTGGAGAAGCTTGCGGGTATTTAACAGGTAAATCTACGGTGGCAATATTAGACACAGAGACTATGACGGTTGAGACGGTTGAACTCTACTAAAACCTTAATAGTATAAATTCATTAAAACATTGGGGGTCGTCATGGGCAAGGTTAAAGTACTCGTAAACGGGTATGGAGTAATCGGTAAGAGAGTAGCAGATGCCGTGGCTCTTCAAGACGATATGGAGCTTGTCGGAATCGCGGATGTCGTCGGCGACTGGCGCGTAAAGATGGCTCAGAGAAAAGGCTATACCGTATACTGCAGCGTCTCAGACCCTAAGAGAGTCGAGGATATGAAAAAAGCTGGAATAGATGTCCATGGGACACTCGAGGATCTCCTTAAAAACGGTGCCTTAGATGTCGTGGTGGACTGTGCACCCGGCGGATTCGGAGCTAAGAATAAGGAGGCTCTATACGATAAGTATGGTGTTAAAGCGATATTTGAAGGCGGTGAAAAACACGAGGTTGCAGGCTTAAGCTTTGTATGTCAATGCAACTACGATGAAGCCCTTGAAAAAGCCGAGGCTGGGCATAGATACGCTAGGGTTGTTTCCTGCAACACCACCGCGGCCTGTAGGATATTCCACGCGTTATACACAAACTTCAAGGTCTCAAAGGCAAGGATGTTTCTAGTCCGTAGGGCTACGGATCCTGTCAAGACCGATACACGGGGTATAATGAACACGGTTGTACCTTCGACATTCCCGAGCCACCATGCTCCCGATGTGAAAACGGTGATCCACGACGCCATACCGGACTTATACAGCGTAGCGGTTAAAGCAGCTCATACCATGTATCACTTCCACCTATACGACATACATCTGGAGCAAGCTGTCACACGTGAAGATATCATCGAAGCTTTGAATAAGGAGCCTAGGCTCAGCCTTGTGAGAATGAGCGACGGGGTTATCGGTCTAGGGGCAGTCATCGAGATAAGCCGTGACGTAGGTCTTCCAAGGGGGGACATATATACGATACCGGTCTGGGAAGACTTAGTGACCGTGATAGAAGGTAAGGAGGTGCTCCTAGCAGCAGCATGCCCCAACGAGAACGATGTGATACCTGAGAACGTAGATGCTATAAGGGCTTTAACACTGATAGAGAAGGATTGGAAGAGAAGTCTAGAGAAGACGGACAAGACTCTTAGGATTCCCAAGGTTCTCTACTAGAAAGCCTTAACAACTAGTTTTCTCACTTTTCTTTCGAAAATCACGATCTATCCATTAGTGGAGGTAAAGCTATGTCTAAGATCCCGACCTTAGATGATTTTGACTTTAAAGGTAAGACGGTTCTAGTGAGGCCAGACTTCAACGTGCCGATAGATCCTGCTACTAAGGAGATAGTCGACGATACTAGGATCAGGGCTCACGCAGAGACGATAAGGGAGCTTTGTGAGAAAGGTGCCAAGGTGGTTGTGGTCGCTCATCAAGGTCGGCCCGGTGAACCCGACTACGTCGAGTCTCTTAAGGGTCATGCCGAGAGACTTGGTGAGGCCCTCGGTAAGACTGTTAAGTATGTGGATGACCTGTTCGGTGAAGAGGCTAAGAAAGTCATACGCGGGCTTAAGCCAGGGG
>Ga0180302_10000576_pt1 | contig 16451 bp, 3 predicted proteins | sample GuaBasSediGuay17_FD_121794 | JGI IMG/M metagenome (GOLD analysis project Ga0180302, IMG submission 121794) | Subseafloor sediment microbial communities from Guaymas Basin, Gulf of California, Mexico - Guay17, Core 4571-4, 12-15 cm | ecosystem: Environmental > Aquatic > Marine > Hydrothermal... | reverse complement strand
TCATAAGCGTCTGCCTCATCATCGCTTCTATCCGCTGTGCCTTTATCATCAAACCCGCCAACACCGACGCAATTCTTCGCAGTGGACTGCTGCGTTGGCTGGTACCCGCTTGTGCCGCTCTGGTTCTGGTTGCCCAAAGACCAGAACTGCAACACATACGGATAGTTGAGGGCGTAAGTGTCTACATCCTTACTTACCGTCGTGTATGATCCATCCATGTCGGATGTACCCATGGAGCATGAAAATACGTTTGCGTTATAGGTATTCCAGCCATAGCCGAGCAAATCATACCAGTTTACCTGATTATAGTCGCCAACAACGGCGGTCGCATTTCTCGCTATCCCTGTGGCATCCATATCCACACCTCTCGCCAATAACACGGAGAGAGTCTGCGTACCGTGCTCGTCGCTTCCCGAGGGTGTGCCATAGTACTCCACTATCGCATTTGGCGCTCCCTTATATTCCTGGAACTCCTGATGATTCGTGTAGTGCCCATCGTCAAAGTGAGACACCACTAGGAATTTGCCCAGAGTGGAAGAGTATGCATCGGGCACGTTGCCATTCCCTTCCCAGTTGGATATGCTCCTAATACCATGCTCACCCCTGAAAACAAGCATTGAAGTCATTGGCACAAGCTCGGTGTAGGGCTGTATGTATTCAACTTCTGCCATGAATGCCATGTTTGGAATCATAGAGGCATCAATACTTACAGCCATCACATCGTTTCTCCCCATAAATAGTGGCGACTCAAACACCTTACCCCCCATTGTTTTCACTTGCTCTTCTATCAGCATCTTCTTTATCCCCATGAGATTTGGCCCTCTGATTGGGCGCAGTGGACCGTCGGGGGTCATGAGCATTACGCCGCCCCACTTGCATTCCCTATTCCCTATTTTTATCTTTCCGTTCTTCACCGATGCTGGCTTTATCTTTTCCAACTCGTCAAAGCCGAGGTTCAACCCCTCATCTATTTTGTGCTTCCATAGTTTTACAAACACACTAACCTCGCCGTTCACATCAAAGAGCCTGGGGTCAATTTTGTACGCAGGCTCATAGTTCCCTATCCAGCGCACGAAAGGCAACTTTTCCACTTCCGCTTTCACATCCGCGCTCATGAACACTACGTATGTTTTCTCCGGTATGTACTCTAGAACTTCGCCGCCAAGCCTCCTTATCACATTTACCTTCTCCTGCGCATCTATTCCGTCAGTGTATATCTGTACGAGATAATATCCATTGGGCTCAGTAAGCCTCAACTCTGGCGGCGCCGGTATGTCATCCACTAGAGGGTCAAACCACCCTATCTTCAACTTTATCGTGTACGGTGTCCCCACACGCACGCCTGGTGCCCTGCTATTATCAATAGTGCCGACATTACCAACGCTTTCAGCACTAACTGGGCCTGTCATTTCCTTGAAAGCCCCAAGAAGAGCGCTTGCTGGCATTAACATTAATATTCCAACCACTATCGCATAAATACTTCTTTTACACATTTTCTACACACCTCCAACCTCTTTCTAGTCAACATAGTGCCCACGAAATGAAGATTAGGAGATAGGTGCATATATACTTTTTGGTGCAAAATTTGATTTTTGTACTATACGGAAAAATATATTTCACCACTCGTTATGCATAATATTCGTGAGAGAAAGACGGAAACCTCCAATGTGGCTATTTAAACTCAAATCTTGTGCAGCCCCTCACCTCGCAAATAATCACTGGCCTTGTGTATCGGCTTGTGAGCATCTTAAGCAAAAGGATGGGCCACGATACGTTCTTCTTAATCAATGACCAAAAATTAAGGTTTTTATCAATCTCTGAGCAACATCTCCGCCGCCCTCGCCTATATGGTCATTTGTAATTATGTCCACATCGCCAATTACGAGGGTTTTTTCCGTTTTACATCCACCGCATACATATCTAGTATCTAAGTCTGGGTTGTAACGTGCTTCTACGTCCGTGCTGTTAAGCATGCTGTCAGTGATGGCTTCTCCCCACGCACTATCCGACGCCCAAAACACAGGCTCCCCCCCTGTCACAATACAACCACAATAGAACACTAGCTTTTCCCCAGAACTATTCAATGTCATAGGCACAAATGTGCGTTGACCCAAATTGTTTATATCATCGTAAATTGTGTAATACGTTACGTTTATTCCAAATTGTTTTGATATTGCCCCAATATAGCATGGCTCGCCCATCTCCGGCGTAGTATTGTGCCCGAGTACATTTTTTCGTATATATGCTATTGCCCCAATATTTTCCGAGTAAGGCTCTGCAAACAAAACGATTTTTTTCGCCTTGGTTATTTCTCTAATCTCGTTTCCTGCATAGGAAATAAGCGGATTTGCTATAATGACCGCATCATATACCGAATAGTTTAGTGCGTTTTTGTTTGCTGTGGCATAGGTGTAAAGGCCACTCTTTGTCAGTTGCCTAGCAAATAGATAAAGCCCAGAAGCCCCGTCACTAACGCCTCTACAACCGTGAGACTCATCAATCAATATTGTTGCACGCTTTTTCTCCTCGCTGCACACAATGTATACTTTCTCACAGGAGTTTGCAGAATTAATAGAGACGTTGCCATCGCTGCGAACATAAATATTGATTGTAAGGTTTCCCAAAAAACTATCATATTCAGTTTTTCCTAGGACCTCAACGCCCCCCTCAGATACTATATGTATATCAGTTCTACTATTTATCACAACGTCAATTTTTAACGTGCTGTTCTTCTCACAGGATATTAAATCATACTGCGGTACGATTATATTTGCCTCATAGCCCTCAGCAGAATTCTTAGAGGATAGCCATTCCAAAACTTTGAGTATAAACTCTCTATTATTTCCATATTTTATTCCAATGTATTTACCGGGACCATTTTTGATCTCGTCACCATTCCACAAAAAGTGGCTGTCTGAGATGTAAATGACGCGCCCTTTGCCTCTTTCTACATAACCCGCCACAACGGCATTAGGTGGTGTGGTTGTTCCACCTGTAACTATAAGCGGCTTAGCACCTTGGCTCAGATTAACGCACCCAACACTGAAAAGGCCTATGTTGGATATTTGGAAAAAAGGACACGAAACCTTAAACCAGTACGGTCTGTTTCCAATGGTGTTATTTAAATCGTTTTCAAGAACGTAATCGATACCGTAGATTGTTACAAAGCCAAATACTCTTCCTATTTTATTTTGAAATTCGCCAATTCCGAACACGTTGTCATGTTCACTTAATATAAGCAACCCCCCACCATCTTCAACAAAATTCTCAATAGCATCTACTTCCTCATCGCTGTAATACGCATAGTGTGCAGGGATAAGGACTAGTATATCTCCCTCATAAAGAGAGGATATTGCCTCGACAAGCGGTCTTGTGGACCAAACAGGGGTATATCCATTCTCTCTCAATAAAAGGGCCAACTCGGAGTATCCTACAAGGCCCGTATCCCATAGAGACCAAACTTGTCCGTGAGACGCATCGAAGAGAACCACAGGCTTTCTAACTATATGGCTCTCCTCCATCACGTCGACCACGTTGTTTTGGCGCGGCCAAATAATTGGATAAAGTACATATGTAGCTACTAACAGCAGGCAAACTCCAACCAATAATGCAACATTTCTTCGCTTACGAAGGAGATTTGCAATAGGTTTGTTCTCAGTCATCACGCTGCCTCCAGCATGTTTACAGCGGAGCATACCCATCATACCAATGACATATCTCTTTATATATTTAATCCCAGCACACAAGTTAGCCAGCACTTTGTGCTAGCTACGTTGGTGCAACTCTGCCACCCTTATGTGAAAATATCCTCGGATAGCAGGTGATACGTATGTGACACGGCATTTTAAATTATTGGCATACACCTATTCGCGGTCTTGATTGGTGGATGCACTATAGCACTTCGCCCAGGTTGGAGGGGCCTCAATCACTCCCTCGCGGTTTCCCCGCAGTAGAACGAACCGAGGTTTCCCTCCAACTTTTAAAGCATTCATTATTGATAAGCATCCAATAGATGATTTTCGTTAGTTTTCTCGCAGCAACGATGATGGCTTTCTGTTTGCCTCTCCTCTTCGCAACCCGCCGGTAGAACTCTGTAAGATTGGTGTCGAATCTCGCGACGTGCACCTTAGTGCACTCTGTGAGAATCCAGCGCAGGTATTTTGAGCCTTCCTTAGTTATTGGGCCGTGCTTTACTCTGGTGCCCGATTGATGGGTGGATGGTACAAGGCCGGCATAAGCGCAGAGCTTTTCAGCGGAGGTAAATCTTCTAACATCGCCTATTTCTGCAAAGATCAGGCATGCTGCATATATGCCCACGCCGGGGATTGTGGTGAGCAGCCTTATCTCGGGCGTGCGCTCGTATATTTTCCTTAGCTCCCTATCAAGCTCTTTTATCTTTTCGTCCAGCATATCTATCAGCGCTACCATCCTATTTATTTTTGCTATTCCGAGGGAAAGGAGCCATTACCTGCCGCTCTTGGTATAGAGGTTTGCGAGAGGGGTTTTTATTCTGTACTTTGCGAGCTCAGCGCTCACTCTCTTTTTCCAACGTGTTCTCTTGCATACCATGTTTTTTCTCTCCCTGCATATGCTTTTCAACTCTCTTATCCATTTTTCAGGGACATATGATTGGGGCAACAGGTTTGCTCTTAGCAGGTCGGCAAGCGTTTTCGCGTCCACTTTATCCGTTTTTACTCTCGCATAAGCTATCGCCTTCGTTTTCAATGGGTGAGCAAGGTAGACCTCGTGGCCCAAGTTTTCTAGCCAGTCATAGATGGGGTCCCAGATCCCTGTGGACTCGATGGCCACTTTAATCCGCTCGGTAGATACAAAGAAAGCCTGGATTGCACGCCGGGATGTATTAATCTTCCCTTCCTTCACAATTTCCCCGCTCTCTGTCATCACAATAGCCTGACAGAAGGCTTTATGGATATCTAATCCCGCATAGAGCATATCTTTCTCACCTCTTCACATTTCATCGCAGCGTAATGCTGCGGACGACTTAACATCCTATCACGCCCATTAATACGATAAACTTTAAATACTGGCCATGGGATTAATCTACTGCACATAGATTTAATGTGGCCACAAAACCTCAAAAATAGATGGAGTGTGTATCAGGTGATAATCTGTAAGCAGCCACAATATATTGGTAGATGGTGGGGGATGACGCAGAAAAAATTAAACAAGAAAGCACCGAGCAATCACAACTCAAATGGATTTATGGATAAAATCGCGGCTTTATATCTAACCACAATGATGCTTATTTCTAATATTTTTGTATTTGTAGGCCCTATGTCGGCACTTGCAATAGGCGAAAATTATCCGCCAGATTGTCCAACTCTTGATATTTATCCCTTAACTGTAAATATAACTTCAATATCGTATAATAGGTTTACTGTCACTTGGGTTACAAAAAATGTCACTCGAGGCTACATTGAATATGCAGAAAACATCTCTGGACCTTGGACCGCAGTCTATGATTATAGAGGCGATGGGGAACGCTCAACACACTATTGTGTTGTTGATGGACTTGAAGAGAATACTACATATTATGTACGAATATTTTCCAACGGATATGCCTTTGGGAAGTCTGCACTCGGTACAGTGATCGATGGGCAGCCGTGGGTTATAAAAACCCCGTCCATTACACAACCTTATGCTGTAGCTATAACAAATATCACAATGACGGAGTTTTCTGTTTCGTGGCTTACTCCTGGACCTGTAGGCGGTTACGTATTGTTTTCGGAGAGCACAGACTTTAGCAGCGCTCAAAAAGTTTACGACGTTGATGGCAGTGATATCATTGATACAAAACACTACTGTCGAGTCACGGGCTTGTCGCCCAACACCAAATACTACATAAAGATAGTGTCCGTATATGGCAGCGAGGAAAGAGTGTACGGGACGGATAATGATGGAGCCGTAGTATTAGGTGGGAAACCATGGTCCGTGCATACTACTGATGATAGTGGAATAAAAAATGTCTACATAGAGGGACGTGTAGTAGACGCTCAGAGTCATGCCGTCTCTCGCGCGCTCGTCTATATACAAATAAGTATATACGATAAATCCGTATATAGTTATAGGCCAACATACTTCCTTTCCGAGATAACTGACGACACAGGTAAATTCTTAATTAACATTAGGGACGCAAGATACGAAGATAACAATGAACTACTTAATTGGGATCCTGCTCAAGGCATAGAATCATCATACGTACCTTACATAAATGTTTCAGTGCACGGCGCATCTGAGGGCGTTTATCCATCACCATTTTGGACTACTACCTCTGTGGATGAACTAAAGACGGGTAAGTATTTGATAGATATCGGAAATATTACACTTAAGCACTTTGTTCTAAGCGGCAAGGCAGTTCTTACAAACGGCAGCGCATTACCCGAGGGATTTGTAAACGTAATGCTGAGGTCAAAAAATACAGGCCAATATTCGGGAGTATATTCTGCATGCGTTGATGAAACTGGCAACTTTAGTGTGGATCTAACAAAAGTCACAGACAATTTAGGCTGTATATTTGACTCTGGAGTCGGCGACACGATGTATCTGAACATTATTGGTGGAATCCACGGCAGGTACCCTGTTGATGAGGAGTGGGACAACTCGTATACTCTCAAAGAGAACTCAAATCAGTTTATGGGCATTTTCGTACTTAACACCAACGTGAGTTTTGGTGTGCCCCATGATATAACTTTGTCTAACGTGGACGCTGAGGCCTTTTCAGTAAGCTGGATTACAGACTTCATAAGTGTAGGCTATGTTGTGTTTGGCTCAGACCCCTACGGGCTGCATCACGTGGTATATGATGATCGAGGCGCTGGTTTTGAGGGGTATACACATCATTGCACTGTAAATAATTTAACCAGTGGTAGGGTCTACTATTACAAAATTGTTTCCGTTGTTGATGGCGTCACCCTACATTTCGGCGATGATGGCCATGGAGGAATCGTACTTAATGGTGCCCCTTGGAGCATAGAACTACCTACACCTTACACTACACCTAAAAACGTCACAATAAGTAATATCTATGACACTTCATTTACTGTTTCTTGGTACACTGTGTCATCAGTTACTGGATATTCTGTGCTTGTGTCGAGCGATGATGGTGCTTCTTGGGAATCCTATAATGTCACAAGTATTAATAGGCATATGCATTATTGTGTCGTAGACGGACTTGAGCCTAATAGGGAGTACACTGTGAAAATATCGTATCAGGATACAGAGTACGGCCCGTGGAATGTAACCACTGCAAACACACAAGACTTACCCGAAGTTACAAACCTTGCCCCGACTGCTTTCAGCATATTTTATGTAACGACATGGCCCACCACGGTAAGACTTTTACTATCAGAAACAGCAGAGCCTTCCGACGGATGGAACTCACTCAATGGAGAAATAGAGGTTTTCTATGACTTGGCCAATAATAACTCATCTGCTGGTTCAACACTTCATTATTTTACTGTGAGTGGGCTATCACCCAACACCACCTATTACTACAAGTTGGAGATAGGCTCGGGCATTTACGGGTACGACGCGCAGAGTGGTTCTATATCCTTGAGCGGGCAGCCTTGGAGTGTTACCACGTACGATTTAAGTGCCTCACCAACTATACCGTATATAGTGTATGGCCAGACGTATAACTTACTTAGTAATGAAGACCAAAGGCCGCTAGTTGTTGTTCTTTGTTACCTCGAAAAAGACGGAGAAAACTCCTCAGTTTTATCTTCACTGCTCCGTTTAGGTGATGCTTTTGTTTTTGATATAAGTGCCTGTAGGGCTCCCAGCGGTGACCCTATGGACTACTCTAACGCTTTACTTCATATCAAACTTTGTGCTTATCCATATGGTAGTAACACCTCAACAACTACATTAACTATGTTATCTCCACAGTATGTTGGCAACTTCACGTTAAAAGGTGGCGCATTAATTCGCGGCAGTGCAATGAAATATACAAAAAACCTATTGATGAGTCCACCTGAGACATGCTTTATATATTATGGGTGTGATTCGACAACTACAGGCATGTTTATCATGACAAATGAGAGCGATTTCCTAATATCTTTAAACACACTGATAGACTTAACCACAGGGGTACGCTACGAGCCCAATGTTGGAGATAAAATATGGGTATTAGCGCGCTCCGCCGCTGGAAGTAACAACACTACATATGTGTTTAGAGGCAATTGGCCTTATGATTCTCTGGGCACAATCACGCTCAATAAAGATATCCTTATATTTTATGGACATATTAAGACTTACAACAACAAAAACTCCACAGACTGCATATTATACATTAGAATAAAGGATGACTTCGGTAATAACCTCACCACACTGCTAAGCACGTACATTGATTGTGGAGGAAATTTCACACTCTTCGTATATGAAAGCAAAAGTTATTCCCAGAACGTTTCTAGCCTATACGGAAAACAACTATGGTTGAGATTGTATGGCGGGCCTCAGGGAGTTTATCCGTATCCTCCCGGCCTATGGGAAAACACAACATATATTGTCAGCACCACACAGCCACAGAACCTTGGAGTATTTTCACTTCAAATTGGAGTATTACTAACATTTAATGGTATTGAAGGCATAATTGATCCAGGGCTGGGAGATAGACTTACACTTTATTGGGATAGAGCAATAACGTCGTTTGGAGATGTTGAATACCGCATTTATATGAGTGAGGAACCTTACAACGGCTCTTCGGATTTCCATCAGCACTTTGGTAGCCCTATAGCCACTGTTACTGATCTTCAGTATACCGTAACTAACCTTACCCTAAACAAGAGATATTACTTTGTCGTAAGGGCCGTAGATATTTATGGTGAGGACGATAACGCGAAAGTGCTCGTCGGCGTGCCCACGGACAGGCTTCCACCAAACGGTATAACAGATTTACGGGGCTTTACAGGCCCATATCACGAATCTGTGGTTCTCACATGGACTGTGCCTTCAGATAGAGGCTCTAACTATCCCCTCAGCGGATACGTAATACGATGGTCAAATAGTACAATTACGGAGAAGAACTGGAACAACTACAAAATATGCCACAACATAAGTGCGAATGTAACCCCCAGCCCTGCAGGCACTACAGAAAATATAACTGTTGAAATCAAAGATATGGCAGCCAAGGATGTGTATATAGCCGTCGCCCCTTTAGACCAGAGCAATAATGAGGGCCCTCTCTCTAATGTGATTAAAGTTAATGTCGCCGATAGAGAGCCACCACAATTTGGTGGTATCACACACGTCTCAGATTACAATGCGCCAACTGCTCCCTCTTCAGGTTCTGTTCTTCTATACTGGAACGCCGCAACTGACGACAGTAACGTGACGTATGAAATTTATTATTCTCTTGTCAATACTTCGGAATTTCCCGACCTCAAAAATGATGAGGATTTTTTCCAAAAGTACTTCGTACTCTACGATAGATTTGACAACGCCTCCTATGATAAATATTGGAACTCAGTTTTCCGAAGATTTGAGTATGTTGTTACAGGCCTTGATAACTTCAAAACATACTATTTTGTCGTGAGGGCTAAGGACCGCTATGGGAATATACAAAAAACATATGATGGTGTCAATTACTATATTCCATTCAATGCTACACCCACACGCCCACCATACCCGAGAATTGACATAGGGTCTCCGGCCTTCAAGCCAGAATATGAGATAAGCACCCTAAATAACATAACGAACAGTATTAAAATTTCAAATATAGGAGTCAAGTACGACTTTGATGATTTTATTCAGGGAAATGGCATGGGCTGGACGAATATTAATAAGGAAGAACAACCAGCACTCACGATTTCATTTGTGACAAAAGTGCCTGCATCTGCGAGAATCGAGATCTACAATGAAAGTACAGTTAAGGATGGTAAATTTATTCCGACATATGTTTTGAAAGATACTGATACAAAAAGGAAACACACCATGACCATTCCCCTCTATAAAATTTATGACTATTTGGTGGCGATAAACTTTACTGGTCAGGAGAAGAAACAAAAGATTTACTTCAGGGTGATTACAAAAGCCACTGTGAGGGGATGCAATGTCAACTACACATCACTCATCTATGAATTACCGCTCATCCCGTACAAACTGGAAAGGTGGAAATATAACTATCATAACATTGGAGGGAATGTCCTCATACCCCAGAACTCAGAAATGGCAAAGGATGTATTCGTCTACGCTAATATAACATTGGTTGATCCTCAAGAAAGAGCTTCAGCTGCAATAGATTCTAATGGTGTGATACACGTAGTATGGCAGGACTCGCTTAACAGCACTTTCTGTATAAAGTATTCATACTCAACAGACGGGGGAAATACATGGGCGGCCCCACAAATCCTGAGCAGGGAGATAAACGGATCGTGTATGAACCCCAGCATTATAGTTGACAGTGATAATAACGTTCATGTTGTGTGGCAAGGGATTAATTGGAAAGTTGAAAATACAAGTGTTATTGGCCTAAAATGGATAAGCGAGAAATCTACGCAGGGAATACCTATCACGTATAACTATATAATACCCATTTCATGCATCTACTATACGTTCAAATCCTCTGCGTCTGAAACGTTCATCAAGCCTATTATAATAAGTAATGAATCTAAGTATGCTATAAACCCCAAGATCGCCTCAGGTGGCGGCAAAGTGTTTTGTGTTTGGCAAGAATTTGAGAATGAGTGGGATGTGGCTGTGGCAGAACTTATCAATGGTGTTTGGAGCAAAACGGTATTTGATGAGCCTGGAGCGCAAATAAATCCAGACATTGTTGTAGATGAGAACGGCGTGGGGCATATAGTTTGGCAGGATAACAGATTTTACGAAAATCCCACGTCCGAAAGTAGGGTTGGTCTGTGGGAAATATACTACACAAACACGGAAGTTATGCCATCAACGAAAATTGTTGGGCCGAATCGCACAGCAATAGTTGGCACGCTGCCTGACAACCCAACGTTACGGCAACTGTATGATGCATATTTTTTCTCGTGCATGCATCCGAGAATAGCAATATCCACAGACAAAATTTGGGTTTTTTGGTCAATAAAGGGCGGATACGATATGGCGACACACGTCACGCCCGAGATGTGCAATATATCGTACTGTTGGGCAAGTAGGGGGTTAAACTATCCCGACTATCTCCTTAACACAACGTGGTCATCCTACGAAAACATTACGCCTACTATTATGACTAATACGCCAATAAACTATACAATATTTGCATACCCGACACCAATTACCATAGACGGAAACCTTACCCTTTTATGGATGGGATTTAATGACACTACACTCTGGGATATTTTATGTTCGGAGCCTACAAACTCGCAATTTGAAGATGCTACTGTGTTATTAACCGCGACAAATTCGCAATCTTTGCCTACTGCTGTAAACAGCGATAGCGGCGTGGTGTTGTTCTGGCAGGATAACAGGAACGGATCATGGGACATATACATAGGAGATCTTATACAGAATGGCAATTTGGCTCTAAGCAAGGGACACCCTCTACCATTTTGCAGCAACAATTTATCTGTAATTGTACGTTCTAACACCCTCTACCAAAAAAGCCGTAACGAACAATACATGAGCACCACACTTAATTATTATTTCCCCTCGGAATACTTCCTATGTCCGGGATATGCGTCACTTATCATATCTCCCGGGGACATTATACACATAGAGTTTTGGAATAGAACGGCCAATGCCTCCTACGATTATGCATATAGAGGAGTGCCTGACTCCCTTGGTATTGAATACCTCCCCAATATAACATTGGGGGGCAGAGAAATAGGATACTTTGGGAACGATACCACACCCCCAGAATTTGACGGGATTGACCATGTATGGATCGGGAGAGAGCCTAACACAATTTATGTAAGGTGGTATGAGGCAGCTGACAGTTCCTTGCCAATCATTTACAATTTTCATATGACTACTGTCAGACCACGGGAAAGGTTTTTAACGCGGTACGGTTATATTGATGAGCCCGCCTATAGAATGTACAAAAATGGAACAATCAGTTGGCATCGCGCATCCTACAACACCTCCATGCTTGAACTTGTGGACAGAAACGTGCCTGGAATATATCAAGTATGGCCTACGGGAACAGCGCATCATAACGCCCCATGCATTGTTGTGCGTTTCACAAAACCTATGGATGCTGCATCGACAAATATTACGATTATTCCGTCCGTTAAGGGTCAGATTGTGTGGGAAGATGCAAAAACATTAACTTATGTGTTTGAGGAGGAACTGCTAACAAACTCAACATACAGCGTAGCGGTGAGCGCACGCGATATTTATGGTATACAAATGGATAACTTCACATGGCAGTTCAAAACATACACAGAAGGAAATGGGCCTCTAATAGTGTCTACGTGGCCTATTGGAAATTGGCTAGAGAACTGCCCCACGATATTCATTAACTTTACATCGCCTATTAATATAAGCAGCATACAGAATGGTGGCATAACAATAGCCCCTGCTATCAACTATAGTATAAGTATATCAAACGACAGAAAATGTGTAGTCATACATTGCGAAGACGTACTTCCTTATGGCTCAACATACACTATCCACATGTCCACATCCATTACTGATGATAATGGCGTTCCTATGCCAACGACCTATACTGTAAACTTTTGCGTTAAGAGGAGAGAAAATATCACAGTTATGTTGAAGAATATGAATGCAAACTTAACCTATCACTTCCTAGTATTCGCCGAAGACCGCTGGGGAAACATAAATCTCTCAGGAATTAAGGATCTTAGCGACCCCGCAGATGTAGCTAGTGCGGAAAAATCAGCGATACCTGCGGGAGATACGTTACCGCCGAGATTTGATTGTGTAGATTATCCTGCGGAGTGGAGTGACCATAAAGAGCTAACAATAAACGCCACGATTTTTGATGATGTGCCTGAGAATACTGCGCCGTGGGAGAGCGGTGTTGTGGAGAGCGTTACGCTCTATTATGCCCTAAAATCCCTTGAGGGGCCATGGTACAATGGCTCTGTTTCAATGGAGCGCTCTGATTGTGATTACTACGGCAACGGGAATTACACCGCAACCATACCTGGGCAGGAGCATGCGGGCACCCTTTACATATGGATTGAAGCCGTAGACGACCTTGGTAACGCTAATAAGAGCGAGAAATACGCTATTGTGATAAGGGACCTGCTTGCTCCCGAGATTAGGGACGTAGTAGCGCATCCAAATAAGGGCGATGAGTATGTTACGGGCGAAGAAATTGTTGTGGAGGCAAGGATACTTGATAACGTTGGAGTGGATACAACAAATCCGCCAAAGGTCTGTTATTGGCTCAATTCGGGCTCGAAGAAGTATGCAGAGATGCACATATACTCGGGCGATGTGAAGGATGGTGTGTGGCGAGGTAGCATACCTCCCTTGACAGATGTTGGAACACTCCATTACTACGTGATTGCCAGTGATACATCGGGAAATGAGAACACATCAGAGCAGTACGAGGTTGAGGTGGTGGATATTAACCCACCTCAGATTTCTCACGAGCCTGTAAGTCAGGGGGAACTTGGCAAGAAGATATGCGTGTACGCTAACATAAGCGATGATGTGTGGGTTAGGGATGCTTACGTGTTTTACGTTGGAACGGATGGTGTTGAGGGGCAATGCTCAATGGAACTTGTGGATGGTGATGAGAGGGATGGCATGTACAGGGGCTATATACCAGAGCAGTACACACCTACAGACCCTGATACAAACTCGCCATTACTTGAGTATTGGATTGGTGCTGTCGACAAGTGCAATAACTGGAAGAATACCACAAAGTATTATGTGAAAATCGTATCTACGGACAAAACCCCGCCCACCATAAGGCTCACTGCGCCGACAGAGGCTAACATGGGTGAGAGCATAAACGTTACCGCTACGGTGAATGATAACCTGGCAATAAGTTTTGTGCGCTTATGGTATAAGGATGTCTATGGTGGCGTGCATAATGTCTCCATGAAGTATCTTGGAACAGAAAGAACAAAGATTGGAGACTGGTACTATGAAATTCCGCCGCAAAACGATATAGGAAAAATCACGCTCTACGCCTACACAGAGGATACAAGCCATAACGGTGCTAGATCTAGCACACAGAACATATCAATCGTGGACAGGATAGCGCCCGAGATTGAATACAACCACACAAAGGTTGCTTATTCTGATACCGATAAGCCTATTGATATATACGCCAACGTTACAGACGTAGGCACTGGCGTGTGGAAGGTAACACTCTATTATAGGCTGAGCTATGAGGTTGATTGGATAGAGATGCCCATGACAAAGACTGATAGATACCCGCACGAATACTGGGCTCAGATACCTGCCCAGCATGTGCTGGCTTCCCTTTATTATTATATTATTGCACAGGATTATGCCAACAATACAGCGTATGCTCCAGCGAAGGAGAGTTATTACACAATCACCCTTGTGGATTTGACAGAGCCCACAATTGTGCATACCCCACCACATTACGGCTTTGTTGGAGAAGATATCAAGATATACGCAAACATATCGGATAATATTGCCGTGGATATAAACAACGTCATCCTCTACTATCGCTATCCTGGGGGCTCAGACTTCCTGAGCACACCCATGGAACTCATAAGAGGGAACAAAACCGACGGTACATACTTGGGGGTTATCCCAGCACCGAGCGATGACGGCTACCTGCACTATTACATCATAGCCAAGGATGAGAGCGGTAACACTGCGATGTGGAGGAACGCTTCCTCGCCTTACCCGCTCGAGGTGCTGAGGAGAAACACAATCTCGGTCTCATGCTCCGATTTATCCCCAACGTATGTTTTCAGGTCTGAAAAGGTATTAATGGCTGCGCTCAGGTTTAGCATAGACAGGGATTACGGTTATCTAAATGCTATTTCTATAAAGTTTGATGGGGATTATGCTGGGGATGTTGTGCTTGTTGACTTCTACCTAGACAACGACAACCTAGCGCTAGATAACGGGGACGAGTTTGTAGGCTCTGCCACATGGGCGGGCGATGTTGCAAAGTGTTATGTGAGGCACGAGAATGATACAAAGATTGAGGTGAGAGAGGGCAGAGATGTGTACATACTCGTTGTATACCATATAGGAAGCGAGGCAACAATTGGCAATAGCGTGGGTGGGCTTGTTCCCAACGAGTCATATATTGAGGTGGACTTTCCAGACATCGTATCCCTGAGTGCAAGCCTGAGATTTGGACCCTCAACAATTGAAAAAGCGCCTTGCATTGCTTACAACAGCCCAGCAGATGGAAGCGTTGATGTGGGCGTGGACGAGGGTGTTGTTGTGGAGTTTAGCAAGCCCATGGATAGAAGAAGTGTTGAAAATAACTTTGAGTTATTAGAAGATGGGCGTTCAAGGGTACAGGGGACTTTCAACTGGGAGGATGACTATCGCATGGTTTTCGTTCCATCCTCGCTAAAGTACTCCACACATTATGTGGCAAGAATCATGGGCGGAAGCAATGGAGCGATGGACCAACAGGGGATAGGACTCGATACCGATAGCGATGGATTTCCAGACAATGGCTATTACACCTTCTCCTTCTACACCGAAAGAAATCCGCTCCCGTACGTTGTTAGTGTAAGCCCAGGAGGCAGGGGCTATGTTGAGGAAAATGTTCCCGTGGACACGGAAATAGTTGTGGAGTTCAGCGAGCCTATGAACACGTACAGTGCTGAGAACGCACTTGAGATTAATGGAAGAGCACCCGATGGATGGTTTAGATGGGATGGTAACACGATGATTTTCACGCCTTCAACACCCCTTGACTATCAGACCGAGTATACGGTTAGGGTCAAAGCCACAGCCAAAGACCTCGACGGCGCCTACCTTGACGGAAATGGTGATGGATACTCGATAGGCGATGAAGAGGATGACTATGTCTGGTCATTCATTACTGAGAAGGCTCCAGACACAAATGGACCCGTTATTACTTCAATTGAAGCCTCACCAAACCCGACAGAAAACGCCACATACATCACACTGAACGTTACTGCTAGCGATGAAAACAGCGGCGGGAACGGTATCACGGATATCATATACTATTATTACACGCTGGAGCATGTAAACGTCTCGGGCCATTTATCGCCGACAGATGGCGCTTATGGCGATTCTGTGGAGTGTGCAACGACCACTATAAACATTGAGGACTGGGTTGACGGATATGCCTATCGCATTTATGTGAGGGCAAAGGATGAACTCGGAAACTGGGGACCACGCTCCTATGTTGATGTTTTTGTTTCCGACTACACGCCCCCAGAATTTAATGGCCTCTGCATAGCACAAAACACCAAAATGGGCGGCGAAGTATTCCTTGAATGGGACCCCGCCACAGACCCAAGCACCCCAATTTCTTACACAATCTTCGGCTCAACAAACATCAACTACGTGTTCTCTAACCC
>Ga0180302_10000575_pt1 | contig 16455 bp, 20 predicted proteins | sample GuaBasSediGuay17_FD_121794 | JGI IMG/M metagenome (GOLD analysis project Ga0180302, IMG submission 121794) | Subseafloor sediment microbial communities from Guaymas Basin, Gulf of California, Mexico - Guay17, Core 4571-4, 12-15 cm | ecosystem: Environmental > Aquatic > Marine > Hydrothermal... | reverse complement strand
TCCTTACTTTTTATTAATTTTGTTAGCCCGTTGCCCGCAATTTCGGATAACGCTATATATACGAAGTCCACGAAAATTGGTAGAGTAGTAGCCTATTGTGTTTCCTCCTCGCCTTTCTTTTCCTCATCCTCGACTGCTTGCTCTGCTTGCGTCTCCTCGCCTTTCTTTTCCTCAATCTCTGCCTTCTTTTCTTCAATCTTCTCCGTTAGGGTCGCCAATCCCTTTTCCAACTCATCAAGGAGGCGGTCAATCTCCTCATCAATTTCCTCTTTCTCGATCTTTTCTTTAAGCATATCAATACTGCTTTCGCTACCCTTTACTTCTCCTCGCAGTTCCTCAAGAAGGCTGAGAACAGCACTTTTGTCCTTCTCGCTCTTAATTTTTTCCCTCAACTCCTTCAGTATATCTTCAACGCTTCTCTTCTTCTGCTTGGCTTTCAGCATAAAATACGTGAGTATTGTGGCTATCCAGCCGCTGACTATCAGAAATATTAGTACCGCCACCCACGCCCATCTTTCCTTATCTGCCAGTTCCCACATGTCCGAGCACCAGTTGTGTAATAGAATGGGCACGTATAAAGTTTTCGTCATTTTTTATTTTTGAAGTCGTAGTCATCGAGCCTTGCAATGCCAATAATTCATATATGAGCGTTTGATTTAAAAAGCATAGCCATATACCAGAGCATTAAGGGGCAGGAGAAATGGCTGGTAAGGCTACCAATGCATACCTGAGGTTGCTGAGACCTTTCACCCTATTACCGCCCTTTGTCGTAACAGTAGCAGGGGGTATGATGGCAATAGGCTATTACTCCTTAGAAATAAGCCAATACATTATTCCCATAATTCTTACAGGCCTAGTAATGGCCATGATAAACGGTGCGAGTAACGCTCTAAATCAAGTGTTTGATGTGGATATAGACAGGATAAACAAGCCCTACAGGCCTATACCAAGGGGAGATATTGGGATAAGAGACGCCCTAGCCTTTTCCTTGGTGCTCTATGCTGTCTGCATACTATCATCCCTTTACATATCCCCGAGGGCTTTTATATTTGCGTTAATGTTTGCATCGCTAACCATACTTTATTCCGTGCCACCAATAAGGCTAAAGCAAAGGCTCTGGGCATCAAACATAACAATAGCCACAGCCAGAAGTTACATGCTACTCCTAGCAGGCTGGTGTGCAGTGCCCGCAGCATCGATAATGGCGATGCCAATATGGTACGTTGGAGTAATACTTTTCATATTCCTAGTTGGGGCATCGGCAACGAAAGACTTCACGGACATTGAGGGCGATAAGGCTCATGGAATGAAAACCCTACCCGCGGTTTACGGGGCTAAAAGGGCTGTGCTTCTCATAAGCCCCTTCTTTGTCCTGCCATACCTCTTAATACCCGTGGGCACGGTCATGTCGTGGCTTCCGTTAGCATCACTGCAATTAACACCGATGATTGTCTGGGCCTTCTACGCAGTCATGGTTCTGGGCGAATGTGCAACGGTTCCTGGCAAAAAATTCGAGAACTCACCAATGTGGGTGCATATGTATCTCATGATGATGGCCCTTGCCATAGGATTTGCTCTTGTGTTTTTGTTCGGGTAGAGCCCTTAGTCAATCATTTATCCATGAGCAGGTATTCCTTAGCAACACTAATCCCCTTTCCACCATGCGCACATCGAACAATCAAATTCAATTCAGAAATCTCTTATAAACATTCCGAGGCGCAATTTTTTTACTACACAATATAATAGCGAAGCGAGATGAAAGTTTACGTTGTGGACAATGGTGGCCAGTGGACCCATCGGGAGTGGCGAGTTCTCAAGTATTTGGGTGCTGAGGCTGAGATAGTCCCAAACACTACGCCTTTGGAAAAAATAGATTCTGATGCCCTTGTTCTATCCGGGGGTGCGCCTAGGATATCGTTTGAGGAGGCAAAACTTGGAAACACGAGCCAGTATTTGGACGAATTGGATATTCCAATCCTTGGAATATGTGTGGGCTGCCAGTACATTGCGGTGCACTTTGGTGGAAGTGCTGGGCCTGCCAACGTGCCCGAGTTTGGTAGAACGCTGATATTTGTGGATGAAGAGGATGAGTTATTTGCCGGGCTGCCAAACAAATTCAATGCGTGGGAATCCCACAATGACGAGATAAAGGTACTGCCTGAGTGCATTGTCAGGCTTGCACATTCCGAGAACTGCGCATATCAGGCGATAAAGCACAAAAGCAAGCCAATATACGGGGTTCAATTTCACCCCGAGGTTGAGCACACAGAGCACGGATATAGGATATTTGAGAATTTTTTAGATGTAGTCAGGCGATAAAATAATATACGGAACTGAGAATACCTACGCCATGGTAAAACTGCGGGATGCATATTGTCCCGATTGCGGGCTAAAGATAAAGGTTGATGTGGAAAATGCAAAGTTTCCGATAATGTGCCCAAACTGCGGTTCTACGCTCATAATATCTGAAAAGACGGAAGAGAAGGAAAAGGCAGAGCATGAAGGCGTACAAGCATCAGCGCAGATCCCTCAGCAAGTGCCTCCCCAGCCCGTATACTTTCCTCATTATCCTCCCCCTTATCATCCGATAGAGTATGTTGAGAAGCGATACCAGTTGAGCGATAGGCAGTTGAGATTGACAGTGGCGGTGCTGTTGGCAGTGGCCGGGTTTTTGGGAATAGTTTTCTATGCGTCCTTTTTTCTATATTCCACAATAAATGGCGAGATATTTAAGGAAATAACAACAAATATAGGGGCGCTCAGGCTGAGTTTTTCCATAATAATGCTAGTATCTTCTATAATCTCGATTATAGGCGCAAAAAAGGCAAAGGACGGAAGTTATCTCTGGGCAGTGCTGTCATCAATCTGTGCAATCTTATCCTTCGGCTACGGTATAGGAAGTGTTCTAGGAATAGTATCCCTGTACCTATCAATAACAAGGGCCAGTTGCTTCCCAACAGGCTAACCTGCACCAAGCAATTTATCAACCATCCAGTCGGGATTAAACTCCATAAACTCTTCGTATTCTTGACCAATGCTCACAAAAAATATTGGTTTCTTGATTACCCATGATATTGAAAGGACTGCGCCGCCCTTAACATCAGCATCCAACTTGGTCAGTATTATTCCATCCACGCCAATAGCGTTGTTGAACATTCTTGCCTGCTCCACGGCATCATTGCCCGTTAGTGCATCCCCAACAAATACAGTAATATGAGGTCGCGCAACCCTCTTTATCTTCGCCAACTCGTCCATGAGGTTGCGGTTTGTCTGCATCCTGCCAGCGGTATCAATGAGCACGAAGTCTTTCCCCCTAGCCCTTGCATGCTCCACAGCATCATAAGCCACCGCCGCAGGGTCTGCACCTGCTCTGTGCTTAATCACCCTGATTCCAAGCCTTTTACCGTGCTCTTCTATTTGCTCAATGGCTCCTGCACGAAATGTATCTGAGGCGGCAAATACTGATGAATACCCATGCCTTTGCAGGTAATACGCAACCTTTGCAATAGTTGTGGTCTTTCCAGTTCCATTAACACCCACAAAGAGCACAACACGGGGGCTCGGAAAGCGTAATGCGATATCTAAGAACTTTCCCGAATACTTGCCAAGAATTCTTAAAATCTCGTTTCTTATCACAAACTCTACAGCCTTCTCTGGGGCGATTCCTCTTTTAATCTTGCCAGAAAGTATTTCATCCCTGATACCGTTCAAAATCTCTGTTATGACCTCATGAGCCACATCAGCCTGTATAAGTTCAACCTCTATATCCCACAACAGGGAATCAAGTTTGCTCTCCCTTATCCTATACCCCTTATCACCGAGAACCTCGCCGTATTCCACACCAATCTTTTTCCTGAACAGAGCCAATACTACTGTCCCCCTGCAGAACGATAGACCTCCTCAATCTTTGCAGAAACTCTCTCCGCCTCTTTCTGAAGCGCCCTAATCTTCTCTTGCACACTCTTCTCCGCCTCTTTGAGAGCCTCTATCCTCTTATCTAATCTCTTTACGCAATCCTCAACGCTCTCCTCCACAAATACCCCACTGCCTATGGAAACAATGGCTGTTTTTGTATCCCTAAGCCCGCCCCTAACATAAGCAGCGCCGCCGATTGGAATAAGTATGTCGTTATTTTCTCCAGCCTTTGCACAATTCTGTAGTGTCAACTTTGCAAGCATAAGATTTTCAATATTTGCCCTTACAACCTCAAGGTCTTTTGCCAGCGCTTCTGCCTGCGCTTTATATGCTTCGAGAGCCACAACATACCTCTCAATCTCGCTTCCCTTCTCCATGCTCCTCCCTCTCAACCAAATATTTTACCAGCGGGTCCTCAATGTCTTCTAACGCCAGACTGCTAACCTCCCTGATAACGATATCCCTTCGCTTAACTCTGTGCCTGCTGCCAAACACTGAGTATATGTACTCAAGTGCGTCTTCCTCACTATTTGCGGCCACTTCCTTTGAAAATTTCTGCCATCTTTCTCCCATTTTGAACTCGCCGTGCACCCTGAAAGCCTTCATGCCCTGCCTAAGTGCAAGCACGAATATAAATTTAAGGGATGAGAACCAAATAAAGATTTAATACGCTGCCATAATATTTGGGCGGGATGCACGAGATAGTGGCGGTAGGCGCAGACGTGTTTGAGGCTAACAGAAAACTGGCGGAAAAAAACCGCAGACTGTTCGAGAAATACGGAGTCAGGGCTTTTGATATCATGGGCGCAATAGGCTCAGGGAAGACCACCTTGATACTGAGGGCGAGCAAACTGCTCGCCGAGATGGGATACAGTGTTGGTGCGATAGCAGGCGATGTTGCAGGTGATGATGATTATCGCATCTTTCGCCACGCTGGGCTCGTAGCCGAGAACATAAACACTGGCAAGGAGTGCCATCTTGATGCTCACTACATCAGCCACGCCCTCGAAAAAATGGATCTAAGCGCTATAGATGTGCTTTTCATAGAGAACGTTGGAAACCTAGTATGCCCTGCGGACTTCCCCCTAGGCACGGAAAAGCGTGTAGTTGTTGTATCTGTTACCGAAGGAGAGGATATGGTCAGAAAGCATCCTGTGATTTTTGGCACTGCGGATATCGGCGTACTAAACAAGGTGGACCTTGCACATCTCATGGGGGTGAGCATTGAGAGGATAGCAGAGGATTATAGGAGAATAACAGGGAAAGAAATGATAATGACGGATGCGAAGAGTGGAAAAGGGATTGACATCTTCATAGAACACCTGCTCGGCAGAAAGCAATAGCCCCCTATGCCCTAAGCACAGCCTCCTCATACGCCACTATAACCTCGCTCACAACGGTCCACACCGTGAGCATGCCCGGGTATATTGATACAATATCGGTGGCGTAATCGTATACAGGGCTGTAATAATCCCCCTTTGGAAAACCGCCAACAATGCAGCATATGTTTTTACAATCCCTGTAATTGCTAAAATATTCAAACAAACTCACCCTCTCACCGTTTGGGGAAAGCACGAGAACCCTGTCCGCGTTTATATCCACCATTAATTTGCCAAAGTCCACGTTTTTTCGAAGCCTAAGCAGTGGCATCTTCTCACTCGGTATTATCTCCCTCTCAAACAGGTCTTCAATCAGCCCTACAAACCTGTGATACCCTTTTGGGAGTTTAGTTCTCGGGCTTACAGTGATCAGGTCCCTATTCCTCGTATAAACAAGCGTTTTCAGCATCCCCTCCTTGTTCAGTATGGAATCTAGGCATAAAAGCATGAACATGTGCACAATGTCGGGTCTTCCCCTGCGCTCCCAGTCATCTAACACTTTCATGGCTGCATGATGGAAACTACTATCCAGGAGTATTTTGTTCGTCTTCTTTCCTCTCTTTCTAGCATACTTGGCAATCACAGGATGCCCTCTTATCCTCTCAGGCACGATTTCAAGCTCTGCGTCGGCAAGGAGCATGGTTAACATATCATCACACCTAACTAATTATTTCATCGAGCATGTTCAGGGCAATGGCGTTTTTAATCTCCCTAGCAATCCTCCTCCCCATAGACATGTCCTTCTCAATCATCTCGGTGTAGGGTGAGCCGCCAATGTAAAGGTTTGTGCCCGCAACAATACGCGCCGATATTTCAAAAACTCTGAACTCTAACTCATCCGTGACTATGCTTTCGAGGCAGAAAGGGCCAATCATGCCGCCAAATAACTCAAACGATTTTTCAACCACTGATGCCCCCATCTCAAAAACTCTCTCTAGCAATGATTCCCTTATCACCACAGGAACGTTTCCCGTTACAACAAAGGACGGGAAAAGCCCGTATTTCTTTAGTTCCTCCTGTGAGCCTAACTTGTACATTTCATCTATGTTTGATTCGTCCCTGCGGTCAATGCCCATGAGATATAGGCTTCCCCTGCTCAGCCTGTAGCCGGAGTTATCTATCGGCGAGTAAAAGTAGTGCAGGTAATATCTAGTGCCAAGTATGTACTCCTGTATTGTGTATTTCTTTGTATAATCTATGCCTATCTTAAACTCTGCATAGTCCTTTGCTATAAAAAAGCCCTTACCCCCCTTAGCCCCATCGTACTTGACAAGCACTGGAAAGTTGATCTTCTCAGGGCTCTCAATCTTCCTCGGCATCTTTATCCCTGCACTTTCCAGCCATAGTCTTTCCTTATCCCTGTCACTTTCCCACTCCAGCACCCTTCGATTTCCAAACGTCGGCACCCTGAATTCCATGAAATTTTTGTGACCAAGGTATTCAACAAATGAGCCGTGGGGGACTACAATAGCATTCCTTTCTATAAGTTCGTCCTCAATATCCATGATTTCCTCATAACTGTCCACAATTATGAACTCGTCGGGCTTTGCCAGGGGGAAAGCATCGTAAAACCTAGGCTTCTTGCTAATGGCAATGCCTATTGTCTTAAATCCCTCAACCCGCGCACCATGAAAAATCTGAAGACTGCTGTGGGAGCACACAGTAGCAATTCTTATATCCTTTTTATCGTATTCTTCCACAATTCGCATTATCTCTTCCTTTGAAACGGCAGCCATGTAATAATGATAATGTAATCCTATTAAACCCTTTCGGTTGTGGACAAGCATATCACTCAATATACGCAATAACAGCATTGCTTGATGTGATGGCACACATTCATATATGATGAAAAAGTATATTAAGCAAAAAATTAAAAACTAAAAAGCATGCGTGCCGCCAATAATGGGGGAACTGTGCTCTTTATTCACCCCATGAATGATGAGGAAAAATCCCACATCATGTGCCCTCCATACTGGGTTCCAATATTGAAAGCATTGACCCCTGGCCGCTGGAAAACTTTGTATATAAATACCGGGTTTGAAAGAGTGAGCAATTCCGCCCTCCAGAACTCAGACATTGTTGCCATGTCAATTTACACATCAGCAGCGCCAAAGGCGTATGAGATTGCTAGGAGAGCGATGGAGAGTGGAGCATACGTAGTTCTCGGTGGGATACACACCTTTTTATTTCCAGAAGAGGCACTTGAAAACGCCCATACGATAATGGTTGGGGAAGGCGAGGGAATGTGGCGCGAGTTTCTAAGAGACTATGAGGAGGGATCACCGAAAAAAGTTTATGTTGGGGGATTGTCGAGCCTGAAAGGTTTGTTGTGCCCGATTTCTCAATAACAAACAAGTATCTGTACCATTTCAGGGTTTTTATTGAAACAATGCGTGGCTGCCCGTTCAATTGCGCATTCTGCACTGCAACATTGTACAGCGGATCCAAGTATAGATATATGCCTGAGGGCGTGCTTCGAGGTACGATAGAAAAGTGGTGCTTGCGCAGAATCATGCCTATAAGGCTTGCAAATACAAACTTGGTGGCTGATCACGATAAAACTGCGAGGGTGCTTAATATACTCAAAGAGTATGATATTAGGTGGTGGAGCGCCTGTAGCACGAACATTGTGGAACATGAAGACCTTATTAAGCTCTCTGCGGATGCTGGTGCTATACACCTCCAGTTTGGTTTTGAGAGCGTGGATGAAGGCACGCTCGCATACATAAACAAGAGGCAGAATGTGGTCAAAAAGTACAAACTGCTTGTCAAAAAAATGCACGATTACGGAATATCTGTAGGTGGGAATTTCATATTCGGCTTTGATACTGACACACCAGAGATATTTAAGAGGACGGAGGAGTTTGTAAATGACACAGACATAGATATTTTACTGTATGGCATGCTTGTACCATTTCCTGGGACAAGGATATTCGACCAGTATCATGCAGAGGGTAGAATATTGACCTATAATTGGGCAAAGTACAATGCACAGCATCTTGTGTATGAGCCGAAAAATATGACTAGAGAGCAATTGATAAACGGAATTGCAGAATTGTACGACAACACTTATTCGCCTAGCAGAATACTGAAGAGGTTCTCATATGCAAGAAGCGCGTATGATGCGATAATGAATGCTTCTATGGGCGTGGTTGCACACATTGGCAGGCACTTCCTATATAGCCTTATGAAGGGGACAATAGATGAGAGTTTTGATGAAGACAGCGCTTATGTGATGAAAAGACCACCAAATAAAAGTTTTGAAAGAGTAAGGCGAATGGCTCACAGCATGAAAATGCAAACTTAAAATAACTCTATGCAATTGCGTCATGGAGGGATAAGATATGATTATGGCAAACATGACAATGGAGGAGTTCAAGAAGGCAATGGAAGATGGCAGACCCGTAATAATACCCGTAGGTGCTGTGGAAGCGCACGGTAATCATTTACCCCTTGCAACCGATACCATACAGCCCGAGCAAATTGCTATGGAGGTTGCTGAGCGCATAGGCGCAGTTGTTGCGCCCACCGTGAACTACGGTGTCTGCAAATCGCTAAAGAACTTTCCGGGCACGATATCTTTGAGTTTTGACACTATGCGCGCGCTGATGCGCGAGATAATTGAGGGGTTTGTACAACACGGTGCCAAGAAGATCATGGTGATATCTGGGCACGCAGGGCAAAGCCACATGATTGCCCTCCGTGAGGCAGCCTATGATGTTGTGGAAAGGCATGATGTGAGAGTAATGGTTTTTTCCGACTACGACATAGCCTACATGTACAGGGGAAAACTTGTTCCTGAGGATGATGGTCATGCTGGAACGCTGGAAACATCCCGTGTTTTAGCAATCATGCCGCAGTGGAATAAAAAACTGCCTGGGGAAAACGTTCCTGAGTATCCAAAGTTCGAGGTTGTGAGAGAGTTTGAGCGCTATTTTCCGAACTGCTACAGGGGCGACCCGTCCAAGGCAAGCGCGGAACTGGGCAAGAAAATAAATGAGATGATTGTCGAGCATATTGTGGATATGGTGAGGGAGAGATGGAGGATTTGAAAAGGATTGCGGGAGAGGCAGCCGCATCCCTGGTCAATGACGGAATGGTAATAGGGCTTGGCACGGGCAGCACCGTAAGGTATGCGATACTTGAGATTGGCAGAAGAGTAAAGGAAGGTATGGAAATAGTTGGTATCCCCACGTCCAAGGCTACAGAGCAGCTGGCGCGCTCGTTAGGCATTCCACTAGGAACACTGGAGGATTATGAGGAGATTGACCTGACAATAGACGGTGCGGATGAGGTTGATGAAGACCTGGACCTGATAAAGGGACGTGGAGGGGCGCTTTTTCGCGAAAAGGTTGTGGCTAAGTCATCACAAAATGTTGTTATTGTTGTTGATGAGGGAAAACTTGTTCCCACGCTGGGCACAAAAGCCCCATTGCCTGTAGAGGTAGTGCCCTTCTCAGTCCCCTATTGCATGCGGAAGATAAAAAAACTCGGAATAAAGCCCAAACTGCGCATGAGTGATGGTCATCCATATATAACGGATAATGGAAACAACATACTGGACTGTGATGCGGGCCCTATAGTGGATAAGGTGGGCATGGAAAAAAGCCTTAAGGAAATCACGGGTGTTGTAGAAAGCGGACTATTCATAGGAATTGCTAGGCGTGTGTATGTTGGAACCAAGGGCGGGCTCAAGATATTAGAAAGGGAGTGAATTTAGGGCAAAAATGAGCAAAAAACACTCATATGTGCTATACGTGACTAGATATGCTAAGCACATGATACCGCGCTTTATTTGCGCATTTTTTACACATGCCCAATTTTTTTTACACATAATGACGCATAACGATTTTTATATATGGCACTGTAAAACGCATATACTAACGCTTAAAACCCTCACTGAGCATTATAGCAAAACTTTTGCCTCATTTGTTTAGCACGAGTGGATGCGCCCTTTAGCGCTCTCAGCCCAATATATCTTATTCCTGATACGCTCTCATCTGTTTTATTGTCAATATGCTACAGAACAAGCCTCTTTATTTTGTCTATGTTTGCCTTGATATCCCTAATTCTTCGCTCCTCCTCCCTCTCAATGTTCTTAATGAAATCCTCAACACTTGAAGCCAGCGAATAAGCGTGCACGGGTCTGCCCTTCCCCTCCTTCTTTATATCTCTCTTTTTCACCCAGCCTTTATCGCGCAGATAGCGCATCGCTATGGAGACCTCAGGCTGCCTAAGCCCTGTGCCACGCTCAATGTCCATGGACTTAGCCTCGCCGTTTATTATTATATACGCCAGGCACTTTGCCACATTCTTTGGCACTCTTGCCTTTATTAGCGCATCCACCAGCTGGTCATATTTGCTTATCCTAGCCATTTTTCACGCCTCCATTTGGTGCATCAATATACACGCCTCTGATATATTATATTCTAAATATGATTGCTAAAGAGTATAAAATATTTTCGCCTTAATTATCCGAGGTTTTCAAGAATCGCGTACTAAAATGCTACTCGCTACGGTACTTTCTTATGAGTTTAAATTTTATTTTTGTCATAATAGTTGAACCTTTTATATCGCCATAAATCGATGATAACTCTCTTATGAGTTCGTCTCTGGATGAGAAGCCGTCATTGTACGCGTCTTCATCGCTCAAATCGCTAAACCTGACATAGATGACATCCGTTATTATCGCAAACCCCAAGTGCTCGCCTCCGCATGTCAGTTCCACAACTTCGCCCTTCTTGAACGCCCTCCTGCCCATGCGTATGGTCATCTTCTTTTTTCCGCTCAAGACCTTATCTTTATATCTTTCTGCCATATCTATTGATTTCATCATCAACCCCCTTGCACCAGAACTTTATCAACTTTTTCATTATATCCTTTAACCAAATCATTGTGTAGACCACACCTTTGCCCAGATATTTGGCGGTATCGTCCCAGCTCTTGCACTGCAAAACCCTCATTATGAGAAGAAGTTCCTCCTTTGTACTTAGATTTGGCCTTTTCTTTGACAGAAAATAGGCTCTGACGAAGGGAAGCACAGCATCCCTCGAAACAACGTAGTTCATCGTCCCCCAAGCGTGTGCAATCGCTCTCTTCAATACAACATCGTCAACCTCTACTCTATAATCCTTGCACGGGTGCGGATGGAAGAGCAGTCTAATAATTCTCGGATCAACATTCTGCAACGGGTCTGGGAGGTGCTCTATGGTTCTCTCTATAAAACCCCTGCGCAGCCATTCCATTTTTTCATTAAGCCTGCGGCTAAGCGCCTTTATCATCACTACCGAGTGCTCTCCACTCACAGGGTTTGGATTGGGCGATATGTGTATCGCAACATACCCGTTCTTTTTCCAGAAGTTTATGAGGTCGACCGACGCCCCAAATGATGCACCAACATAATCAAACCCCTTTTCTTTCAATTCTGCATTCAGCATGTTAAGCATTTTGGTTCCAAGCCCACGTCTATGGCAGCAGGGATGGGTTGCAATCCTAACTATGCGAGCACCTTTCATTCTTGCAAGATGGGGGTCACGATAGTATTTGATAAAGCAGTCAGGTATGAGGTTGCCCGGTGGCGTCCATCCAGCGTATATTTTTTCGATAGTATCGTTCTCAAGCAATCCCTCCCACGCAATCTGGACGGAGTTGAGCACAGTATTGCCAGCCCTCAAATATCTGATTTCCTGGTTCGGGCCGTCAAGTATTATTCCCAAATCATTCGGGTTATTCCTGTAATGTGCCATAACAAAAACTCCAAAGTATCTCCTAAATATATTCTCATCACTGAATAATAGTGTCGAGGCTTTTCCTCCCTCATAAACAAGGTTATCAATGTTCTCAGTCACATCTCCAGGTTCTGCATCCAGCATTAGGCATCTGAATTGCCAACGCTCTATAGGGTCATTCTCGTTATACCTTATTGGCTCAGTCAATTCTCGAATTATATGTGGTAGTGTGCTCTTGCTAAGTCTCTCCATAAACCTTATCGAGAAACTCCTTCCTGCTCCCTCATATCCATGAATTGTTGAAGAAAAAATGGACATGTTGGCGGTGTTTGCAATCCTGAGCAAGATACTATACGGTATTGATGCAGCCTCATCAACAACAACTATATGAAAATTGGGTGCCATTTCTGCAGCCTCAATTGGCTCCATAAACACATAAGATCCCCAAGACCCTGACAATTTTTTGCCGTTGCTTTCTATCCTATACTTAAGACCCAGTTTCTCCATTCCAATGTGTATAAATCTAAAAACCTCTCCAGCCATTTTAAAATCTGGGGCCGTTATACACCCATAAACTTCTTCATTCCTGCCCAATACATGAGCAAGACCTGCAAGACATAATCCAATTACAGAGGATTTTCCCCTGCCCCTATCTGCGATTAGCAGGTACGCCCTCGCCATACCGCTCATGACCCTTTCAAACTCCTTCATAGCAATAACCTGATCTTGTGTCAAGCACGCATCATACAATGCTAAGGGAAGCATATGCCTTGTCGGGATTTTTTTCTCCCTTCTTCTACGCCTCTCAGACCGATAAAAGCCTTCCTTCACAATATCCGTGCCATCAATAATGCACACGCCATCTGCCTCTACCAAAGACCTATACACCCATCTGGAAAAATTTCTGCCCAAATCTTTTATTCTGTACGGCGGGGTGAGCATCTCTCTATGAAATAGGTCATATCTTTTCAGAAACCTACCAAGGGGTGGAAATAGTGCTATGATTAGCCCACCACCAGAAACAACACCTACAGCTTTGCCTAGGTCATTAGGAACGAGATTTTCTGCAAAATCCATCACCATGTTTGGGTAAGTTCTTCCCATAATTTTTTCACACTCTTTTAGCGAGATAAACTCACCCCTAGGCTTCTCAATGCCGTCAACGCTCCATTTATCCTCTGGAATTAAGCCCAAGAAAGTCTCACCCATTGTGCTAAAGAGATCACTGACCCACCCCCATGCCCTTCGCCTGTGATCAAACACAGCGATCATTCTCCTCTCATGGTATCTTCTAGCCTCATCCTTAAGCCTCATGGCGTGCTCCAGCAGTTCTCCGTACTCTTCATTCACTTGCCTCACCCACCACGCCTTACGCCTTCAAAATCTCGTATTGAAAAAATTTATTAATTATAAAGTTCTTCCCCTTATTAAATGCTCAGTAAGGTGATACACACAGAGGGGTGTATTGAGCATGCGCGTACCTCAGGGAAGAACACTAAAGACTGTATTTGGCGGGTATGATAGTATAAAATCGCTCATTGACGAGGTCAGGGAAAAAGCAATGGATGGTTTCATCAAAACGAGTGTTGTAAATGATGACAGGATATGCGAGGGTGTGATAATGTTTGATAAGGGGGGTGTTTGCCTGTCCTATCACTCCTGCGGAAGCGAGCTTTCAGGAATAGATGCTGTGGAGAGAACACTCTACGATGCATTGCACGAAGATTGTATAATAGAGATTCACACATACTCCTATAGTTCCTCGAGTTTGAGTGCAAAGTATATTGCGAATAAAAATCCAAAGTATGCAATAGTTATGGATTTTGAAGGCTTGGAGGAGACCCTAGAGAGGGTAAAGGCCAGATTTGAGGAGGAACAGGCTGTGGGTATATCGGGAATGGAAAAAGGTATTACTCCCATGCCCAAGCCTGTGGCTGAGGAGAGAACTCCTATGGTCTATGATAGGGATGAGGAAATAAGGAGGTTGAGGGAGGAACTGGAGCGTATAAAAATGGGTAGTGTAGCGCTCATAAGGCATTTAACAGCAAGCAAGGAGTTGTCTGAGGAGGATATACTTGCACTTGCTCAGAAAAAGGTTGAGGAGATAAAGATTGAGGAGGAAAAGGCGGCACTTAAACGGAAAGAGGAAGAACTCAAGGAATACGAGGAGGAGTTGCGCCATAAGGAGGAAGAGTTGCGCAGGCGAGAGATGGAGATCGAGGCGATGGACAGAGAGCTTAGGGCAACGGCAGATGCTCTCAAGGCTGAGAGGGAAGAATTGAACAAGATATGGAGAAGGCTTGAAGAGGAGACGAAAAAGATCGAGGATGGGTGGAAGAAGCTGAGGGCGCAGATGGACGAGTATGTTGAGAAGGAAAAGGATCTGGCGAAAAAGAGAAAGGAGATTGAGATAAAGGTGGAAAAGCTCGAAGAAATGCGTGAGGAGTTGCGAAGGAGGGAGGAAGATATAAGGGCTGAGAGGAAGAGGCTGGATAGTGAGCAGAAGAGGCTGGAGAAAAGGAGGGAAGAACTGGACAGGGTTATTGAGGGTATTGAGAAGGAGAGGGAGAAACTGAGGGCTGAAAGGGATGAAATATCAAGAATGAAGAAGGATATTGAGGATGAAAAAAAGAGGATTGCAGATGAGAAGAAGGAGTTGGAGGGGCTTAAAGTTCTTGAGAAAAAGCTCAGAGAGGAAGAAGAGAGGCTGAAAGAGGAGAGAGGGCTGTTGGAGGAGGAAAAGAAGGCCCTTGAGAGCGAGAAAAATAAACTAAGGGCTGAAAGAGAGGCGATAAAGGCTGAGAGAAAAAGGCTCAGGGATTTGGCAAAAAGGCTTGAGGCTGAGAGAAAAAGCCTTGAGGAGGAAAGGGAGAATGTGGAGAGCGCAAGAAAAGATGTAGAGGCGGAGAAGAAAAAGGTTGATAAAGAGAGGAAGAGAGTGGAATCCCTCAGCAAGAAACTTGCCGAGGAGAGGGCGTACATTGAGGAGAAGAGCAAGGAAGTCGAGACCCGTGAAAAAAACGTTGCAAGGCTTGAGGAAGAGCTGAAAGCACGGTTGGCAGAGGTTGAAGAGAGGTGGGCAGAGGTTGAGGAGGCTAGGAAAAGAATTGAAGAGCGGGAGAGCGAGTTTGAGGAGCACATGAAGGAAAGGGAGGAGGAGATTAAGAGAAGGGAGAAAGAACTTGAAAGCATGCGTGAGGCGCTTGAGAGAAAAGAGGCAGAGATTAAGGGAAAGGAAAAAGGGCTTGCTGAAAGGGAGAAAGAACTCAAGAGAGAGATTGCAGAGATAATAAAGGAAAGGGATGAAATTGAGGCGTTAAGAACGAGGCTTGAAGAAATGGAGGAAAAACTCGTGGCAAAAGAGGCAGAGATTGCTGAGAGGGAGGAGGAGATTAAAAGAAGGGAGGATGTGCTCAGGGCTAGGGAAGAGGATGTTGAAAGGAAGATTAAGGAGTTTGAATCAAAAAGGAAAGAATGGGAGAAAATCAAAAAGGAGCTTGAAAAAATATGAAGCGTTTCCTCACAATCCGCTCATGGTCATCTTGGTCATCATAATCTATTTTGCATTTAATGCACGTTTAATGGTCAATATTACGCGTAGAGCGCTTTATATACACAAATCGTACGCCAGTATGCATGATTTTTCTTAGAAATCGCAGCAGTACGACCCGCTATTCTATCTGAAGTTCAAGAACTCCCGTGGTTTTATTCATTGCACGCGATAGACGAACGCTATCAAAGCGCACAAGATAGACCTCACACAGGTTTCTCACACGGGCGGAGAATAAATGACCACCCACTACTGCGTTGTCCATCCTTGCAAGAGCACAGTGTATGTGCACATGCTCCTTCGCAATGGTGCCGTGAAGTGCTATAAGTTCCATAGGCTCGTTGAAATTGCGCTTAATATATCTCCTTTGCTCGCATGAATAATAGCCAAGTGTTACGTCTTCGAGCATTCCAATAGCAAAAACGATGCATGCTGAGGAAAGATTTGCTTTTTCAATTAGCCAGTCAAGACTGTTCATGAAATCCAAGCCATCGCCGAACTTTGCGATCAAAGCGCCTTCTTCTTCTCTCCACTGCACCTTGCCCTCCATGGTTGCAGGTAATTAAAACAGAATATATTACTGTTGTGTCACGTTTTACGACAACATTATGACAAAGCATGCTATGAAGGCTATTTTTAAATATGTGGAGCAGAATATCGCTCCTGCAATGAAATCGGAGGGGGATGAAGAAGTATCGTACAGGCCCAGAAATGTCAGGGAGATTTTGAGGGAGATGAAGGATATATCAGAACTTATGGTCGACCTTGCCTATTCTGCAATAATATTTGATTCTAAGGACATAGCAAGGGAGGTTAAGAAGCTGGAAGAGAAGATGGACAGGCTGAAGTACGAGATAAGGATTGCCTCCATGCTGGCTGCAAG
>Ga0180302_10000572_pt1 | contig 16481 bp, 15 predicted proteins | sample GuaBasSediGuay17_FD_121794 | JGI IMG/M metagenome (GOLD analysis project Ga0180302, IMG submission 121794) | Subseafloor sediment microbial communities from Guaymas Basin, Gulf of California, Mexico - Guay17, Core 4571-4, 12-15 cm | ecosystem: Environmental > Aquatic > Marine > Hydrothermal... | reverse complement strand
CTGTTAAGCAGATGTTTTACGTTAAGTAAATCTGCTACCTCCATTACGCGCTTTCTAATTTCCTCTTCACTATTTTTTAATTGCTTAAGAGTAAAAGCTATTTCATCATATACTGTAAGATTAAATATTTGATCATCAGGGTCTTGAAAAACTATTCCTATCTCCTTTCTAATATGAGGAAGCTGATCTTGGAGCCTCTTTCCCATAAAGAAGACATCACCCTCTCTAGGTTTAAGTAATCCTCCGCATACTAGAAGAAGAGTTGTTTTTCCGCTCCCATTTGGACCCATCACTGCTGTTACTTTTCCTTGGAAAACTTCCACTGTGACGCCTTTAAGTGCTTCTACCCCGCTTGGATATCTGTACCATACATTTATTGCTTTTAATAGTGGAGGATGCATTTTGATACCTCTATCCTAAAATATTAGAAAGTAAGTACATAGAGAGATTAGTATAAATATCCCAGAGCTTAGCAATAAGAGTATTTCTCCCATCCCTATTCTTATTTTAGGCTTTTCTAATGATAATTCAAATCCCCTCGCCCTAAATGCTAATTGAAGCTTCCAGCTTAAATACGCTCCTCGTACTATCGTATCTCCAACTAATGTTGATAGTATCTTCCAAGTCCGAAAATAGCTCTTTGAAACTATTCTAGCCTCTCTTGCCCCTAAAATCTTGCATAAATCTCTCGCAAAAATAGGGATATACTTTATCATTAACATCATCATTAATACCAACTTCCTAGGAAATCGTAGTCCTAATAGTCCCTCCACTATCCTACGCCATCCTAAATGTATCAAAATAACGCTAAAAATGAAGGCGGACGCTATAGCTCGCAGGAAGAGTATTAAGGCTTCCATTATTCCCTCGCGAGTAAGAGATATATCTAATAAAAATGCATGTATGATAATTTTTTGCCCATCAATAATAAATGGTAGAGGAAGTGCAACAAAGAATGTTATAAAACCTACAAATGCTACTGGTTTTAAAACCAGCTTTATTTCAACTCGTAAAAATATCATTAGAAAAATCGAGAAAAGAATCATCAATAGTGGTATTTCTATATTTCTACTGAAGGATACCACTCCCGTAAGAAAAAAAGAAGAAATAAGGGATATCGTCGGATCAAGTGTTCTATCCCTTTCTAACCATAGCACATCTATGGCATCAGCAAGAGACTCTAGAAACTTTTGAGTAATCCAATGCATTCTTTTATCTCCTTTTACTAACTAGTATATTTGCTATGTATCCAATAGCAAGAATTACTATAATACCAATAAAACCAGCAACTATGTATCCTATTTCATCTGGAAGCCCTGGGACTGTATAATCAAAGAATGGTGTCCAATTAATCTCTTCAGACCAATCCTCTAGTCCAACTCTTTCCGCAGCCACATCAAGCGGCTCATGATATCCAACCATATCAGCTAGGACAACACCAAATATGGGGCTTATGAATAATAGAGCTAATATTACGATCCAAGCTCTAGTTGAAATTTTCATGTGCCTCACCTATTTTCCATATTCGAAAATGTAAGGCGCTTTTTTGAATAGGTAACCAACTGTGAATGCAGTAATGAGCCCTTCAATCACACCAAGAAGCAAATGCCACCCAAGCATTACTGGCACTGTTATTCCAAGAGGAAATCCGAACGAAGGTGACAAACCCAATTCGATTCCAGCGAAAAGACCAGCTAATGCTATTCCCATCCAACCGCCAAGGAAAGCACCTATTAACTTATAGCGATAATCTCCCTTCCCAAACTTGCTTATTAGTACGTATAGGTAGTATCCAACCAGTACATCAACTATAGCCATATTAAGTACATTGGCTCCTAGAGTAGTTATTCCTCCATCATGGAAAATTATGCATTGTACGAAGAGAACTAGAAACATGATAAAGAACCCTATGTACGGTCCTAGTAGTATCCCTGCTAAGGCCCCTCCAACAAAGTGCAAGCTTGTTCCTCCTGGGATTGGCCAATTTAGCATTTGTGCTACAAAAATTCCCGCCGCAAGGACAGATATTAAAGATACTAATTCTGGATTTAATTTATCTTTAGATTTTCTATACGCTATTATTCCAAATAATATAGTTATAATATATGTAACAGCACATGTTATGGGATCAAGATATCCGTCTGGGATGTGCATTTTTAGATCCCTTAGATAGTGTTACTTTTTTATGAAAAGGTGTTACTATGAGTATAGAAGACTCTCATAATTTAAATTCTACGTACATATGCAAGACAAGACGGCTGATTTTTGTTCTGTCAAAAAAGGCTTCCACTGCAACAAAAATAGTGACTCGAGATAGTGTTCTCAGAGAATTTATTTGGATGTCTTTAATGTTTTCTCAGCAAGTTATAATCTCTATCTCATAATCCTCTTTCATTCTCGATAACAATTTCTCCAGTTTTTCTTCTTCAGGAACCTCTGCAACAATTTCTAAGGTAACTTCATAGGGTGTATTTCTAACGTCATAACGCTCGCTAAATATGTCCACAATGTTAATTCTTGCTTGAGCCAGAATTGTAAGTAACTCGCTTAATGCACCAGGCCTATCTGGAATTGTAGCTCTTATTCTTACCAATCTTTTCATTCGTACAAGTTCCCTAGATATTATCTTAGTTAGTAATGTAAAATCAATATTACCTCCACTTATTACTGAAACAACCCTTCTTTCTTTTACGTCAATTTCTCCCGATAATATTGCTGCTAGCGAAATTGCTCCCGCTCCTTCAGCAACTGTTTTGCCTCTTTCCATGAGTAGGAAGATTGCTCTTGCTATTAGATCATCGTCGATAGCCACTATATCATCAACCAATTCGCCTATAATTTCGCTAGTTATCTCGCCAGGCTTCTTTATAGCTATTCCATCGGCAATAGTATTTCTTTGTTTAGGAAATACCTTTATCCCCTTTATGCTTTCTAAAGCACTTGGAAAAGCCTTTGATTGCACACCTATGATTTTAACTGCGTCACCAAGTTCCTTTTTGATGGCAATAGAGATGCCAGAAATGAGGCCTCCACCTCCGATAGGTACAACTACGATATCCGGATTGGGTAGCTTTCTTAGGATTTCTAATCCGATAGTACCTTGTCCAGCGATTATATCTTCATCATCAAATGCATGAATAAATGTTCTATCTTCCATTCTACTTATCTCAAATGCTCTACTTAGTGCTTCATCAAATGTATTTCCATGCAATATTACCTCAGCACCGTAACTCCTTGTAGCTAAAATTTTAGCTATAGGGGCGAATACAGGCATTACAATTTTTGCATGTACATTTGCCATAGATGCTGCATATGCAACCCCTTGTGCATGATTTCCAGCTGATGCTGCAATAACTCCCTTTGCTTTATTCTCCTCCGGTAATTTACTGATTTTGTAGTACGCACCTCTTACTTTAAAGGATCCTGTTTTTTGAAGATTTTCAAGCTTCAAATAAACTTCTGCTCCAGTCATATTCGAAAACGTCCGAGATTTGTCTAGAGGTGTTCTATGAATTATATTTTCAAGCAATTTGTCTGCTTCAATTATTTTCTCATAGATCCTACTTATAAGATTGGACATACTATCAACCTTTGAAGTGCTTTATCTACTCTATAATGTTTGATAATAGTTATTTAAAGGATAGTAAAACAACGCATAATAATAAGAACTACTAGTATGTAATATTGAAATTTCCATAAATCATAGAACTTAGTAATAGTTTTAGAATAAATGGAGGTAATTCCATTGGGTTCTCTTCCTAAGAATCAGATCATTCGTGAATTGAAAAAAATTGTAGGCGAGGACTTCGTAGAAACTGATGAAGCAGCTATTAGACTATACGCAAAAGAAGCTTCGGGTTTAGAAAGCACAGCACTAGCTGTTGTTTTTCCAAGCAACTCTAAAGAGATCTCCGAACTAGTACAATTTGCATATGAACATGATATTAAGATTTTTCCTCAAGGAGGAGCTACTGATTTAGCTGGTGCAACGATTCCTGAAGAAAATGGAATAATTTTGAGCTTCGATAGAATGAGAAAAATAAAGTCATACAGCATCACAGATAGTTACATTATAGCTGAAGCGGGAGTTAGACTTCTTGAAATTAACGACTTACTCGCAAGAGAGGGGTATATGTTTCCAGTAGATCCGGCATCCATGAAGGCGGTTACTGTCGGAGGAATTATCAATACTGGTGCTGGAGGCCTTCGTGGAGCTAAGTACGGTACTATGAGAGAATGGATTATGGAATTAGAGGCTGTGTTGCCAGATGAAAACGGTTCAGTAATCCGTATTGGTTGTAGAACATCTAAATGCAGACAGGGATATGATCTTGTAAGATTATTCGTTGGTAGCGAAGGAACTCTTGGAATAGTAACAGAGGCCACTTTGAAGATTACACCAATTCCCGAAAATATCGTAACAGTTGTAGGTTTCTTTGAGAATCTAGAACAGGCGATGGATTCTGTAGTAAAAATTAAGAAAGCCAGAATATTTCCTTACGCAATGGAATTTCTTGATGAAAAGACTGTTGAAATCGGCAAACGAAATCTACAATTAGATTGGGATGTTAGAGGAAATATGCTAATTGTAAGTGTTGATGGACCAACAGAAGCCGCTGAAAAATACTTAAAGATATTAGAAACATGCATGAAAGATGCAAGAGCTAAGAGTATTATGAAAGCTTCCTCTCAGAAGGAGGCTGAGGATCTTCGATTATTTGACTTAAGAAGAGCATGTTATCCATCCGCTATTCAGCTAGCAGCTCAATCTATGGAGCCAGGAGTATCCAGACCTTTAGTGCTAATAGAGGATATTGCTGTGCCTCCAAGTAAGCTTGTTGAAACAGTAAAAGCACTAAGAAAGTTAGAGGAGAAATACGGTCTACCACTTGTAATATTTGGGCATGTTGGAGATGGAAACCTTCATCCGACTACATGGATTGACATAACCAATAAGGAAGAAAAGAAGAAGGTTTGGGAAATGATCGAAGAAATTATGAGAATCGCCTTAGATATGGGCGGAACTATTAGTGCAGAACATGGGATCGGGATTTTGAAGAAAAAGGGTCTTGAAATGGAATTAGAGAGAAAGAATTCCTTAAAAGCTCTAGAGTTGATGCGCGAAATAAAGAAAATATTTGATCCTAAAAATATTTTGAATCCAAGAAAAATTGTTTAAAGCTGGGAGGAACCTCTATGGATAGCACAAATATGGACTTTGAAACAATTATGAGAGATCTTTATTACGAAGTTTACAGATGCGCTTTCTGCGGTTTTTGCGAATATGCATGTCCTACCTTAGCATATGGAAATTTTAGACGTCAGTATGGACCGCGGGGCAGAATCCAATTGATATTGTTAGGCCTCAGAGAACGATTAATAACAGAAGAAAGTTTGCGAGGTATTTATACTTGCTTGCAGTGCAATGCGTGTAGTCTACATTGTCCAGCAAAAATAAATATTGCAGAATCGATACGAATATTCAAAGTACTAATTTCGCATGGAGTAATAAGGGTATCTAAGAAAATCGCTAAAAAAGCTCCAGTTGCAATTGTAAGAGGGAGATAAAGTGTTGCCATTGAGAAGTGTCTATAATATCATTATGAATAATATTAAGAAAACTTTATTCCCATTTCCCATAGATATGGATAAGTGTCATAAATGGGCTATAGAGCTCGAAATTCCTAAAAGAAGCGACGTTATTCTTTACACTTCTTGTTTATACCAAATGATTCCTTACATAAACTCTATGGTAGACTTCTTAGAAAAAGCTGATAACTCCTCGTTTTGGCAAATTGGTCTAAAGCTATTAGGACGATTTCCTTCCTTAGCCTCCTTATCAAAGATTTTCATTAAGGTAAGTGATAGAGATTTTGAGCCAATATACAACATTCTAAAATCAATCGTATTCCTTTTAAGAAAAAGTGGAGTAGAATTTGGTTATCTCTATCAAGATGATATTTATTGCGGAGCACTCCTATATGATTTAGGCCTTGATCAATTGTTTGCGGAGCATGCAAGGAAGGTAGAGGAAAGGTTAAGAAAAAACAATGTTAGGAAAATCATAACCATTGATCCACATACGCACCATACGTTCTGTTCTCTTTATCCAAAATACCTCGATACTTTCGACTATGAAGTAATTTCCTATCTTGAGATTTTAGATTCGAGATTAGCAGAACCGTTAGAAAAAATTTCTGGCACATATACTATTCATGATGCATGCTTGTATGCACGTTGGGAAAATATTATTTCTCAGCCAAGAAATTTGCTGTGCAAGATAGGCGTTGAATTAGTGGAACCGAGAAAAAGCGGTGCGCATACTAATTGTTGTGGAGGCCCCGTGGAATCACTTGCACCGAAAATTGCAAAGGCGGTCGCAGAAGGTCGAATACAGGAGTTAAAAGAGGTTTCTAATAGAGCTATTACATTATGTCCTATCTGCTTCGCCAATTTATCGAGATATGCTACTAAAAGAGGATTAGAGATTTTTGACATAGCTACTATATTAGCTAAAAGCTACAGAACCTAAGAATTAGTTCAGTTAACTCTTTTCTAACACTACCTTTTAATGCACATGTATACTCGAGAAATATAACTAAACTCGCTTTAATAGTGCTCACGGATTTATGACATTAAGAAAAAAACTAAAAAATAAAAAAAACACTGAAAGATTTTGAGTCAGTATCAAAAATCATGCTACGGATTATTTTCCACCAAAACTACTTTTAACTAATTTTTGATAAATAACATCAGGGAAATACGCATGAAAAAGAAAGCAAATAAAAATTCACCAAAAGGCGTAGTCGTATTCGATGCATCGGGAATACCTATATATACAAAGTTAACTAGCAAAAAAGTACCAGCGATTTCTTTAATAGCTGCTTTACTTGGAATCGCTGCAGAAATGGGTCTTGGTGACGTTGAGATCATTCACTTTCAACAGAGCTATGTTTTTCTTTTATCTGGAATAAAAAATCCCACACTAGTAGTCGCAATCTTCTCCGATCGCCCTGTTACAATAAAGAATCTTATCATAGGTTGCTATTTAGTTAAAAAAATTGATGATGCTATTCAAATGCAGCCAGGATTCATAACAGAAGACGTTCGAGAAAAAATTAAAACACTCGTGGATAAGTATTATACAAATTTAGATAAAATTGTTAGTGATTTCTTTACTCCTCCTTTCATTAATTCACTCAAAGACTTTGGTCCTGCTTTAGAAACTGTTTATCTCTCCAGTCTTCTTACGCATCTTGATCGTAATATTTTTGAATATCTTATCGTTAACCCGGTAGATGCTATTAAAAAATTAAGGAAAATACTTGGTGACGGCGGAACGGAACAAGTTTTACTCAGTACATTCAGAAAACTTGAAAAAAATCTAAACATAAAAATTTCTAGAGAACTTATTAAGAAACTGCTTAGTAGCACCAAATATAAAGAGAGTATAGAAATTGTAAGAGCTCTAATTGAAGAAATAATAGATAATATTATCCTTAATAGGGGGGTGATCGACTATGAATCCGCAAATTGAGAGAACCCCCACCGGTATTCCTGGGTTAGACGCTTTGTTGCAAGGAGGATTTATAAAGAATTCTATAGTTCTCATCGCTGGTCACCCTGGGGCTGGAAAAACTACTCTAGGAGCCACATTTATATATAACGGTGCTACAAAATATAATGAAAAAGGCGTTTACTTGAGTTTTTGCGAAAGTAAAAATGATTTTTTCACTTATATGAAGAATTTTGGTATGGATTTTGAGAGGTTAGAAAAAGGAGGAAAGGTAAAATATATAGATGCTCTAGTGGTGACAAAGCTAGCGGATGTTAATGAGGTTATACGTCTCTTTTTTGAAAATATTCTCGAAATGAATGCTAAACGCGTGGTAATAGATTCATTATCTGCAATAACGAATTTGATGACCCCTAGTGAGGCTCGATCTTTAATAACAAACACCTTGACAAAAATGTTAAAAAATTTAGGAGTAACAGCAATTCTTATCGCAGATTTACCGTATGGAGAAGTGAAAATCGGACACGGAATTGAGGAATTTATCACTGATGTGGTAATTATACTCCATTCAAGGATAGTAGATGAAAGACTTGAAAGATATCTGGAGATTAGAAAAATGAGGGGGACACGTTTAGAACAGTCGATAGTCCCATACATAATACGTGAAAAAGGATTTGAAGTAATAGCACCTCTTTCACCAGAATTACAAGGTAGTTTTAAATATGAAATGTACACTACGGGAGTTTCCGAATTAGATAAAATGCTTGGCGGGGGTCTCGCTAAAAGTTCAATCTCTCTTATCGTAGGCCCTGCGGGATCTGGAAAATCGTTACTAGCCTTAAATATTGCTCTCAAAAATGCTATGGATAAAAGGAAGGTTCTATTTCTAAGTCTTAATGAATCTAAAGAGCAAGTATATAAAAGAATAACTTCGATGGGTTATAATATTCATGAAGTAGAGCCATTTTTGCATGTATGTGCTATTAATCCGTTTGGTTACCCCATGTATGTTCTTTTATCAAAATTCAGAGAACTATTAAATCAACTTAAACCAGATTTATACATCGTTGATTCCTTAGAAAGACTAATGTTTGCATTAGGCCAAAAATGTTTTGTAGAATATGTAAGCAAGAGAGTTTTTGAATTAAAAGCCTCGGAAATCACAACAATTATTACTATGAGTGCGAACTATCCCGAAGATAAAATTTACATTGATGATGTAGTTGATAATCTTATAGTCCTTAAAATATATTATGACAAAGAAAGCGTAGAAAAATACCTCTACATTTGGAAATCCAGAATAATGCCGTATCCTCCTTATCCCGCTAAAATGGAAATATTAGAAAAAGGAAAAATTAAACTTACTACAAAACAAGAGTAATAAATCTTTGGCACCCTCTAATATTCTTTTCTTCTTAATATATGAATCGTCGCCGTCGTAGCGATACCACCTATATTTTCCGCTAACCCTATCCTTGGAGAATCCACTTGATTTGTCCCAGCTTCTCCTCTCAATTGAAGCGTTATTTCCACAATTTGATAAATGCCAGTTGCGCCTACTGGATGCCCTCTAGCTTTTAGACCTCCAAACGTGTTTGTGGGTAATCTTCCATTTAAGCTTATTTCTTCACGTTTAATTAACTTCCATCCTTCACCTTTTTCAGCAAACCCTAGATCCTCCAGCGCAATCACACCTGTTATGCTAAAAGCATCATGAATCTCCATAATACCAATATCTGTTGGTCCTATTTTGGCTTGTGCGTAAGCCTCAACAGCAGCTTTTTTAACCGCTTTGAATGTGAGTGGATCGTCTCTATTCGCTATTCTAAATTGATCTGTTGCTAGAGTAGATGCAATTATTTCAACATCTGCCTTTTTGGGGGATAATACCAATGCTGCTGCTCCATCACCGTATGCAGAGGCCTCTAATAAGTGCATCGGATCTGCTATTACGGGAGATTTTTTCACATCCTCTAATGATATTTTCCTTCTAAACTGAGCATATGGATTTCCAATAGCATGTTCATGACATATTACGGGAAGCATCATTATTGAATCGTGATCAGCATGAAATTTTTCGAGATAGTATCTAAGTGCCAATGCATTTAACGAAACAAATGTAGCTCCGATACTTGCACCAGTGGTCCAATCTTCCGCCAACATCATCGCAGATGTATTAGCCGCTGTTGTAAAATCCGATAATTTCTCGACTCCTATTACTAAAACTGTTTTATCTGATCCTTTTACAATTTCGTATGCAGTATTTACACCAACTCCTCCAGATGCGCACGCTGCTTCAACTCTAAAACTTGGTACTCCATGAAAACCAATATAATCTGCTACTGCATTAGCTAGATTTCCAAATCTGTTATGAGCATCTGCTACCATGCTAGTAACTATGATATAATCAATGTTTCTTACATTAGCGTCTTCAATAGCTCTCAGAGCAGCCTCGCCTGCTAATTCCACTATTCCTTTCTCCCAGTGTTCTCCCACTTTAGTCATACCAACTCCTGCAACGTATACTTCCATTTACTTCACCTTTTTAGCAAAATTCATACCCAGTTGAAAAGCTTTAATATTTACTTCGAGATACCTCCCTGGGATTCTTGACTTCATAGCTTCAATTATAGATTCCTGAGAAAGGGGGAGGGCAGATAATCCCGTTGCAAACCCTAGTAAAACTATATTCTCTGACCGCGTACTTCCCACTTTAGCTGCAATCTCATAAGCATTTATAATATAAATCTTATCTGTTAATTTGTTAAATTCCCTCCTAATTGCATCGAAAGAAGGATAATTATGCATTCTCATTTTGACATTAATGGGATCTATCCTCCTAGTATTTAAAATAGCTACACCATCTTTTCGCAAATAATTGATTCTTCTCAAGGACTCTAGTAATTCAAATCCTATTAGAATATCTGCAGAGTTCAGAGGTATTATTGGAGATACAAAGCCATTTTTATATATCCTTATAAAGCTTAAAACAGAGCCACCACGTTGTGCTAAACCCTTAGTTTCAGTGATACTTACTTTATAACCATCTAATCTTGCTGCCTCTCCTAGTATATCGGAAGCCAGTATTATTCCTTGTCCTCCAACGCCCGCTAATATTATAGATATCATAGCTAATCCACCTTCACAATAGCATTCTTTGGACAAAATTCGGCACATATTCCGCAGCCAGTGCATCCATAGGGATCTATGGTAACTTTTCCTTCCAAATCTACCACAATTGCTGGGCATCCTGTTATATTTACACATGCATAGCATTTAATGCAAAGGTCTTGTAGGATTTCATATCTAGATGTCTTCTTACCAGATCTAAGAACTTCTAATATACATGGAGATCTTATCACAACAACAGATACTCCATTATATTCTATCGCATCGATTAGAGTCCTAACAAGGTATTCGAAATCACTTGTATCAACTACTCTTATAAATTCGATGCCTAATGCTTCAGCTACTTTTTCTGGGTAAATTTTTTTAGATTTTTCTCCTAAAACAGTCCTTCCGCTTGAAGGATTTGGCTGATGACCAGTCATTGCCGTTACTTCATTATCTAAAACCACTACTGTGATGTTAGCTGAATTATACACCGCGTCTATAAGAGGAGAAATTCCAGCATGAAAGAACGTTGAGTCCCCAATTACAGCGACAATAGGCTCTTTTATATTCGCCTTATAAAAACCACATGCCATACCTACACTGGCACCCATTGCAACACAAGTATCGATTGCCCTTAGGGGAGGATGAACCCCTTGATTATAGCACCCCCGATCCCCAACAACTATGCCTCTTTTTCTCAGACGTCTAAGAGCTGTTTTGATAGCTAAATAGCTAATTCTATGTGGACAGCCCGCACACAAGGAGGGTATCCTAGGTATAACATCTTTTGGAGCGATTGCTTTATTCTCCTCATGTTCTCCTAGTATCTCCTTTAATGCTTTAATTATTATATCTGGCGTTAGCTCATACTCCCTTGGTATGTATCCTGTTAGTCTTCCATATATATCAATGGATCGTTTTATCGACTGAGCAATCTCCTTAACATCTTTTTCTAGAATGGGCTCTATTTCTTCGAGAACTAAAACTTTATTTACAGTTTCTAAGAAATCTGCTATGAGTTTCTGTGGAGGCGGATTAGATGTTACGATTTTTAATACTCTTATTTTTTCAGTCATATTCAATAAGGAGATAGCTTCCATGGCATGCTGATAGGATACACCTGTCACAATTATGCCGATATCCACGTACATTGGGCCTAATACTGTATTAAGGGATGATTTTTCGAAAATTTCCATTGCTCTATCCAATTTCTTATTCAAAATTGGGTGGTTCTTTCTCGTATGAGGTGCTATCATGACATATCTTTCATGATCTGGATAGAATTTAGCTTCCCTCCTCCTGGCTTCAAAGTCAATATTACCAAGCTTAACGATCTCCTTATTTGTAGCGATTTTTTCAGTATACCGCACGATAACTGGTAGTTTAAGCTCTTCACTCAAATTAAAAGCGTACTTCACAACTTCTTTTGCTTCTGAGGGCGATGAAGGCTCTAGGCATGGAATTTTAGCTAGTCGGGCATAGTACCTAGTATCCTCCGCATTTTGGGAACTCCACGGATGAATATCGTCCACAGTTACTAATACAAGACCTCCATTTACACCCGTATAGGCAGAGACTAATAGGGAATCTGAAAGAACATTCATTCCTAGATGCTTTGTTGATACCAAAGCCCTTAAACCACTTAGTGCCGTAGCATAAGCTACTTCGAATGCTACTTTCTCATTTACAGACCATTCCGCATATATTCCATGGTATCTTGCCACAGCAGCTATTGCTCCCAATATGTCTGAAGCGGGTGTTCCAGGATACGAAGTTGCAATCTTTATTCCCGCTTCGATCGCTCCGCGTGCTACTGCATCGTTTCCGCTCATTAAATATTCTCCACTTTCTTCTATCAGGTGCCGATACTTCCGTAATATTCTTTCACCAACACTTATCTTAGATACAGTCAATCAATATCCCTATCGTGCGTATTGTCGTAGAAAAATTCGAAACAGTTGGAAAGTTATTGACAAAAGCCCCAAGAAAGGAGCCAAAATTTGAAAAAATTGGAAAAATACAATTATTCTGTTTAACTTCTATGAATTTTTCTATAACCACTATTAACTTATATTTAAAATTTTCTATTATGTTTTGGCAATAATTGGAGAAAGTTTATAGTAAAAAAGTAAAGTTTATTATCCATGTTACAAATGCTTTCCTCTGAGCAATATCAATATGAGAACAATTACCTTATGCAAATCCGTTCATCACAAGTTACGAATTGCTTTACACGGGGATATTATGGAAATAGATCTAGTGATGATCGATTTAGATGGAACTCTTGGAATATTTAAAAGCCATATGGATTTACCCGAATTTTTACTTGCATTATATAGTCGAGCATTAGCATCAGCTTTCAATAAGGATGAATTTTTTATCAGAAAAGTTCTCCTTAAGGTTGTCTCTCAGTTGAAAAGCAATCCTCCATTGAAAATAACGATAGCAGAAGCTATGTTTGAAATGATTTCTAGTGCTTTAGGTGTATCCAGAAAGTCATTAGAAGAGGTTACTGACAAATTTTACATGACTGATTTCAATGTCATTCAGAAATATTATAAACCTGCTCCTAAAGTTAAAGAAGTCTTATCAGAATTATTTAACATGGAAACTAAAGTTGCAATTGCTACAGATCCCCTCGTTAGAAAAGTTGGAGTACTAAAGAGAATGGAATGGATTGGGATCAACAAATTCCCCTACTGTTTTGTCTCTAATGCCGACGAATGTCACGCCGCAAAACCTCACCCTAGTTTTTACGAAGAGATACTACAGAGATGTAATTCAGAACCAAGTAAAGCTGTTATGGTAGGAGATAAAATTCTAAATGATGTTATTCCTGCAAAGAAGCTTGGAATTTTGACAATTTATATGAATAGAGGAGAAAAAGAGAAGACGGAAGACCCCCACTATACGATAAGGAATCTTCCCGAATTACTTAACATACTGGAAAAATTAATTTTGAGAAAAAGGAGATTTTAAAACGAGATTATGTGACGGGTAATTTTCCATGTTTTTTAATATACTCTACTAAACCACCTTCTCTAAGAATTTCGCGCATGACTTCTGGTAACGGCTGAACTTCTATCTCTATACCTTTTGTTAGATTCCTTACTATACCCTTTTCCAGGTCGATCTCCAATTCATCTCCATCATCTATCTTATCTGTATCCGCTATCAATACGGGTAAACCGTTGTTAATAGCGTTTCTGAAGAATATCCTAGCAAAACTTTTGGCTAACACAGCCCCTACACCAGCAAGTTTAATCACAATAGCTGCATGCTCTCTAGAACTACCCATACCGAAGTTGTTACCGGCAACTATAAAGTCTCCAGGCTTTACTTTCTTTGAAAACTCCGGATCGGCATCCTCCATTACGTGTTTTGCTAATTCGGGAAGATTGCTCCTGAGGTGATAATATCTTCCAGGAATAATATGATCAGTACTAATATTATCGCCAAATTTCCATGCTCTACCTCTTAATATTTTCATACTCACAATTATCACCTCTACAAGAATTCCCTAGGATCTGTGATTTCTCCTTTAATAGCTGATGCAGCTGCTACGGCTGGTGACACTAAATATATCTGAGCCTCTGGATTTCCCATTCGACCTCTAAAGTTCCTATTCTGAGTAGAAATAACAACTTCTCCATCTGCCGGAATTCCTCCATGAATTCCCACGCACGCTACGCATCCTGGGGGGAATATTAATGCACCAGCTTTTATGAATATTTCTATTAATCCCTCCTCTATCGCTTTTAAATAAACTGATTGTGATGCTGGAGAAACTATCAATTTGACTTTTGGATGTCGCTTCCTTCCCTTTAAGATTTTCGCAGCAATTCGGAGATCTTCTAATCTCCCATTAGTACATGTTCCAATAAGAACTTGATCGACACGAATTCCCTCAACCTCCTCTATAGGTTTCCAATTATCGACATTGTGAGGTGCTGCAACGCCAGGTGGGATGTCCTCCGCTTCAAAATAAAATTCTTTTTCATAATCAGCATCTTTATCGGGCGTAATTTCCATGAACGAAGAAGAACCTCTCATTTCTTGGAGATATCTAAATGTCTCTTTATCAGTTGGAATTAGTCCTACTTTAGCTCCCATTTCAATGGCCATATTTGATATTGTGAATCTACTTTCCATACTTAGATTGCTTATTGTATCTCCGACAAATTCTACTGCTTTATATGTCGCACCATCCGCTTTTAATTTTCCAATAATGTATAGTATGAGATCCTTCGAAAAAACACCAGAACCCAATTTTCCTGACACTTCGATTCGATAAGATTCTGGAACTCTAAACCATAGTGTTCCTGTTGCCATAGCTACTGCCGCATCTGTAGAACCTACTCCGGTAGCAAATGCTCCAAGTGCCCCTGATGTGCATGTGTGACTATCCGCCCCCACTATTATATCTCCGGGTTTCGCATATTTTTCAATCATTATTTGATGACTTATCCCCTCACCTGTCTCGTGTAAATTTGTGTTTTTGGCCCAGCAGAACTCTCTTATAAATCGATGATCATTTGCTAATTCTCTTCTCGGAGTTGGAGAAGCGTGATCTAAAAAAAAGTGCACCTTGGATGTATCAAAGATTCCTTGGGCAAACTCATTGAATCTTCTAATTCCAAGTGGACCTGTTCCATCTTGAAAGTATACTATATCTACAGGAGCAATAACAAACTCTCCTGGACTAACCTCCCTTCGAAGTTTCGACTGAAATATTTTTTCAGTCATTGTACTCATAGCTACTTCTCCCCAGTAAGCTCTTTGAGCTTCCTAACAATTGCATCTGCCATTTCTTGAGTCCCAACAGGTTCTGTCTTATACACTCTTGCTATATCATAAGTCACATATTTTCCTTCCTCAATTACTTTAAATACAGCTTTTTCAATTGCATCTGCTGCTTCCATTTCCCCTAAATGTCTTAGCATCATGACCCCAGCCATTATTTGAGCAGTTGGATTAACTTTGTTTTGTCCTGCATATTTCGGTGCACTTCCATGAATAGGCTCAAACATCGCGTATTCGTCGCCAATATTACCGCTCGGAACGATTCCTAAGCTTCCAACCAAACCTGCCGAAAGATCTGAGAGAATATCACCCATCAAATTCGTCGTTACGAGAACATCATATAGTTCGGGTTTTGTAACTAATTGATATGCCATGTTGTCAACAATAACTTCATTCGATTCTATATCTTCATATTCCTTCGCGATCTCAAAGAATATGTCGCGGAAAAGACCATGAGTTTCTTTAAGTATATTTGCTTTATGAACTGCTGTAACTTTCTTTCTACCATATTTTCTTGCATACTCGAAAGCAAACTTTATTACTTTTTGACACGCCTTCTTAGTAACTATTCCGATACTCTCTGCAGCAATTCTTTCTTCCCCAATTGTATTAATTCTATGCTCTATACCTGCATAAAATTCTTCAGTTCCCTCTCTAACAACAACAATATCGACGTTTGGGTAGCGCCAAGAAAACCGCGGAATTGACTTAGCTGGTCTAACAATTGCGTATAAATTAAACATTTTTCTTATAGCAACATTAACAGATCTATATCCGGTTCCCACAGGAGTTGTAATTGGTCCTTTATAGAGAATCTTATTTACACGAATACTGTCTATAGTATCTTTAGGAAGAGGGTCACCATATTTTTCGTATGCGGGTATTCCCGCTTCTTGGATATCCCAATCTAACTTGAACCCAAAAATATCAGCTGCAGTTTCAAGAATTTTTCTTGCAGCTTCCACGATTTCGGGCCCAGTACCATCACCAGGGACTAACGTGATGCGATATTTTGTCAAGATACTCACCGTATTCACATTTTCAATAG